>Ga0136636_10000687_pt1 | contig 18184 bp, 15 predicted proteins | sample AntDrymUQ8522106_2_FD_104653 | JGI IMG/M metagenome (GOLD analysis project Ga0136636, IMG submission 104653) | Polar desert sand microbial communities from Dry Valleys, Antarctica - metaG UQ852 (21.06) | ecosystem: Environmental > Terrestrial > Soil > Desert | place: Antarctica: Dry Valley... | reverse complement strand
TCAGCGACGAGCCCGTCATCCGTGAGCAGCGCCTGGTGCAGATTCGCAACTTCCTGGCAACCTTGCTGCTCTCACAGGGCACGCCGATGCTCGTGGCCGGCGACGAGTTCGGGCGCTCGCAGGGCGGCAACAACAACGCCTACTGCCAGGATAACCCGGTCTCCTGGCTCGACTGGGAAGCGGTGCGTGAGCCTGAGGCGGCGGGGCTACTCGACTTCACGCGTCGGCTGATCGCGCTGCGCCGTCGGCACCCCATCCTCCAGCGGCGCAGCTTCTTCCAGGGGCCGCTCGCGCCCGGCAGCGCCGAGTACGACGTGGAGTGGCTCAGCCCCGACGGCCAGGAGATCAGCCCGGCGCTCTGGCACAACCCCGAGCTGCGCTGCTTCGGCCTGCTGCTGAATGGCCGCGTGATGGTGGAGCAGGACGCGAGCGGCCGCCCCATCCACGACGACGTGCTGCTGATCCTCTACAACGCCGGCCACGACGCTGTCCCCTTCATCCTGCCCGACTGGCCGGACGACCCGGTCTGGGAGCTGCTGATCGACACGTCCGACCCCGCCGCCAACGGCGACCCTGCGCACACCAGCGAGATCTTCCAGCTGCCGCCGCGCTCGCTGGTGCTGCTCGCCGAGCGCACCGATGGCCCGCCACCCCCGCCGCGGCCGGTGTCAAGCGTCCCGGAAGCTCAAAGCTTCCAGGACGCTTGACGCGGCGCCTCACCAGACGATCGTCGCGAAGTAGTCGTCGATCGTCTCGGCGCGCCGGATCAGTTGCACGTCGCCGTCCTCGCGCAGCAGTAGCTCGGCGCAGCGCAGCTTACCATTGTAGTTGAAACCCATCGCGTGGCCGTGGGCGCCCACGTCGTGGACGACCACGAGCTCGCCGGGGGCGAGCGGCGGCAGGGCGCGATCAATGGCGAACTTGTCGTTGTTCTCGCAGAGCGAGCCGGTCACGTCGTAGCGCTGCGTGGCCGGCGCGTGCTCCTTGCCCAGCACGCTCAGATGATGGTAGGCGCCGTACATGCCGGGGCGCATCAGGTTGGCCATGCTGGCGTCGAGCCCAGCGTACTGCTTGTAGGTCGTCTTAAGGTGGCGCACCGTGGCAACGAGGTAGCCGTGGGGGCCGGTGATCACGCGGCCGCACTCCATCGCCAGTGCAGGCGGTGTCAGGCCCGTGCCGCCGAAGCTCGCGTCGTAAGCCGCGCGCACGCCTACGCCCATCGCCGCCAGATCCACCGGCGCGTCCTCGGGGCGGTAGGGGATACCGATGCCGCCGCCAAGATTCACCAGCTCGAACGTGATCTCGAGCCGCGCGCTCAGCTCTGCCACCAGCTCAAAGAGCATGCGGGCGGTGGCGATCACCGAGCCGGGGTCGAGCTCGTTGGAGACGATCATGGCGTGCAGGCCGAAGCGGCGCACGCCCATGGCGCGGGCGGCGGCGTAGCCCTCAAAAAGCTGCGCGCGAGTGACGCCGAACTTGGCCTCTTCAGGGCGCCCGATAATCGCGTTGCCCTCGCGCAGCGGGCCGGGGTTGTAGCGAAACGAGACGAACTCGGGCAGCCCGGCGTGGCGCACGAGGTACGCCAGGTGCTCCACGGCGTCGAGGTTGATCAGGGCGCCGAGTCGCCGCGCGGCCACAAACTCCTCGGCGGGCGTGTTGTTGGAGGTGAGCAGCAGGCGCTCGCCAACGATCCCGGCGCGCTCGGCCAGCAGCAGCTCCGGCAGCGAGGAGCAGTCGGCGCCGCAGCCCTCCTCGGCCAGCAGCCGCAGAATATGCGGGTTGGGCGTGGCCTTCACGGCGAAGAACTCGCGGAAGGCAGGCGCCCAGGCGAAGGCGGCCTGAAGCGCGCGGGCGGCGCCGCGCATGCCAGCCTCGTCGTACAGGTAGAACGGCGTGGGGTGCTGGGCAGCGACGCTATGGATTAGGTCGGAATCAAACGGCTGTAGCTTCATTGGTCTCGCCCAAAACCGCCTTACCCCGTACGGGCACCCCTCGTGGGCGCCTCCCCAAGCTCGCGCAGCGCCTCCTCGGCGGCCTGTGCCTCAGCGGGGTTGGCGCCAGCGGGGTTGTAGCGCGCCTGCTCGTAGGCGGCGGTGATCCGGCCAACTGGCGCAACGGCCTGCGCGGCGCTCGCGGCGGCAGGCGCAAACTCGGCGGGGGTCTGGGCGGGGAGGCGGCGCTGCTCGCGGGCCTCCAGCAGCAGCAGCAGACGCACGTAGGCCCGGCGCACGCGCGTGCTGGGGTCGTTCGCAGTAAGCGCGGCCAGGGCGGCGCGCAGGCCCTCCAGCGGGCGGGCGAAGGGGTTGCGCAGGCCGCGCAGCAGGTCGCGCAGATCGCCCCCAAGGCTGGCGAATAGCCCGAGCGACTCGCGCTCCTCGTCGCTGCGGGCGGCGGGGCGGCGGCGGCGGCGCAGCACCAGGATGGCGACCACCAAGATAATGATCGGGATCAGGGCGAGCAGGAAGGTGGCGCCGTTGGCCAGCCGCGAGATCGTCGCCATGGCCGCAGCGCCTTGCTGCTCAGCGGCGATCTGCTCGGGCTGGGGCGGCGGCGCTAGGCCCTGGAGGCGCGCGAGCATGGCCTGGATCAGGCGCATCAGCGGCTCACCCAGGTAGGTGATGAACAAGTAGGCGATCACGCCGCCCACCAGGGCGAAGGGCAGCAGCAGCAGGCGCAGCATGTTCTGCGCGGCCGCCGTTGCCTCGCCGCCGCCAAGCAGCCCGGTGGCTGCGACCGAGCTGGCCACAACGACTCCGATCGCGGCCACGAGCGTAAGCAGCCAGCGCCAGCTTAGGCCGCCGAGCTTCCCGCCGGCGACCTCCTGCGCGTGGGCCAGCGCCAGCGCCAGCAGCCCAAGGCTGATCAGGCCTACCACATGGCCCAGAATTAGCGCCGAGCCCAGGGGCGCGCCGGTGCCGCTGATCGCGCCCAGCAGCAGGCTCACCACGGCCACTGCGGCGCCCCGGCTAAACAGGCTGCCCACGGTCGCGCTGTCTCGCGTGTCGATGCGCGTGCCGCGCCAGTAGAGCAAGAGCGCAAGCAGCAGCAGCACGTAGGCCTGAAACACGTTGGGGCCGCCGGGGATCAGCGCGCCAAGCGCGCCAAGCGCGCCAACGCCCAGGGCGCCGCCGATCAGCAGCATGGCGGCGAGCAGCGCGCCTACAAGCAGGGCCGGGCGGTCGAAGCGCGCGTGCAGCCGCAGCGTCACCTGATCGCTGAGCCAGCCCAGAAGCACCACGCTAAAGATCAGCGGCCACCCAAGGCCTACCCCCGTAAGCGCGGCCAGCGGCAGGCTCACCACGGTTGCCTCTAGGGCCGCCACAATCAGGATGAAGAGCAGACGGATCATAGAAGTGCAAAGCGCAAAGCGCAAAGCGTAAAGCGCCGAACGGCCTGTCGGGTGAGCGGGGCGCCACTCGTTCCGACAGGCCGTTCTACGTTTTACGTTCTACGCTCTACGTTTACTTCGTCTCGCGGTAGGCCACGTGCCTGCGGACGAGCGGGTCATACTTCTTCAGCTCGATCCGGCTAGCGTCGTTGCGGCGGTTCTTCGTAGTCGTGTAGGTGTGGCCGCTCTCCGTGCTCTTGAGCTTGATGATGATGCGGTTACCCTTTTTGCTGGCCATACTCGACAGTCCTTTTCCTTGGCGTGGCGCACGAAAATGGCGCCTGCACAGCGCTAACCAAGATTGTAGCACACCCGCCCAAACCTGGCAAACCGCATTGCTAGAACAAAAAATAGGCCGGAAATCTGTGCCATCTGTGGACAACCTGCCCGGCGCTCTACGCCGCCGGCTTGCGAAACTCCACCCGCAGGGCGCTCTCCTCGAAGTAGGCGTCCTGGGCGCGCAGGCGCGCCAGGCTCTGGGGCAGCACAATGCGGTGGCGGTGCCAGCCCACCGAGATCAGCAGCTCATCGGCGCTCTGGGCCAGATGCACCTGCTCCTCCGAGGCGAACGGCAGCGGCACAATCAGGTCGAAGCCGCCCGTCGCCTTCTCCACCCGCTGCGCCGCGCCACGGTAGAGGAACTCTGCGGGGTCGCGCTCGTCAAAGAGCTTGTCGGCCAGCTGATCGAGCAGCTCCAGCCCCACCACCTCGCGGTCGAAGTGAGGCGCCCGCAACAGCGGCAGGGGCGCGAATAGCGCGTCTACCTGCGGCGCATACTCCTGCTGCATCGCGCGCCACGCGGCGAAGTGCCCATCCACATCCGGCGGCAGGATGCGGTTCACCACCACAGCATCCACGGCGTAGCCAAACAGGCTCAGGTACGTCAGGCTGCGCTGCGCCTCGCGGATCACCATCTTCTCCAGGTTCATCACGATGCGCGCCGTGGTCACCTGCTGGTTCGTAAGAATGTTGCGCACATCCACCAGGGCGTCGATGGCCTGCTGGGCCGAGGCGAGCACATCATCCTCGGCGATGGGCATATCGGTGACGCGCTTGGCCACCGGGCGCACCACCTTCAGCAGCGCTCTGGCGATCGGGAAGAGCCGCCCGATCCACCAGCGCATAATGTCGGGCAGCGAGAGCAGCCGCAGCGTCTCGCCGGTGGGGGCCGCGTCCACCACAAGCACATCGTACTGCTGCCCGTCGTAGTGGCGCTTGATCTGAAGCAGGCTGAACAGCTCCTCAGTGCCAGGGATCACCGAGAGCTCACCCTGTGCGATCGTCTCCACACCCTGCCAGGCCATCAGGTCGCCCAGATATTTCGAGACCTGGCCCCAGCTCGTCTCAAGCTCGTGCAGGGCGTTGATCTCCTGGGCCCAGAGGTTGGGGCGCACCTGGATCGGCTCGGCCCGCAGCTCCACGCCCAGCGAGTCGCCAAGCGAGTGGGCCGCGTCGGTGCTGAGCACGATCGTGCGGTAGCCGCGCTGGGCGCAGCGCAGGGCCGTCGCGGCGGCCACGCTGGTCTTGCCAACCCCGCCCTTGCCCGTGTAGAAAAGGATGCGCATTGGGGGACTCGCTGTAGGCGGAGGATGCAAGGAGAATGCAAAATGCAAAATGCAAAAGGTACAAAGCTACAACCTGCGTCTGATTGCTTCAGTCAGCTACAGCACGCGATCGTAACTCTAGTCTTCTCATTGAGCACAAGTCATATAGTACAAGCTTATTGCAGTTCACGCAACACAGCGCTTAGATAAGCCAGGGCGAGTGCAACGTCCCGAGCCAAGGCCCGCTGGGGTGGAAAATAGGCCGGAAATCTGCGTCATCTGCGGATAAAACGCCCGGCGTTCGGACGTTGCATCAGCCCTGTTAGGTAAGCCTCCAATCGCGAATTGTCACCCTGAGCGAGGCGAAGGGTCTTTCCCTAGAATGGGAGCGATGCTTCGCTCCGCTCAGCATGACATGCGCTGTGTGCTTCTCGCGTGTTGCATTTTGCATTTTGCATTCTGCATTCTGCATTCACTCCGCCTCCCACCAGCCCCGCACAATCGCGGTGCTCGTGCCATACCAGGGCCGGTCGGGGCGTGGATCGTGGCGCAGGCCGGGGATGATCACGTGGCGCGAGCCCTCAAGCAGGCCAGCGCCAAGCGGCACCACGCCATCGCCCCACTGCGCGCCATCGCCGGTGAGCAGGCGGTAGCTCTGCCAGGCGCCGCGCTCGGGCGGCGGCCCCGCCGCATCGCCGTGGATGCCCTTGCCCATCACGCTCACGTAGCGGATGAAGCGCCAGTAGGCGCCAGGATAGGTGGCCTGCACAAAGGCGATCTGGTTCAGCCCGCCCTGGCGCCCGCTGCGCGTGGCGCTGTGCGGCGTGCCGAGCGTGACAAGCGTGCTCACCCGCTGGAACCCGTTGTAGACGAGCTTGCGGGGGCCGTAGGGCTGATCGCCCATGTAGATCCGGGCCAGCACGCCGCCCGCGCTGTGCGCCACGAGCGTGAGCCGCTGCGCAGCGTGGGCCGCCAGGCTCGCCTGCACGGCCCGCTCCACAATCCGCAACAGCGGGCCGTAGCTATCGCTCGCAACTACGCCCGCCCAGTCCAGCAGAGTGATCGGCGCCACCGTCACTGGGCGCCCGCTCACCTCGGCCAATGCCGCGCGCAGCGGGCCGTACAGCGGGTAGCTGCTGGCGAAGCCGCCAAGGATCAGAATCGGCTCGCCGCCGCCAGGTTCACCCATATTTCATTCTCGCACGCTCAACTTCTGGTAGGATTGATTATACACCGCGCAGTAGTGGGCCGGAAAGCTGTGTCATCTGTGGATAACACGCCCGCCCTCAGGAGCATAGTCTTTGAAACTCACAATCAATGGAATCGCCCACGAGGTCGCCGAGCAGCCCCCGCGCATGTTGCTCTGGGTGCTGCGCGACGAGCTCGGCCTCACTGGCACCAAGTTCGGCTGTGGCATCGGTGTCTGCGGCGCCTGCACCGTGCATCTCGACGGTATGGCCGCCCGTAGCTGCCAGACGCTCGTGGGCCAGGCCTCCGAGAAGGCCATCACGACCATCGAGGGCCTCGCCGACGGCGACAGCCTGCACCCGGTGCAGCAGGCCTTCCTAGAGGGCCAGGTGCCCCAGTGCGGCTGGTGCATGAGCGGCCAGATGATGACGGCGGCCGCCTTCCTCGCCACCAATGCCAATCCCTCCGACGCCGAGATCACCGAGGCGATGGGCTACAACTACTGCCGCTGCGCCACCTATGTCCGCATCCGCCGCGCCGTGGTCCGCGCCGCCGCCATCGCCGCCAGCCCCAAGGAGGCCGCATGAGCGAGCAGCCGCCCCGCCGCTGGCGCGTCACCCGCCGCGGCTTCCTGATCGGCGCCGGCCTCCTCGGCGGCGGCCTCGCCCTCGGTGCCACCCTGGGCGTCACTGTTGGCCTGCCCGCCCTGCATCTCGCCATCGCCAACGGCCTTGATGGCGCCGGCCCGCCTGCGAGCTTTACCACTGACCCGCAGCTCTGGTTCGAGCTCACGCCCGAGGGCCGCGTGCGCGTCGCCGTGCCCAAAGTAGAGATGGGCCAGGGCGTCCATACGGCCCTCGCCCAGATCGCCGCCGACGAGCTAGAGCTGAGCTGGGAGCAGATCGAGGTTGTGCAGAGCGGCTCGCTTGGCCCCGTGATCGACGAGGGCGGCACCAGCGCCAGCAACTCGGTCTCCTCGCTCTTCACGCCCCTGCGCGAGACGGCCGCCACCCTGCGTGAGCTGCTGCGCGCCGAGGCTGCCGCGCGCCTTGGCGTGGCCCCCACCGCGCTCAGCGTCGCCGCCGGGGCTTTCTTCGTCACCACCGATCCCTCGCGGAGCGTGGGCTACGGCGCGCTTGCCGAGGGCGCGGCTGCTCGTGAGGCCCCTAGCGCGCCGCCGCTGCTTAAGCCTGCCTCGGCCTGGACGATCATCGGCACCAGCGTGCCCCGCGTGGATCTGCCGGCCAAGATCCGGGGTACCGCTATCTATGGCTACGATGCCCGCACCGAGGGTATGCTCTACGGCGCTATCGCCCGCCCGCCCACCCTTGGTGCCACGCTGCGCAGCGCCGCCCCCGGCAGCGCCGCCAGCATGCCCGGTGTGGTCGCTGTTGTGGCCGAGCCAGAGTTTGCAGGCGCCGTGGCGGAGTCGCGCAGCGCGGCCTACGCCGCTGTGGGGGCCATGGAGCTCGAGTGGGCCGAGCAGGCGCCCATCCAGCAGGAGCAGATCGAGGCTCTGGTGCAGGCCGCCCCCGGCCGAGGTGTGGTGATCCAGCGCGAGGGCGATGTGGGCGCTGCCCTGCGTGGCGCAACGATCATTAGCGCCGAGTACCGCACGCCGATGGCTGCCCACGCTCACCTGGAGCCGCAGGCCGCCCTTGTAGACGTGCGTCCCGATCGTGTGATCGCCTACGTGAGCACCCAGAGCCCCATGTTCGCCGCGCAGGCCATCGCAAGTGCGCTTGGCCGCGAGCCGCAGACGGTCGAGCTGCACCCGACGTATCTCGGCGGTGCTTTCGGTCGTCGCATCGGCGCCGACGCGGCGGTGGAGGCCGCGCGGCTCTCAGCGGCGGCGAGGCGCCCAGTGCATGTTGGCTGGACGCGCAGCGAGGAGTTCCGCAACGGCTATGTGCGCCCGCCAACCCACCACGTGCTGCGCGCCACGCTCGGGCCGGGCGGTCGGATCACGGCGATCGAGCATAGCCAGGCCAGCGGAAACGTGCTCCTGTCGGTTCTTCCACAGCTCCTAAGAATCGCCTTCGGGGCCGATTTTGGGGCCTGGCGCGGCGCCCGCATCAGCTACGCGGTGCCAAACATCACCACCACCGCCGAGCTGGCCGATCTGCCCATCGCCACTGGCGCCTGGCGCGGCCTGGGGCTCATGGCGAACCTCTTCGCCGTGGAAAGCTTCATCGACGAGCTGGCCCACGCTGCCGGAGTGGACTCGGTGGAGTTCCGCGTCATCAACGCGGGCGACGATCTGCGCGGCCAGCGCATGCGCGCCGTGCTCGCCAGCGTGGCCGAGCGCTCTGGCTGGGGCTCGGCCGCGCCTCAGGGCCGCGCGCGCGGCGTGGCCTGCTCGATCGACGCCAACACCGCAGCCGCCCACGTGGCCGAGGTCTCGCTCAAGCCCGAGGGCGGCATCAGGGTCCATAAGATCTGGGCTGCGGTCGATCCTGGCCTGCCGATCAACCCCGACGGCGTGGTGGCGCAGACCGAGGGCAATATCACCATGGGCCTGAGCTCGGTGCTCTTCGAGCGCCTGACGGTGCGCGACGGGCGCGTGGCGGCCGGTAATTTTGACGCCTACCCGCTGCTTACCATGCGCGACGCGCCGGAGATCGATGTGGCGGTGCTGCGCAGCGGCGACGTGCCCTATGGCGTGGGCGAGCCACCGATGGGGCCGATCGCGGCTGCGGTTGCCAACGCCGTCTTCGCCCTCACCGGCAAGCGCCTGCGCGAGCTGCCACTCAGTGTGGCGTAGGCGCAACGGGCGATGCGGCACGGGGGCGCAGCCAGTCGCGGATCGCGTAGGGCAGGTAGACCAGCACAAAGGCGGCGATGCCGATGAGCTGGAGCGGGATAATATACCAGGGCCACGGGCCGAGCAAGTCGATCAGCGAGGGAAACTCTGGCGTGCGGGCGAGGAACATATAGTTCCCGCCCGTGAGCCAGTTCACCACGCCAATGAACAGCATAAACAGGTTCGTCGCCAGGATCACGCGCAAGATCGAGCCCCAGGTGGGCCTGTAGCCCCAGGCGGCGGCGGCGAAGACTACGGCCCAGAGAATCGCGCCGTGCGAGGTCCAGAAGATCATATAGACAAAGTGAGGAAAGTTGTAGCCGGTGGAGCTGAGGTCGGGCGTGAGCATCGCCTGGGTGGCGCCGGCGAAGCCCCAGAAGTAGAGCAGCTCGTAGAGCCGATAGCGGCGCGTAGCCAGCATTAGGGCCGAGAGCGGCACCGCGAAGGTGCAGAGGTGCAGGGGCAGCGAGAACCGCACGCTCCAGATCCCGTTCGCCAGCTGCCACAGATCCCAGCCCAGCCAGTTGGCCACGCAGAGGGCTACCAGACCCCAGCGCAGCCGCTCGCGGCCCGCCGGAGCCAGACGCGGTGTGAGCAGCGCGATCAGCAGGCAGATCGCTGCCACCGCAACGAGCGGGACGAGATGCTGGGCCGAGAAGAGTAGGAAGGGCGGCCCGGCGTAGGTGCGCCCAAAGTAGTCGTCGAGCATGGCGCTTCCTGGCGATGGGCCTCAACGGCGCTGCTCGTGCCGCCCCTGCTCCAACTTCGGGGGCTGTGAGGGGAACAAAAAGGCGGGCGCAAGTGGCGCCCGCCGGGTATCTGTTAGCCTTCGCGCTCCATAGTGCCATCGGGAAGCCAGCGGATGCGTACGCCGCCCACATCGGTCCAGGTGTCGTCCTCGTCCTCTTCGAGCTCTTCCTGCATAAGGACGGGGCCGTAGTTGCGCGCCCACTGCATCAGCTCGTCGATGGTGTACCAGCCCGACTGATACTGCACCTGATCGGTCGGGTTCAGCCAGAAGCGGATCTGGCCGTCCATCCACTGCCAGCGCTCCAGCGAGCGCCAGCTTTTGCCCTGGTCGTTGAGCACGATCTTGATCTCTTCGAGCATACGCAGCAGCTCGGGCAGGGTGTGCCGGTTGCTGTAGCGTAGGTGGAGCAGCCGCTGGTTGACTGCATCACGGAGCTGCTCCAGCTCCTCGATGCCTAAGCCCGCAATATCGATGTCCGTCACAGCTGGCGTCCTTTCTGTGGATACCGGGCAGCTGGGTGGCTGTGAGTACCGAGTCGGATGTAAGCGAGGATGCAGCTGTTACGATCCGGTAGCCAATCCAGAGCGACTCCGCTAGGGATCGCCCCGACGCGTACTGCGGTGTACGTGCTTCGCCGGGTGGCGATGGCCCGCAACTATATCATACCGCAACTCTGCTCCCATTGAAGATGCCAATTAGCTGACACTGTTGTAAGCTGCTGCGTCATTGCTAATGACGTTCGGAGGCGTTGCTTTGTTCCGAGGCGCTGCTGGCGTGGCGCCCGAATGTGGTACAATATGCAGTAGCTAACAGGAAAAAGTGTACGCCATCGTCCTTGTCGACGCCTCCGCACCCACGGCGAGAGGAACTGTGCCCTTGGTAGTCTCGAAGAAGCTTAACGACCGGCGCCAGCGCCCGGTTCGTCCCTCTTTCAGTGCTCCCCGCCACAATCTGGCGCGCCGGGCGCGGTATAGCGCTCTCGCCGCCACCCTGATCTACGGCGCCGTCGCCGCCCTGGTGATTGCTGGCTCCGACCTTGCCAGCCTCGGCATCGCCGGGGGCCTCGGCCATCTTACCGCCCATCTGGCCGAGCGCCTAAGCTTTGTCGCCGTGACTGGCGCCCTGGTCTACCTGATTGTCGCGCGCATGCTGGCCGCCTCCGCCGAGCGCGAACGACGGCTGCACACGGCGCTCATCGAGTCGTACGAGCACACGCTCAGCGGCTGGTCGCGGGTTCTGGAGCTACGCGACCACGAGACGGAGGGCCACAGCGCCCGCGTCACCGAGCTTGCCGTGCGCCTTGGCAGCGCTATGGGCCTAGGCGGCGAGTCGCTTGAGCAGCTGCGTCGGGGTGCGCTGCTCCACGACATTGGCAAGATCGGCGTCCCCGACGCCATCCTGCACAAGCCCGGCCCGCTGGCCGACGAGGAGTGGGCGGTGATGCGCCGCCACCCCGAGTACGCCTACAGCCTGCTCGCCCCAATCGTTTTTCTGCACCCTGTGCTCGATATCCCGTACTGTCACCACGAGCGCTGGGACGGCAGCGGCTACCCGCGCGGCCTCGCAGGCGAGGCAATTCCGCTTGCGGCCCGCATCTTCGCCGTCGTGGATGTCTGGGACGCGCTTAGCTCCGATCGGCCCTACCGCGCAGCATGGCCCCCCAGGCAGGTGCTTAGCTATCTCCAAGCCCACGCTGGCAACCTGTTCGATCCAAGTGTGGTGCGTGTCTTCGCCGCCCTGGCCGAGCGCGAGCGCCTTGCCGCGCCTGCGCAGCGCCGCGTCGCCTAAACACTCCTTGCCGCTGCTGGCTGCCGCGTGCTATAATCGCGGGCGAGTCTGGCGAAGGAGCGGGTTGTGTCCATACCTCAGTACATCGGGCGGCTCCTGTGCGCCTGCCTTGTGCTCCTGGCGCTCGCCGCGTGTGGCGGCACCAGCGCCCTTGCTCCCACCGAGGGCCCTGTGGCCTCGGCCCCTGCGCGCACTGTGCTTATCCTCTGGCACGCTTGGCCCCAGCCTGAGGAGCGGGCCCTCGCCGCGATCGTGGAGCGCTACAACCGCGCCACTCTCGGTGTGCAGGTAGTGCTTCAGAGCCGACCTAGCGTGAGCCTGCGGGTCGATCTCAGCAGCGCGGTGGCGGCAGGCGGCGGGCCGCACCTCGCGATCATCCCTGGCCACACGCTTGGTGGGCTGGCGGAGTCAGGCAGCCTGCTTCCAATCGATGGCCTTGTACCGGAGGGCGAGCTTGAGCGACTATTGCCCGCCGCTGTTGGCGCCGCCCAGGTGCGCAGCGCAACGGGCGCCACGCTCTACGGCGTGCCCCTCACCTTCGATACCTTAGCGCTCTACTATAACAAGGCCTACTTCACCGGTGATCCGCCCGCCGACACCGACGAGCTGTTGCGCGTGGCGCGCGGCATCACCGACACCGGCAGCGACCCGCCATTCTGGGGTCTGGCCTACAACCTGAGTCTGGATCGCACGATCGGCTACCTGTACGCCTTCGGCGGGCGGGTTTTCGACGACAGCGGCGCTGTGGCGCTCGGCCTGGATGGGCGCACGGGCGCCGAGGCGTGGCTCAACTGGCTGCTCGCCCTGCGCGAGGACGCGCGCATCCTCGCCAGCCTGGACGGCGTGGCTGTCGATAGCGCCCTGATGACCCAGCAGGCCGCGATGACAGTGGATTGGGCCCACGCGGTGCGCAGCTACAGCGCCATCTGGCCGGGGAGCCTGGGCGTTGCTCCGCTTCCGCGCCTGGCGGGTAGCAGCAACGCGCCGCAGCCTTACGTGCAGAGCGACGTGCTGGTGCTCAACGCACGCCTCGGCGCCCAGGCCGAGCAGCCTGCCGCCGTGGCCTTCGCCCGCTACCTGATCAGCGAGCCTGTGCAGCGCGAGCTGTTGCGGGCCGGGCGCCAGCCAGTGCTGCTGAGCCTCGACCTCGGCGCGGAGGATGTGGCCGTGCCGCTCGATCTGCGCGCCGCTGCGCAGGCCTTCCGCGCCCAAGCCGAGGATGGGCTCCCCATGCCCAACAGCCGCAGCGCAGCCGAGGTGGTGTGGCCCATGCTTACCGACATGCAGGGCAGCGCGCTGCGGCGACTGCTTACGCCGGAGCAGGCGGTAGATGGCGCCGACGCAGCGCTACGTGCCCGGATCGCGGCGCCCTGAGGGTCACGTGTCGGCATTTATCCACAGATGACACCGATTTCCGGCTCATTGCTGGCTCCAGCGGTAATGCGGAGTGCTATAATTACGACGACCGCTAATCATTACACTTCCGTGTGCCCCTGGCGGCGTACGCCCCATCAGCACGAAGTAAACTAGTTGCCCGCGACGCAAAAATGTAGTAGAATAGCAGCGTATGGCCGTTAGCTTGCGGCCTTGCGCTACGCTCGAAGAGGCCAGTGCACTCTTGTCTCTGCCCCACACACAGGCTGACGGCCCAAGGAGGATATGAATGGCAAGCAGAACCGAAGAGATGGTGCGGCATCTGAAGGCCCTGTCTATGAACACGCCCGACATCGAGGCCTCGGCTGTCGTGAGCGTTGATGGCCTCATCATGGCTTCGGCCCTGCCGTCGGACGTCGAGGAAGACCGGGTCTCCGCGATGAGCGCCGCCATGCTCTCCCTCGGCGAGCGGATCGCCAACGAGCTGCGCCGCGGCCAGCTCGACCAGGTCTTCGTTCGCGGCGAGGACGGCTATGTCATCCTGATGGCCATCGGCGAAGAGGCCGTGCTTACGGCGCTCGCCCAGAGCCGCGCCAAGCTTGGCCTTGTCTTCCTGGATATGCGCCGCACTGCCAACGAGCTGATCAACCTCGTGTAGGAGCCTGTGGGGCTCGCCAAATTCTAAAGAGCCTGGGAATATTCCCAGGCTCTTTTTTGTGTGCGTCCAAAAGGGGCGCCCACAAGTGGCGCCCCGACGGGCGGGCGCCCACGAGTGGGCCGAGTCAGGCGGGCGCCCACGAGGGGCGCCCCGACGGGCGCCCCGACGGGCTTTGCTCTGAGAAGAGGTTCCCGAGGTTGATGCCCGAGCCGCCGCTGCTGCCAGACGCGGAGGGCAGGTATTGGGCGATCTTCTTGGCCAGATTGATGGCCGGCATGGTCTGGAGCCAGACGCGGCCGGGGCCGCGCAGGGTGGTGAGGAAGAGCCCCTCGCCGCCGAAGAGCACGTTCTTGAAGCCGCGCATCATCTCGATGTCCATCGTGACGGTGGGCTCGAACATGGCCACGTGGCCGGTGTCCACCTTCAGCAGCTGGTTGGCCTCCAGCGTATACTCCACGATCTCGCCGTCTAGCTCCACGAAGGCCAGGCCGGGGCCGGTGAGGCGCTGCATAATAAAGCCCTCGCCGCCGAAGAAGCCCACACCCAGCTTGCGCTTGAGGTGGATGTCGAGCTGCACCGAGCGCTCGGCGCACATGAAGGCGTCCTTCTGGCAGATGATCTGCTGGCCAGTACCCAGGTTCAGGGGCACGATCTTGCCGGGAAACTCGGCTGAGAAGCCGATCAGCGCGGTGCCGCCCAGTGATTGAAACTCGACCAGGAAGATCGACTCGCCGGAGAACATGCGCTTGAAGGCGCCGCCCACGCCGCCCTCCATGTTCGTCTGCATCTGCACATTGGCGCTCATCCAGCTCATGCCGCCGCGCTCCGAGAAGATCTTCTGGCCCTGGGGCAGCTCCAGCACCACCGCCTGCATGGTGGTGCCGAGGATTTTGTAGCTCAGGCCGCTCTGGCCCTGCCCCGTGCCCACGATTGTGGGATCGGGCAGATCGATACGCTCGCCGGGGCGGTTATCGTACACGTCGGCCATGGTCTGTGAGGTAGCACCAGCAGCGATGGCGGGCGCAGGTGCGGCCATGGGGGAGCCGCAGTTGGTGCAGAAGCGCGAATTATTGGTTATCTCTGCGTCACAGGTCGTGCAGCGGATCACGCAAGTTCTCCTTCCTGGTTGCAGTAACGTAAAGACCCTTCGCTCCGCTCAGGGTGACAAGCGTGCGGCTTAGGGTGACAAGCGTGCGACATGGTCGTCGGCATGATATGACCTCAATGATACGAGCGTGAGACGGGTAGGTTTCAGTTTTGCCCGCCCCGGTTGAGGGTAGCAAGAAACTCGACGTTGGTCTTCGTCTTCGCCATGCGGGTGAGCATCAGCTCGGTGCCGTCGTTGTCGCCGACCATGCTCACCATGCGCCGCAGCGTCCAGACCTGGCGCAGGGCCTCGGGGGCGAGCAGCAGCTCTTCGCGGCGGGTGGAGGAGCGCTGGATGTCGAGCGCGGGGAAGATGCGCTTCTCTGCCAGCTTGCGGTCGAGGTGCAGCTCCATGTTGCCGGTGCCCTTAAACTCCTCGTAGATCACGTCGTCCATGCGCGAGCCGGTATCCACCAGGCAGGTGGCGATGATCGTGAGCGAGCCGCCGCCCTCGATGTTGCGAGCGGCGCCGAAGAAGCGCTTGGGCGGGTAGAGCGCCACCGGGTCGATGCCGCCGGAGAGCGTGCGACCGCTGGGCGGCATATCAAGGTTGTAGGCGCGGGCGAGGCGCGTGATCGAGTCCATCAGGATCACCACATCCTGGCCGCCCTCCACCAGGCGCTTGGCGCGGTTGAGCGTCATCTCGGACACCTTGGTATGATCCTCGACGGGCTCATCGAAGGTGGATGAGTAAACATCGCCCTTGACCGAGCGGCGCATGTCGGTGACCTCCTCGGGGCGCTCGCCGATCAGCAGCACCATCAGGTGGGCGTCGGCGTGGTTGGCGCTGATGCCGTTGGCGATCGCCTTGAGCAGCATGGTCTTGCCGGCCTTGGGGGGCGAGACGATCAGGCCGCGCTGGCCGCGCCCGATCGGGGCGATCAGATCGACCAGGCGGGTATGCAGCAGGTTTGGCTCGGTCTCAAGCTTCATCTGCTCGTTGGGGAAGATCGGGGTAAGCTGCTCGAAGCTAGGGCGCTTGCGGGCCGTCTCGGAGTCCACGCCGTTGATCAGCTCGACGCGGAGCAGCGAGAAGAAGCGCTCGCTCTCCTTGGGGGGGCGGATCTGGCCCCAGATCCTGTCGCCGGTGCGCAGGCCGAAGCGGCGGATCTGCGACTGCGAGACGTAGACATCGTCGGGGCCGGGGAGCATGCGCTCGCCGCGCAGGAAGCCGAAGCCGTCGGAGACAATATCGAGGATGCCATCGCTGTAGGTGTTGGCCGGCTCCTCGGGCTGGGCCTGGATCAGCTTGAGGATAAGATCCTGCTTCTTGAGCCCGCTGATGCCGGTCAGTTCAAGCTTGCGGGCAAGCTCGCGCAGGTCGCTGAGCGTCTTCGACTCCAGTTCGGCGACGTTCACAACGGTGCTCTCCTTGGAGTTGGACATAGGGGTGTTCTGGCGCTTGGGGTTGACGAGGCACGCCCTGTATGAGCGGCGCGGCGGAGAAGCGGGCCGTAGAGCGAGGGTGCGCGGCCCCAGGGACACGGTGGGGTGCGCGTGCGGAAAGCGCTGAGGCCGATCTCGGGGTGCGCAGCGCACGCAATGCTGCGGCGCCGAGCAGACCAAAGTGAGCTATGGAGACGATGCTTGGGGAGTGGCGAGCTGCCAGGCTGCGGCGCGGGGGGACGGGCGAGGGGGCGCTGCGCGCGGGCCTGATTTCTGGCGCCAGTATAGCATAAGTGTCAAGGCGTTGCAATTCCTGGGGGCGTATGTTAGACTAGGTTCGGCGTGGGCCGGTAGCATAATCGGATTAATGCCTCGGTCTTCGGAACCGATGATTGGGGGTTCGAGTCCCTCCCGGCCCGCCAAGAGCGACGCAATCACTGCGTCGCTCTTTACTTTTGCTTTTTAGTAAGATACGCCCGCCAGTCACGCCCGTCGCGGTAGTCGATCGTTCTGGCATTCTTGCGCTTGTTGCAGATCTCGCACAGCGGCTGAATATTCTCAACATAGTTGCTGCCCCCGCTGATAAGCGGTACGACGTGGTCGGGAACCAGCTTGATCTCCGGCTCACAGCGACCACAGGCAAGACACTTCTGTTCGTAGGCCGCCTTCAAGGCCTGCCACTCAGCGAGCTCCAGCTTGCCAGGAGCAAGACGCTCTCGTAGCCTCCGACGATGAATGTTGAGAAAAGCTTTGTCTGGGTTGTTCGCTCGCCAACGTTTGAACGCCTCACGCTTGCGCTCGGGATGTTTGTTTTCCCACTTCCGTCGAGCTGCCCGTCGCTTTTCCGGATGTGCCGCAAGATATTTTTTTGTGTAAGCGGCAAACCGCCACTTGTTCGCCTTACGATATGCAGCTATCTTCTCTGCATTTGCCTCTCGGTAACGTTTGTAGTAAGCACGCTTGTCCTTCTTCGGCGCCTGTGCCTGAGCCTCTTGCAAGCATTGCTTACAGGCTGAGTGGAAGAACCTCAGCTTGCGACTAAAGCTTTGCAGCGCCTTCCACTGTCCGCAGCGCGAGCAAACCTTGCCCGCAACGCCGTCGCGGGTGTCAAGGGAGCGCATCGCGTCGTAGTCCATAAGATGCCTTCGGATCGGAGTGGAGCCAGGCTGTATTGTACACGAAATCAAGTATATTGTCAAACATATGTTCTTATATGGGTGCGGCGTATGTTTTCGGCGCCGTGGTGTGCGCGCCGCCGATGGACGCCCATGTCGTGTGGGCGGACACACGGGTCCGCCCCTACGCCATGCGCCGCATGGCCCACATTGGGGGCCGCTGCGCCCACTGCCGCCCATGGGGCGCCATGATCTGCGGTGTGGGCGGACACACGGGTCCGCCCCTACGCCATGGCGGTGCATTGCGAACACATACGCCGTACCCTTCGTATGCTACACAAAGTGGCGCCCGCGCAGCTATGCTACACTGGGGCAGCCGGCACTGAGGTAAGGTTGCAGATTGCAGATTGCAGGTTGCCGTGGGGCTATAGATGGGACGCGGACGTTACCCTGCCCGCCTCCAGGTTGCGCCGCCTACCCCTGAGCTTGCGGCGCGCTACCTGCTTGCGTGGCCCGCCCACGAGCTTTACCAGAGCCCTGAGCGCTTCCCGCCTATCAGCTCGCCCGGCCTGTTTGGCGACGAGCGACCGCTGGCGCTCGACATCGGCTGCGCCACGGGCGAGCTGGTGTGCGCGCTGGCGCGCCTGCACCCCGCCGTGAACTTCGTGGGCCTGGATATTGTGGCCAAGCCGCTCTGGCGGGCGGTGGAGCGCGCCGCCGAGCAGGGCCTCGCCAACGTGCGCTTCGTGCAGGCCGACGCGCGCCTGGCCTACGCGCGCATCCCCGATGGCGCGCTGCACGCCGCGTACCTGCACTTTCCGGCGCCGCTGCTCAGTAACCGCCAGCGCAACCAGCTGCTCGTGGCGCCCGCTATGCTCGCCACCATGGAGCGCTGCCTTCAGCCGGGCGGCGCGCTGAGCGTGCTCACCGACCAGGCACCGCTGTACGACAGGCTGCTGGAGCTGCTGCCCGCCGCGCCGGGCCTGCGGCTCGCCGCGCCCGAGGCGTGGTCGGTGGAGCTCGGCGAGCTGATCAAGTCGCAC
>Ga0136636_10000686_pt1 | contig 18189 bp, 18 predicted proteins | sample AntDrymUQ8522106_2_FD_104653 | JGI IMG/M metagenome (GOLD analysis project Ga0136636, IMG submission 104653) | Polar desert sand microbial communities from Dry Valleys, Antarctica - metaG UQ852 (21.06) | ecosystem: Environmental > Terrestrial > Soil > Desert | place: Antarctica: Dry Valley... | reverse complement strand
TCATAGTTTTTGAGATCGTATAAATTCGATACTTTTTATCATGCTGTTGTGCAGTAAAACATCTTTTTCATGAAATGGTACCTCCTTCCTGAACTCTTGGATCAATTTTTCGAGGGCGGAACCCGTTTTCTTGTTTCTTCGGAATTCAATTCCTTGACAGGCTGTTAACCATTCAATAGCCAAGACACTCCAGGTGTTTTGAATAACCCGATACATTTTGGTTCCTGCGTTGGCGGCCATGCTCACGTGGTCCTCTTGTCCATTGGAGGATACAATTGAATCTACCGAGGCTGGTGTGCACAATTGCTTGTTCTGACTAACTATGGATGCCGCGGTGTATTGTGGTATCATAAATCCACTGCTCAATCCTGGTTCAGGTATCAAAAATGCTGGCAATCCACGTTGTCCTGATATCAATTGATAGGTTCTTCTTTCAGATAAATTGGCAACTTCAGCTATACCTATTGCCAAATAATCCAATGCCAATGCAATAGGCTGTGCATGAAAATTACCACCCGATAAGATTTCTTCCTCTTCGTAAAAAATATTTGGGTTGTCAGTCACTGCGTTGATTTCATTAGTAACAATTTCAGAAACATGATCAACAACATCCAAGGTGGCACCCAATACCTGTGGCGTACACCTGAAAGAATACGGGTCTTGTACACTTTGAGCTGGAGATTGTGACAACTCACTGTCTTCCAACCATTTGCGGATTGTGGCGGCTGATTGTATCTGACCTGATTGTCTGCGGATTTCATGAATCTTGGGATCCATAGGTTTGATACTGGCTCCGAATACATCCATTGACAGACAAGCTATAGCATGCGCCCAGGCCATTATTTTATGTGATTCTTGAATGGCGTAAACTGCATAAGAAGTTGAAAACTGGGTGCCATTTAGCAACGCCAGACCTTCTTTTGCTTCCAAGCTTATTGATGTCAAATTGCATTGGTCGAATGCTTCACGACTGGCCATTACTGAATCTTTAAAATTCACCATGCCTTCGCCAATCAAGGGCAAACTCAAATGTGCCAAAGGAGCAAGATCACCTGAAGCACCTAAAGATCCTTGTTGAAAAAGGACGGGCCATATTTCATTATTGTACATGCCAATCATCTTATCTATCAACACGATGCGAACTCCGCTGTAGGCAAGTGAAAGATTCCTTATTTTGAGGAACAATATAATTCGGACTATCTCAATAGGTACCACCTCGCCCATTCCACAGGCGTGTGAGCAAACAAGATTCCACTGCAACTTTTGAATGTGTTCTTTGGGAATTTTCACATTGCACAATGAGCCAAATCCCGTATTGATACCATAATATGCCGTATCATCTTTCTCTAATAATTCGTTGAGAAAGGAGTTGCAATCATTAATTTTTTGACTGAGATTTTGGTCGAGATGCAATGGAGAGCCATCTGATATTAACCTCTCAATTTCTGAGATGGTAATATCCTGTCCTGAAATAGTATATTGTATTTGCTTCATAGAGCCACAAAATTACATTTTCAAATTTGCATGACAACCATTCTCAGCAACAGAATGTTATAGAATTCCATTTGACTCACTATATTTACGGTCAGGTGCTCAAGTTATGGCGACAAAAACAGAAATTTTGGACACAATTTTTGATCAAGATCCAACAGCTGCTGAACGGAAAAAGGATCATATTGAACTGGCATTAAAAGCCAGAACCACAGGAAATTTATTGGACGATAGATTTTACTACGAACCCTTGATGGGTAGTATGGAACATCAATACACTCCCGTTCAATTCTTAGGCAAAAGCTTCAATTATCCCATTTGGATCAGCAGCATGACAGGAGGTACTGAAATGGCACCTCTGATCAACCGCAATCTTGCGCGGCTTTGCAATGATTTTAACTTGGGTATGGGACTCGGTTCTTGCAGACAATTATTATACAGCGATGAATTCTTCAAAGATTTTGATGTCCGCAATACCATTGGTGACCGTCCATTTTATGCCAATCTTGGCATAGCGCAAGTCGAAACCCTCATTGAAGCCAATGAAGTGGATAGAATTCCGCTGATGATTCGAAAATTAAGAGCAGATGGACTGATCATCCATGTCAACCCCATGCAGGAATGGATGCAGCCGGAAGGCGATATCATCCGGCACCCACCTATTGACACCATCCAGGAGCTGATGAATCAAATAAATCTACCCATTATTGTTAAAGAAGTTGGCCAAGGAATGGGTCCAGCAAGTTTGAGGGCCTTAATGGCTCTTCCCTTGGAGGCTATAGATTTCGGAGCATTTGGTGGAACAAATTTTTCGACACTTGAACTCATGCGACAATCAGAGGAAGTTGCATACAAGGAAGCGTTCACCTATGTGGGACATACGGCCTCAGAAATGTGCGCCTATATTCGTGAAATAGTAAAAAAACACCCCGAAGAAATAAACTGCAAACAAATCATCATATCTGGTGGAATTCTGGATTATCTCGATGGTTACTATTTGATGGCGCAAACAGATATGCCTTCAATTTTTGGTCAAGCATCCGCTTTTTTAAAACATGCAATGGGCGATTATGAACCGCTACTGAAATACATGAAGAATGTAGCACACGGACTGGATATGGCTCAAGCTTTTCTTAAACCAAAACCACAACTTTGAACGAAAATCAGAAAAAACTGATACGCGGATTTTCCAAATTGACCAAACAAGCAAAACTTGATTGGATCATAACTTCTTTTTTCAACAAAACACAGTCCGTCTATCATGAAATGAGCAGCTTTTGGCTTCAGGACGATAAACAACAACAGATCATAGACGGATTTAGCGAAAATACTGTTTCCAATTTCATACTACCTTATAGCGTTTGTCCCAATCTGATGGTCAATGACAACATTTATTGTGTGCCAATGGTGACCGAAGAAAGTAGCGTAGTTGCAGCAGCAGCATCAGCAGCTAAATTCTGGCTTGAAAGAGGAGGATTTAAAACACAAATATTAGGCACTCAAAAAATAGGACAAGTCCACATCAAATGGGACGGAAGCTTTCAGGAATTGCTCGATGGGTGGCAAGTTCTGGAGCCAGCGTTTAGAAAAACCATACAGCCTCTTGTGCACAATATGGAACAACGAGGTGGAGGCGTGAAAGAAATGTCGTGGAAGGATTTCACAAACGAAATACCTGGTTACTATCAGGCTTTTGTAAAGTTTGAAACTTGCGACTCAATGGGAGCCAATTTTATCAATACCATACTGGAAGAACTGGGTAAAGCCCTTGGTGAACATTTTAATGTCCTAAGGGACGATCAATTGGAAGTCATCATGTGCATACTCTCTAATTATACACCTGACTGCTTGGTTCGCGTTTCTGTTTCATGCCCGGTGTCACAGCTAAAAGACTCAAGTATTCCCATCGATGCTGAAGATTTTGCTTCATTGTTCAATACCGCGATAAGAATAGCAGAGATTGACCCATATCGTGCCACTACGCACAACAAAGGAATCTTTAATGGTATCGACGCTGTGGTTATTGCTACCGGCAATGATTTCAGAGCCGTTGAAGCTTGTGGACACACCTATGCAGCCCGAAGTGGTAGCTATTCCAGTCTATCCCATTGTAATATCGAGCATGGAATATTTGAATTCTGGATGGATTTCCCAATGGCAGTTGGTACCGTTGGTGGATTGACAAAATTGCACCCACTGGCACAAAAATCCAATGAGCTATTGGGCAATCCAAGCGCCGAGACCTTGATGCAAATCATTGCGGCAACTGGTCTTGCACAAAACTTTGCTGCCATCCGTTCATTGGTAACTACCGGAATTCAAAAGGGGCACATGAAAATGCATCTTCAGAATATATTGCAACAATTATCAGCCGCTGACAATGAAACAGAGCTTGTTTTGCAGCATTTTGAACATCATGTTGTATCTTTCAATGCAGTAAGAACTTTTCTTCAGGATATCAGGAATTCGAAAGCTGCTCAATTAAGCAATTAATATGTCAAAGCGTCTATTCAGGGGAAACGGAAAACTCCTCTTGACCGGTGAGTATCTTGTATTGCAAGGTGCTGAGAGTTTGGCTCTTCCAACCAAATTGGGCCAATCTATGGAAGTAAAAGAAAGCTCAGGTGCAGAAATAAAGTGGTTGAGTCTGGATGAAAATGGTGAAAAATGGTTTGAAGCAAAATTATCACAATACGACTTCAAGGCAATCGATACTTCAGATGAAAAGATATCTGATCTGCTCACAAAACTATTTAAAGCATGTGCCAGGCAGGATTCAGAATTCTTGGCGCAATGGGGTGGCCGACAAGTAACTACACGTTTGGAATTTGACCGCAATTGGGGACTTGGAAGCAGCAGTACTTTGATTCATTGCATAGCAGCTTGGGCAGATGTCAACGCATACCAGTTGTGCATGGACACCATTGGCGGAAGTGCGTATGACATAGCATGTGCCGCAGCCGATGGACCACTTATCTACCAATTGAATGACAATCAAATATCGGTCACGGAAGCTGATTTTATGCCCAAATACCACGAGCAAATCTACTTGGCTTTTCTTGGAAAAAAACAAGATAGTCAAAAGTCGGTAGCTGATTTCCAGCTTTCCAACAAAGACTTCAAATCTGAAATTTCAGATATTAGTGCCCTTACTCTTGAAATAGAAAAAGCTGCCTCTTTGGACAAGTTCATTGAATTGATGGAAGCACATGAAATTATTATGAGCAAAGTGCTAGGACAAGAGAAAATAAAAGATATCAGATTTGGTGATTTTGATGGAACTGTAAAATCATTGGGTGCTTGGGGAGGAGATTTTGCCTTGTTCGCAAGTAATATGGATCCACAAAGTATTGTTTCCTATCTGGACAAGAAAGGCCTAAATACCTATTTCAAGTATCAAGATTTGGTATTGAAAAGAACGGTCTAGGCCCAATTTTTAATTAAAACACAGTCAATATGACAACTCTCTGGTATGATGCGAAGGTGATCAATATTTTAAATCACAGTGATCGCATCAAGAGTTTTTTTCTAAAAATAGAATCAGATCAAATTATTTCCTTTACACCAGGGCAGTTTTTGACCTTCGATCTTCCTATTGGCGACAAAAGATTGGCGCGATGGAGAAGTTATTCAATCGCTTCGATAGTCAGTAATGACAATGAATTTGAACTCTGCATTGTGAATATGGAAGGTGGAACAGGCAGCACGTATTTGTTTGAGGAAGTAACGATAGGAACTGTCTTAAAATGCAAAGCTCCCGATGGCGGATTCGTACTGAATCAGCCACTTGACCATGATGTTGTTATGATTTGCACCGGAACTGGCGTGGCGCCTTTTAGAAGCATGATAGCGAGCATTTTTGCCCAAAACATAATTCATAAAAAAGTCCATTTGATATTTGGAACCAGGTTTCAGGCAGATATCCTTTATCAAGCAGAATTTAACGAATTGGCAGTCAAATTTCCTGAGTTTACGTATGATATTGTGCTATCAAAGGAGCCTGATTGGCAAGGTATCAGTGGCCATGTCCACCAAGTCTATCTTGACAAATATGCTGATTCTGGCCCAGATATCCACTTTTACTTGTGTGGTTGGTCTCAAATGATCGATGAGGCAGTTGAAAATTTGTTGCTCAAGTGCAGATATGACAGAAGTCAAATAAGTTATGAATTGTATGGATAAAAGCAATTGCTATTTAGCAGCCATAGACCATTTTTTCAGAGAGGCAATAAAAACTGTTTGCTGATCAACAAAAACACTGTGCGAACAATTGTCAAGATACTTTACGTTCTTTTTGCCAATCAATTTCATCAAGCTCTTTATCTGCTCTACCGAATACAATCCATCTTCCTTCCCATATAATCCATAGATGGGCATCTTCTTAAGTTTTAAGTCTTTGATACTGTTAGTCAGGTCGATTGTGGTATAATGCTCGTTGTCATAGAATCCCTTTGGCCCCGGATAAGTCATTTTGGATGCATATTTCTGTAATAAGGTATCTGTCTTGAAGGTGGCATAAATGCTTTTCGCTTCAGCTGTTGCTTGTTTGGGGGAATAAAATCCGTTGCTCATGGCATGTCCAAAACAGTAGGAACTGTATTCCAACTTATCTGAATCCATTTTTTCAAGCAAAGCGATGTACTTCAGGTTTACAGAATCCTTCTTCTGCTCGTAGATTTGCTTTGATTTTTTGATGATTGTCCTGAAGCTTTCTTGAAGAGACACTGGCGCACCAACCAAAACAACTGATTGAACCAAGATTGGGTTTTTCTCTGCAAAAAGTGTTGCAACAATACCACCGAAGCTGTGCCCTATTAAAACTGCCTTCTCAATTCCCATCTGGGCATAAATTGCCTTTATATCCTTAAAGCTTTCGTCAAAATTGAATTGGGCATTCTTGTCTAGTGACCTTCCCTCGCCTCTTCGGTCATAAACTATGACAAAAAATCCATTTTCAGCGAGCTTCTGAGCAGTAGTTGCTTCAAAACTGGCACTATTGTAACCTGGACCTCCGTGCAAAAATATCACGGGTGTGGCTTTCCGGTCTCCAAAACTCTTTACGTATAAATTTTGAGCTTGGCTGGCTAAAAAAACAAGAGAAAAAAGCAAAGAAAAAAACAGTTTGCTCATAATTTGCAATTTGATAATGAAGTTTTTCTCAATCTTTTGGGTTTGAGAATCTCAAAAATACATCAAATTAAATAAGAACGGTCGACTATCTTATCATTAAAACCAATGAAGCAAACTGTTTCAAAATTAAAAGCTACTAAACGAAGCTTTTTTTAACAAAGGCGATTGTTTCATTGTGGGTCAATTTATCTGACGCTTTCACTATGATGTTTTTGCCCTGAAACTGCTTGTTTTCACTCAAATAATTTTTAAGTTCTTCTTGAGCCTTTCCGATTCCGAACAATAAAATGGCGTCATAACCCTGAATTTGCTTGGATATTTCATCATAATATTTGTGCAATTCCTGCGCTTTTTTATGATTGTGGGTGTTTTCACTATGTGTGTGGTCGCTATGATGTTTGTTGTGAATTTTAGCAGATACTTCATAAATACCATCATTGCTTTTATCTGGTGTGTGTATCAATAAAGCCTCGCTGTGATCTACACATACACCTATTACCGTCTTGTTTGTGAAACTCATAAAATTTGATTTTTTTATACCTGCAAAGATATGCTTAACTCAAGCCCGAAACCATGACATAAATCATGATTTAATAGAACATTAACTAGGTATAATCTATGCTTCCACTTGATTTGCAATCATGAAAAACGCTTCTTTTAAGGCTTCAATGATATCGCTTGCAGTAATCGTTTCCATTCCGTATTGTTGTGTGCACACATCAGCAGCCAAACCATGGACATACACGCCTAATTTTGCTGCTTCTTCAGCAGAATATCCGCTTGAAAGTAGTCCCGTAATAATACCTGTCAACACATCCCCACTACCTCCCTTGGCCAAAGCCGGATTGCCTGTAGAGTTAAAAAAGACGTTCCCATCGGGCAATATCACAGCCGTATGAGCTCCTTTTAGCAACAAAATTACTGAATATCTGGTGGCAAATGCTCTGCCGAGTTCTATCCTTTCAGCATCAGATTCCACTTTTTGAGTCATTCTTTCAAACTCTATGGCATGAGGAGTCAAGATAGTATTGGGCTTCAGAGAAGCAAAAGAATCCTTGTCCGATGCCAGTAAGTTGATGGCATCTGCATCAATGACCAAACTACAAGTGGATTGTGTGATAATTTCCTTAACCATGATTCCGGTTTGATTTTCGGTACCAATGCCGGGTCCAATCCCTATCGCTTTGTAGTCCAATCGAGCTGGAACTAAGCTGAGATGCGCAGTATTGGGATCTTCAATGAACATGGCTTCAGGAGCTTGCATTTGGATCATAAGATTTGCACAAATTGGTGCATACACGCTCGTTAGTCCTGCACCGCTTCGGATACAAGCTTTTGTTGCTAAAACAGCGGCTCCTACTTTCCCATAAGATCCGCCAACTATTAAAGCATGTCCAAAATCATGCTTGGATGAGAACTTAGCTCTCTTTTTATAAATATGGGCAATGTCAGCTTTGGTCGTAAAATGGTAATCAGAAGGCATTTCCTTGTCAATATCTTGGGGCCAACCTATTTCAAGCAATTCAAATCTGCCAACGAACTCAGATTGTTCTTTCATCATAAAATTGAGTTTTGGACGCTCAAAACTTAAGCTTACATCTGCTTTGAAGCAAAGTTGGTCATTACTTGAAGCTGCATTGGCATACATTCCGGTAGGTATATCGATTGCCAAACGCAAACAATTTTGCTTGTTTAGGTACGATACTACTGTATGAATACAATCTGATATAGGTCTATTCAGTCCATTTCCAAGAATGGCATCAATGATCATATCATTTTCAGCAATGGACAACTGAATGGGTTCACCGTGCTTTAAATAGATCAAATTTCCTTTGAAGGCTTTTGAATTGATCATGAAATCACGCGACGGTTCCCCGTCATAATCCAATACATAAGTTTCCACCAAATAACCCACATCTGTCAATAAGCGAGCAATGGCAAGTCCATCACCTCCATTATTTCCCTTTCCGCAGAATATCAATGTTTTTGCTGGCTTCTTTAGCTTGTTTTTGATGTAACTTACACATGCTTTTGCTGCCTCTTCCATCAATTCAATCGACTCGATTCCCAGGATTTTTATGGCATTATCATCACATGTTTTGACTTGTACAGGTGTAAGAATTTTCATGAAATAAGTGTTTTATCCATCATTGGCTTTGTTGAATCAGATTGTAATCTCGTTCTCCATTTTACGATTTCATACCAAATTACTGAGATAAATCCAGCTCCAACAGCAACAATCAAACTTTTAAAATCAAGCGCTTCAAATTCAAAAAAGGCTGCAAGAGGTTTAATATAAATCAGCAATGCAGTGAGCAAGACAGTAACGCTAAGCATAATTGGTACCAAATTGTTCTGATACCTTAAAGTGGTCCAAATGGAATAATAGAAAGAGCGATTGACCAATGTCAGAAAGATATTTGCACTAACAAGTACGGTAAAAATCATGGTTCGCGTTATCCCTTCCGAAAATTGCTCACCAACTGAATATTGATAAATCAACAGGGAGAATAATGTAATCATCAAACCTTGGATAATACTTGTAGCCAATTCACGCCAATTAAAAAACGTGTCACTCATAAGTCTTGGCTTTTGAATCATCGCATTGCGTTCCATGGGTTCATTCTCGTATATAATTGAACAAGTAGGTCCCATGATCAATTCCAGAAATATGATATGAACAGGTGAAAGAATATTGGGGTAAATCCATCCCAAAACCAACGGCAGAAATACTGTTAAAATAATAGGTATGTGAATCGAAATGATATATTGAATTGCCTTTTTGAGATTCGTATAGATCTTGCGACCCATAGCAACTGCGTAAACCATTTTGGATAAATCATCTTCAGCCAGAATGAGAGAGGCAGACTGTTTTGCAATTTCAGTGCCTTTGATGCCCATGGCTATACCAATATGTGATGCTTTGAGTGCAGGCCCATCATTTACACCATCTCCAGTCATGGCAACTATTTCACCTTTGGCCTTCAGTGCATTGATGATCTTGAGCTTCGCCTCTGGAAACATTCTTGAAAAAATGAAATAGTTATTCACCTTTTCAATCAATTCGCTTTCCGGCATTTTCATCAGCTGTTCTCCGGAAATGCTTTTCTCATATCCCAAAAAGCCTATTTGCTTTGCAATTGCAGCTGTGGTTTCCAGATTGTCACCGGTAACAATTCTCACCTTTATACCTGCCTGATAGAAATCCTGCAGAACAGTGTTGATGTTCTTTTTAGGTGGATCATAAAATGAAACCAAGCCTAGAAACTCAAAGGAATATGCTTGTTGCGTATCAAGAAATTTAGAACCAGCCAACTGTGCCTTGCCTACACCCAAGACCCTGTAACCTTCCAACGCAAGCGATTTGATGGCATCCAAAATTCTGTTCTTCTCGGCTTCCGTCAGTTTAGCAGTATTGATCAATGCTTCAGGTGCGCCTTTGGCAGCAATGATTCTATCTCCAAGCGCATTTTCATGAATGTGGGTCATCATAGGTGGAACGCCACCTAGTGGATATTCATGAATCAGTTGATATTCGCTCCTTAAATCCTTTGTTATGATTGCAGTGTACTTGTCATGCAGCGCTATTTCCATTGGATCGAATGGGATGGGTTCACTTGCCCACATGGATATTTTAATCAACTCCAATCCTGACTCATCTAGGGGTTCAGCGGATTCGACAATTTGACCAGTTTTGTGGATATAGATCTTGGCGAGCGTCATTTTGTTTTCGGTTAGTGTCCCGGTTTTGTCGGTACAAATAACCGTGGCACTTCCAAGAGTCTCTACCGTCTTCATTTGCTTAACTACAATACCCATTTTCATGAGCCTCCAAGCGCCAAGCGCCATAAATGTTGTAAATGCAACAGGTATTTCCTCCGGCAGGATGCTCATTGCCAGAGTCAGGGCTTTCAGCAAACTACCCATCAAATTCTGCGTCAGAACGTAGTTGATTCCCCACACAATCAAAAAAATAATTGCCCCAACAACTACCATCCGCAGCACAAAACTCCTGATCTGAATTTCTAAAGGCGTTTTTTCTTCTTGAATATTTTCCAGGCTCTTGCCTATCTTTCCCAGCTTTGTGTCCTTGCCAATAGCTGTAACAGTTGCTATTGCCAGTCCACTCGTCACATTTGTCCCGCTGTAAACGAAGTTATCCTCCTTGTTTTGGTCCTTTTCAACTGTGAATGATTCGCCTGTCAGGATAGATTCATTGACCGAAAAATCATTGGATTGCACGATGATTCCATCTGCGGATATTAAAGTTCCTTCTTCAACAATCATAGAATCTCCCACTACCAACTCTTCACTTTTGAGTTCAAGTGTCACACCATTTCTCAAAACCTTACAATTGGGCTCCGTATAAGTTTTTAGTTTTTCAAGTGCATTTCTGCTGCGTGAATCTTGATACAATGAAATAGTGGCCACAAGCACAATAGCCGATGCCATAAAAATGCCATCTCCTATATTGCCCGTGATGAAATAAACCGATGAAGTAAGAAACAATAACAGAATCATTGGCTCCTTTGCCAGACTTTTTAAAGCCTCAAAAAAAGGGTTCACCTTCTTATAATTGATCAGATTCAAGCCATATTGCGCCCGGGATACAGCAACTTGCTGATCATTCAATCCTGTAATTTTCAAGTTTTTTTCTACAAGAGACATTTCAATATGCTTAATTGCTTCGATCAGCAGGTAATTTAAAAATAGCTATAGCGGGAGAACCTTTGGCTCCTTCAAATATAACAAATTCCTGTCAAAAATGCACTAATGTTGAATTGTCCAAAGCCAGGCGTCCCCTATTTCATGATCATGGACCATGCTGTGAAATTGAAATCCATTTTTCGCAAGAATTTTGGAAGAAATATTGCTCTCGGGAACTGTTTTGGCAGTAATCAACAGATGCCGATTGGTTTTTTTAGCAATAGCTACCAGTGCTTGACATGAAAAACTGGAAACACCAAGCCCTTCCATTCCCTTAAAGGTGTAATATGCAATCTCTATTTGATCATCCTTAGGCGGTCCGGTAAATCCACCAGATCCCACGACTTCTTCGTCTTTCATGACAAAATATCCAATCCAAGGTTCATGAAATCCAATTATCTGATAGTAATCTTTATAAATGCGGAGCAACTCCTGACAGTCATCCGTCGAAAACAAGGGATTGGTCGGATCTTCATTCAAGCGTATTGGCAACAGTTTCATCATGGTGCGATTCTAACTACTTGTTCACTTTATTAACGTCTCTTGGTCGCAACCAGCGCAAAAACCATAGGAATTTTAGTGCCAAGATGTTTGATAGTGAATTTACCAGATTCAAGTTCTACCATTTGATTGAGACAATTGTAGGGAGAATAGTCAAATTCATCGAATGAATTGAGTTCCAAGCCTTGATGGAGCAAGCTGTTCAATATCTCACTTATGGAGTGATTCCATCCAACAGTTTTTAGAACAATATCAGCTGATTTATCAGCATACGTTCCTTGTTCCTCCTCCACGATTGGACCATCGTTGAAATAATTATAAGCTACTTCTTTAAAATCATTGTCGAACATCCAAACCACCGGATGAAAATCAACAAATATAAATTTGCCACCTGGCTTCAAATATCGGGACACAATATTAGCCCATTTGTCAAGGTCCGGCAGCCATCCTATTGTTCCATAACTTGTAAATACGATATCAAATTGCTGATCCAGATGATTCGGTAACTCGTAAATATCAGAGCAAATAAAATTAGCTTGGGTATTGATCTGTTTGGAAATGGCTTTCGCTTGCTCAATGGCTATATCGGACAAGTCAACTCCAGTTGCCCTCGCTCCCATACGTGCCAATGAAAGCGTATCCTGGCCGAAGTGACACTGCAAATGAAGAATAGTTTTATCTTGGATATCAGCGAGCAAATCCATTTCAATCCCCTTCAAAGAAGTCTCCCCATTTAGAAACGCTTCTTGATTGTAGAAATCGGATTTTACATGCAAGGTGGTTTTGGCATTCCAAGCTGCTTTGTTGACCTGCAAATAATCTGTTGCTTCATTCATGCGAAAAACAATTTTATGATCAAAAGTAGAGAATTATCTTCACACACATCAATAAAAAAGTGCAGTTTCATGAAGGAAACTGGGCTAAATCTCTTTTAAAAGTTGAAAAAGATCTCTTTTTCATGAAAAGTGTTTCTTTACATTTTTATGGATCAATACGATTATTTATGCGTATTTATGAACAAAATGGCTGTACTTTTGTAGAATCATTCCAAATAAGATTAAAATGGATCAAATAGTCAAGTCGCCTGTCATGTTATATACTGAGCAAACTCCAAATCCGGAGTCACTCAAATTTGTGTTGAATAAAATGTTGTTCCGTGGCACCGCTGACCTGAGCGACCGTGAACTCGCTACAGAATGGAGTCCGATGGCCATGTCATTGTACGAGTTGCCTTACGTAAAAGCAGTTTATATTTCCAATAATTTTATCACCATTACCAAGGAGTTTAACTACGCTTGGGAGGATATCATGCTCAAGGCAAAGGAACATATCAAAAAATATGTTGAGGATGAAGGCGTGGTAATCAAGGATGGATTTACAGAAGCCCAAGAAAAGTTAGCTGCTGAAAAAACAGCTGAATCATACACAGGCGATGAAGCAGATTTGGTTGTAAAAATCAAAGGCTTGATTGACACTTATGTAAAACCAGCTGTTGAGATGGATGGTGGCAACATTGAGTTCAAAAGATACGATGCCGGAAAAGTTTATGTGATCATGCAAGGATCATGTAGCGGCTGCCCAAGTAGTACGGTTACCCTGAAAAGTGGCATTGAAGGTATGCTGAAAAGAATGTGCCCAGAAGTAACCGAGGTTATTCAGGAAATGGGCTAAGAATATTCATCGGATTCGCTCACACAATATGGTATCTGTATCACTGCTACATCAAGTGAAGCACTTAATTCGGTCAAATCGTCTATTCCTTATTTGAGTATTCTGAACTTGAATCCCTTTATGATTTCTGCCGATAGCATGACTTTTGTGTTCGACACAGGAGCAATACCCGTTGGCAATATTAACAAATATGCTTATTTTTAAAATTGTAATATAATTTGAAATAAATTATATAAATTTGGACATTAGGTTCTATCAAGACACAAAAAGTTAAAGATGAATCTGCACAACAGATATGCGTCCGCTCTTATTCTTGTACTCAGTTTGCTGGCAGGCCAATGTCAAGGTCAGCAAAAAACCAAGCCCAAGTCTGTCACTGGTAAAACAAAAACTACAGCCATAAAAAAGGAGGTGGTTAAAAAAGAGCCGTCAATAATCACATATTCAGATAATTCAATTTCTGATTCGATCCGCCCAATTTTATTTCATATCAATGATACTACTGGGGAAGTAACGGGATGTCCATATATTAGAAAATTGGATAAGGCACCAATTATGAGCCAGAAAGCCGATCCTGAGAACAAGCTGTTAGCAAAGATTAAATCTCAAACACAACCAAGGCAAATGGCCGAATCTGGGCAAAATGAAATTGTCACTGGAGGTATTTACAATAAGTTAAAGACAAGGTTAGTATGTTATTCCAGTTTTCATGGAGGTGCCTTATACGAAATAAGATTTTATGACGAAAAAGGTAATTTACTGAATAGGCATAAAATTGGTGGGAAATATAACGTATCAGAAACTGTAGCATTCAATGCGGCTGAAACTTTTGTAACGGCCATTCTTACCAATGGTGATTTCTGGATTTTTGATACTAATGGGAGAATCGTGCAGAATGGGAATGCAAATAATTATTTAAATTTTGGACCTTATGACATGTGGAGTTTAAATGTAAATAAATCAGGAACTTTAATTTTACTAAGTGGTCAAAAGGGCTCTGTGATTTTAGATGATAAAAAAAATATAATTCAAGATTTTGGAAAATCTGTCAATAGTAGTTTTTTTTGTGATAGTTCAAATTTACTTTTTATTGAGATTGGAAACTTAATAGTGTATGATACGTCCAGAAAAAAATTCGAAAAAATAGTACATAGCAATACGTTTAAAAATGGTCGTATCAGCCTAAACTTTTTTTGGTTCCAAAATTCTACAAATAGTAAAATTAAATATTTTTATGAAATATTATGAGAAGATATTTTTTTGTACCTTTTTTGTTTTCATGTTAGCTGCAGATGTAATAGGACAACTCGCTTGGCCTACAATTTCAAGTTTAAATCAAATTAATTGCACCTACGCAGAAATTCATTCTGCTTTTCACAGGGCATTAGAAATAAACACACCGAATTCATCATTGATATTTGCTGCACATGATGGTAAAGTATTAGATACAGCTAGAGGGAACACTATCTACCTCCATCACTGAAATAAATGGTTTTTCAAATTTAATACCAAGAGTGTACCTTGTCCAAATTATTTCATCAAACGGATCCGTTTTTACAAAAAAAACAGTTAAATTGTAATCAAATAATGAACCCCTAGTTTTGAAAGACTATTCTTATCTGCTTCCTGAATTGAGTGCTCTGGCAATCCAAGCTGCTCATTTTATAAAAAACCAATCTGTTCAAGCCCATGAAATTGAACACAAAAGCATCAACAGCTTGGTAAGTTTTGTTGACAAAGGCGCCGAGGAAATTATCATCAAAGGCTTAAAATCGATGCTGCCAGCTGCAAGTATTCTGGCTGAAGAATCCGCTCCTGATCATCCTTGGGATTCCTTGATGTGGGTAATTGATCCCCTTGACGGAACCACCAATTATCTGCATGGACTTCCATTTTATGCCATTAGTATTGCTTTGGTAGCAGATGGAAAGTCTGTCATCGGTATCGTTCACGATGTTGTTCACAATGACAGTTATACCGCTGCATTGGGCAAAGGGAGTTACTGCAATGGCGTGAAATTAAGTGTTTCCAACAATCCAAAACTATCTGACTCCTTTGCAGCAACTGGTTTTCCATATTATGATTTTGATAAAATGGAAGCCTATTTAGAATGTTTCCGGTATTTCATGAAAAATACACGTGGGATCCGCAGGATTGGATCAGCAGCCTTGGATCTGGCTTATGTGGCCGCTGGAAAATTCGATTTCTTTTGGGAATATAAATTACAAACTTGGGACATAGCTGCTGGCACCCTTTTGGTGCAAGAAGCAGGTGGAATAGTCAGCGAAATTGATGGAGGAGATCAGTTCTTAAAATCTGGGCATTGTATAGCCAGTTCGCCCCAACTCCATCCTGAAATTCTCGAGATAATCAAGACGGCTTTTGAAACGAACTAAATAGTCATTATATTTGATCACATATAAGCTGCTTGAAATATGAGAAACTTGATAATTGCGCTGCTATTGATCGCAATTGGTGGTCAATTAATTGCCCAATCAAAAGAAGCTATCAAGCCTGTATATTGTATCACTACCAATGTATTCTCTGGGTTAAGAAAGACTCAAGATATCAACTTGAATTTTCATGTTCTGCAGGGGACAAATGATTTTTCCATAGGTTTGGACTATCCATTTGCAAGCAGAGTAACACCTGCTAATAAAATTGATACCGAAGTATTGGCCCCCGATGGGTTGGCCTTTAAGCTTAATTTGACCTGGAGAAAATTCTTTGGCAGCAAATCCAAGAGATATTATGGGCTTGCAGAGCTTAAGTACCACAATAGTGATTGGATATATACCAAAATGGGTATAGAAATTCCAATAACTGGAGGTGGATTTGGGTTTTCTTTTCCTCCTCCCAAAAGTGGTTATCGAGATAGATTCAATGTATCCTTGCAGAAATTTGTACCCGCCTTGGGTTTGGGTATTCAATCAAATTTTGCCGGTCCATTTTTTATTTGTTGTGAAATTAAAGCAGGATATGCCTTTATTACGCAAGCAAAACAGCAGTATTTGGATAGAGAAACATCGATTACTTCCGAGCAAGGTAAAGGCTTTCAACTTGTATTATTCCCAGATGGTTTTGCACAGCAAGGCACTTATGCCCTAAATGTTGGCAGTCAAAACAGTTTCGTTGCACAAATGAGCATACTTGTTGGATATAAATTTTAAGATTGATGCTTTTTCACTAAAATATCAGATGCTTTGTTGACTATGAAATATCAAATTGCTTTTCACTTCACCACCATAATCTCATCAATATCTCGACCCAATCCATCATAATCTAGTCCATATCCTACCACAAATCTGTCATCTATTTCAAATCCTACAATCGTATTTTCAAATTTTGGAGCATGTGGTTTTTGCAACAAACTTACTATATGAAGTTGCAGCGGATTCCGTTTCTGAAGTTGTTCGATGATCGCTTCTAAGGTGGCTCCGGTGTCTATGATGTCTTCAACGATCACGATATTCTTGCCTTCAATATTCAACTTTTCAATCCCGGAAAGTTCTAGGTTTCCACTGCTAGTAGTGCCTCGATAGGAGGAGGCCCTGATGAATCCGAGCAAGACTTTCACTTGCATGGCTCTAACCAAGTCAGCAGTAAATATGAAGGCACCATTCATGACACATATCATGAGTGGTGGCTCGGATCCTATATGCAGGGCATCCAACTGCAAAGCTATTTCATTGACCCTTTTTTTTATCAGTTCCTTTGGCAAGAGGGTTTCGAACTTTAAATCTTTGATTGTTTTGGTCTTCATCCTATTCCAATCCGTACTTGTCAATCAAATAAATCACTGAAGCTATTAACGCTGTGCCTAAAGCAAGCTCTCTTTGATTCACGGAGGAGATTCTGTCTCTCGAAGTATGGTGATAATCAAAATAACGCTGCGAATCTGGTCGCAAGCCCATCATAAAAGTTCCCAATGGTTTCAATGTGCTGATATCGGCACCTGATCCTCCCTTGGTGATGCGCATATCATAGGGCTCAAGCAAATCATTCCAAGCATTCATCTTTTTGAAGCGTTTCAGAAAAACGGCGTCGTCTCCTTCACATGAAATTCCTCTTGGTGTAAAACCACCGGCATCTGATTCCAAGGCCACAATATGTTTTTCAGTTGAATTTTTGGCATATTCCCCATAAGCTTTGCCACCTGCCAATCCGTTCTCCTCATTCATGTACATGATAGCCCTGATGGTATGCTTAGGTTGGTAACCCACTTCTTTGAAAAGTCGCAGCACGTCAATGGATTGTACGCAGCCTGCACCATCATCGTGAGCACCACCACCAAGATCCCAAGAATCCAAATGACCCCCCAAAACCATGATTTCATTGGGATAACTGCTGCCTTTTATTTCACCAATTACGTTATGTGAAGCTGCGTCCGGAAGTCGTCGGCAAGCACATTTTAGAAAAACTTGAACGGAGCCCATTCTTATTTCTTTTGACAACAATTCTGCATCACGTGTTGAGATTGCAATGGCTGGTATGGGTGTCTCGTTGTCATCAAATTGTGTTGTTCCAGTATGAGGGTATTCGTCAATTTGTGTTGTCATTGACCTGATCAATGCAGCAACAGCTCCCTTTCGCATTGCTTTTTGGGGACCAAATACCCGCTGATCTACTGCCCCTCCATAAGCCTGAAATGTTCGCAGTTCAGTACGTGACATGGGTCTATTGAAGAAC
>Ga0136636_10000685_pt1 | contig 18199 bp, 18 predicted proteins | sample AntDrymUQ8522106_2_FD_104653 | JGI IMG/M metagenome (GOLD analysis project Ga0136636, IMG submission 104653) | Polar desert sand microbial communities from Dry Valleys, Antarctica - metaG UQ852 (21.06) | ecosystem: Environmental > Terrestrial > Soil > Desert | place: Antarctica: Dry Valley... | reverse complement strand
CTGATTTGTTGCTATCTTTGCAACCTCATTTAGTTGGAAACTAAAACACATACCTTTTAAGCACCTCAACCCGGCGACAGCTATTGTAAGCAAGCCGGGCAATAAATAATTTATACTGATAATGAATTTCAAACCAGGAGATAAAGTAAGATTCCTCAACACAACAGGAGGAGGAATTGTAGTTAAAGAGATAAATGCATTTATGGTGTCGGTGGCTATCGAAGATGGTTTTGAGATACCAACACTCACCGCCGAACTTGTTGCTATGGAGCCTGCCGGGAAATCAGGCGATTTGTTTTTGCATAAAAATGAGCGCCGCGATGAAACACCCGTAAAGATTGAACCAGAGCCTGAAATAATTGAAAATGACCGTACCAGCCGCATTGTTCAGCGGGGAGCCGGGGCAGCAATGCCTTCGGGCGTATACCTTGCCTGGACGCCACAGGATCAGCAGCGGTTGTTGTCGGACAAAATTGATGTTTACCTGGTAAATAATACCACTTCGGATATTTTGTATTCCTTCTTTCTGAAAAACGCCGAAGGAAATTTCTCAGGGATCGATTACGGATCAGTGCCTTCCGAATCGAAGCTGGTGATCGAAAGCATTGTTCGTGAAGATGTTGGTATGTGGTCGAACGGCGTAATACAAGTGATTTTCTTTGCCGATGAAAATGAAAAAGTCCTGATGCCTGTGAGTGCAACTTTCAGGATCAAAGGCTCTGTTTTTTATCAGGAAGGCAGTTACCACGAAACGCGTTTCCTTGCCAACCAGAAAGCAATTGTTTACACGGTATGCGAATTGAACCGGATTGCCAGCACCTACGAACAAATACTTAATGAGAAAGAAAACCGCGAACCTCTGCCAGCTGCTGCCGAACGGTTCAGACCCGAAACGGCGATTGATCAGTACCGAACTGCCCCTAACGAAGCGGAAGTCGACCTTCATATTTCAGCACTCAGGCAGGATTATTCCAACCTTTCTCCGCACGAAATACTGACCATACAAATGGGATTCTTTGAGCGCCTGCTGGGCAGCGCCATCGCTTTCAGATACACCAGCGTGGTTTTTATCCACGGCATTGGTAACGGAACCTTAAAACAAGCGATTATTCAGCGACTTGCTGAATATGAAGATATTGAATTCCGCAGCGCTTCATTTGCAAAATACGGGAATGGTGCCATTGAGCTGATTATCCATAGGAACAAATAGTTTATAAAAATTCCTGAATCGTCTGCCATATAATTTATTCATTTTATAGGGATAAAACAATCAGCATGAAAAAGGTCTTACTTCTTCTGGCAGAAGGTTTTGAGATTTTCGAAGCCAGTGTTTTTATCGATGTTATCGGATGGAATCAGCTTGAAGGAGATGGCTCTACAAGCCTGTTTTCGTGCGGATTGACCCGGCAGGTAAAAAGTACTTTTGGCCAGGGTTTTATTGTTGATTTTACCATTGACGAAATTAATGCCGACGATTTTGATGCATTGGCTATTCCGGGCGGATTTGAGGAATTCGATTTTTATAAAGACGCTTATTGTAACGAATTTCTTGGGCTGATCAGGGAATTTGATTCAAAAAATAAAATTATTGCATCCATCTGCACCGGTGCTTTGCCTGTGGGTAAAAGCGGGGTGCTAACCGGCCGAAACGGAACAACCTACAACAGGAATCCGTTACGTTTCGAAACCCTGCGCAGTTATGGCGTTAATGTTCTAAATGAGTCGATTGTGGTCGATAAAAATATCATTACTTCATGGAATCCATCCACGGCTATGGGCGTTGCTTTCAGATTACTGGAATTACTGACTTCGGTTGAGCAAGCTGAAAAAATAAAATACCTGATGGGTTTTAGGGAAATGTGACATTTAATCGTGTTTTCCGGTCTGGCTATTTCTGCAATAATTGAATCCGGATTTGTTTGCCTGATTCATCATTTAGCAGGACTCAGCATTCAACCTTAACATATTATAATATCTTCTTCATTTATTGCTAATTTTGCAGCTATTCCAATCTGCGCCATACATTGAAAGCATCCGGTCCCATCCATTATACTCGCAATACTTACGAAAGCTCTGAAAAGCCGCTTTTTTCAATTGTTATTCCTACCTGGAACAATCTGGAAATGTTACAGCTCTGTGTGGGCAGCATTTTAAAAAACAGCAGTTTCAGACACCAGCTTATACTTCATATCAACGAGGGAACCGATGGAACCAGAGAATGGGTTGAAAAACAGCAGATTGATCATACTATAAGTGAAATAAACATAGGCGTATGCTATGCTGTGAATGCCGCTGCTGCACTTGCTAAAACCGATTACATCCTCTACCTGAATGATGATATGTACGTTTGCCCCGAATGGGACAAATACCTTTGGGAAGAGATTCAGCAAATGCCCGATAAACTTTTTTACCTCTCGTCAACAGCCATTGAACCTTTCGATGCAGGTAAAAAGTGTGCCATTACACCATATTCGTTTGGAACCAAGCCGGCTAATTTCAGGGAAGATGAATTGCTGGCCAACTTCATGACCTTACCCATGAGTGACTGGAATGGCGCCTCCTGGCCTCCGGGACTGGTACACCGCGATACCTGGCATGCCGTGGGAGGATACAGTGTTGAGTTTTTTCCGGGATTTTATTCCGATCCCGATTTTTCGCTAAAACTCTGGCAGTTCGGAGTCCGCAATTTTAAAGGAGTTTCACGCAGCCGTGTATATCATTTTCTTGAATATTCAACCAGGCAGATTGGCAATAAAAAGGTAAAAAGAGGCAACAAAACATTTCTCAATAAATGGGGGATTTCAGCCAATATGTTTTACACATTCTACCTGCACATGGGAAGTCCTTATAACGGGTCACTTCCTGAAGTGGAGGAAACATTAGCCTTTAAAACGAAAAAATTCACCAGCAGCATCAAGAAACTATTTACAAAGGGGAATGCGCTGGAATAAAATACAATACGTTAAAATACAATTAAATAAGTAGATATACACTGAAATAACTGGAAATACGTTGATACAAATAGAAATACATTTAGATAGATAGAAATAAGAATTTACAGAATTACTTACTTTATTTATTACAAAATGGAACCCAAATCAGGAAATATCATTCTTCGTGCCTTGCGTTTGTCAGATGCAAAGCGACTGTCTGAACTGGCAAACAACGAAAAAGTCAGCCGAAATCTGCGTGATGGTTTTCCAAATCCGTATACCGAAGCAGATGCCGAAAATTTCCTTAAGATTTACAAACCAGGACCCGGCAACATTTTTCGGAATCGATTATATTAATGAATATGTCGGGAATATCTCTTTGGTTCCCTGCGAGGATATTTACCGCAAGTCGGCCGAAATCGGGTATTTTATCGGAGAACCTTACTGGAACAAAGGAATTGTTACTACTGCCGTAAACCTGATTACCGATTATGGATTTAATTACCTTGGAATTGTTCGCATACAGACCGGCATTTTCGAATATAATACTGCATCACAAAGAGTGCTGGAAAAGTGTGGTTTTTTGAAGGAAGGTATTTTCAGGAAATCTGTTTATAAACAAGGAAAGCTTTGGGATGAAGTCAGGTATGCGAAATTGAAGGCGTGGGAGTAGTGTTACAGGGTTTCATGTTTCAGATTTACAGGGTTACAGGGTTACAGGCCGCTGAGCGAAGTCGAAGCGCAGAGTTTCATAGTTTAAAAGGTTCGATTGCATTTCCTGTTTTCCTGTTTTCATATTCTATGTTTTCCTATTTTCTATTTTCCGTTTCCCAACTCTTAATCAGCCGTATTTTCCGTATCTTTGCCCCGGTGACAACCTGCTCTATCGTATCCCGGCTTGTCCGCGGGTAAGGAAAGTCAGGACAACACAGAGCGCCATACTTCCTAACGGGAAGGTCCTGCGGCTTAACACCGTGGGAACAGCCAGTGCCACAGAAAATATACCGTCGCGCTTCGGCGTGATAAGGGTGAAAACGCGGGGTAAGAGCCCACGCCTTGTTGCAGCAATGCAGCATGAGGGTAAACCTTATGGGTTGAAAGACCAAATATACCGGGAGTAGTGCCGCGCAAGCGGTTACTGTAAGGGTTGCTCGCCCGATGCCCGGGGGGTAGGTCGTTGGAGGCCGCCAGTGATGGCGGTCCCAGATAAATGATGGAAGCCGGAAGGTCGGCAACAGACCCGAAGGAACAGAATCCTGCTTACAGGGTTGTCACCGAAGTGTTGCATCTTTTGAGTTATCAGAGGAATTGAGGGAGATGGAGATGATTGAGAAGGGGTTAGGGGTTAGGATTTGGGGGTTAGGGACTGCAGATAATATTCAAGAATAAAAGGCCAAAATGCAAAGGTCAAAGTTAGAGTAACTAATTGACGAAGTACATTGTTAGTGAAGATGAAGTCTATAGGTTCTCCCCTTTTTTCAAGGGGAGATGTCTGAAGGACAGAGGGGTACAAAAAGTACCTAATTATATTTTTACGTAAAAGCTTTAAACAAATTTCAGGACGAGTCATTATCAAACTATTAATTTACAAACCTTTTACACTTTTATCTGTTATGTTTATTCTTAATTCACTGTGTAAACCATGAAAAAAGTCTTTACAAATATTAGTTTCATATTTATCATTTCCATTCAAGTTTTCGCACAGCAAGCTCCAAACAGCAGTTTTGAAACCTGGACCAGCGGTGAACCTGATCATTGGAAAACTTCGAACCAGAATATCCCGATACTGGGAAGTATTATAATGGTGGCTAAGGATCTGACAGATCCTGAACAAGGATCAGCCTCAGCTAAACTCACAGTAGTAACCAAAACAATTCCTTTTGTAGGCACATATACCATTCCTGGCGTACTGACTTTAGGCAAACTCAATATCGATATTGCAGCACAGACTGCTTCTGTAACGGGCGGTACACCTTTTACGGGAAGGCCCGTTAAACTTTCCGGATATTTGAAATATTCGCCTGTTAAAAATGATTTCTGCGTTATGGGCTGGGGTCTTACAAAATGGAATAACAGCACACGGGATACCATTGGATATGGAGCTATCAACGTGAGTGCAACAATTAACTCATGGACCTATTTTGAAATACCCATCAACTATTTGCTGCCAGAAGCTCCGGATACTCTGAACATCCTGATACTGAACTCCAACCCGCTTGATAAAGTGGATCATACAGGCACTGCACTATGGATCGATAATCTTTCATTTGTATATGGCACAGTTGGAATCGAAGGAGTTACCTCCTCAAAAGAATTGAACATTTATGCCGAACCAAATGCCAGGCAACTGGTACTTTCTTCATCCTTCGCGAAACAGGAAATCCTGGATATTAGCCTTTTTAATATGTCAGGAATTGAATCCAGGAAATGGAAACACACAATGCAGCAATCCACTGAACATCTGGATATTAGTAACCTTACACCCGGAACCTATGTTATCCGTATTTCATCCGGCAACCGCCTTATCGATACCCGAAAGATCACCATTCTGAATTAGCACTCAACCCTCTGATACTTTTTCATATATTTCTCCTGATTTTCAATATGGGGACCTTTTCAATTTGTGAAAATTCGTGCCTTGTTGTTAAAATTCGTGGATTCATTTTCATATTCAGCCGGTGCGACCATTTTATTCTCTGTTTCCCAAATCTTCATAACCGTATACTATACTTCAACCATAAGCGTTAAGTTTTCAAATTAGCACTGTTAATAAGTTACTTCTGCCCTACCCTGAGCCGTTGACTTATTGCTTTAACTTTAATCCTGATTTTCAGCGTTTAAATATGAATATAGCCCATAGTTTAACTACATCTTTTTGTGTTTTGATAACATGTATGTTTTTACAGGTATCAGCACAAAAAACAAGCACTTACAGCAACCCGCAAGCAACATACAATCAAGCTGTTGACCTTTTCAACAAGGAGAAATTTGGCTCCGCACAGGTGATATTCGATCAGCTGGCAACAGGCGAAAAGTCAAACCTGCAGGCTGGTTCCGAATATCATGCTGCCATGTGTGCCGCACAGCTCTTTCATCCCGATGCTGCCTTGCGGTTCGAAAAATTTATCGCATCGTATCCCCAAAACGCCCAGATCAACATTGCCAACTTTGAACTCGGCAAACTCCAGTTGGTTAATAAGGATTACCGCAAGGCGCTCGAAAGCTTCGAAAAAGTGGACAAGTTCGAATTAAGCGAGGATCAGCAAAATGAATTTTATTTCAAATCGGGGTATGCTTATTTCAAAACTGACAACCTGAAAAAAGCCCGTGAGAATTTCGCCCTGCTTACCGAAAAGCCCAATAAATACAATATCCCGGCCAACTATTACTACGGACATATTGCCTATTCGCAAAAAGACTACGAAACCGCGCTGAAACATTTCGAGCGTTTGGCCACCGACGAAACATTCCGAGATGTGGTGAATTATTATATTGTTCAGATTTATGCGCTGCAGGGTAAATACGATGAAGTTCTGGCCCGGTCGCTACCTCTGCTGCAACTGGGAAATGATAAGAGAACCGCCGAAATAGCCCGTCTTACAGGCGATGCTTACTTCCACCAGGGCGATTTCAAAACTTCACTCAAATATTTTAACCAGTACCTCGATTCCAAGCCGACATCGGTTTCGCCGGTTGATAATTATGAAATTGCATTTGCCAACTACAAGAACGGCAATTACAAAGAAGCTGTCAAATACTTCCAACTGGTAGCCACATCGAAAGATACGCTTGCGCAGAATGCGTATTATCACCTTGGCGATTGTTACATTAAAACCAACCAGAAACGATTTGCATTCAATGCTTTTAATTCGGCTTATAAACTCAAGGGTGATACAACTCTTACCGAGGAAGCACTTTTCAATTATGCAAAACTTGCCGTTGAGCTTTCGTACAATCCATATAATGAAGCTGTTAACGCCATACAGGAATACCTAAACAAATATCCTGAAACTATCCGTCACGATGAATTATACGGCTACCTGGCCGACCTGTACCTGCTTACAAAAAATTACAAAAGTGCACTTACAAGCATTCAGCAGATTAAGAAACGTAGTACCCGCCTCGACGGAGCCTACCAGAAAATTGCCTATTACCGGGGCATTGAGATGTTCAACGAAACAGATTACGATGGGGCCATTGTACTTTTCGCACAGGCGCGCGAGGTAACTTCGGATAATTCGATAAAAGCACTGTCCTCTTACTGGTCAGGAGAAGCATATTATCGGACTGCTCGTTGGGATAAGGCTATTGAATCCTACAATAAATTCATGGTCACTCCGGGTGCTATGACATCAAAGCTTTATAATAATGCTAACTACAATATCGGCTACTGCTACTTCAAACAGAAGGAATATTCCAAAGCTTCGAACAGTTTCCGGAAATACCTTGCCGAAAAGAAAACAGAAGTCAAACTGGCAGGGGATGCCAACCTTCGGCTCGGCGACTGTTTCTTTATGACCAAGGACTATTCGACCGCCATCGAATATTACCAGAAAGCCGCCGCAGCAAGAGTAAATGATGCCGATTATGCCATGTTCCAGGCGGGTATATGTTATGGCGTTCAGGGAGATATGCCGAATAAAATTACTTCGATGCGGAAAATGCTGCAAACATACAGTAAGTCGTCCTACACCGATGATGCTTTATACGAAATCGGGCTCACCTATAACGTTACCGGCAAGGACAATGACGCACTTTCCTATTTCCAGCGAGTGGTAAAGGAATTCCCTAACAGCCCGTATGTGAAAAAATCATTGCTCAAAACCGGCTTGATTTTCTTTAACCAGAACCGCGACCAGGAGGCACTTGCCATGCTGAAACGGGTCGCCAAAGATTATCCCGGCACACCTGAGTCGAAAGAAGCATTGAGCAGTGTTAAAAGCATTTACGTGGAAATGAACCAAGTGGACGAATATGTTGATTTCACCAAAGAAGTGCCTGAAGCTGATATATCGCGCAACGAACAGGATTCGCTTACATATATCGCGGCCGAAAACCAGTACATGAACGGCAATTGCGACAAAGCCATTGACGGGTTTGCAAAGTATATCAAGAAGTTTCCTGAAGGATCGTTTATAATAGAAGCTAACTTTTACAAAGCCGAATGCGATTACCGGGCACAGCGTTTCGACATGGCCCTGAAGAACTACGAATTTATTATGAGCCAGCAGCGCTCACGCTTTACCTCAAATGCGGCTTCGAGGGCTGCACAAATAAATCATACACGCGGTAACTACGAGGCAGCGCTCGAAAACTATATCCGCATCGAAGAAACTGCTGATCAGCCAGGTATGGTTATGAATGCCCTGGCCGGACAGATGCAGTGCAACTATGCCCTGAAACGCTATGGACTATCCATACAATCGGCACAAAAACTGCTTACCCTCGATAAGCTCACTGATAACCTGGCGACAGAAGCACATATTACCATTGCCCGTTCAGCATATGCACTTACCAATACCGATCTTGCCCGCAAGGAATATGAAGAAACAGTGAAACTTTCGAAAAACGAGATGGCCGCCGAAGCCAAATATATGCTGGCACAGATACAGTTCGAAAATGCAAAATACGATGAGTGCGAAAAAACTATTTTCGCCTTATCCGAAAACTATGCTTCGTACGATTACTGGGTTGCTAAAGGGTTCCTGCTGCTGTCGGATGTCTACCTGAAAAAAGGCAATACCTTTCAGGCAAAGTCGACGCTACAGAGTATTATCGACAACTACGAAGGCAAGGACCTTGTAGCGATTGCACGCGAAAAAATTGCAGCAATTGGTGAAACAAACTAATGAACTAAAGAAGGTGAAGTCGGAAGACGGAAGTCGGAAGACAGAACCCGAAACTCTTCAAACCCGAAGCTCTTCAAACCCGAAACTCTTCAGACCCGAAACCCGGAACTAAAATAACAGCGCACACAAAAATAGTCACATAAGATATGAGAACGTCCAAATATAATATCATTTTCCTGATAATGGTTTTTTTCTTTGCAATGGCTTTTACAACGAAAGTCAATGCCCAGGTAAAAACCTACAATGAGGAAATTACCGTGGTGGCTCCTTTCGATCCTATTATTCCGGATGCTTTTAAAATAAGCAGCAACCCGGCCATAGAAGATACAATTGCTTCCATACCTGTGATGAAGTACAGCATTATGCCACGCGTTGCCGAAGTAAGACCAATTATTGAACCTTTGCCTGCTATTAAACTGGTAGCAGAACCAATAAGCAAGCTTTACCGTAATTATATACGTGCCGGCGCCGGCAACTATTCATCATTGTATGGCGAACTATTCATGAGTTCACTCAGGTCAAAAACATCCCTTACTTCGGTGCATCTTAAACATCAGTCGTCAGCAGGGGAAATTAAGGGATACGGTCCACCTGATAATAGCCGACAGCAGGCTGAAATAAACGGATCGAAATATTACGACCAGCATACACTTACCGGCAAGGCTTTTTACTACCGCGACGGACTTCACCTGTATGGATATAAGCCTGATGATTTCCCTGATACCACCATAAAGAAAGATGATGTAAAACAGCACTACCATACAGCCGGAGCATCGGTTACATTCGGCAGCAACTATAAAGACAAGGATAACCTTAACCATACCTTTGCGCTTAGCTATTATCATATGGCAGGTACACAGCAGGTGAAAGAAAACAATGTGGTGTTAACCACTACCCTCGATAAACGTTACGATCTGTTAAAACTTGATAATGACCAGATACTCGGAATAACAGCAAGTTACAACTTTCTGAACCAGGGAAATTCACTGGGATATGCCAATAACGGCATATTGCTGATCAATCCGTTTATAAAGGCAGATTACAAAGAATATAGCTTTATGGCCGGGCTGAAAATAAATATATTTTCCGACACTAATACAACTCAGGGTCGTATTTATCCCGTGGCCGAAGCAAAGTTGGAACTTATACCAGATGCATTAAAAATCTATGCCGGCATTGGCGGAGGAATGGAGCGCACTACCCTACAAAATACAACCGAACAAAACCTGTATATCAGCCCGATAATGCCATGGGATTTTGTTTACGACAGGTTCAATATCTATGGCGGATTCCATAGCAACATCAGCCGGAGTTTCAATTTCAACGGAAGTATTTCGAGCAGTACGTACGAAAACTACCCGTTTTTCATAACCGACACCAGCTCTTATTTGCTGAACACATTTACTTTGTTATATGATAAAGTTAGCACCGTAAAACTAAAAGGTGAACTTGAATTTGTAAAATCGGCCCAACTGCGCCTGGCACTTATCGGCACTTACACACATTACAAGACCAACGAAGAATACGCATGGTACAAACCGGCCTACGAACTTGAGTTCAACGGCAGGTACGATATGCAAAATAAGATAGTTCTTACATTAAAAGCAGTTGTTAGCGGGCCGGTCTGGGCACCGGTTCCGTTCCATAATCCGCTTATGGACGGAATCGGCTCACAACCTTATACTTTTAATGCTCAACAGCTGAAAGGATGGGCTGATATAAGCCTGGGTGCTGAATACAGGTTTACCAAGGCACTGTCATTCTGGATTAATTTCAACAACCTTACCAATAGCAAATATTACCGCTGGAATAATTACCGGTCGTATGGGATTAATTTGCTGGGAGGGGTGAGCTATTCATTCTGACGTAGTTAATAGTAAATGGAAAATAGAAAATAGTGGGGCGGAAATGATTTACGAATGACGATTGACGAATTATCTCATCTGACGATTTAGCGTTATTCAGTTACATTCCGCCCAATCGTAAATCGTACTTCCTAAATCGTACCTCCTAAATCATAAATCGTACCTCGTAAATCGTAACTTCAATTAATCAATTATCACTTCATCCGTTATAACAGCCATTGGTTTCACCACAACCTTCTTTTTCCAGTTTCCTTTTAAATAATAGAGGTACGAAAGCGTCATCCCAATAAACCAGGCCACCGGGATGGACCACCAGATACCATCCACTCCGAAATAACGCGACATGATCCAGGCGGCAGGTATCCGGATTACCCAAAGGGCAAAGAGCGTAATAAACATCGGTATCAGCGTATCGCCTGCACCGCGCATCACACCGCCAATTACAAACATAGTGGAGAAAAAGATATAGAACGAACTCACAATTACCAGATAATCAGCTCCAATTGCAATCACAGCGGTATCTTCCGTAAAAAGATGCATCAATGGCTGCCGAAAAATGATGACCACCAGGCTGGTCAATAACGCAAGCGCCCCCGACATCATAAAAGTTGCCTTAAAGCCTTGCTTTACCCTTTCCGGTTTGTTGGCTCCCAGGTTCTGTCCGACAAATGTTGAAAGCGCCGCCCCAAAATTCATGGCAGGCATCCCGGCCAGCGAATCCAGGCGGATGGCAACACTATAGGCTGCAATAACGTCGGTACCGAAACCATTCACAATGCGTGTTACTGCCAGCATTCCCATCGAAACAAAAGTTTGCTGAAGCCCTGTCGGCAGGCCGATCATAAGACTTTTCTTAAAGATTGCCCTATCGAAAACCAGTTTCAGACTATCGAGTTTAACCACTTCGTGTGTCCGGTTCAGGTAAATGATCCCGGTTATAAAAGCCCCTGCCTGCGAAATTACTGTAGCCCATGCAGCACCGGCTACGCCCCATTTAAAAACAGCCACGAAAAGCAGAACCAGCACCATATTCATAACAGTGGAAATAATAAGGAAATACAGCGGGGTTTTCGAATCGCCAAGGCCACGCAACACTGAACTTATGCCATTGAACCCGAAAAAGAAAATCATTCCGGTAAGGTAAACATTGAAAAAGGTTATAGCCTGGGGCATCACGGCTTCCGGCAGGTTGATCAACCTGAAAATGGGACCACTTAGAGTAATTCCAAGAATGGTAACGATTATTGAGGCTGCGAACAAGGTGATGTACATTGTTTCGATGGCCCGTTTTACCATTTTCATGTCTTTCGCCCCATAGTATTGTGAAATAATTATGGTTGTACCCATCGCTACACCAACTACGAAAGATATGAGCATGAATATGAGAGGAAAAGAAGCCCCAACCGCTGCCAACGCCTCTTTGCCCACGTAACGGCCTAATACAATACTGTCGACAATACTGTAACTCTGTTGGAACACATTACCAATAAGCATCGGCATGGCAAACTTAAAAATGAGGCTTCCGCTGTGCCCTTCAGTAAGGTTTTTCATTAAAAAGCAATGTAGGGTATCGGGAATTATGAATACTAAACCTCAATATCAGAATATGATAAACTAATAAGACTGACAGAAAGAGTGGGAAAACAAGTGACCTGGCATGTACTCAGATCACGGTATATTGAGCAAATATTCTACGAAAGCAGATCAACTCTCATCTGGTCAACCATAAGGATAATTTTTTTCTCGGCACACTTTATGAGCTCATGGAGTTTTTCATCATCATTATTTTCCTTCGCCATATCTTCAATGACCTGGAAAGTCTGCTGTAAGCCTGCTGCGCCAAAAAACGAGAAGTGGGGTTTAAGTTTATGTGCCTGCTGACGCACAGTTTCCATCTCATTCATTTCGCAGGCTTTCCTGATAGTGGCAACTGAACCAGGTGTATTGGATACAAACATTTCAACAATGGAGCGTACAAATTCAGGGTCGTCGGCATCAAACATTTCGAGCGAATAAAGCTTGCCATTGGGAGTGCCGTTGTCGGATTTTGAATCGTTTTCCGAAGTGCAGATTTCTGAATCACTTTTCAGATACCGTGATAGCTTTGTCTTGAGTTCCCTCCTGGTAATCGGCTTCTGCAAATAATCATCGAATCCTGCAGTCGATACAATACTCATGATATTATCATCATTATGTGCCGTAAGGGCAATGATGATGTGCTTCTCCCTGTTTATTACCTGACGTTTCCTGATAATTGTTGCAGCCTCCAGACCATTAATGCCTGGCATTTCGATATCCATCAGAATAATACTGGGTTCTATTGTTTCAATCCTTGCAATCAGTTTATCCGCGCTATCCATACATGAACAGTCATAACCCAATTGCTTAATATATTTTGAAAAAAGAAGACGGTCAGAATCTGAATCTTCGACCAACAATATCGTACGGTTAACGATCATCAGGCAACTCTATTTTTTAGTACTACAAAAGTAACAACTATTTCATTATGAAATACATCAGTAACTAAAAATCTGTGTTTTCACGCTGTACCAAGGCTTTGGTCGAAAGAAGGCCACAGGCGGCATCAATATCAAGTCCCCGCGAAGCCCTTATCGTAGTAAAAATTCCTTTCTCATTAAGAGCGCGCTGAAATTCAATTAATCTATCTTCGTTGGTTGGTGGAAGCGGCACATTGGGAACCGGATGAAAACGTATAAGGTTGATACGACAGCGTGTTTTGTTAAGCAAACGTGCAAGTTCCTTTACGTGCTTTTGTGTATCATTAAGTTCTCCGAAAACAATATATTCAATCGAAACCCGGCGGTATTTACCAAGCTCGGCACGGTTAATTGTTTCAATAACCTCCTTTATCGGATATACATGCTGAATGGGCATCAGCCGGCGGCGTTCCTCGTCGAAAGGAGAGTGAACACTTACGGCCAGGTTGCATTTGCTTTCGCGCAGAAACACTTCCATGGCAGGAACTATACCAATTGTTGAAACCGTTATCCGGCGCGCACTAAGTTCAAAGCCATACTCTGCTGTAAGTATTTCCTGAGCCTTCATCACCTCTTCGGGATTATCGAAAGGCTCGCCCATACCCATAAAAACGATGTTACTGATGAGTTCCCTCTCAGGCAGACTTCGCAACTGGTTGATAATCTGCCCGGCCGAAAGCTGCGCCTGGAAACCCTGCCGCCCGGTGGCACAAAACAGGCAACCCATTTTGCAGCCTACCTGCGACGAAACACATATCGTGCTGCGTCTCTCTTCAGGAATAAAAGCTGTTTCGATAAATTTATGGCTGCTAACCGGGAACAGGTATTTTTTAGTTCCATCTGTTGATTCCTGGACTTTAACCGAAGCCACAACACCCAGATCGTAATGCTCTGCTAAAAGCAATCTTACTTTCTTCGAGATATTCATCATCTCATCGTACGACTGAATATTCGTTTTGTAAAGCCAATACGCCAGTTGGGCTGCAACATAAGCCGGAAGCCCGAGTTCGCCGGCAATAACTTTCAGATCCGAAAGGGTTTTACCAAGCAGATGCTCTTTTTGTACAGATAAACCGGTCAATAGCATTTAGTTTCAGAAATATATTTCGGCTACTATGTGGCTGAATGCAATTCCTTTATTGAGCAGGATCTCACGGCATTCAACCACCATTTCGGCACTGCCGCAAAGGTAATACTTTTGATCCTCGGGAAGGTTATCCATTTCTTCGAGATATTTTGTAACCCGACCGTTATAAGTGCCTTCGCCGGCCTGCTGCGAGCAACAGCGCACGTAGCGTGAACCAAAATCAGGAATCAATTCATCCCTGAAATAAAAAGCATCTTGGGTTCTTGATCCGTGTATAAGGGTTTTGTTGCCACCCATCCCGGAGCGGTACATGCTGTAAAAAGGAGCAATCCCAGTGCCTGCGGCAATCCAGCAGGCTGGTTCGTTGGATCCTGCGTATGTACCGAAAGGGACCGTAATATACAAAGTATCGCCTGGGTTTAAGATGGCCAGGTTAGGAGTAAGCTTTCCACCAGGTTTTATATTATAAAGGATATTGACGTTCTCATCGTTTTCGCCGCTGGCAATGCTGTAAAGGCGGGCGTCATCATTGGGTGACATGGCCAGGCCTATTACCTGCCCGGCTCTGAAAGTAAAATCGCGTTTGAATGAAAGCAGGAAAACTTTGGGCGAAATTTCAGTATGTGTGGTTATTGTAACCGATTTGAACTTAACATTCGGTTTTGATTCAACAGAGTTCATTATTTATGTTTAATTATTTTTTATTATTATTAAACGAAGAAAGTCTTGTTTGGTTCATTGAAATTATATTTTTTGGAATTTTATTGGTGATTCACCAGGCTTTAATGGCTTTGCTATAAAAAACTCCCATCCTGATGATTTAGTATCCGGGAATTACAGTTGTCCGATAAAAAACATTATAAAAAGCCGAATTCCTGCTTGCAGCAGGCAAGTATTGATTTTATAACATCCCTGACGCCTGCCTGTTGCAAACAGGGGACTTATCGGAATGGGGTTACTTATAATTTCTACCAATTTCCAGTCCTTCTGTGACTGTCCCGTTTGAATATTTGCGCAAGCAAATAGCTATTGGAAGAAAACAAGATACAAAATTACTATTCCGTTTTCAGAACTTCACTTTACCCATACCTTTGGTAACCAATACTCCCGCCCTGGAAAAGCAGGCAGATAGATTTTGCCTACCCTGTAATTAATTCTAACCCATATACAATAAACCGAATTGTCGCATATCTGATACCTGCACTATGTCTACTATTACTGGATGGCCAGGCACAAAATGAGCTGATTCAGAATGCATCGAACCGTCATGTTATATCGCTTAACGGAAAATGGAAGCACATTGTTGATCCCTATGAAACTGGTTATTATGATTACTGGTACAAGCCTTACATCGAAAATCCAAATCCCGGCGACGGGGCATTTTTTACCCATACAAAACCTAAAGATAAGACGGAACGTATTGAATACGATTTCGATAAATCCCCTACCATGCTTGTTCCGCGCGACTGGAATTCACAGAAAGAAAATCTTTCCTACTACGAAGGTACCATCTGGTATAAGAAATCATTCGATTATAATCTTTCAGCAAAGGGCAACAGACTTTTTGTCTATTTTGGCGCTATAAATTACAGGGCCGATGTTTACCTGAACGGATAAAAGCTTGGCGTTCACAAGGGAGGATTTACACCTTTCAATTTCGAGCTAACCGATCTTGTAAATGAAAAAGACAATTTACTGATCGCTAAAGTTGACAACAAACGTAAGGCTGACGAAGCTCCGACTCTTAACACCGACTGGTGGAATTACGGCGTCATAACACGCGACCGGGCAAAGGAAATGTGATGCAATTTTGTTCGGCTGGCCCATTATCTGCATAAAGAAAACATTATCCGCCTTGCCGATGAAATGGACATACTCGTGTGGGAAGAAAACCCGGATTACTGCACTATACAATGGACCAATCCTGAAACATTTGCCACTGCGTGCAACCAGTTGAAAGAAGTCGTTTCGCGCGACAAAAACAGGGCCTGTGTCATCGTTTGGTCCATGGCAAACGAAACTCCTGTAAGCGATGAAAGGAATAGTTTCCTGCACAGGCTTGTCGATACCACGCGGAAAATGGACAATACCCGCATGATAAGTGCAGCACTCGAGTAGTATTCCTCAAAGGAAAATGAAATGGCCAGAACCATCACTGATCCTTTTGCTGAATTTGTGGATATACTCAGTTTTAACCAGTATATCGGCTGGTACGATGGCTTGCCTGATAAATGTTCAAAAATCCAGTGGAACATCACTCAGAATAAACCTGTAGTCATTTCGGAGCTTGGAGCCGATGCGCTGGGTGGCATACATGGCGACAGCCTTACCCGCTGGAGCGAGGAGCTCCAGAAGTATTTTTTCAAAGAGAACCTCAAAATGGGCAGTAAAATACGACAGCTCCGGGGCTCAACACCATGTATACTGGTCGATTTCAGGTCACCAAGACGCGTATTGCCCGGTATATAGGATGGATGGAACCGCAAAGGCCTGATATCCGAAACAGGAAATAAGAAAAAGGCATTTTACTTGCTGCAGGATTTTTATAAAAAATTGAGTTTAAAATATGAATAAGGCAGGTTTTACCAACCTGAAATCAATAACATTTGATCTCCAACATGCAAACATTAATTCTGATCGGAGATTTGCTGATATAACTATGGGTTTTGGCGTATCGTAATGATGTATAAAATCCTAACCCGTACAGGCCAAAATCAAACAGTATCCCACAAACCTGCCTGCTGCAGGAGGGCTGCAGGACACAAAGCAGTTTAGTGAACTTTGTGTCTTCGCGGGAAAGAATAACTTGCCATAGCGTACCTAAATATATTTGTTAAGACCCTGATAATTATTTCAGGGATCGCAGGTAATTGCATCGAAAACCGTTCATTTTCTCCTACCAAATATGAGGGCAGTTGAAATTTAACTGCAAATAACTTCTATCAGAATCATTCATCCTGATTTGCAAAAGCAATATTAGTATCCGGACAAATTATTTCAGTCTGCCGATGAAATGGTGCGCTTCGTCGAAAAAACCAATACAGATGTGCTTAAAACCAGCGCAACAGCCATTTGTGCGATCAGGAATACCATCTGTGATTCATCCACAACAAATGCCCATGAAAACACTATCCAGTAAGTTAAATAACATACGATTTTACTACCGATAATTGCAATGAACATTGAAACAAATGATTTCCGGGTTTTGTGGAATAGTGCAACAAACAACCAAACATTTAACACAAGTTCCGCCATGATGATCAGCATCTTGATTGGAACCGGGTGCCCGGATACCAGGAATGAAAATACAGGTAATGCCAGAGCCAGGATATAAGCATTTGACCGGGATGTAAAAACCAGGGCAACCACAAGCATAATTCGCATTGGCTCAATGAAATAGAACGGAATTCCGGTTAGATGCGATGCGGCTGGCATTAAAAGCAGGAACGTTAATGCGAAGCCATCAATAAAGAAAGTCCGGATCAGGGGAAAAGATAAGATGCTATTGCTGCTGCTGTTCATAGGGCTGAAGGATTTGGGTCAGTAAAGATACTTTATCCAAAAGAAATTTCAAAAATTTGTTATGCCATACAAAATTAAAATATCAAAATCCTGTGTGCAACAACGAGCAAAAAAAAAAATGCGCTGCAAGCAATTAACTTACAGCGCATTGAAATTTTACCCGTGGAGCTGCCGGGAGTCGAACCCGGGTCCAAACAAGCAGCAAAACCGCTTTCTACATGCTTAGCTTTTAGTTGATTGTAAGGTAAGAGCCGGCAAAAAGCCACCCAATCCTTACCTTATTCCCTTTGGTTTTCGAGCTGCCGTCAGGACTCCGGCAACCTTATCCTTCCCTTTTCGATGCCCTGGATCGGGACGCCGGATGGCGAGGCTTCCCGGAGGACAATTAGCAGGTTAATACTGTGATTAAGCGGCTAATGCGTAATCGTAATTGTTGCCATTTATT
>Ga0136636_10000684_pt1 | contig 18222 bp, 15 predicted proteins | sample AntDrymUQ8522106_2_FD_104653 | JGI IMG/M metagenome (GOLD analysis project Ga0136636, IMG submission 104653) | Polar desert sand microbial communities from Dry Valleys, Antarctica - metaG UQ852 (21.06) | ecosystem: Environmental > Terrestrial > Soil > Desert | place: Antarctica: Dry Valley... | reverse complement strand
CGGGATATTGTCCTGATTGCGGTACGGGATATTCAGGTAGTAAAGACGCGGCTCGAGCGTCTGCACGTAGTCCTTGCCAAACCAGTTGCTCGCGCGCTCGAAGGCCATCCCGGCATCGACGCTGGCGATCGGCAGCGTGCTCGTCAGCGTATCGGGCACCGCCGGCGCCTGACCGGCGAGCGCGTAATGGCGAACGTTAAGGCCGAGCTTGGGCGTGATGTACCAGCCGGGCTTTACGTAGGGCAGGCTGATTTGCGGATAGAGCACGGTACGCTGTCCGTCTGGCCCCTGGAGTTTGACGCCGGCTAGCGTTTGTCCCGGCTTCACGAAGTTGGTGTATTGCCCCATGAAAAGCGCGTCGGTCTTGAAGAGATCGTAACTGCGCGCGTTGAAGGAGAGTTGCGGCAGCGTCCGGTAAGGCTCCGGATTGGGGTTTTTTGGATCGGGCTGCAGCGTCTGATAATTGAGGACATTGGCGCTCGCGTCCCACCAGCCACGGCCGTAGCTGAACATCGCCTGTTGTGTCAGGTTAACCTGCGAAGTCTTGGCAATGCTGCTTGACAGGTCGGTGAAGTAACGATCGTCCGAAACCTTGTTGTAATTGATCTGGCCGGTCAGGCCGTTGGCCATCGTCTGCAGATGCTGCAGCGACACGGCGTAACGGTTGTCGCCGTCGCGCAGCTTGTCGCCCGGCAGCACGTCGACGCTCGCCTTGCCCTGATACAGGCCGCCATAAGCGGTATTGAGATAGCGAAACTCGTTATTGACCTGCATGCCGCGTTTAGTCATCAGGCGCGGCGAAATCGTCGCATCCATATTGGGCGCGATATTCCAGTAATACGGTTGCGTAAATTCAAGGCCGCTGTCGGTGCTGGTGCCAAAGGTCGGCGAAAGAAAACCCGACTTGCGCTCGCGATTGAGCGAGAACGAGAGCCACGGCGTATAGAGGATCGGTACGTCCTTGAAATAGATCGTCCCGTTACGACCCTCGGCGACTTCACGGTCGTAATCGAGGCGCAGTTCGCTCGTCCTGGCATACCAGTCAACGTCGTCGGGCGTACAGGTGGTGTAGGTCGCGTCGGTCAGCCGCACCTTGTTTTCGCCTTCGAAATCGATGCGCTCGGCGTGACCATAGGCCTGCGTCATGGTGCGCACGGGCTTCGTCGATTCCTTGAACGTCGTCTGACCCGGCCTGATGGCGAGCAGACGGGGCGTGGCAAAGCCCGAGCTGAACCAGCCGCTGCCGACTTGCTGCCCGGCCGCGCTCTCGGCGAAGGCCTTGTCGGCAGCGGCCTGCGTACCGGCACGCGGCTGGCGCTTGAGCGTGTAGGTAGGCTGATCAAAGTAGCCGATCTCTGCCTCGATCTTGAGGCGCATTTTCGGCCCGGTCACTAGGTCCTCATTCTGCGCCAGGCGGACATTGCCTTCGGCTTCAGTCTCATCGTCTATCGGCCAGTACGTCATCCGGTCGGCGTCAAGGACCGTGCCGACCTTGCGCAGTTCGGCGTCGCCTTCGGCGACCACTTCGCGGTCGACCGACCCGAAAATGCGCTGCGCACTGAGAAACGCCGGTCGCGGTTCGGCGCTGTCCTTGGCTGGTGGCACCATTTCTCGTGCCGCGCGCAAGACGAGCGCCGGCGAGTCGTCGGGCACTTCATCGTCGTCACGCGGACCGCTTGCGGCGACGGCCGGTGGCACGCTACTCACGGCCGGGGGCGTGCCGGCCAATGGCAGCGAAACAGAGGCCTGTCGCTGTGCGGTCGCTGCCGCCGAGGCCGAAGCGGTGTCGGCGACCGGCGGCAAACCGAGCAGCGCCGGATCGACACGCAAGGGCGTCATGGACGATACGCGGGGACTCGCCGACGGCGCGCGCGCTAGCGCGATCGGCGCGATCGGCACGGGCGCTGCGGCAGCCGGTCGCGGCGGGCTCGGCTCTTGCGGCCGCGGCGCTGGCACGGTTGGCGTGCGCGGCGCGGCAAGCGCAGCGGCGGGCGCTGGCGACGGCGCGGTAGCCGCAGCCGGTGGCGCGGCTGGCGGCGCATCTCGGAGTCCGCCGACCGGTGGGCTGGCGGCTGGCGCCGGCTCGATAGGGCGTTGTTCGACGACAACCGGGGCGATGGCCTGACTGTCGACGCGCGGCGACTCGCTGGCCGCAGGCGCGGGCGGCGGCACAGATGGCGCAGATGACGCCGCCCGCGCCGGGGTGATCGGCGGCAGACCGAGCAGGGCCGGATCGACGCGCAGCGGCACCTGCGCCAGCGCCGCGGGCGAATAGACGCCGAGCAGGATACTGGTCAGACCACAGCCGAAGAGCAGCGCGAATGGTTTGCGCCGAGCAAGAAAAATCATCCGCACGATCAGTACAAAATTCAGCGAGCCGCTTCCGCTGACCAAGGGTCACCGGGCCGAGTGTTAAAATCGCTGCATTTTAGCACCATAGCCAGAGGAGAAACGGCATGCCGCGTACCGTCCTGCTGCGCGACTGGCTGGGCTCCTGCCTCGCTGGCCGGCCCCAGCGTCAGCACCCCGACCGGGACGATCCGGGATTCCTCATCGAGCCGGCTTCGGCCGACGCCAGCTTTCGTCGTTATTTCCGTATTACGCTGCCCGACGGCGGCACGCGCATCGTCATGGACGCCCCGCCGGAACTCGAGGACTGCCGTCCCTTTCTCAAGGTTGCCGGGCTGTTTCGCGCCGCCGGCGTGCACGTTCCTGAGGTCTATGCCGAGGACCTCGACAACGGCTATTTATTGCTCTCCGACCTTGGCCACACGACTTATCTGGATGTCCTCGCTGCGGCCAGCGCACCCCTCCTCTACCATCAGGCGAACCAGGCGCTCGTGGCCATACAGAGTGCCAGCGCGCCGGGTGTGCTGCCCGATTACGACGGCGCGCTGCTCGCCCGTGAACTGGCGCTTTTTCCCGACTGGTACATCGCCCGCCACCTCGGCATCGCGCTCGACGTGCCGCAGCAGGGCGTCCTGCGTTCGGTGTTCGACAAAATTCTCGCGAACAATCTCGCCCAGCCGCAGGTTTTCGTGCATCGCGATTACCATTCACGCAATCTCATGGCGTGCGGTGAAAACTACCCGAACAATCCCGGCGTCATCGACTTTCAGGACGCTGTTTACGGCCCGCTGACCTACGATCTCGTCTCGCTTTACCGCGACGCCTATATCGACTGGCCGGAAGAGAACGAACTGGACTTCGTCATCCGCTACTGGGAAATGGCGCGCGCCGCAGGTCTGCCGGTGCATGCGGCCTTCGCTGATTTCTATCGCGATTATGAATGGATGGGCGCTCAGCGTCAGCTCAAGGTGCTCGGCATCTTCGCGCGCCTCTGCTACCGCGACGGCAAAGCCGGCTATATCAACGACATGCCGCGCGTTCTCACTTACCTGCGCCGCACCTGCGAGCGCTATCTCGACCTGCGCCCGCTCGCCCGTCTGCTCGACCAGCTTGACAAGCAGTGTGCTGAAAAATGCAGTTAAGTACCGGACACACCGAGAGCGCGCAGACAATAGGCTGTAAGCCAGCCTTTTCCACGGTACCGCGTGCTTTGCACGTACCGCCTGAAGGCCTGCCATGAAAGCCTTCATCCTCGCTGCTGGGCGCGGCGTGCGCATGCGCCCGCTCACCGACACGACGCCCAAACCGCTGCTCTGCGTCGCCGGCAAGCCGCTCATCGTCTGGCACCTCGAACGCCTCGCGGCGAGCGGCTTTCGCGACGTCGTCATCAACCACGCGCATCTTGGCGAGCAGATCGAAGCGGCGCTTGGCGACGGCAGCCGATTCGGCGTCTCGATCCACTATTCGCCGGAACCGCCGGGCGCGCTGGAGACTGCCGGCGGCATCGCCAAGGCCTTGCCGCTGCTCGGTGAGCAGCCTTTCCTGGTGATCAACGGCGACGTCTGGTGCGACTGGGATTTCAGGCGCGCCGCGGCGCTCGCCGGAGCCTTCGCGTATCTCGCGCATCTGGTGATGGTCGCCAATCCGCCGGAACACGCGGGCGGCGACTTCTGCCTCGACGGCGAGCGCCTGCGCTTGGCTGGCGAGCTCATCGGCGCGACGCTGACCTACGCCGGAACCGGCGTTTTTTCACCCGATTTTTTTGCCGGCGTAGCCGCCGGCTCGGTGCTCCGCATGCGCCCCTTGCTCGACGCAGCAATCGCGCAGGGGCTCGTCAGCGGGGAACGCCATGACGGCGAGTGGGTCGACGTCTGGACACCCGAGCGCCTGGCCCAACTCGATACGCACATTAGCCAACAACAAAGACCATAACGATGAAAAATACCGCTTACATCGCCCGCCGCAGCGCGCTCCTCGAACAGATCGGCGACGGCGTCGCGATCATCCCGACGGCGCCCGAACGCGTGCGCAACCGTGGCTCGCATCATCCCTTCCGTTTCGATAGCTACTTCTGGTACCTCTCGGGTTTTCCCGAACCGGAAGCGGTGATCGTGCTGATCGGCGGCAAAGCGCCGCGCTCGATCCTGTTCTGCCGCGAGAAGAACGCCGAGCGCGAAGTATGGGACGGCTACCGTCACGGTCCGCAAGGGGCGTGCGAGGCCTTCGGCTTCGACGAAGCCTATGAATTTTCGCAGTTCGACGAAAAACTGCGTGAATTCCTGACCAATCGCTCGACGCTGTGGCACGCGCTCGGTTACGAGCCCGCCTGGGACCTGCGCGTCGTCGCCGCACTTAACGCCATCCGCCAGCAGGGCCGCGCCGGCAAACAGGCACCGAGCGCGCTCCGCGATCTGCGCGCGCCGCTTGATCGCATGCGCCTGGTCAAGGACGAGCACGAGCGCGAGACGATGCGCCGCGCGGCGGTCATCACCTCGGCCGGGCACGCGCGGGCCATGCATCACTGCCGCCCGGGAATGGCCGAATACGAACTCGAAGCGGAAATCTCCTACGAGTTTCGCAAACGCGGCGCCGACGGCCATGCGTATTCCCCGATCGTCGCCGGCGGCCGTAACGCCTGCGTCCTGCACTACATCGAAAACAGCCGGCCGCTGCCCGACGACGCGCTGGTGCTGATCGACGCCGGCTGCGAGCTCGAAGGCTATGCCTGCGACATTACGCGCACCTTCCCGGCAAGCGGCAAGTTTTCAGGCGCACAACGTCACGTGTATGAAATCGTTCTTGCCGCGCAGGCAGCGGCGATCGCCGCCGTGCAACCCGGCGCACCCTTCGTCGCCTATCACGACGCGGCGTTGCGCGTCCTTGTGCACGGCTTGGTCGACCTTGGTCTGCTCGCCGGCGGCGTCGACGACAACATCGCCAGCGAAGCCTACAAGCCGTTTTATATGCATCGCGCCGGGCACTGGCTCGGTCTCGACGTGCATGACGCCGGCGAGTACAAGGCCGGAGACGACTGGGTGGCGCTCGCGCCGGGAATGGCGCTCACCGTCGAACCCGGTCTCTACATCGCCCCTTCGGCGAGCGTCCCTGAACATCTGCACGGCATCGGCGTGCGCATCGAGGACGACGTTTTCGTAACCGGCGACGGCTGTGATGTGTACACCAACGCGCCGAAGACGATTGCCGACATTGAAGAGCTCATGCGCCGTGAGTGAAGCCGCGGCGCGCGCCGACCCGGTCCTCGCTGACCCTCTCCCGGTTGACGTCGACGTCGCCATCATCGGCGCCGGACCGCTCGGCATGACGCTCGCTCTGGCGCTCGCCGAAACGTCGGCGCGCGTCGTGCTGATCGACGCCGGCGCACCTGGCGCGGCAGGCGACGACCCGCGTGCGCTGGCGCTCGCCTACGGCAGCCAGCAATTGCTCGAACGCCTCGGTGCCTGGGATCGCGACGTGGCGACGGCGATCGCGCAGATCCATATTTCACAGCGCGGCGGCTTCGGCCGCACGCTGATCGACGCGGACGATTACGACAGCCCGGCGCTCGGTTACGTCATGCGCTACCGCGAGCTCGTCGCGGCGCTGGCGGCGCGCCTGCCGGCACAGCAGCGGCTTCACCAATGCCGCGTCGAAGCGATCGAAATGACGGCCGACAACGCTGCGCTGACGCTTGCCCTGCGCCACGCGGGCGTTGCGCGCACACTCTGCGCCCGCCTCGTCGTCCATGCCGAGGGAACGCCGGAGGATGGTCCCGGCGTCCGCGTGCGCGATTACCAGCAGCGGGCGATCGTCGCCGAATTGCGGCCCGCTCGCCGGCACAACAACCGCGCCTGGGAGCGCTTCACGCCCGAAGGACCGCTCGCCCTGCTGCCGCTCGGCGCGGCGTACGCGCTTGTCCTAGCGGCGCCACCGGCGACGGCCGAGCGCCTGCTGGCGCTTGACGACGAGGCTTTTCTCGCCGCGCTGCGCGAGCGCATCGGCGGGCGCGTGGACTTTTCAAGCAGCAGCCCGCGCGCCAGTTATCCGCTCGCGCTGCGTTCGCGCGATGCAGTCACCGCGCCGCGCCAGGCGTGGATCGGCAACAGCGCGCAGACGCTGCATCCGGTTTCTGGTCAAGGCATGAACCTCGGCCTGCGCGATGCATGGGAACTCGGCGCGCTATTGATCGACGCGCTCGATTCAGCCGACCCCGACCCCGGTGCGCCAGGCGTACTTGCCGCCTACGCGCGCAGCCGGCGCGTCGACCGTCAGGCGAGCATGGTCTTTACCGACGGTATCGTTCGCCTTTTTTCCAACGACCTGCCGCCGCTCAGGGCGGCGCGCGGAATCGGCCTCCTGGCACTCGACCTCGTCCCGCCGCTGCGCCATTTCGTCGCCAAACGGATGATCTGGGGGGCGCGCGCCTGGCCGTAACGCCCGCAAAACCCACCGCAGAGGCGCAGAGGAATCGCAGAGAAGACCATGCCAGCCACAGCAGTGTCTCTCTACGGCATCTCGGCGTACTCTGCGCCTCTGCGGTGGTGTTGTTTTTGCATCCCGGCCGGGCCCGCGCCTGGCCATGAAAAGCCCGGAAAACCCACCGCAGAGGCGCAGAGGGCGCGGAGGAATCGCAGAGAAAACATGTGTACCCGCTTTTTCTCGGCGTCGTCTCTGCGCCTCTGCGGTGGGTGTTGTTTTTGCATCCCGGCCGGCGTCGGCAAAGGGTAAATCGACTATTTTTTAGGCGGCATCCAAGGTAGAATTCGCCCCTTCCCGCTCACATCTGCCCTTCCCTATCGCCTCACTTATCCGCGCTGATGCCATGAATTTCGTCGGTTTTTCGCTCAGGAACAATCTCTTCGTCGCGCCGATGGCCGGGGTCACCGATCGCCCCTTCCGCCAACTGTGCAAGAAGATGGGCGCTGGCCTGGCGGTGTCCGAAATGGTGACGTCCAACTCCTTGCTCTACGGCAGCGCCAAGACGCAGCGGCGCGCCAATCATGACGGTGAGGTGGCGCCCGTTTCGGTACAGATTGCCGGTTCGCTGCCGTCCATGATGGCCGACGCCGCGCGCCACAACGTCGAGCGCGGCGCGCAGATCATCGACATCAACATGGGCTGCCCGGCCAAGAAAATCTGCAACGTGATGGCCGGCTCGGCGCTGCTGCGTGACGAGCCGCTCGTCGCCCGTATCCTCGAGGCGGTCGTCAATGCGGTTCCGGGAACGCCGGTGACGCTCAAGATCCGCACCGGCTGGGACAAGGAGAACCGCAACGCGCTGTCCATACTGAAGATTGCCGAACAGTCGGGGATCCGCGCGCTCGCCATGCACGGCCGCACCCGCGCCTGCGCCTATACCGGCCAGGCCGAATACGAGACGATCGCCGCGGTAAAGGCGCAGGCGAAGATTCCGATCATCGCCAACGGCGACATCACCTCGCCCGAGAAAGCAAAGCACGTCCTGGCGGCAACCGGCGCCGACGCATTGATGATCGGACGCGCGGCGCAGGGCCGGCCCTGGCTGTTTCGCGAGATCGAACATTTCCTCGCCACCGGAACGCATTTGCCGCCGCCGCGCGTCGGCGAAATCCATGCGGTGCTGCGCGAACACCTCGAAGACCTCTATGCCTTCTATGGCATCGAGACCGGCGTGCGTGTCGCGCGCAAGCACATCTCGTGGTACACGCGGGGACTCTCCGGTTCGGCGGCCTTTCGCCAGCGCATGAACCTGCTCCCCGATGTGGTGCTGCAGCGGCAGGCGGTCGATGATTTTTTCTCCGGTCTCGCCGAATCGGGCGAGCACCTGCACTACCTTGGGACCGAAAACAACGATGACAGCGAGGGACTGGCCGCATGACACGAGAGAACGATATATCAGCCTGCATTTACGGCGCACTGGAGACCTACTTCAAGGACCTCGACGGGGAAGTGCCCGGTTCGATCTATAGCATGGTGCTCAGAAGCGTCGAACTGCCGATGCTCGAAGTCGTCCTCAGGCAGGCCGGCGGCAATCAGACGCTGGCCGCGCAGATGCTCGGTATCAACCGCAATACGCTGCGCAAGAAGCTGGTCGATTACAAACTCGTTTGACGTTGCCCGAGAAAAATCATGAAAATCCGCCAAGCCCTGCTCAGCCTTTCCGATAAACGCGGCGCGCTCGAATTCGCCCAGGGGCTCGCCGCCCAAGGTGTCGGCCTGCTATCAACGGGCGGCACGGCAAAGCTCCTGCGCGAGGCCGGTCTCTCAGTGACCGAAATTGGCGACTACACCGGTTTTCCGGAAATGCTCGACGGTCGCGTCAAGACGCTGCACCCCAAGGTACACGGCGGCATTCTCGCCCGCCGCGATCTTCCCGGGCATCTCGCGACGATCGAACAACACGACATTCCGCGCATCGACCTCGTCTGCGTCAACCTTTATCCCTTTCGCGAAACGGTCGCCAAGCTCAACGTGACGCTCGCCGAGGCGATCGAGAATATCGATATCGGCGGCCCGGCGATGGTCCGCTCGGCAGCCAAGAACTATGCCGGCGTCGCTGTCGTCACCGACCCCGAGGACTACACCGCGCTGCTTGCCGAAATGCAGGCGAACGGCGGCGCGCTGACGCTGGCGACGCGTTTTTGCCTCGCCAAGAAGGCGTTTACGTACACCGCGCGCTACGACGCGGCGATCGCCAACTGGCTCACCGCACTCGACGAGACCAACAAGCCGATGCCGTTTCCCGACAAGCTGCAACTTGCCTTCGACCGCGTCGAAACGCTGCGCTACGGCGAAAACCCGCACCAGCAGGCGGCCTTCTACCGCGACCCGCTGCCAACGCCCGGTTCGATCGCCGCTTACCGCCAAGTGCAGGGCAAGGAACTCTCGTACAACAATATCGCCGACGCCGACGCCGCGTGGGAATGCGTCAAGACCTTCCCGACCGGCGGCGATGGCGCTGCCTGCGTCATCGTCAAGCACGCCAACCCCTGCGGCGCCGCCGTCGGCGTGAGCCTGCTCGCGGCCTACGAGAAAGCCTTCCAGACCGACTCGACGTCGGCCTTCGGCGGCATCATTGCCTTTAATGGAACCGTCGATGTCGACGTCGTCACGGCAATGAACGAGCGCAAGCACTTCGTCGAAGTGCTCATCGCGCCGGCCTACACCGACGCCGCCAAAGCCATGCTGGCGAGCAAGCAGAACCTGCGCGTCCTCGAGTTGCCGCTCGCCGCGCACTATCACGCCTTGGAGATGAAGCGCGTCGGCGGCGGGCTGCTCGTGCAAACGCCCGACAGTTTCAACGTCCAGGCGTCCGACCTCAGGGTGGTGACGCACATGGCGCCAAACGACGCGCAGGTCGCCGACCTGCTTTTTGCCTGGCGCGTCGCCAAATTCGTCAAGTCGAACGCGATCGTTTTCTGCGGCGGCGGCATGACGCTCGGCGTCGGCGCCGGCCAGATGAGCCGCGTCGACTCGACGCGGATCGCCGCCAGCAAGGCACAAAGCGCCGGGCTGTCGCTGGCCGGCTCGTGTGTCGCCTCCGACGCTTTCTTTCCCTTCCGCGACGGCCTTGACGTGCTCGCGCAGGCCGGCGCCAGCGCCGTCATCCAGCCCGGCGGCTCGCTGCGCGACGAAGAGGTGATCGCTGCGGCCAACGAACACGGCCTGGCGATGGTATTTACCGGCGCGCGCCATTTCAGGCATTGAAACCCTTAACCACAGAGACACAGAGAAAAACGTTCTTTCTTGTCTGCTCTGCGTCTCTGTGCCTCTGGGGTGAAAGGTTCTGACTTATGAAATTGTTAGAGAGCTCGCTGCGCGACGAAGAAGTCGTCGCCACGGCCAACGAGTACGGCATCGCGATGGTTTACCGGCGCACGCCATTTCAGGCATCTCTGTGCCTCTGTGGTGAAAGGTTCTGACTTATGAAATTGTTAGTGATCGGTTCCGGCGGACGTGAGCATGCAATCGCCTGGCATCTGGCCAAATATTCGGGTACGCAGCGGATTTATGTCGCGCCGGGCAACGCCGGAACGGCGCGCGAAAAGGAAGTCAGAAACGTCGCCATCACCGACCCGGAGGAACTCGCCGATTTCGCCGAGCGCGAAGGCGTCCACCTGACGATCGTCGGCCCGGAAGCGCCGCTCGCCGCCGGCATCGTCAATCTGTTCCGCGCCCGTGGCCTGAAGATTTTCGGCCCGACGCGCGAAGCCGCTCAGCTTGAAAGTTCGAAGGATTTTGCCAAACGCTTCATGGTCCGCCACAACATTCCAACGGCGGACTTCGCCACTTTTTCCGAGCCTGCCGCGGCGCACGCCTACGTCGACCAACAGGGTGCGCCGATCGTCGTCAAGGCCGACGGACTTGCCGCTGGCAAGGGCGTCGTCGTCGCCATGACGCTTACTGAAGCACACGCGGCAATCGACCACATGCTGCCCGCCGACACCGCTCAGGCGAGTGGTGCGCGCGTCGTCATCGAACAGTTTCTCGACGGCGAGGAGGCGAGTTTCATTGTCATGGTCGACGGCAAGAACGTCCTGGCGCTGGCCTCGAGCCAGGACCACAAGCGCATCGGCGACGGCGATACTGGGCCGAATACTGGCGGCATGGGCGCCTATTCGCCAGCGCCGGTCGTGACGCCGGCGATCCACGCCAAAGTGATGCGCGAAATCATCCTGCCGACGGTGCGTGGAATGGCCGCCGACGGCGTCCCCTATACCGGTTTTCTCTACGCCGGCCTGATGGTCGGCAAGGACGGTTCGGTCAAGACCGTCGAGTTCAATTGCCGCCTCGGCGACCCCGAAACCCAGCCGATCATGATGCGCCTCAAGACCAATCTGCTCGCGCTGCTCGAACACGCGCTGGCCGGCAAGCTCGACCAGATCGACGCCGAGTGGGACCGGCGCGTCGCCATGGGCGTCGTCCTCGCCGCCGCCAACTACCCCGACACGCCGCGTCAGGGTGATGTCGTCAGCGGACTGCCCGAGGGCAGCGACGAGACGGTCCACGTCTTCCACGCCGGCAGCGCGGAGCGCGACGGCAAGATCGTCACCGCCGGCGGCCGCGTGCTCTGCGTCACGGCGCTTGGCGACAACGTCAAACAGGCGCACAAACACGCCTACGACGCGCTCGTCGGCATCCACTTTGACGGCATGCAGTACCGCCGTGACATCGGCTATCACGCGCTCACACGATGATCGACCGCGCCGCGCTCGCGGCTTACTTTACGGCGTTGCAAAAGCGCCTGGTCGCAGCGGCCGAAGCGCTCGAAGGGCCGGCCGGGCGGCGCTTTCATGCTGACCCCTGGGAGAAGGAAGCCGATCAGCCACTCGCCGGCCGGGGCCTCACCTGCATCGTCGAAGGCGGCGCGGTATTCGAGCGCGGCGGCGTCGGTTTCTCGGAGGTCAGCGGCGCGGCCTTGCCCGCGTCGGCGACCGCCAGGCGCCCGCATCTTGCTGGCGCGCCGTTTGCAGCGGTCGGCGTTTCGCTCGTGCTGCACCCGCAAAACCCCTACTGCCCGACGGCGCACCTGAACGTCCGCGCGCTGATTGCCTCGCCGGCCGGCGCGGCGCCGGTCGCCTGGTTTGGCGGCGGCATGGATCTGACCCCCTACTACCCGTTTGAAGAAGACGTCCGGCATTTCCATGCCGCCTGCAAGCGAGCGCTGACGCCCTTCGGCGACGCCGTACACGCGCGCTACAAGAAATGGTGCGACGAGTATTTTTTCTTGCCGCATCGCGCCGAGCCGCGCGGCGTCGGCGGTATTTTCTTCGACGACTTGAGCGAAGCCGGCCCGGGCGGGGACGATCCAGAGCAACGCTGCTTCGCGCTGACGCGCGCCGTCGGTGACGCCTTCTCCGGAGCCTATTTTCCGCTCGTCGAGAAACGCCAAAGCGTCACCTACGGCGAGCGCGAACGCGAATTCCAGGCCTACCGCCGCGCGCGCTACGTCGAGTTCAACCTGCTCTGGGACCGCGGCACGCTGTTCGGCCTGCAATCGGGCGGGCGCACCGAATCCATTCTGATGTCGATGCCACCCACCGCCAGCTGGCGCTACGACTGGAAACCCGATCCGGGCAGCGCCGAAGCCCGGCTCTACGACTTGCTGCCGGCACGGGACTGGGTGTAATTGCGTAACCCGGGTGACGCAAGTCCCGACTCCCGCAACTTAGCCCTTGACCGCCCCCGCCGACATGCCCTTGATGAACTTCTCCGAGAAGAACACATAGAGCAGCAGCACCGGGATGATCGAGATGACGAGGCCGGCGGCCATGTGGCCGAGGTCCTCGTACACGTCGCCGACAAACTTCATGACGCCAAGCGGTAGCGTGCGTTTCGACTCGTCCTGAATGAAGATTACGGCGAAGATGAACTCGTTCCAGAGCGCGACGAAGTTCACGATGAGTATCGTGCTGATCGCCGGCGTGGCGATCGGCATCATGATCTTCCAGAAAATTTTCCATTCGCCGCAGCCGTCCATGCGCGCCGCTTCAGCGAGCTCGCGCGGAATCTGCGCGAAGAAGCTGCGCAGGATATAGATCGCCATCGGTAGCTGGACGGCAACGTAGACCAGCGCCAGCCCGGTCAGCGTATTGATCAGGCTGTACTTGACGAGGAGCTGGAAGAGCGGGATCAGCAGCACCTGCGCCGGCAGCATGATCGAAGCGAAGATCGCCATGAAAATGAATTCGGAACCGCGAAATGGCATGCGCGCAAAGGCGTAAGCGGCCATCGCGCCGACCACGATGAGGATGGCGATAGCCAGACCAACGGCATAACCGCTGTTGATGAAGTACTGCGAGTAGTTCGATGTAAACCAGACGTCGGTATAGTTGGCCCAGCGCGGATCGAGGGGAATCGAGTAGGGGGAGTTGCGGATCGTCGCCGTGTCCTTGAGCGACATGGTGAACACCCAGGCGAGCGGCGAGAACGTGAACAGCGTATAGCCGAGCATCAGCAGCGTCTCGGCCAGGCGTGCCACAAGGCCGCCGTTCTGCTGATATTTGCGGAGCCACGAATTCATCGTCTTGGTCCTTTATGCTCAGTACTCGAGCGTATCTTTTTTCTGCATCGCGCGCGTGATAAGTAGCGAGATGGCCATAATGATGACGAACCACGTCGTGGCCATCGCGCTCGGATAGCCTTTTTCGAAGGTGTTCCAGTAAAACGCCCGCTTGACCGTATAGGTCGCCACGGTTTCGGTGGACCACATCGGGCCGCCTTGCGTCGTTGCCCAGATCAGGTCGAAGACTTTCATTTTTCCGATGAAACAGAGAATCATCAGGTTGGCGATCACTGGCCGGATGAGCGGAATGATCACCCGGCGCAGGACCTGGACGCGCGTCGCGCCGTCGAGCCGCGCTGCTTCGAGAAGGTCCTTGGGAATCGATGAGACGGCGGCGAGGAGGATGATCATGTTAAAGCCGATCCACGTCCACGTCGTGACGACGATCAACGCCGGCAGGGCCGTGTCGGGATGGCCAAGCCAGGCGCGCATCCAGCTCTCGAGGCCGATCGTCTTGAGGATCTGGTTGAGCGCGCCCCACTCCGAGTTGTAGATCCACGCCCAGATGATGCCGACGACGATCTGCGGCAGCAGCACCGGCATGAACCAGAGCACGCGCATGAATTTGGTGAGCCGCGTGCCACGCTGCAGATAGAGCGCCAGCAGGAGTCCGACCGGGATTTCGAGGAACGGCGAAGTGATCGCCCAGACCAGCGTGTTCTTCGCCGCCTGCCAGAATACCGTGTCGTCGATGACGGCGCGGTAGTTGTCCAGACCGACGAAGTGATAGGTCGCTTCGCCGCCGAGGATATCAACCTTGAAAAAGCCGAAAACGAGACTCTGCAGCAGGGGAAAAACAATGAACAATGCATAGAACAGCAGGGCCGGGGTGAGAAACAGCGCAGCGGTATTGATGGCTCTCAGTCTTTTCCGATTCTTCCATACCGACTTCATCCGTTTCTCCCCACCCTAGAGACGTCGCTTGCTCCCGACTTACTTCTTGACTTTCGCGCGTGCTTCTTCCATCTGCTTGACCATCGCGTCGGCGTTCATGTGGCCGGCGACGAGCGCCGTCGAGGTCTTGTAGAACACATCGCGGTAGCTCGAATCCATGCCGAGCTCCATCGGTCCGGGCAGCGGCTTCAAGCCTTTTGTCGCATCACCGAGCATTTTGAAGTAGGGATCGTTCGCCGCCGTGGCGTCGGCCTTGACGCCGGTTTGCCCCTTGACCTTGTCCATCCACATCGCGGCCATGTCGGGAGTTCCCATCAGCGCGATGAGCTCGGCGGCTTTTGCCGGATTCTTGCTTTTCGCGCTGACGCCGTACGATCCGCCGACCTGCATATAGGTCAGATCGTTGGCCTTGCCGCCCTTGACGACCGGGAAGTCCATGATGCCGAGCGGGAAATCAGGTGCCATTCCGCCCTTCTCGACCGGTACGAAGGCGCGCCCGCCGAAGAAGGTACGCATCGGGAACATCGCGTACTTGCCGCCGAAAAACAGGCCGTGGCTCTCGCCGAGCTTGATCGACGAGACGCCCTGCGAATACGCGCCGGCCTTGACGAGATCCTCGATGTATTTAAGTCCGGCGACGACGTCAGGATCGGTCCACGCGGTCTTGCCGGTCGGGATATTCTGCCATTTGTCCTGGCCGATGAAACGCAGCAACACCGATTCGGTCACCAGACTGCCGGCCCAGTCGCGGTCCATCGTGCCGGCCGAGAACGGCGTCACACCGGCGGCTTTCGTCTTGGCGACGATGTCCTTGAAGGCGTCAGTGTCGACCTTGCCGTCGGCCGGCAACGTCACGCCGGCTCTTTTGAAAATATCCTTGTTGTAATAGAGCACCGGCATATAGGCCTCGAGCGGCAACAGGTAGGTCATATTGCCTTTCTTGGCGAAAGGATAGGCCCAGGGCTCGATCAGCGCATCGACCTGTTTACCGATGTCATACATGAACCCGTTATCGACAAACGGCGGGAAGGCGCCGGTGATCGCCGGCTCGAGGTAGAAGATGTCCGGTCCCGATCCGGCCTGGAACGACGTCGTCAAGGCGGTGATCAGCTGCGGTTTCTGGTACCACACGACTTCGACGTCAAAGCCCGGATTTTTGTCCTTGAAGCGCTTGACCGCTTCCATGACGAAGTCCTTCTTGTTCTGCTCGTCGGCCCAGTGGCTCCACATGGTGATCTTCTCGGCGGCCGCCGCCGGCGCTGCCGCGCAGGCGGTGAACAGCACCATCGCCGCCAACGTCAAGCGCGTGCCGAGTCGTCCGAAAAACCCGTTTTCATTGTCCATTTCACATGCCTCCTGTGTTGCGTTGATCAAAGCCGCGGAGCGCCAGGGCCCGCCCGTTTTACATCACTCGTCTGTTCACCGTGCGCTCCTTGTCGGCGTCGCGGCGTCCACAGAACTGCTGCTGCGTCCGAAACACTGCGGACTGTTTCGGGCATTGAACGCGCTCGCCGAGCAGCCGGTTTTCAGGCTGCACGGCCTATCGTTTTTTGCGTCTGTGCATCGAAATAGTGGGCCTTGTCCAGGTTCAGGGCCAGACGGTGTCGCGCCATGACGCGCGCTGCGCTGGCCGGCGCGACGCGCGCGACGATGTTCTCGCCGTTGATGGCAAAGTAAATATAGCTTTCCGAGCCCATCGGCTCGACGACGTCAACGTGCACCTCAAGCGTCCACTGCGGATGCGCGGCGAGAAAGGCCGCTTCGTCGTGAATCGCATCCGGCCGGATGCCGACGATGAGCGCCTTGCCGACCTCGGCGCGCAGGCTCGCCTCGTGCGCCGCGGGCAGCGGCAGAAAAATGTCTGCACCGGGCAATGCCAGGCTCAGGCGGCCGTCGCTCTCGACGAGGTCGGCGCGGAGGAAATTCATCGCCGGCGAGCCGATGAAGCGGGCGACGAACAGGTTGGCCGGCGCCTCGTAGAGCGCCATCGGCGTATCGACCTGCTGGATGAAGCCGTCCTTCATGACGACGATGCGATCGCCCATGGTCATCGCTTCGGTCTGGTCATGCGTCACATAGACGACGGTCGCCTGCAGGCGGTGGCGCAGCTTGGCGATTTCGGCGCGCATCTGCACGCGCAGGTTGGCGTCAAGATTCGAGAGCGGCTCGTCCATCAGGAAAACTTGCGGCTCGCGGACGATGGCGCGACCGAGCGCGACGCGCTGGCGCTGGCCGCCCGAAAGTTCCTTCGGCTTCCTTTCGAGCAAATGGTCGATGCACAGGATCGTCGCGGCTTCGCGCACGCGGCGCTCGATTTCGGGCGCCGGAAATTTGCGCAACTGCAGGCCGAAGGCCATGTTTTCGAACACCGACATATGCGGGTAGAGCGCGTAGCTCTGAAAAACCATGGCGATGTCGCGATCCTTCGATTCGACGTCGTTAACCAGTCGGCCGTTGATCGTCATTTCGCCCGAGGTGATCTCCTCGAGCCCGGCGATCATGCGCAAGGTCGTCGTCTTGCCGCAGCCCGACGGCCCGACGAGGACGATGAATTCCTTGTCGTGTATCGTCAGGTTGAAGTCCTGGACGACGGTATTGGTCCCGTACTGCTTGACGATGTTGCGGAATACGAGTTCAGCCATTTCTGAGAACCTCGGCGGCGCGCTCGAAACCGCACTGGCCGCTGGTAAAAACCGGGATGCCGAACGCGGCGAGCGGGTCGGGGTAGCTCAGGAGAAAAACGGTCATCGACAGCTGGGCGAGGACGACCGAGTCGATCGTCTCCTTTTGCTGATGCACGCGGATCGCCTGCGCGAGGATTTCGTTGTGCTCCCTGACCTCGCCCTCGGCGAGCCGATACCAGGCGGCCTCGACGGTTTCGCCGGCAAAGGCGATGGTTTTCCCGAACTCGGCGGCGGTTTCGCGCAAGAGCGTCTGCGTGCTCGCCACCGTCGGCCCGTGCGTTGCGATGACGAGCGTCCGGCCGCCATGATTGACCGCGTTCTCCATGATCGGCCGGTCGATCTGGATGACCGGGATGGCGTAAGGGCGCATCGCCTCCAGGACCGCCGGGAACGAGCGGTTCATCGTCGAGCAGGTGATCAGGATGGCGTCGACGTGACCCATTTCAGCGAGGTCGCGCGCGTAGCGGACGAAGGCGTCGATATTTGACTGCGGCGGCGTCGGCAGGCCGCGCTGGTGCGCTTCCATGAAGTTGATCTGCACCGCTTCGTTGCCCACGTTGATGAGGTGCGCGCCGGGCAGGTACAGGCGGCCGAAGTAATTGGCCCACGGCGTCACCCACGACGAACCGTTGAGCAGCCCGAGCCGCTTGCCGATGAATTCGGGGCGCCCGGCGCGTTCGGGCGTGGTATGCGCGACGCCGGTGAGGCGCAGCGTCTGCGAGAACCAGTCGAGCGGGTCGCGCAGCAGCGTCATTTGCGCCCCCGCTTGCCGGCCATGGCTTGTTTCGCCGCGGTGGCGATATCCTCGGCCTGCATGCCGTGGTGTGTAAATAGCTCCTTGACGCCGCCGCTATCGACCCAGCGGTCGCGCACGCCGATGCGCTGGGTCGGAACCGGGCACTCTTCGCCGAGCACTTCGAGGACCGCTGCGCCGAAGCCGCCGTTGATCGTCGCGTTTTCAGCCGTGACCGCACAGCCGGTGCGCGCGGCGCTTACGGCGATCAGTTCGCGGTCGATCGGCTTGATCGAAGCCAGGTGCACCACTTCCGCGGAGAATCCCTCGGCGGCGAGCAGGTCGGCGGCCTTGAGGCAGAACGTCGTCATGATGCCGGTGGCGAACAGGCTGACATCGCGGCCTTCGCGCAGGAGAACACCCTTGCCCCACTCGAACGTGTGGTCGGTGGCGAAGATCTCCGGCATCGCCATGCGCGCAATACGGAAATAGACCGGGCCGTGCACCGCGGCGGCGGCGCG
>Ga0136636_10000682_pt1 | contig 18227 bp, 13 predicted proteins | sample AntDrymUQ8522106_2_FD_104653 | JGI IMG/M metagenome (GOLD analysis project Ga0136636, IMG submission 104653) | Polar desert sand microbial communities from Dry Valleys, Antarctica - metaG UQ852 (21.06) | ecosystem: Environmental > Terrestrial > Soil > Desert | place: Antarctica: Dry Valley... | reverse complement strand
CAGATTCTCAACTCAAACGAGGCTTTAGCTGGACTGAAATCAATGGAAGACGGGTTTCGGCACAAAATATACCTAGAGTAAAGGATGAATTAACCAGTTTTACGAATGAATTTGTCATCACCAGCGTTTTAACCAAGATAGCGAAAAATGAAAGTAAGTAAAAACCTCAACTTTGACGCAGCCTATGCCGAATTGCAAAAGATTTTATCAGATTTGCAAGGTGAACAAGTGAGCATGGAGCAAATGCGTGAAAAAGTTATAAAAAGCAATGAACTGATTAAATTCTGTAAAGATAAGTTGCGCAATATTTCCGATGAAATAAATGCTTCATTGAATCATGAAGATGCTGACCTTCACTAGTTCATTGCTATTTTACTTTTATTCTGTATAGACCTCGGTAGGAATTATTCCTGTAGTAAATGAATCAATAATAGATGTTCCATCAATGATATAAGCTTGTCCGCTCGAGGCATAGTTTTTAGCATCAAGCCCTACAATATTGCCAGTTTTAGTGTCCACACCCAAACCGTAAAACAATTTATTTAGTGATAGTGAGCTTATTCCACCTGCAGCAGTAAACTTATTCAAAGACCCATAATTGGTTAAATACAATGCATTGTCAGCTGCTACCAATCTCTCTGCTTGTCCTCCTATCGGGTAGGATTGGTCAATTTCATCATCCTTCAATCTTACCAGAGCACCATCTGTACTGTTGGCTGGATTGTTAAAATTGTAGTAGCCTTTACACAATATGTATAAATGGCCATCCAATTCTGCAAAAATGCTTGGATTGTCACTTAGCGTCAATGTTTTTTCGATTGTTAAGCTTGTAGGGTTAATGATCCACATTTTGTTATCCACATCATAACCTCCAGTGCTGCCAATATACAATTTGCTGTTTCGTAAAAGGATATTTTCAGGACCTTTTCCTAAAGCAATTGTATTTGTAATCGTCGAACTGCTGAGATCAACAATTTTCAGTGAACCGCTTATACCATCTGCACCCCATTGGGTTACAAAGGCCTGATCGCCAATAATTTTTATATATCTCGGCAGTTCAAATCCTTTTATTTCATTGATAAATTTAAAATTCAAATCAGTTACAACAATTTTATTGGAGTTATTGACCACCAAATAGCGTCGATCACCTGATACAGTCATACTTTGTAGGATATTGCCAACCAGTGCGCCACCGTTTTCAATTGAAAAGATATCTGTAGTTGAGGATTTATTTTCTCTGTTCCAATAGCTTATGCTTCCATTACCGGTTCCAAAATTGCCTTCGTTAAGTACAAAGATCCCATCATTGTACTTTCCACTACTAGGCTCATCTTCTTTTTTACAAGCAAAAAGTAAACAAAGTGCAATGAATAGAATTAGATTTTTCATATTATTTTTAGATTGAGTTGAAAATTAATAAAACGTGGTTCTCTTGGCCGAAACCTTATATTCTCGTAGTAAGTATCAAAGATATTGTTGATCCTGATGCCAGGGGTAAGAAGTACTTTTTTTAAAATTATTTGTTTTTGGATTTGGCATGAAAAAACAAAGAATGGATCCAATGAAACACTGTTTTCAATGTCTGTATATCTGTTGCCCATAAACTGTGACCAGATTGCGATGCCGTATGATTTAAATTCATATTTCATGAAATTGGAGTAAGTCCAATATGCAATGTAGGGTAATTGTTGACCAAGATTATTGAAAATGGACCGGACAGATTTTGTGTCTGTATATTGAATATTTTGTTGGATGAAGATCGATTTACCACCAATAGGAAGCTGACTTGTAATGTGAAGATTAGCCCCAAAGGAATGGACGTTTTGAATGTTTTTTGGACTAAAAAATTGAGTTTCCGGCACCCACTGAATCCAATCATTTACATAATGGTTGAAGCCCTCAATCCTGACGTCATTAGAAACTGCTCCTATTTTAAACGGTAAGGATATTTCCAAACCTGAGTTGAAGCTCCGTTCGGATCGTAGATTTGGATTGCCACCAGGTTGCCAAAACAAATCATTGAAGCTTGGGAATCGATAATTGAAGCCTGAATATGCCTTAATCTTATAAGTTTTACCGTATTGGAGTCCAAGAGTACCGGTAGGAATAGTTTTTTGTGTTCTCCAATGTTCTAGTCTTGAGGTAAAGCTGCTGCTCAACAGTGAAGTAAAATGAAAATCATACCTGAATAAAATAGCTGAAAGCTGACGGCTTTTGGTGGCAACAGGCTCAGAATCTGTTTGGAAACTACCATTTTGACCATATTCCATACGTTGCTGAATTTGAATATCTACATTAGATTTTTTAAACTTTCGCAACCAAGATATTTGCCCAAAACCTAAACCAAATTTGCCAATATTTTGGATGGCAGTATTCTTAAATCCAATTTCATCATAACTTATGCCTAAAGTCGCCTTCAGCTGACCCGACATGAATGGAAATGTGGCTTGATTGCTCCAACGAACCTGAAAATCGGTTTGTTCTGAAGAACCTTCAGCTTCTATCAATGAAGTTGGAATTTGGCGAACTACTCCTAACACAAGTAGGTTAGAGGTGAATTTCAGAATTGGAGAAATTTCTCTGCTAAAAGAAAGCTGTGCTTGTCTTGAATTGATTGGCGTAGAAATACTCCTTTCTTCTTTTAATGGGCTTGTATAATTTATTATGCTGAATGAATTATTGCCTTGTGTGGTACCCAAACTTAAGGAATACTTATTTTTTCCTGCCTTTGTATGAAACTGAATATTTCCTTGAAATGTATTTAAGCTGTTGTAACTGAAGATTGATTCTAATTGACTGTTTGCATGTTCATTGTCGTTGATGGTTAATGTGCTGCCAATTGCTCCATAGCCCCAGAGATCTGAACCGCCACCAGTTGTGAGATTGACACTTTGATTTGAGTTCAGGGGTATCAAACTTAAATCCAGTTGGCCAATTAACCCATTCGTCAAAGGGATACCATTCCATATGATTTGATTTTGTACGGCTGATGTTCCATGTACGGATTGGCTTGCCATTAGTCCAGCGCCATTGCTTCTTATTTGTACAATACCTTGAATTTCTAGGGCTTGAGCTAAGCTTAAGCTCTCCATTTGATTCAAAACTGTATCCAGATTGTAGCTGCTTCTGCCAATTTTATCTGATTCAGCTTGACCCCAAATAGTGAATTGCCTACCTTTCAAACTATCTTGAAAAATTTGAGCATAATTAATGTTAGGAATGCATACAAGTATCATAAAACAGATCCGATAGAAAAAGTTATTTCTATCGGATCCATTTGCGTAATTAATCATTAAATTTTTTAACTTTTCACGTAGCGGTTAAACTATCTGATCAATGAAATGTCACCGCGCAAAACTTGTTCACCCGTTGGTGTTTGAATAACAATCCAATAGACATATACATCTGATGGAGCAGGGGTCCCATTAATATTGCCATCCCAAGGTAAATTACTGTCTGCCTCAAAAGCTATTTTACCCCATCTGTCAAAGACTTTAACTTGTTTGATGTTCAAATTATCACCTTTCACAAAAGTGAGGAATACATCATTTTTCATATCACCATTTGGAGTGAAAACATTCGGAATTTTAAATTCAGGTGCGGTCACTTGGAAAACTATTTCAAAAGTACTTTTACAACCATTGGGATCTGTTGCGATTACCAAATAAACGCTTGTCGATTCAAGTGGTTTTACAGTGATTGAAGGCGTTGTCAGATTCATCGATTGTCCTTGATAGAACCATTGGTATGTCACATTGACCGAAGGATTGGTTAGTACTGCTTGTAGGGTCACTGTACTTCCTTGACTAATATCTAATGTATCAGGTGTTGCAATAATTGTGACAAGTGGTATTGGAACTACGGTTACTTTAACCGTATCAGTTTTAGCTCCACAGCCATTTCCGTCAACAAAAGAAACGATATATTCTGTAGTTGTATTTGGGGCAACAGTTATTTCACCAGAGTTGGATCCTGTTGACCATGTGTACAGTCCGGTATTATTGGAGACTGCAAATAAACTCACCGAATTTCCATCGCATATTGTTATATCGTCTGTAACCGTAAGGGTTGGCACAGGGACAACATTTACAAAAAATTCATACCCAGCAACACAGCCAAGCGCATTTGTAATGGTCACATAATAGGTGGCTGCTGTAAGTGGAGATGCGGATGGTGTCGGATCAGTGGAAGTTCCAAAAGCAGGGTCTGTGCTCACCCAGCTGTAGGTCCAATTCGGATCTGGGTTGGAATTTAGCACAATACTTTCGCCGAGGCACAAAATATTATCATTCGGAAAGTTGATATTCGGCAATCCAGGTACATTAACAGTCACTGAACCTTGTACAGGACAACCCTCTACTTCAGCGGATACTGTAAAAGTGGTAGATACATTCAGCGTCGCAATAACAACAGGTCCACTGGCAGTATTGAGTCCTGTAGCAGGATCCCAAGTATATTCTACGGCACCAGGGCCACTTGCAGTAAGTTCAATGGAACCTCCTGGGCATATTTGTGGATTTTGCGGAACTACGGTCAATAAGTTAGTAGGTATCACCGTGACGTTAGAAGTGTCTATTTGCACACAAGCTCCTGATACAGCAATTCTTTGATAGATATAACTGGCATTGGCTTCTATGACTATGTTGTAGAGCGAATCTGGTGTTCTTGCATCAAATGTTGGTTCCCAGTTAAATATTAAATTTGGGAAATTACCTTGCTCGTAGGTTGTACTTTTTAACACGACTATACTTCCCTGACAGACGGTAGTATCCATTGGGGAAATTGTCATATTGAGAGGTAAAGAATCTACTTGCACATATACTGAGTCATAAACAACACATTGGGAGGTGGTTAATTTTGAAACATACCATCCTGATTGCGTAGGTTTAACAATTGCAGTTTTGCCAATTATTACTATTGTAGAATTCTTTGGAGACCAATCAATAGATCCAAGTTCTGGATTTTGGGAGGTATTCAGCAATAAGCTATCTCCCAAGCACAGTTTAAAAGTGTCTTTTTCTATTCCTTCGTTTAAGATATCTACATCTGCTTCAATTACATCAACGAATACGGTAGCAGTGTCTGCACAAAAACCATTTTGACTTGTAGCAATTAGGGTATATAAAATATCTTGTTCGGGTGTAGCAATTGCGCCTGAGAATGTGGGATCGGATAAATAAAGTGCAGGAGTCCATTGATACTGAGTTGTTCCAAAGAATAAGCTCTGCGCTAATTGAACAGGATAGGTTTCACATAATTTTACTGTGTCGTTAAAAATCACTGGAAAATCAAAAGGATCAACTTGTATGGTTACAGAATCTCTCACAATACAACCTGACAAATTAATCTGAGCATAATACTTGGTTGTAACCAAAGGTGCGGCAGTGATGTTTGTTAATTTGGTACTTGAAAGTCCCAATGGTGGGAACCATGAAAAACCTTGATTTTTTGTATTATTTACGGCAGTTAATTTCAAGCTTTTTCCTTCACAAATGGTCGTACTTCCATCAACGATAATGTCAATTTTAGGATCTATTTCTACAGCATAGACTGAATCTTTGGCAGTACAAGTCCCAACTTGTCCAGTAACGAAGATATAGCCATTTCCAGTTGGTGTTGCAATTGGTGTCGGACTTTCAAAATTATCCATTATTGAAATCGGTTGCCAGAAATAGGTTTGGCAGCCAGTAACATTAAGGTTTATTTTTCCTCCGATACAATAATAAATACTATCAATACCAGCATTAATTTCAGCAAATGGCTCATCGGCTAAGTTTATGGTCAATGTGGTGTATGTTATTGTACCGCAACCAAAGTTGTTGGTTAGTGAGATGGTAATTGTTTCGGTTCCTTCATTCAATCCATCCATAAGTGGTGAAATATTAAAAGATTTGATGGTTTCGCCAGGTTGAAGAGTTATTGTAGTTGGGATATTGGTGGTGTAATCTATGTTTTTGGTTGCTGTTCCACCAATCACAATGTTATAAGTGACCGCTTTGTCCAATACGTTCGAAAGATTCAAAGCCATCTCATCTGTGCCTGTACACGATTCTATCATGTAGTTAATATTTGAATTTGAAACGAAATTCAAATCAACTGAGCCACCCTTTAGATCTGAAATAAATACGCCAGAATCCCATGCAGGGTCGCCTCTATCTGCAATAGCCAATTTTAAATGGTATGTGTTGCATGGAGTTACTTTAGATTTAGCTGTCAAGCTCTTTTTAACACCCTTGAAGTCAGATGTAAGTCCGTCATACTGAATTGACTGACCTCCTATATTGTTTCGGTAATACTCCCAATTTAAGTTATTGTTGACTGAATTGATCTGGGTAGGAGTTAAACCATCAGGGAGAACTGCGATATTTTTCTGATTGTTTAGGAGCGGGTCTCCTACTATGCCTGGTCCTGATATCAAGAATGCAAAAATATCATTGAAGCTACTTCCTACAAATTCTGGATATTCTTCAGACCCAAATATATATTCAAAGGCTAGTTCATCAGTTGCAGAAAAAACATCCAATTCAACTATGCATGCGTCATATGATGTAGAGAAAATGCCACTTGCAAGTGAAATTTGATCAAGGTCCTTATCACCTAATCCCCCATTGATAATTGTAGCTGAACCAATATTGTTAGGCCCTATTGCATTGATTGCACCTCCTGAAGTCAATATCAAGCCCTTCGAGAGGCCTAACATAGAATTGTCAGTTGCTGTAAAAGTTCCATAAGCTCCTTGTGCACAAATAATCGTATCAATTGTTACAGTCGTTTGAGGTGTTGAAACCGCACTAATGATTTGAGCGTCAGTGGCTGTAGGAGTTATTCCTATTACATCAGGAAGTTCACATGGTGCTGCACTGCATTGCCAAGAACCCAAAAATCCTTCAAATTCTTGGTCGCTGTCAGCTTCAAATGCGATGGAAATACATCCGCTATTGGCTTGAACTTTGTAACATACAGCTCCGCCTCCTTGATCGGAAAATGAATTACCACTCAAGGTAGCTAAAATAGGATCTGACTTTGTATCTCCGTTGTAGATTGTAATAGCATCAAACCCAGCATCTATACTATAATAATCGAAAGTAAACTCAATACATCCAACCAATCCTGAAGGGCAAATGGTATAAAAATAACTCTTGTCGGCTGAATAGTCTCCATTTGGACCTCCGTCGTCAACAAGTTTTCCGCTGCATGCGTTGGAGAAACCATTGATAATGTTCGTTATTTTCTCTTTCTCTTTTATGCACAGAACAAAAGAACCTTCATTGTTCGAGCCATCATTTTTGTTGTCGTGAATACGCATGTAGTAGGTGGCACCTGGCGTTAGGCCATTGGCATTGAGCACTACACTAGTATCAGAGGTGTTGTTCCAACTTGCGCAGAGAATCAAGGCAAGTTCATCAACAGCACAATCTCCTCGATAAAGTGCAATTTCAGGATATTTCATGGCAGCTGTTGCACCATCTTTTTTACCAAAAACTGTGATGACGTAGTCAAGAATAGTATCACTTGCTACAAATGAAATAAAAACGTCCCTGCTGAGATCACCTCCCTTAAAACATGGGGGTACATTAAAAGCACCAATATTAGAAGTGGTAGCATTGACGTTGTTAAAATATTGGCTGGTATCGCAAAAGGGAGCAACTCCAACACTGAAAGCAGGGCAATTGTCATAAGCTGGCTGAGCAGCTAATACCCCAGTAAAAATCAAGCATAAGGCTAATAGTACTATGTTTCTCATATATGAGATTAAATAATGAATGTAATTCAAGCTGCTCAAAAGTAGTAATTTTCTGTAATATGTTGTTCTAGAATTTTACTTACCAAAAACAACTTCCCATATTTTATGACACAGCAGCCCAATATATAGCCCCAACAAAGCTCCTGCCAAGGTATCTTCAATGTAGTGTTGGGCCAAGATCATTCTGCTAACGCCAACAACGCCAGCCAAAATCATGATAATTATTTGAAACCAACATCTATTGGGGTAGCTGAGTGCCAACAAAACAAATAAAACGTAGGCTGCCGTGGTGTGTCCTGAAGGAAAGGAACTGAAACCATGATTCAAATGCATCCCTTCTGGAATATTTATTGAACTCAATAAATTCATCTTGCTAAAATATTGAGCAGGCCTTGGTTCATAAAATAAATTTTTTAACCCGGCATTGATGAACAAGGTAAATACTCCCGAAACAAGAATCAATAGTGACTTTTTGGGCTGCTTAACAATTATAAAGAATAGAATAACTGCAACATAAGAGTGCCACTCTCCTAATTTAGTGATCCATGCCCAATAGCTCACTTGTCTCAAGGTCCATAGATTGTTGAACCATATTATTTCCTGTCCCTGCGTAAAATTTAGAATCGTCCAAAATGCGAAGGTGACAAATAAAGCAAATCCAAGAATGAATCCCCAGTAACGTTTAAATTCATGCATTTACTGCCTGTTTTTTTCTGTTGAATCTGGAAATTATTCTTGCTAAGAAATTACTGATTCTGGTTGTATCAAAGAATGACGAATCGTTCATAGCCTTGTAAGTCAATATTATAGCTATTGGTGAAAGGACCATAACAGGCATCCAAGCTGCAGTTACTCCGTCAATCACTAATTCTTCAGTAAGATTTTTACAAAGAATACTCAATACAATAAATACCATGAAATAAACAATCGAGATCAAAAGCGGAAAACCAAATCCTCCCTTTCTAACAATTGCGCCCATCGGCGCACCTATGAATACGAATAAGATGCAAATAAAGGCAATGCTGAATTTGACGTGTAATTCAAGCTGATGTAGATTTCTTGCTTTATAGGTTCTTTGTACAGAACTTTCCAATGAAAGCAATTCGCTTTGAACACTTCGTGCTGATGCTTTAGCTCTTGTCATTAATACTGCACGGTCATTTTCTTGAAATGTTGCCAACAAGTTTTTGGCTTGAGCAACATCTTCTTTGCGCTGCAACAATGGAGCAGGAAAATTGACCTGTTTATTCATTTTTGGCATTGCAACATTGGGAAATTGTCGCATCACTGAAACTGTATCACTTTTAGGCTTCTTTTTATATATTGAAGTGAAATACCTGGTGAATATCTCATTGCCTCCAATGCGTCTTTCAGCAATTCGTTTTTCAATACTGTCTATTTTATAAATCAGTTGATTTTGAGAAAGCATCATTTGGTGCGACTTGAAAAGGTTCTCATCCGTTTTATTGATTTCAAATTCTTTCAAATCGTAAACCTTTTGCCAGCTTGAAAATTTTGTCCTTACAAAGGGATATTTTTCATTTTCTCGGTTGGAACTTTGAACTTCTTGGTATTGGGTTCCATTATTAAGGCGGAGTACCAGATATTGTTTGTCATCGGTGGTGTACATCTTACCGTCCTCAGCTACTATTTGATTGAGGTTGTCATAATTATCCAAAGAATTGTATATCAGTACATTATTTATGGTTTGATTGTCTTTCCCTTTGTTTTTGATTCTGATAACAAAATCTTGAAAATCATCATTGAATACTCCTTCCTCTAAACTCAATGCAGGTTTTTGTCTGCGTATGTCGTACAATCTGCTTCCGAACTTCAGATTTGCAATTGGTATCAACGTGTTGGAGCAGAAGTAGGAGAAGCCTGCTACAAAACTCATGATGATAATCAATGGTAACATCACTCTGAGTAATGAAATCCCGCATGATTTGAAGCTGGATAGTTCATACTTTTCAGCTAAGTTGCCCATTACCATCACTGTGGAGATCAAAACTGCTATTGGAAGAGCCATAGGAATCCGGGAGATACTTAGGTAGCCAAGGAGTTCTGTGATTGTGAAAATCCCTATTCCTTTACCAAGTAATTCGTCAATGTAAACCCATACAAATTGCATCATTAGCACGAATACTGCAATACCGAATGCGACAATAAAGGGTCCAAAAAAACTTTTGATTAAAAGCTTGTCCAGCTGTTTTAACATACGGCAAAGTTAGAACTTATTTTACAGAAGGAATGTCTTTAAAAGAAAAACTAAACGTATTGCTAAAGGACTTATTTTCTCCCAAAGTCTGCCGGTATTTCACCCCATACTTTTGTTTCCCATTTGTAAATGGGGTTTTGCCATGAATTGGCCTTGAGCCATGCCTCGGCTCTTTCAATCATTTCATGCAATTCAGCCGTTCTGTGATTGTGTTCCAATTCAGTTTTAGCCTTTTTATTTCTGACCCATGCAATAGCGGTCCTGGAATCAGAGTATATGGGGAGCGTGTCCATTCCTTTGCGTTTGAGCAAAGACAAAGCATGGACAATAGCTAGGAATTCACCGATGTTATTGGTTCCTTCCGGATATTTGGTTGAATGAAATTTCTCTGTTTTGTCGGCAGTATCAACGCCTCGGTATTCCATGATCCCAGGATTTCCACTACAAGCTGCATCTACTGACCAAGAAGGTGTAATAATTTGACCAGTTATGAGCTTGCCTTGGGTTCCACTTGGAACGTTTGTTTTTTTTAAGACCGTATAAGGATTCTTTCTAAATGCATCCTCAGCCTCTGCTTTTGTTAAGAAAGACTTGTAAACTGCTCCTTCAAATCCGAATACTTGATTTTTGCAATTGTCCCAATCTGTGTATATTCCAGGCTTAACTCCTTTCCATACCACATAAAATTTTTGCTTTGCTTTAGCCATCGTTGCAAAGTTAGCCACAAGAATTTTATGTCAAAGCATAAACATGAAATGGTTTTTGACGTTTCATGCGCATGCTTATTGATACGCACACACATATTTACCTGCCAGAATTTGATTCTGATCGACACGAAATGATGGAACGGGCCTTGGAAAAAGGGATTGAGAAATGTTTTATGCCCAATATCGATCTCGAAAGTATCCCTGCAATGCTTAAAATGGAAGAAGATTTTCCCGGCCGAGCAATTGCTATGATGGGCTTGCACCCATGTTCTGTAAAAGACGATTTTTTAAAAGTCTTGAACAAAATGGAAAAATATATTGACTCTCGCGAATGGTGTGGAATCGGTGAATGTGGCCTTGATTTATACTGGGATAAGACCAGCTTAAAAAATCAGATGGAGGCCCTCAATATTCAACTATCTTGGGCCAAGCAAATGAATAAACCCATTATTTTGCATACACGGGAAGCTACTGACGAAACCATCAAAATGGTAGAACTGGCACAAGATGGGAGTTTGAAGGGCATATTCCATTGTTTCGGTGGCACAATAGAACAAGCAAATCGTATCAAAGACTTGGGCTTCCACCTCGGCATTGGAGGCGTATTGACTTATAAGAAATCGGGCTTGGATGCAGTTTTATCCCAAATTGGACTAGATAAAGTAGTACTTGAAACGGATGCGCCCTATCTGCCACCAGTACCTTACCGTGGAAAACGAAATGAACCTTCATATCTATTCCAAGTAGCCCAACAACTATCTGAAATGTTTCTATTATCTATAGATGAAGTGGCTAGAAAAACCACTCTAAACGCCAAGGAAGTTTTTGACTTTTAGGATTGACCCAAATTCAGCGTTATGCGCTGAATAGACGAGATTTTTGGTTGTTCTAAATATTTATCGGCTCTGACGAATCTTACAGTCGTATCAAAATCGTAGGAGATTTATCCCCTGACGATTTTTAAATATCAGGGCTTTAAAGTCGAAAAATCAATGATTTTCGTCTACAAATGGAGCTTTGCTCAGAGTCTGATAGCCTCTGACTCGTGCGACTCAAAGTTCAATATTCGATAATGCGGTTTTTGGGTTTAGAATCTGAATTCCCAGGATATAGTAGAAGATGACATCTGTGACAATACCCAAAACCAATAAATAAAGCTAAACCAGTGAGAGGTATTCTTGAAAGTTGAGGTTTTTATGTGCTTTTGACGTTTAGCATTCTACGATGTTGACAGAAATATTTGCCAATCCTCCCTCCGAAGTCTCTTTGTATTTCATATTCATGTCAAGAGCTGTTTCCCACATGGTTTTAATTACGTCATCCAAGCTGATTCGAGCAGCAGATGAATCGCTTTCTAATGCTAGATTTGATGCAGTTATAGCTTTGATTGCACCCATGCTATTGCGCTCAATACACGGTATTTGTACCAGGCCGCCTATGGGGTCGCAGGTCATACCAAGGTGGTGTTCCATGGCTATTTCTGCCGCCTGCAATACTTGTTCCTTTCTGCCTCCCATGGCTTCAGTTAATCCAGCAGCAGCCATTGAACTCGAAACGCCTATTTCGGCTTGACAACCTCCCATTGCTGCAGATATGGTCGCACCTTTTTTGTAAAGTGTGCCTATTTCACCAGCTGTAATAATGAATTTGATGATTTCGTCCTCGCCAAAATGAGGTGTAAAGCAATATGCGTACATTAAGACCGCTGGAATAACGCCAGAAGCACCGTTGGTAGGTGCGGTTATGATCCTTCCAAAGGATGCATTTTCCTCATTGACTGCCAAGGCAAATACACTTACCCACTTGTTTACAGTGTTGAAGTCAGCAGGGCCATTTTTGACGGCTTTGATCCATTCATCAACATTGTCAAATTTTTGCCCATGCAGCAAATTTTTATTGATATCATGCGCTCTTCGCCTGACATTTAAGCCACCTGGAAGAATACCAGATTTATTGACTCCTTTAAAAACACATTGTTTTATTTCATTCCAAATGTAGAGCGCTTGATTTCTGGTTTCTTCTTCCGTGCGCCACGCTTTTTCGTTAAGGATAACCAGCTCAGAGATTTTGAGATTGAGTTTTTTGCAATTGTCCAATATTTCTTGTGCGCTATGACATGGATATTGTGTAACTATCGCGTCTTTATTTTTTCCTTCGGAATCCTCAGTTACCACGAATCCACCTCCAACTGAAAAGTAATCCTTTGATATGATGGAACCATCCTCGAGTTTTGCGATAAATCTGATTCCGTTGGGGTGATAATCAAGGCTTATGGCAAATTCAAAAATGATATGTTCGGTGTAATTGAACCGGATTTTTTGAGTGTCTGATACCCAAATGCAACCAGAATCCATGATATGTTGAATCTTATCATCTATTTTGTCGGTGTCAATTGTCGTAAAATTTTCATTCGATAAGCCCATCATGATGGCAATATCCGTACCGTGTCCTAAGCCTGTCTTAGCAAGTGATCCAAATAAATGAGTTTTGACCTCAAGGAGTTGCAAAAATTTGCCCTCTTCTCGCAAATGATCCAAAAACATACTCGCCGCTTGCCATGGGCCCATGGTATGCGAACTTGAAGGTCCTATTCCAACTTTGATAATTTCGAACGCACTTATTGATTCCATGGTAGGCTTATAATTAAATTGCATTTAACATCATGCAAACTTGTATTATGCTGTTCCAAAAATACAACAACAATTTACTTAATAGTCACTTTTTTCCTTGAATGATCCGATTGCAATGGTTTGTGACAGCCCGACAAGCTTATTCCAAAGTATGCCAGGCTTTTATTTAACCGATTATTTAGGAGCCTGAGATAATAATTTAGTGATTTAAATGAAAAATCATCGATTCTAATTCGGTAAAAAGAACTAATTTTATGGTTTAGAATTCATGTTTAAACGACAATTTTATGAGATCAGTAATTTTATTTATCTTCCTCGGTGCCATTATTCCTTGTTTTGCTCAGAATTCAAGTTTATCAATTTTGCCTGTTTCAAATGTAGAAGTGACACTGAAGCAATCAGAAAATGGAAAATTGCTTGCCGTTACTTTATCAAATAGTGATGGATCATTTGTTTTTGCTAACCTAACTGATGGCAAATATCTATTGGAATTTAGTACGATGCAGAATGGAATAAAAGTACTTCAAAAAGATTTAAACGCAGAAATAGAAGTAACCACAATTAAGGATCGAAAAAATAATTTGATGGATCATTTATTAGCCAAAGAATCCAACGCTTTTTCAGTAGCCATAAAAATTTCAGGAGGTTCAGTTAGTGGAATTGTGAAAACCAAATCCAGTACCAATTAGCTTTGATGGTGGCTGATTCCTTCCAAATTAACAAAAATCACAATATTTAAGATCTGAGATTAATATCCAGCCTAGACTTCCATAATCCATATCTTCCAGGCAGCTTCAGCTTGCAGGTGCAGCATTTCAAGTCCATTTTTAATAGGACAACCCTGTAATTTTCCTAATTTCAAGAAGTTGGTTTCCAATGGATTATAAACTAAATCAATCAGGCCAATTTTTGAATTAAGCATTTGAAATGGAAAGGCAGGCATATCTTGCGTATTGGGATACATACCTGAAGGCGTGCAATTAACTACCAAATCATAAACTGGCAAACAGTACTCAATGTCCTGATAGGAGATATAATTGCTGCTTTTATTTCGACTTACCACATCAAATGCCAAGTCATATTTATGGCACCAATATTGAACCATTGCCGATGAACCACCTGTTCCCAATATCAAAACCTTTTGGATGGGCCATCTTCCCATTTCAATTAACCATGGCCTAAATGATTGGTCAAAACCCACAATATCTGTATTGTGACCAGTCCAATTATTGTTTCTGATCGAAACACAATTTACAGCTCCAATGGCATGTGCTTCTTCACTCAATTGATCCAAATATTCAATGATGCTTTGTTTGTGGGGAATGGTGATGTTGAATCCGTTTAGATTCATTTCATGAAAATCTTGCTTAATCCCGATTAAGCTTGGTCTTTCTATCAACAGGTATGTTCCTTCTATTCCTAAAGATTTGAATTTTTGTTCAAAGTAGGTCTTTGAAAACGAATGCCCTAGCGGATAACCTAATAAACCAAGAGTTATTCCATCCAACTTATTCATGACTTCTTCCATAACCACCACCTTTGCTTAAGGCTTCATTCAGCTCCTTTTGAACTAATTTTTGTTCTGGTGTCATTTCTTTTACGCTCATTCCTTTTAAGTCGGGCTGTCCGGCATCAACCCAAGCTGTGTACCAGGCAGATCCTATCGTAAAGATGGCTTCTCGCATTCTTTCTTCTACCTGTCCATCCAGCATTTCATTATAAGCCTTTGTAAATTCATCACATTGCGTACGTACAACTTGATTCAATCGATTTTCATAACAGAACTGTCTGTCTTGAGGGAATTTCTTCTTTAATTCATTCTCGGACGTCAATAAGAAATCTACACCTTCATGACTATCAAATATTACTTTCCAAAAATAAGCCTCTGGTTTTTCAATATAAGTTGCTTTGCCCGCTAGAAAATCAAAGGTCTCTTCTGCCAATAATTCAGGAATTCTGCTTTCCCAAAACCCATGGATACCGTCTTGCTTAGTTTTTTGACCGTTGTAATTGCTGCTTGTGTGCAGAGGTACATGCGCATCGCCAATATAATGCCCAAATTCTGCCGAAACTCTTAAGATACTATTGCCATCCTTTTCCAAAAATGCCTTGGTCAGTCTGCGTTGCATATCTTGCAAAACGTATGGAACAATGCCGTGTTCAGTAAAAGCAGCATTTCCTTTGATGGTATCCGTACGAAGAATTTTTAACTCATTTCCAAATACCAGACTCATACTATCAAGAGGCAATATCCATTCATCATTTCTGTATGCTTGGTCCAAAACATTGTAAACAAAACGATGCATGTCTTTTTTGCTCAACGTAAAATTATCAACACCAAGCAATTCAAGCAGATCGTCATCCAGCAATTTGTATTCACGACCACCTTCACGCCAAACGCCATTTCCAAATAACCGTACCGAATCTTTCCCTTGATGCAAAAGCCAAACATCTGCCCTTGTAGCAATAAATTCTGGCCAAGTTCGAGACAAATTTTCAAAAGGAAATTCACCGTACATATCCAGATCAATGAAATGTCTCGGAGCTTCCCATTTGGTAGCATATCTTCTTTTGTCTGGGTCAACAGAATGCTCAATCAAGTAACCAATGTGAATTTTGTAAAAATCAATTAAAGGTGGCGGAAGTGTAAATACTGCCATCTTATTGATCAATCTGTGTCCAAAAAATCCCCAAGCTGGCGGGTAATTGTTATGAGTTGAGCACATTACAATAGCGCTGGCATTTAGAAAAGCTACAATTAATAGGATCTTCAATTTCATGAACATATTACTTTTTGTCAAAAAAATAATCGTATGCCCACAATACCTTACCCATCAATAGTTCTTGGGTAATCATTGCGTCTTTGTTATCAATTATGGTGAAATACTTTTCAGGCGGAACTGCATTACCCTGATTGTCTAAAGCCTGAAATCCCTGTTTGTTGGTAGGTATAATTGGATATAACTTTACTTCTTTGCGCTTTCCTCTGACATCCTCTATTTTAAAAATCGCAAATGGCAGCATTTGTGTAATTGAATCTTTGCCGTCCACTTCATTGGCAAATGCCTCTGCAATAATGCTTTTGTAGTTTCTCAAATAGGCTTCAACTCTTGAATTACTAAGCATTTCTTTGGACTTAGGGGTAGTTGAAAAAAGTGGATCCACTTGAAATTGTCCATCTTTTTTGAAAATTTGAAAGCTTCTATTTCTGAGCTTTGGGTATTCAAGTGAAAGGGTTTTGATATCGTCAACTTTGTACTCAAAAAGTGTTTTGTCACGCCACTTTTCAATTTCTGTAAAAAAGTTAGCTCTCAGTCCGCCATCTCGATTTTTGACTCCCGTTACATAAGGTTGCTCGGAGCCTTCCATGATCATATATGTACCGCCTTCATTGGGGGTAACGCCACCTACATAATATGCTCTGATTAATTCATTGCTTGTATTAAATATCTGGACTTTGTATGCATTAGCAGCAAGGCTCTTGACCATGCTGGGTACCGCAGCTTGGGGTGGACGCATGAGGACTTCCATCCCATAAATGACGCGCATAAGATTCTCCATAATAGCTGGATTGGCGCGATAACCATCATTAACAAACCAATATTTACTATTTTTTTTAAGCGTTACTGACGCTCCGTCCCGGTCAGCAATAAATATTTTACCAATTTTTGCAGTGTCTCTTACGGCGAAATCATTGTCCTTTCCAAGTGTGGAATAAGGATCTTCACGGGTGAAATAATAAACGGCACCAGCTAAGGCCAATAGTAAAATGATCAATAAATAACTTCTTTTCATTTTTGTTGGGTTTAATCAAATTGAGTATTTGCGACGTCTCCAATAATTGTACCCCAAACCGAACAGTCCCACTATGAGAATAGGAACAAATATATTGATCAACTTCCAAAATGATTTTTCTTCTTTTACTTTCACACCGTCCAATAGTCGGAGCTTTACTTCTTTGGATCGGGCTGCCATAATGCCTTCACCATCTACCAGATATTCTACACAATTTACTAAGAATGCTTTGTTCGCAAAGGCTCTTTGTTCGTATGGATTGTAACCTGCGGGACGCATTTCACCCGTATTTGGGTTGAACGCATTTCTTCCTAGATCACCATCGCCAATCACTATTTGTCGGGTAGGCACACTTTCTGCCTTGAATGATTTGCCCAATAACTTGAGCCCATCTTCCATCTCCTTATTCAATCTGTTTTGAAATAAGGAAGGGAAACTTCCTTCCAGCAACACAGCAACTGGCATGTAAGATTTGTTGAATTTACTAGGCTCAGGATCATACCTCAATATTTCTAAGTTCAGCCTGACTGGAGTAAATTGCTCTCTACTGTATCTTGAGCTGGTCAATAATATTGTTTTTTTGACAGCTGTTTTTGTTTGAATGGTGTCAATACTCGACGGGAAGTAGAAATTGACGCGATCCAATGATTTTACAATTGGGTGGTTGCTCTTTGGTGCAATAATAGGGTAGTAGTACCACGGAAATAAGTCGTACTGAGGTGTGTTGCCCATTACGCCTGTTTGAAGTGGGATTCGGCTGCACTCCATATCCAGAACCAAATTGGGTTGAATTCGAGCTCCATATTTGTAAAGCTGATCTTCAATATTTAATTCATAATCGTAAGGAACATAGGAAGCGCCGGGTCTGCGCAAACTGTCCAGACCTACCGCCAATCGGTCTACCATCCATAATATTTTACCACCGTACATCACAAACTGATCGATTTTGAACTTTTCCTGTTCGGTGAAGGCAGTTCTTGGGCGCGCTATTACAATAAGTGATATTTCCTTGGGTATTAGACCAATCGTATCCAATGAAGCTCTATAAACTTCATAATTTTTGCGCAGTGCATTTTCAAAATCTTGGGTTTCGAAGGCCTCAAGCTCCCTGTGGCCAGTCAAAATTAAAACAT
>Ga0136636_10000680_pt1 | contig 18235 bp, 20 predicted proteins | sample AntDrymUQ8522106_2_FD_104653 | JGI IMG/M metagenome (GOLD analysis project Ga0136636, IMG submission 104653) | Polar desert sand microbial communities from Dry Valleys, Antarctica - metaG UQ852 (21.06) | ecosystem: Environmental > Terrestrial > Soil > Desert | place: Antarctica: Dry Valley... | reverse complement strand
CAATGGCGTCACGCCGCTGTCCGACGGGCATGCGCAACCAGCCATATCGCAGCTCATGCCACACCGGTGCAGCTATGGCTATTTCGCCTTGGTAACGGATCAGATTGGCCATGACTTGTGCATCGGGCGCAGGTCGGGCGGCCTCGGAAAGCACATTCGTGTCAAGCAACCAGGCGATGCTACTTACCAAGAAAACTCCCGCGCCGCGTCGCGTTGGCGCAGGTTGGCGAACGGGTCGTCATCTGCCGAAGCTTTGTCCGCTGGCAGATACTGGGCGCGCCACGTATGCAGTTTGTCCGCAAAAGCGGTCTGACCGCTCAAGCGCTGGTACTGATCAAACGACATCAATACACCAGCCACCTGACCACGGCGCGAGATGGAAAACGGCTCGTTGCCCGCCTCAACACTGCGCAAGGCTTGCGCCAGTTGAGCCCGTGCCTCAGAAAATGGGAGGGTTTGCATGGCTAATCTCCTTGAAATGTACGTTTGAAGTGTACCGTTAAAAGGCAGCAAGGTCACGGGGTCAGATCTTGCAATACGACACAGAGACACAGTGGATGGCAGAAAACTTTCTGATTACATACTTTGTGCACGTTGCCCATAATGGACAACTTGTACAAAGGAGAGCAGGCTGCAGCAGAAGTTTTGGAGCGAGAACTTGAAGGTCAAAACTTTGGTGCTGTACCACCACGTTATCAGGCAGTACTTTGAGGCTGTGCGCACGCGCTAGGTTACAAGGCGATGGCGCTCACGGATGCGTGTTCGGTGTCATGCATGGTGTGCGTGCCCACATCGAGGCCAAACAACACGATTTGAAGCTGCTGGCAGGTGCTTCAGGTGTTCACGGATACTATTGATATAGTAGCTTCTAGCGCAATATCTGTATGGGCTAGAGGCTTATTTTGTATAAATTTCAGGTGGCCATGGCGGCAGCCAACTTCACGCCTGGAGAGGCAGAACAGTTGCGCCGCGCCTGACCCCCAATTGCGGAGCTGACAACACATCAGCCGTTCGCAGGGCCTGCGCATGGTCAGCGGCCTGGCCAAGACCGCTGACCAGCCGCTGGCTCAGAGCCGCTGAACGTCGCTGCTGCTTGATGCATCTGTAATCGTTCGAATACACATGCACGCATGTTTGCGGTAAAACCATTCCCCGAATTCACCGCTTGGCTCGACGGTTTTCCAGATGCAGCTGTGCGCGGCGTTGTTTTGGCTCGGATCAAGCGATTGGAGCGAGGGCTTTATGGGCGATGTTGAGCCGGTTGGCGAAGGCGTTTCGGAGTTGCGCATACACATCGGTGCTGGCTGGCGGGTGTATTTCACCCAGCGTGGCACTCAACTAATCGTGTCTGCTTTTGGGCGGTTCCAAACGCACGCAAAAGATATCAGGCGAGCCAAGGCGCTGGCAGCATTGCTAGATTGAAAGAAGGAAAAGACTATGAAAAAACGCATCAATGTAGACGATCAATCCGCCTTCGACGCAGCGCCTTATCTGGACAGCGAGGTGGCCATTGCCGCCTACTTGACCGACATTCTGGCTGCGAACGATGGTGCACTACTGGCCGCAGCGCTTGGCGACATTGCCCGCGCTCGCGGAATGACCGAGATTGCCAAGTCGGCGGGCATCACCCGCGAAGCCTTGTACAAGGCGTTACGTCCGGACAGTTTCCCGCGTTTTGATACGGTTAGCCGCGTCTGCGCAGCTCTTGGCGTGCGCTTGGTAGCTCAGCCAATACCTGCTTAAAAGAGATTTGATCGGTGGCTTTGTTGCAGGCAGGAGGCCCAATGAAGATAGCGGCGACCAAGTTTGTCATGTGATTGCCGGGTTTTTGCGTGACCTGACGCCGCTGCTGGGCAAGCTGACCACCATCAGCCGGGATTTTCATTGACGATCAGCGTTTGCCGACAAAGACCAAGCCATCCGTTTTTGCACTGTTGAGTGTTATGGCGAGCAACTGACGGTTGGTGGTATCAAAGTAGCCAACGCCGCTGGTGGTCGCGCCATTGCCAAGAGCGCAGAAGTTGCCGCTGAAACTCAGCTCGATATTAAAGATATTTTTTCCGCTGGCGCGCGGAGTAGCTTTGCCTGAGGTGTTGCAAATCAGACTGTCTGACACATAGCTGTTGGAGATATTGCCATTGACATCAATCACCACGGTGGCGGCCCGTGCTGGCGTTGCGCCGCCGACAGCAAACCCAGAGTAGTTGCCTGCCAGGTTGCTCAGCAACGCGGGTTGGTCATAGGCTGTCGAATAGGTGCCGGTAAATGTGGTGCCCACCGAAGTCTTAAACGACAGGCTGGCTTTGGAGGAAACGCTGCATGACAAAGTCCCTGATTCGGCAGTTCCACTGACAAAGCTGAAACTCTTGCCGGTGCCTGACAGTGTTGATCCACTGGTGGAGACATTGCCGTAGAGCGAGCCGGTTAACACGCCGGCGTTAGTGCCTGTGATGCCCCATGTTTCGCCATTTTCCAGTACCGCAAGGTTGACCATATCACCGGTTGATGCTGTGCCGATCCAGAATCCTTCGGCTGATGTGCTTGCCACACTTGTTGGCGCTGTCGTTCCATCACCGCCTCCCCCGCCGCAAGCGCTCAGAAGTAAAACTGCGGCTAATGCCGTCACTCTTTTCATGAAATTCCCTTAGTTGCCCCAGCAATAGCGCTGGGTAGGGATTCCGCCTTAAATAGTCTGTAATGGACTATTCCAAATCAGGGTAAATCATCCGAAGTGTGCCCACTTTGATCTACCATCCCCGTTATCAAGCCTTGCGCGCTGCCATGGTGGCTGCGCGCAAGTCAGCAGGATTGACGCAGGTGGAAATGGCTGACTGCCTGGGTATCGGTCAGTCATATGTGTCAAAGATTGAACGAGGCGAAAGTTACGTTGACATCATGACGTTTGTTGATTGGCAATTGGCCTGTGGCAGGCCGCCAGAAGCGGCGCTTGGCGAGCTACTGGCAGCTTAATAGTGCAGGAATGATCGTCAATGTTGCGCGATAGGGTCAGGTCACCAGCCCATTGTCAATTCACCTTTAAACCAGCGTCACATCGCGTGCAGCTTCCTGTAGTACGTCGTCCGGCACGCCGCGTTTTTTGAGTGCCTCAATCAGTTGCGCGGTTGGTCCAAATGAAAATTGGGCTTCGTCGCGGCGCAGGCCATCGCTCAGGTAAGACTTGAGCAGCGCCTGATACCCTGAAAATCCTTTTTTGGGTGCGATTTCTTTCATTGAATCCACCACATTAACCGGTATTCTTAATGTGATCGAGGTCATGGGGCGGTCCTTGACCAGCCGGGTGCGAATGCGTTCAGGAATGTTCATGGTCTCGCCTTTCTTCGTTGGTCGCCTTGCGGGCTGAAATAATCCGAATGGACGTGTCCTCAATTTCAATGTGCACAACGAACAGCAAGCGACCTGATGCGTCAAATCCGATTACTGCGTCGCGGGCCTCGTCTTGGCGGCTGGCATCAACTACCCGGAAAAGCGGATCAAAAAACACGGTGGCAGCTTGTTGAAACGTGATGCCATCATGTTTTTGGGGATTGATTCCCGCCTTTTTATCATTCCAGATAAATGACATGCCGCTTAATTCAAAGTGAATGTCCATGGCGGAAATGATACCAGTTGTATTTACTTCGTCAATACAAAATTCCGGCATTCGCAGGGATGGCAGTTCCGAGAACTTTTTCCCGAATGACCCTAGCCTTGGTCAGTGAGGGACTCGCCTACAGCGCCGTCACATCCACAAAAGCATCCGGATTCGGAAAATTTTCCACCAGCCACTCGTTGCTGATCTCCAGTCTGGACAGGATGCCGATAGACAACTCGCTGGCGATCTCGGGGCTGGGCGTGGGGCAGTCTGCCAGTCGGGCCGCCAGGTACACCACGCCGGCCAGCGGATCGAAAGGCTCTGCGGCCAGCGGGTTACTGACGCTTTGCAGGCCAAACACAATGGCGGGTGGAAAGTTCCAGTGGCGCGCCAGCACAGCCGTCACTTGGCATTCGTCAAAACCAAACAGACGCATCTCGCGCTCCCAGCGCGTGATGGCTTGGTTGGGCTTGGCCTCAATCTCGGGCAGGCTCTCGGGTGTGCGCTGGCCAATCAGCAATTCACCCAGGCGCAGCATCATGCCTGCCAGCCACGCTTGCTGGCGGTCCAGGCCGGCACCCCCGGCGAGCCACTGCGCATAACCCGCGCAGGCCATGCTGAATTTCCAGAACGCGTCACGGTCAATTCCGGACGCCGTCGGAAAGGCGGTTTTCATGCAGGTCGACAGTGCCAGTGCGCGCACCTGTGATGTACCCACCAATGCGATGGCGTGGTCAAGGGACAGCACCTGGCGACTCAGACCAAACTGGGCGCTGTTGGCCAGCCGCAGAAGATGCGCGGTGAGGGCAGGGTCTTTGGCAATGATGTCCGCCACCTGCGCCGCAGTGGCATCGTCGTCGTTCAAGGTGCGAATCAGTGCATGGGCCACCTCTGGCATCACGGGTAGCTTGGCGGATTCAAAAAACTCGGTCAACGCATTCATGGTTTCTCCAAATGTTGCGACTCAAACTGCCCGGCATTCTTGCCTTTGAATTCAACATAAAACGCCTTGATCCGAAGCATGTCAGCTTCCAGGTCACCGGTCGGGTAAAAAACCGGCCCCAGGCCACTGATCTTGCGCGCATAGTCCATGTAGGCCAAAACGATGGGTACCTGGGCCGCCACAGCAATGTGATAGAAGCCTGTTTTCCAGTAGCGTGTTTTGCTGCGTGTGCCCTCCGGCGGCACGATCAGTTGCAACGGGCCCTGGGCATCCTGGATGGCTTGTGCAGACGCGGCCACCAGGTTGTTGGATTTTGACCTGTCGATCGCAATGCCGCCTAGCCAGCGCATCAACGGCCCAAACGGAAAGCTGAAAATGCTGGCCTTGCCCATCCAGTAAATGTTCAGCCGCAGCGTAAACGCCACCATCAGCGTGTAGGGTAAATCCCAGTTGCTGGTGTGCGGCGCTGCAATGAAGACACTTTTTTGAGCCTCTGCGGGCAAGGCTCCCAGCACCTTCCAGCCGGCCAGCCGAAGGTAATTGACCGAGATCACGCGCAGCAGGGTGTTGACAACAGGGGTCGAAAAAATGGTGCGGTGCATGCACCCCCCCGCTTTATTTGCCTGCCGCTGCGCGCAACGCCTGCGCCTTGTCGGTGCGCTCCCAGCTGAACTCGGGCTCTTCACGGCCAAAGTGCCCATAAGCAGCGGTTTTTTCGTAAATCGGGCGCAACAAATCCAGCATCTGAATGATGCCGCGCGGGCGCAGGTCAAAGTGGGTGTTGATCAAGGCGGCAATTTCATCGTCTGGAATCACGCCCGTGCCTTCGGTGTAAACCGTCACATTCATTGGTTTGGCCACCCCTATGGCGTATGCCACCTGAATCTGGCATTGGCGCGCCAGGCCTGCGGCGACAACATTTTTTGCGACATAACGCGCTGCATAAGCAGCTGAGCGGTCCACCTTTGTTGGGTCTTTGCCACTGAAGGCGCCACCGCCATGCGGGCAGGCGCCGCCATAGGTGTCAACAATGATCTTGCGCCCGGTCAGGCCGCAATCGCCTTGGGGGCCACCCACCACAAAACGGCCGGTCGGGTTGATCAGGTATTTGGTGTCGGCGGTGAGCCATTCCTTGGGCAGCACGGGCTTGATGATTTCCTCACGCACCGCTTCGTAAAACGCATCGGTCATGCGCTTGCCCAGGCTCATCTCGGGACTGTGCTGGGTTGAGAGCACCACGGTGTCGATGCTGTGTGGTTTGCCGTCAACATATCGCATGGTGACTTGGCTTTTAGCGTCCGGGCGCAGGAACGGCAAGCGGCCATCCTTGCGCAATTGCGCCTGGCGCTCGACCAGGCGGTGTGCGTAATAAATGGGCGCAGGCATCAGCTCAGGGGTTTCATCGCAGGCATAACCGAACATCAGGCCCTGGTCACCGGCACCGGTGTTGAGGTGGTCGTCACTTGCGTGGTCTACGCCTTGGGCGATGTCGTTGCTTTGTTTGTCATAGGCCACCAGCACGGCGCAGCCCTTGTAGTCAATGCCGTAGTCGGAGTTGTCGTAGCCGATGCGCTTCAGGGTGTCGCGCGCCACTTGGATGTAATCGACGTTGGCATTGGTGGTGATTTCACCTGCCAGCACCACCAGGCCGGTGTTGCACAGGGTCTCGGCAGCTACGCGGGACTTGGGGTCTTGTTTGAAAATTGCGTCGAGAATCGCATCAGATATCTGGTCAGCCACCTTGTCGGGGTGACCTTCCGAGACGGATTCAGAGGTAAAGAGAAAGTCGTTCGCCATAAAAAGCTCCTTAGAAAAGTTAACAACCAGTTTGCGTTGCTTGGGCTTTTTTGAGGCTTTCAGCGAACGCTTTAGCAGATTTGTCAAATTTTTGACAAGGCACAATGGCGGCCTGTTTGGGCTGCCCGTTGTGAGTGTCGCCCTGCAAGTAGTTCTGTAACTCAGCGACCGTATTAGTTTATCCCACAGCATGATCACCCTTTTCAGAATGTTGTCGGTTTGGCCCCTGTGGCTGCTGCATGGCGTTGGTTTTGTGCTGGGCTGGCTGGTGTTTCTGGCCTCGCCCACGTATCGCAAGCGCTTTTTGGCTAACGCGCATCAGGCGGGTCTGGCTTGGCGACAGTGGTTGGGTGCGGTGGGCGAGGGCGGCAAGCTGGTGGCTGAGCTGCCACGCCTGTGGCTGGGCGCGCCCGTGCCAACGGCCTGGGACGGCATTACACATGTTGAAGCGGCGCTGGCCTTGGGTAAGGGGGTGGTGTTTCTGACACCGCACTTGGGGTGCTTCGAGATCACGGCGCAAGCCTATGCGCTGCGTTTTGGGCAATTGGGCCAACCGGTGACGGTGTTGTTTCGGCCACCGCGTCAAGCCTGGTTGCGTGAAGTGGTGGGGGCTTCGCGCCAACGGCCTGGATTGCAGACGGCACCCACCACACTCTCGGGTGTCAAGCAAATGATCAAGGCACTCAAAAACGGCGAGTCAGTGGGTTTGCTGCCAGATCAGGTGCCGCCTCAGGGCATGGGGGTCATGGCGCCATTTTTTGGCCGCGATGCCTACACCATGACTCTCTCGGTGCGGCTGGTGCAGCAAACTGGCGCCACCGTCTTGCTGGCCTGGGGAGAACGCCTGAGTTGGGGGCGCGGTTACCGGGTGCACGTGCAGCCCTTGCCCGAGACCTTGCCCGCCACACTGTTGGACGCGGTCACTGCGGTGAACCATGCCATGGAAACCCTGGTGCAGCAATGTCCGGCGCAATATTTATGGGGCTACGCGCGCTACAAGCAGCCGCGTGACACGCTGTGACACTTTTTATTCTGTGACCTTGCATGGGAACCCGATTTGTCCTTTGGTTGATGCCGGTGTTGGCCCATCTGCCGCTGGCTTGGGTGCGCGCCATGGGCTGGTTGCTCGGTTGGGTGTTGTATCGGGTGGTGGGCTCGCGCAGGCGCGTGGTGCAGACCAATTTGCGCCTGTGTTTCCCTTCACTTGATTCTGCCCGGGTGCAGGCCCTGTCACGCCGGGTGTTTGTGCGTTTTGCCCAGGCCTGGCTTGATCGCGGTTGGCTTTGGCATGGCGCACCCGACCTGGTACGCGCGCGCCTGACACTCACGGGCGCGGTGGAGGAACTCAAGGGCAGTGATCCGGTGGTGCTGTTTGCGCCGCACTTTGTCGGCCTGGATGCCGGCTGGACGGCCCTTACTCAGCAATTGCCCCGGCACTTCAGCACCATTTACACCGATCAGGCCAACCCGCATTCAGACGCCTGGATTTTGCAGGGCCGCCAGCGTTTTGGATCAGGCCGCCTGTTTGGCCGGGCGGATGGGGTCAAAACCATTGTGGCCACGCTGCGACAGGGGGACCCGCTTTACTTGCTGCCTGACATGAACTTTGGGCCACATGAATCCATGTTTGTGCCTTTTTATGGTGTCAGCGCAGCCACAGTGCCGTCGCTGTCACGCTTTGCCCGGCTCGGGCGCGCCAAGGTGGTGCCGGTGCTCACCTGCTTGACTGCCAAAGGGTATGAGGTACAGGTGTTGCCGGCGTGGGCAGACTTTCCGACCGATGACTTGGAGGCGGACACCGCAATGATGAATGTTCGCCTGCAAAGCTACATCGATGCCATGCCGGACCAGTATTACTGGGTACACAAACGTTTCAAGGACCGGCCACCGGGTGAAGCCGATGTTTATCGATAAAATTAGCCTCTAGCCCTTTATTTAAAAGGGTTGTAAGCTATTTAATCAATAGCTGTTCCAGGTGCTTGCGGGTTTTCTGGGATGGTTTGTGGGGGCATGGCAGGGTGAGCCCAATGCCACAAAAGTGTCGCCACCTCGTCAATCCCCTGGCGTTTGGTGGCTGAGAACAAGCGCACTTCACCCCCGCCGGCCTGCAGTTTCATGATGGACAGGGCTTTGGTCTGCTCGGCGCGCGTGAGTTTGTCGGCCTTGGTCAGCACCACCAGAAACTTCAGGCCTTCTTCCACCCGTGGGCGCACCACATCGAGCAGCACTTCATCGAGTTCGGTCAGGCCGTGGCGCGGGTCACACATCAGTACGATGGCCTTAAGGTTCTCCCGCGTGACCAGGTAATTGGCCATGACTTGTTGCCAGCGAATCTTGTCGGCCTTCGGCACAGCGGCGTAGCCATAGCCCGGCAGGTCGGTCAGGATAGCGTCGGTAACGCCCTGTTTGCCCAGTGAAAACAAGTTGATGTGCTGGGTGCGGCCGGGCTTTTTGGAGGCAAAAGCCAGCTGCTTTTGCTGCGTCAAGGTGTTGATGCAAGTCGATTTACCTGCGTTGGAGCGGCCCACAAACGCAATTTCAGGTACTTGCAGTGGCGGCAAAAAGTGCAGTTGAGGCGCCGTGGTGAGAAATTTGGCGGTATGAAGCCAGCCCAGAGCCACCACGGGGCTCACCATTTGGTCGGCTTGCATGCCGGCGGCAAGAGCGGGTGAGCTGGGTTGGCTGATTTGAATTGTCATGGGAAGAAAACTGTTGAATTGGCGCATTGTAGAATTGCAAAAATTTCCTCATCACTTCAACTGACCTTTCCACTTATGAAACTGATTGCCACATTCACCGTTGCTGCCGCATTGGCCACCGCTGTTTTTTCAAGTGTTGCCAGTGAAGCTGCCGCGCCAGTCCACAGCAATGCGGTGCCGGCAGTCAAGGCAGATTTGGCCAAAGGTGAGGCAAGTTACATGGGCATTTGTGCCGCCTGCCATGGTCCCGATGGCAACTCCATGATCCCGGTGAACCCGAAGCTGGCGCAGCAGCACCCTGATTATCTGGTCAAGCAATTGAACGAGTTCAAGACAGGTAAACGTGCGAACCCGATCATGATGGGGATGGCAGCCGCCTTGAGTGAAGACGACATGAAGAACATTGCCCACTGGCTGGCGAGCAAAAAAGCCACCCCTGGCGCCGCCAAAGAGAAACAGCTGGTGTTGATGGGAGAAAAAATTTACCGCGGTGGCATTGCAGACCGCCAGATTCCAGCTTGTGCCGGTTGCCACAGCCCGAACGGCGCTGGCATTCCTGCACAGTACCCACGTTTGAGTGGCCAGCACGCGGACTATGCGGTGGCCCAACTCAATGGCTTCCGGGACGGCACACGCAACAACAGCTTGCAAATGACGCAAATCGCCGCCAAGCTCAACGACCGTGAAATCAAGGCGGTAGCAGACTACATTGCTGGCCTGCAATGATGGTTCCAAGGGATCTCTGACCATGGCGTGACATCAGTTACCCAGTCGGCAAAAAAAGCAGGTTGAATTGATCAACCTGCTTTTTTTTCGCCTGCATGGTGCCTATGGGTGTAATTTGCATCACAGAGGCAAGTTTGTGTAAGAAAGCCTATCCTTTGCCGACCAAGAAATACAAAGGATTTAATCATGCTCATCAAAACCAACACTAAAGGTTTCATTCACCCCGCTTCCAGCGACATCACGCCGTCAAGCATTTACCAATCACGCCGTGACCTGATGCGGCTGATGGCCACGGGTGCGGCAGGTGTGGCGCTGGCTTCATGGGCATCGCGTGAGGCTTTTGCCCAAACCTGGGCGCCATCCGGGCAGCAGGCTGCGCTGGCGCGTGTCAAATCATCGGTTGCAGGTGCCATGAGTCTGGAAAAAGTCACAGAGTACAAACACGCCAGCACGTACAACAATTTTTACGAATTTGGCACCGACAAAGCCGACCCGGCGAAAAATGCCCACACGCTTAAAACCAGCCCGTGGTCGGTCGAGATTGAAGGTCTGGTCAAGAAACCAGGCCGTTACGCGCTGGAAGATTTGCTCAAGCTGAGCGCGCAGGAAGAGCGCATTTACCGCCTGCGATGCGTGGAGGGCTGGTCGATGGTGATTCCATGGGTTGGTTACTCCTTGTCCGAGTTGATCAAACGCGTGGAGCCTTTGGGCAGCGCCAAATACGTGGAGTTTGTGACCCTGGCTGACCCCAAAACCATGCCTGGCGTGGGCTCCAGAGTGCTGGACTGGCCTTATGTGGAAGGCCTGCGCATGGACGAAGCGATGCACCCGTTGACGCTGCTGGCGTTCGGTATGTATGGTGAAGTGTTGCCCAAACAAAGTGGCGCGCCTTTGCGCCTGGTGGTGCCATGGAAATACGGCTTCAAAAGCGGTAAGAGCCTGGTCAAAATCCGCTTCACTGACAAACAACCTGCCACTGCCTGGAACAAGTCAGCTGCTTCCGAGTATGGGTTTTATTCCAACGTGAACCCCGATGTAGACCACCCGCGCTGGAGCCAGGCCACCGAGCGGCGCATTGGTGAGGACGGCCTGTTTGCCAAGAAGCGTAAAACCTTGATGTTCAATGGCTACGAGGCCCAAGTGGGTCAGTTGTACACGGGCATGGACCTGAAGAAATATTTCTGATGCAACTGAGCCAGGCCTCAGGGCGATGGCCCGGTTTCAAAACGCTCAGTCTCCATCCGCTGGCCAAGCCATTGGTGTTTTTACTGGCCCTGCTGCCATTTGGGTATCTGGTCTGGGCCGCCGTGTTTGACCAACTGGGCGCAAATCCGGCCGAGGCCCTGGTGCGTTCGACCGGCGACTGGACCTTGCGCATGTTGTGTCTGGTGCTGGCAGTGACCCCTGTGCGGGTGCTTGCGGGCGTCCCGGCGCTGGCACGCTTTCGCCGCATGCTGGGTTTGTTTGTGTATTTTTATGCGCTGCTGCACCTGCTGAGTTACAGCGGGTTCGACATGGCGTTTGATGTGGCTGACATTGCCAAAGACATTGCCAAGCGGCCGTTCATTCTGGTCGGGTTCTCGGCTTTTTTGCTACTAACCAGCCTGGCGCTGACCTCATTCAATCGGGCCATCAAGGCGATGGGTGCAAAAAACTGGCAGCGCTTGCACAAAGCGGTTTACCTGGTGGCGGGTCTGGCGATTTTGCATTTTTTCTGGATGCGCGCAGGCAAAAACGACTTTGCCGAGGTGGCGCTGTACGCCGCCATCCTGGCCACCTTGATGGGCTGGCGCTTGTGGAGATATTTTAATAAAAATAGGCTGTAGCCCTTATTAAGCAAGGGTTTGTAGCTATTAAATTTATTATTTTCAGAGTAAATTTTCCAGTCGCATCTGGTCGGCATAACTTTCACGCGCACGAATCAGGTGGGTCTGTATGCCATCCACCAGCACTTCTGCAGCGCGGTTGCGGGTGTTGTAGTTGCTGGCCATGCTCATGCAGTAGGCGCCAGCCGACATCACCGCCAACAGGTCGCCTTGCTGAAGACTCAAATCGCGGTCATGGCCCAGCCAGTCGCCACTTTCACAGACTGGGCCCACCACCTCCCAGGTCTGGGGTGCTGACACACGTGGCTTGACGGGCACGATCTGGTGATAGGCCTGGTACATGGCGGGCCGCGGCAAGTCATTCATGGCTGCATCGACCACACAAAAATTCTTCTGTTCACCAGGTTTCAGGTAAAGCACTTCGGTGACACACACACCCGCATTGCCGACCAGCGAGCGGCCGGGCTCGATCATTAAGGCACGCTTGCCAAAGCCACGGGCATCCAGCCTGGCTAGCAGTTTTGTCCACAGTTGATCCGCCGCAGGGGGTGTTTCGCCGTTGTAATCAATGCCCAGGCCGCCACCCAGATCAATGTGGTGAATCGGTACGCCCGCAGCTTCAATGGCTTCCACCAAATCAAGCATGCGGTCCATGGCGTCCAGGTAGGGCGTCTCTTGTGTGATCTGAGAGCCAATGTGGCAGTCGATGCCTTTGACAGACAAGCCCGGCAGGGCAGCCGCACGCAGGTAAGTTTGCACTACGCGCTCATGGGCTATGCCGAATTTGCTGCTTTTGAGTCCGGTGGAAATGTAGGGGTGTGTTTTGGGGTCCACATTCGGATTCACACGAATGCTCACCGGGGCTTGTTGGCCCAGGCTGAGGGCGACTTCGTTGAGAACTTCAAGTTCTGCTTCGCTCTCAACATTGAAGCAGCCAATACCTGCCTGGAGTGCAGCGCGCATTTCGACACGGGTTTTGCCCACGCCTGAAAAAATGACGTGACTGGCTTGTCCGCCAGCGGCAAGCGCACGTGTCAACTCACCGAGAGAGACCACGTCAAAGCCGCAGCCAGCCTGGGCAAACAACTGGACCACGCCCAGTGTGGAGTTGGCCTTCATGGCATAACAAATTTGCACCTCGCGCCCGGCAAAACCACGCTGGTAAGCCGCCAGTGCCGCCAGCATGGCCGCTTTTGAGTAGACAAACAACGGGGTGCCGTGTTGCTGCGCCAGGGCGCTCAGGCGTGCCTCTTCCATGAACAGTTCGTCGTCACGGTACGCAATGTGGGGCTGACCAGGTAATTGGTTTGAACTCATGGAAGTTGGGGGGCAGACGCAGCGCTTGCTGGTTGGGTGGTCGTTTGGGAGGTGGCTGGCAAATACAGCGGGCCTTGTTGACCGCACGCAGCCAAAGCCACCGCACTGGCACCAAGGGCAAGGGCGCGGACTAGAATTTGGAGAATCAACAGCATGGTGAAATTGTAATGACCGACTCAGAATTCATGGACTTGGCTGAACGTGTGCTCAAAGGCGTTGAAGCCAGTTGCGATCGCATCAATGATGACACACAGGCCGACATCGACAACCAGCGCACCGGTGGCATGGTTACTCTGGCGTTTGCCAACCAAAGCCAGATTGTGATCAATTTGCAAAAACCCTTGCATGAGATCTGGCTGGCCGCCAAGTGTGGCGGTTTTCACTATCATTTTGATGGCAAACAATGGTCTGATACCAAGGGACAAGGCGAGTTTTTTACATCATTGTCACGTTATGCCAGCGAGCAATCTGGCATGGCGCTGAACTTTTCGATGTGAGGTTTTGGTGGGACGCTTAGCGGCGCGGCCGCGTGCAGCGACATCAATTTGTGAACAAATCCAGAATGCGTTTTTTCTCGTCAGCGGGCGGCAGTTCAATGACTTGCGGTTGATCCGCGTCACCGTTTTCATTCACACCCAAAGCCGAGACTCCTGTGCCATGGGCAAATTCGGTATAAAACCACTCACCATTTGAATTGACCACGCCTTCCGGCACAGCGGGCTCCATCACCGGCACGTCTTTCAACGCACGCGCCATGAATTCAATCCACACCGGCAAACTTAAACCGCCACCGGTTTCGCGGGCGCCAAGATTTTTGGGTGTGTCATAACCAATCCAGGTGATGGCTGTCAAGGTGGGTTGGTAGCCGGCAAACCAGGCATCCATGGAGTCATTGGTGGTGCCGGTTTTGCCGTACAAGTCGGGTCGTTTCAGCTTGGCCTGGGCCGAGGCCGCTGTGCCTGAGCGGGTCACCTCCTGCAGCAGGCTGCTCATGAGAAATGCATTGCGCGCGTCAATGACACGCATGGATTCATCCACGGCAGGTGCCTGCGTCTGGACCAGCACCTTGCCCTTTTGGTCTGTGACTTTCGAGATAAGCCAGGGATTGATACGGTAGCCGCCGTTGGCAAACACGGAATAAGCGGTGGCCATCTGCATCGCGGTGACGGACCCCGCGCCGAGTGCCATGGTTAGGTAGGCCGGGTGTTTTTCGGCGTCAAAACCAAACCGGGTCACCCAATCTTGGGCATTTTGGGCACCCACGGTTTGCAGAATGCGGATTGAAATCATGTTTTTGGATTTGGCCAAACCACGGCGCATGGTCATTGGCCCTTCAAACTTGCCGTCATAATTTTTCGGCTCCCATGCCTGCCCGCCTGTGACACCCGCGCTGAAAAAAAGCGGGCTGTCGTTGATCACGGTGGCGGGTGTGACACCTTTCTCAAGTGCGGCTGAATAAATGAAAGGTTTGAAGCTTGAACCGGGCTGCCGCCAAGCCTGGGTGACGTGATTGAACTTGTTTTTGGCAAAGTCAAAGCCGCCCACCATCGCCTTGATCGAGCCATCGCGTGGGTCAAGCGCGACAAAGGCGCCTTCCACCTCGGGCAATTGGGTGATTTCCCAGGTTTGTTTGGGGGTCTGCACGACCCTGATCACTGCGCCACGGCGGATCTTGATGTTGGCAGCGGCCTTGTCCGACAAGCCTGACTGAGCAGGTTTCAGGCCTTCACCCGTGATCTCGATGATTTCGCCGTTCTGACGCGTCGCCAGAATTTTCTTCGGGTTGGCATCCAGCACCACTGCGGACATGACATCGCCGTTGTCAGGGTGATCCTGCAAGGTGTCCACAATGACGTCTTCGGCGTCCGCAGGGATGCCGGGCAGGCTGACGAATACTTCCGGCCCACGGTAAATCTGGCGGCGTTCATAGTTCATGATGCCGCGGCGCAGTGCGCTGTAGGCCACGGCTTGGTCATCTGCCCGCAGGGTGGTGTAAACGTTGAGCCCGCGGGTGTAGGTGTCGTCACCATATTGCGTAAACATCAACTGGCGAACGGTTTCTGCCACATATTCTGCATGAACGCCGGTATTGTCCGAGTTGGTTTTGACCTTGATTTCTTCAAGCTTGGCTGCTGCAGCCTGCTCGGCAGTGATAAATCCGTTGGCCTGCATGCGCTCAATGATGTGCAGCTGGCGTGAGCGGGCACGCTTCGGGTTGTTGATCGGGTTGTAGGCAGACGGCGCCTTGGGCAGACCCGCCAACATCGCTGCTTCGGCGATTGAAATGTTTTGCAGGGGTTTACCGAAATAGGCTTCGGCGGCGGCCGAAAACCCATAAGCCCGGTTGCCCAAAAAAATCTGGTTCATGTAAACCTCAAGAATCTGGTCTTTGGTCAGCATGTGTTCCAGTTTGAAGGTCAATAAAACTTCGTATATCTTTCTGGTGTAAGTCTTTTCCGAAGACAAGTAGACATTACGTGCCACCTGCATAGTAATGGTCGACGCACCCTGGCTTTTAATGCGGCCAAGGTTGGCCAATGCCGCACGCCCAATGCCTATGTAGTCCACACCACCATGCTCGTAAAAGCGCGCGTCTTCGATCGCCAGCACAGCATCTTTCATGACCTGCGGGATGTCCTGGATAGGTGTCAGGCGGCGTCGTTCTTCGCCGAATTCGCCAATCAAAATACCTTCGGCCGAGTAAACCCGCAGTGGCAGTTTTGGACGATAGTCAGACAGATCTGAAATATCGGGCAGGTTCGGAAACGCCACCGCCATGGCGATGGCAACCACCATCAGAATGCTGAGCAGACCCGCCATCATCAGGGTGAGAGACCATAGCAGCCATCTCAGTGTCCAATGCATCTGCAAGTGCGTCTTTTGCGGACCTGAATTTGGGGTGTTGGTTGCGGAGGGCGAGTTTTTGACTGGCATGAATGGCGTCAGGAGTGATCTTGGCTATTATAAAAATTGGAAACAGGTCGATATCAGGTTAGCATTTCCCGCCTGTGATCAGCCGGTGGGGATGAGCTGAATTTGTGTCGAGGTATGTCGAGCGGCATCAAAAAGCGTCGATATTTGGCAACAATACTTGCCAGCAACTAGCTGAAATATCTTTGCGGGACAACACTCTTACTGCTACTATTGAAGTAAATTATCAAGTGTCTTTCGGCTGAGAAAAAATTTAAAGGGGATCGTATTGTTTTCTCTGGGGTCGTTGTTTAGTCGTCAACCTGCGCCGATGCTGGGCCTCGATGTGAGTTCTTCGAGTGTCAAGTTGGTTGAACTTGGGCGCGATAAATCAGGCAGCTTGGTGCTTTTGAGCTGTGCGATTGTGCCTTTGGAGCGAGGCTGGATCACGGAGGGCAACGTTGAGAAATTTGATGAGGTGGCTGATGCGGTGCGCCGCTTGGTGAAGAAAAGTGGCACCAAAACCAAAAACGTGGCGATGGCCTTGCCGCCCTCGGCGGTCATCACCAAAAAAATAGTTTTGCCCGGCGGCATGTCGGATCAGGAACTTGAGACGCAGGTGGAGTCTGAAGCCAACCAGTACATCCCATTCCCCCTTGACGAAGTCAGCCTTGATTTTTGCATTGTTGGCCCCAGTGCCAATGCCACGGGAGATGTTGAGGTATTGATTGCTGCCTCGCGGCGCGAAAAAGTACAGGACATTCAAGGTCTTGCCGAGGCCGCCGGACTGAAGCCTGTGATCATCGATGTAGAGTCTTACGCGTCCCGCTTGGCGGCCAGTCGACTTATAGGCAATATGCCCAACAAGGGCACAGGTAGCATCGTGGCCTTGTTTGAGGTTGGGGCGATGACCACCAGCATGCAGGTGATCCGCGATGACGCGTTGCTGTATGACCGAGACCAGGCTTTTGGTGGCTCTCAATTAACCCAGATGATTGTGCGTCAGTATGGCTTTTCGGTAGAAGAGGCAGAAACGAAAAAGCGCAGCGGTGAATTGCCAGACGACTACACCAGTGTCGTCTTGAAACCCTTTGTCGAGAGCCTGGTGCAAGAAATTGGCCGGGCATTGCAATTTTTCTTCACCAGCACCACGCACAACAAGGTGGACATGGTCTTGCTCGCGGGTGGATCTGCGGCTTTGCCTGGATTGACGGAGGCAGTGACCCAGCAAACCACCTTTGCCTGCATGTTGGCCAATCCCTTCGAAGGCATGGAAATCGCCGACAGCATCAAGCTCAGCAAAATGACGCGTGAAGCGCCTTCCTACTTAACTTCTTGCGGGTTGGCATTACGGAGGTTTGTGTAGTGATTTTGATCAACCTGCTGCCTCACCGCGAAGCGGCCCGAAAGCGGCGCAAAGACCTGTTCAATGTCGGTTTGGGGCTGTCGGCTTTATCAGGCGGTTTATTGGCCGGTCTGATTTTTTTGTGGTTTCAGGCGCAAATTTCTTCGCAACAGGACCGAAACCAGATGTTGCAAAGTGAAATCAAGAGGTTTGATGCCCAAATCAAAGACATTGCGGGCCTGGAAACCGAAATCGCGGCCCTGCGGGCACGCCAACAGGCGGTTGAAGACTTACAGTCAGATCGCAATTTGCCAGTACATTTGTTGACCGAGTTGGTGCGGCAGCTGCCTGAGGGGGTTTACGTGAACAGCGTGCGCCAGGACGGACAGAGTGTGACGCTGCAAGGTGTTTCGCAATCCAACGAGCGGGTGTCTGAGTTACTGCGCAATCTTGGCAACAATTCGCCTTGGTTTTCGCGACCGGAGTTGGTTGAAATTGTGGCGGGTAACGTGACTTTGGCTCCACGTGATCTGCGACGGGTGGCCAATTTCAATATCAAAGTGAAATTGGTGCGTGCCAAAGAGGCAGAAAAAGCCAAGGCGTCGAGTTCGGCGCCTACTCAGCCTGCGTCAGCCCCGTCGACACCCCTTGCGCAATAAGTGCACTCAGCATGGCAACTTCTCCCAAAATCAATTTCGACTTCAAGGCTTGGCTAGACGGTGTGACCGTCGAGTTTCGCAACCTTGACACCAAAGACCCTTCAAGCTGGCCTGCGCTTCCGCGTTATGTGATGTTCGCAGCGGTGGTCATCATTTTGGTGGTGGTGTTGTGGTTTCTTTGGCTCAGTGACACCCAGACAGAACTCACCGCTGAGCAGGATAAAGAAGTCCAGTTGCGGGAGGAGTACAAGGTCAAATTGGCCAAGGCGGTGAACCTTGAGGCGTTGAAAAAACAACGCGAGCAGGTACAGCAATATGTGACACAACTTGAAAAGCAACTGCCCAGCAAGGCTGAAATGGATGCGCTGCTTTCTGACATCAATCAAGCCGGGCTAGGTCGCAGTCTGCAGTTTGACCTGTT
>Ga0136636_10000679_pt1 | contig 18245 bp, 17 predicted proteins | sample AntDrymUQ8522106_2_FD_104653 | JGI IMG/M metagenome (GOLD analysis project Ga0136636, IMG submission 104653) | Polar desert sand microbial communities from Dry Valleys, Antarctica - metaG UQ852 (21.06) | ecosystem: Environmental > Terrestrial > Soil > Desert | place: Antarctica: Dry Valley... | reverse complement strand
TATAAACTTCGTAATAAACCAGCCCTGAAATAAAAGGGATTAAGACGGCAAGAGCGGTTTGGAGCCATGGGCGAAGCACCGTAATAAACCAGCCCTGAAATAAAAGGGATTAAGACGCTCCGGCGGTGTTGTTGTTGGCGTCGGCTTTTTGTAATAAACCAGCCCTGAAATAAAAGGGATTAAGACGCTTTATTTCGTACTGCTTCGATGTTTCGCTCATGTAATAAACCAGCCCTGAAATAAAAGGGATTAAGACAATTTTCATAAGCCCTGATACAAAAGGCTTTTAGCGTAATAAACCAGCCCTGAAATAAAAGGGATTAAGACTCCTTCGAGAAAACAACATAGCTTTGCAACAATCGTAATAAACCAGCCCTGAAATAAAAGGGATTAAGACGTGCGGCCTGCTCCCGATTATCTGCCCTGAAAAGTAATAAACCAGCCCTGAAATAAAAGGGATTAAGACAGTTGTCGAGCAAGCCTATAAAGACTTGAGGGCAGTAATAAACCAGCCCTGAAATAAAAGGGATTAAGACCCGTTGGCCGCTTGGAGTGCTGCGGTAATTTTTTGTAATAAACCAGCCCTGAAATAAAAGGGATTAAGACGTATAGCCTTCAGCTATATTTGCGACAATGGCCGCTGTAATAAACCAGCCCTGAAATAAAAGGGATTAAGACATCATATGCATTTTCCATTCTGCAGCGATTACGCGTAATAAACCAGCCCTGAAATAAAATGGATTAAGACGTGGCCTTGCGCTGCAAGTAAACTTCATAAATTCGTAATAAACCAGCCCTGAAATAAAAGGGATTAAGACCATAACGACAACGCCGATTGCCCACAGGACTTTAGTAATAAACCAGCCCTGAAATAAAAGGGATTAAGACTGCCTTGATAAGTCTCTTATGCAAGTGAGTAGGAGTAATAAACCAGCCCTGAAATAAAAGGGATTAAGACCTTCCTGCTGTTGAACCTACTTACAGAAGCAACTGCTGCGCTTCGCCGAACGTGACGACGACTGGCAGGCGCAGCGTTTTGGGCGGTTTGATCTGGTTCCATTTGGAATCGGGCTTATTTATGAGTTCCAGCGCACAGAGCGCGACGGTTTTCGTCGCTAATCTCGGTTTTGTGAGCACCGGATCAAAAAGTTCTGCGCCTAACCAACCGACCAAAAAGAGCACACCATGCACACGGAACGATCCGAGTACCGTCTCGAAGAAACAAAAGGCATCAACCCAAAAATTAACCGAGTAATCTCAGTGAAGAAAGTGATCGGGTCGCCGCCGCAAATGCTTTCGCGTGTTCAGCGCATCCGTCCCTTGTTTCTTTCAATGCCCCTACTAAGTCATCATTTACTCGGACCATGTCTTCACTAACCCTACTTTCAATTCGTTCTGCGTATAGAAAGATCTCTTCAAATAGCCGACTTGCCCGTCGAAGTTTTCCGCTCAGCAAGCGGCTGATCTGCCCCTGACTTGCGCCAACAAATTTTGCTATCTCCCCTTGAGATATTGCCTTTCGCTGAAAAATTGCTGCCGCACGTATTGCTCTTGCTTGTTGGTTTGCTGACTTCATTTGTTCCCTCTTGCGTTTTCGCACTCTATTTATGAGTTTTCGACCTTATTTGCGCGGAACACCAATTTTGAATCGGGAACCGGGTGCGGAATTGGCACTCATAGGCAGCGAGTGCTAAAATGAAATTGAAAACTGAAGGAGATTATTTCGCTATGACCCACGCTTTGACACTTCACTTCCCCTCCGCTGTTGGCAACATCGATGCTTATATTCAAGCTGCGAATCGTTACCCCATGCTGACCGAGGCTGAAGAAATCGGGCTGGCCGAGCGTTTCCACAAGGATGGTGATGTGGAAGCGGCACGCCAGCTCGTGCTCTCCCACCTCCGGCTGGTCATTTCCATTGCCCGGGGTTATCTCGGTTATGGTTTGCCGCATGCCGATTTGATCCAGGAAGGCAATATCGGCTTGATGAAGGCAGTTAAACGCTTTGATTCCGGGCGCGGCGTGCGTCTGGTTTCCTTTGCCATGCACTGGATCAAGGCTGAGATTCATGAGTTCATTTTGAAGAACTGGCGGCAGGTCAAGGTGGCTACTACCAAGGCGCAACGCAAACTGTTCTTCAACCTGCGCAGCATGAAAAACAGTTACGAAGGGGTCGATACGCTCTCCGGCACGCAAGCCAGCGAAGTGGCGGTACGCTTGGGTGTCAAGCAAGCGGAAGTAATCGAAATGGAAACCCGTCTGACCGGTCGCGACTTGGCACTGGAAGGTAACCCGGACGATAGCGACGATGCTTTCGCGCCGATCGATTATCTCGCCGATTCGCGCTACGAGCCGACTCGCGTGCTGGAAAACAAGGCGATTGCCCGTCTGCAAGGTGAAGGCCTGCACGAAGCACTCGATACGCTGGACCCGCGTAGCCGTCGCATTATCGAAACGCGCTGGTTACATGACGGCGAAGCTGCAACGCTACATGAACTGGCCGCTGAGTTTAGCGTTTCAGCCGAGCGTATTCGGCAGATCGAAGTCAAGGCTCTGCAAAAAATGCGCGGCGTACTGGCTCCGGCCTGACTTTTCTCTGGTCAAAATAAAAGGCGCTGCGGCGCCTTTTTTGCTTCCGCACCCAAGCATCAGTTTCAATGGGGCACAGGCGCTTCCGGCTGGGTTGAGGCAGGTTTTGTGGTCAATCAATAGCGATACCCATTTTCGCCTGGTTGGTATCGATCAACGCATGATCCAGCGCTTTGGTCGGACAGGCTTTGACGCAAGGGATGTCTTCGCACATTTCACCGGGAATATTACGCGCCGTGAAATACGGCGTCCCGGTCGCCACCGGTGTTTCCGGCTTGGCTTAGAGCCCGAGGCCCAAGCCAAGCATACCGACACCACAGGCCATCTTGGCGGCATCGAAAATAAACTGACGGCGCGCAATGGCGGCTTTGGTAGAAGGGGTAGAGGTCGGTTTGATATTGACTGGATCAGCCACTGGGTGAGGCTTGCACCCCACCCTGATCACGCCCCCCTTACTGCCTTATTTGGAGAAAACCTGAGATTTTCAATTTACTTCATCAGGGTTTGCCAATATCAATACTTAGCCTAATCAATTAGACGAAAAAAAGACAGCTGACGCGGGCTGAGATCAAACAGTCTGTTTTAAATCCCGGGCAGCACCTGGCCGGCATTTTGGCTGGTTTCGGCAATTACAGTGGCGACATCCAGTCCGCGCAATTCAGCCAGCACTTGCGCGATGCGCGGCAATTCAGCCGGTGCGTTACGGCGACGATTCAGCCACACCGGCGGCATATCCGGTGCGTCAGTTTCCAGCACGATGGATTCCAGTGGCAGAGTTGCTGCCAATTGGCGAATCCGCGTCGAGCCGGGATAAGTCATCGCCCCGCCAAAACCCAGTTTGAAGCCCAGCTTGATAAATTCATCCGCTTGCTGCCGACTGCCATTGAAGGCATGGGCAATACCGCCCGGCACCTTGATCCGGCGCAACTGTTTAAGCACCGCATCAACGGAACGGCGAACGTGCAGCAGCACCGGCAGATTGAATTCCCGGGCCAGTTTCAACTGTTCAACAAAGAAGATTTCTTGGCGCAACAGATCGAGATCGGGGACGTAAAAATCGAGGCCGATTTCACCGACCGCGACAGGTTTTTCCTTAGCCAGCCAGTCCCGCAGCACAGCCAGATCAGCCTCTTGCGCCAACATTACATAAAGCGGGTGAATACCGTAGGCAGCAACACAACCGGGATAGCGCGCGACACTGGTTTTTACCCCTTTAAAGCCGTCGACCGCAACACTCGGCACAACAATCCGTTCAACCCCTGCCGACAGTGCCGCGACATGCACTGCGTCGCGATCGGCGTCAAACTCGGCCGCGTCGAGATGGCAGTGGCTATCGATCAGCATCGAATGAAAGGAAACTCCGGTTCGGGGCGTTTGCCGCTGATCATATCTGCCAGTGCCGCCGCTGAACCGCAGGACATTGTCCAGCCCAGCGTGCCGTGCCCGGTATTGAGCCAAAGGTTGCCGAAACGACTGCGGCCGATGTAGGGCACGTTGGACGGCGTCGCCGGGCGCAACCCGGTCCAGAATTCCGGCTCACCTGCGAAGGCCAGATTGGGGAAAAGCTGTCGGGTACGCTGCATCAGGATCTGGCAACGAACTGGATTGAGATCAAGGTTATAACCATTGAACTCCGCCGTTCCGGCCACCCGCAAACGGTTACCCAGGCGGGAAAAGACCAGTTTGTGTTCATCGTCAGTCAGGCTGACCGTCGGTGCCGGTGCGCCCTCGGGCAACTGCAAAGTGGCCGAATAACCTTTGGCCGGATAAACCGGCAAAAAAAACCGCAACGGCTTGAGCAAGAGCGGCGAGTAACTACCGAGGGCGACGACATAGGCGTCAGCGGTCAGCAATTCGGGGCCGTCGGCACCATGCACCAAGACACCGGCAATCTCGCTACCGCCCGGAGTGATACGGTCGACCGTTAAATTGAAGCGAAAATCAACCCCGGCTTGCGTCGCATGCTCAGCCAGGGCGCGGGTAAACTTATGGGCATCGCCGGATTCGTCGGAGCGGGTGTAGTCGCCACCAACCAGTCGGGGCCTGGCATCGGCTAGCGCCGGTTCAATTTCCAGGCATTTATCGACGTCGACCGTATCGCGGTCGAGACCGAATTCCCGCATCACCTTTGCCGCCTGAGTCGCGGCGGCGAACTCTTTGTGGTCAGTATAAATGTGCAGGATGCCACGTTCGAGATGGTCATATTGCAAGCCCAATTCAGCGCGCAAAACACGCAGCCGATTGCGGCTATAAAGCGACATGGCGACAATCGCTGCAATATTTCGCCGCGTCCGTCCGGGCAAACATTCCGCCAAAAAGCGCAGGCCCCAGGCGAGTTGTGCCGGGTCGGCCCGCCAGCGCCAGAGCAAGGGCGCATCTTCGTGGCCAAGCCATTTGAGGACGCGGGGCAGGACATGCGGATTAGCCCAGGGCTCGGCATGCGAGACTGAAATCTGCCCACCATTGGCAAAACTCGTTTCGTTGCCCGGCACCGGCTGGCGATCAACCACGGTAACTTGATGCCCGGCCCGAGCCAGATACCAGGCACTGGTTGTACCGACGACCCCCGCCCCCAGCACAAGAACCTTCAAGCCTCGCCCCTTTCGCGGACGATGCGCGTGACCTCGGGAATGTGACGCATGCCGCGCATAACGGCGGCCAGATGCGAACGATGCGCCACCTGAATGGTAAAGCGCAGTAGTGTAAAGAGATGCTCTGGATCGGCATCCATCGCCACATGTTCAATATTCGAGCCGGCTTCGGAAATCGCCGATGCCACCTGAGCCAGCACACCGCGCGTATTTTTGACTTCAACCTTGATGCGAATATCGAATAGTTTGCCTTCTTCCGGCTCCCATTCAACGTCAATCCATTTCTGCGGCTCAGTCGAACGAGACTTTCGGATGGTCGGGCAGTCGTGGGTATGAATGACCAAACCACTGCCTTTCTTGATCGAGCCAATGATTGGATCGCCCGGAATCGGCTGGCAGCAACGGGCTAACTGAATCGCCATGCCTTCGGTGCCATGGATCGCCAGCGTCATGTTGCTCGGCATATCCGGCGACATATCCTCGCGCGCCAGCAGGCGGCGGGCCACTACGGAGGGCAAACGCTTGCCGAGGCCAATATCGGTATATAGGTCTTCCAATGATTTCTGGCCACCCGACTTGACCAGTTGATCCCAGGCATCGGCCGGAATCGAAATCGGCACGACACCAAGAGAGAGCAACTCCTGACGCAGCAGACGTTCCCCCAGACGGGCGGACTCTTCATTTTGCGAGGTGCGCAGGTAGTGGCGGATTTTGCTCCGCGCCCGGCCGGTTTTTACATAGGAAAGCCACACCGGATTCGGGCTGGCCTGCGCCGAACTGATGATTTCGACCAGATCGCCATTGCGCAACTCCGTCCGGAGTGGCGCCAGTTCGTGATTGACCCGAGCTGCCGAGCAGTGATTGCCGACGTCGGTATGCACGGCATAGGCAAAATCGACCACCGTCGCGCCACGCGGCATGGCCATGATCTTGCCCTTGGGGGTGAAAACGTAAACCTCGTCCGGGAAAAGGTCAATCTTGACGTTTTCGAAGAACTCGGCGGAGTCGCTGGTCTGCATTTCGAGTAGCGACTGCAGCCATTTGTGCGTCTTGATCTGCAGATCGGCGCCGCTCTCTTCCGTGTCCTTGTACAACCAGTGCGAGGCGACGCCTTCCTGCGCCACGTGATGCATTTCCTCGGTGCGAATCTGCACCTCCACCGGTGTGCCGTAAGGACCAATCAAAGTGGTATGCAAGGACTGGTAACCGTTCGCCTTGGGAATAGCGACGTAATCCTTGAACTTGCCGGGCACCGGCTTATACAAACCATGCAGCGTGCCCAGGGCCAGATAGCAGGTTGGTACGTTAATGACCACGACGCGAAAGCCGTAAATATCCAGCACTTGCGAGAAGGAAAGACGCTTTTCCTTCATCTTGCGATAAATCGAGTACAGGCTCTTTTCGCGGCCAAAAACCTCAGCCTTCAAGCCAGCATGTTCCAGCTTGTGGTTGATGCCATCGAGAATCCGGGTCAGCAGTTCCTTGCGATTGCCCCGCGCCGTCTTCAATGCCTTGGTCAGCACCTCGGCCCGATGCGGATAAATCAACCGGAAGGAGGTGTCCTGCAACTCGCGGTAGAGCTTGTTAAGGCCCAGACGCAGCGCAATGGGGGCGTAAATATCGAGCGTTTCGAGGGCGATGCGCCGACGCTTGTCCGGGCGCATTGAGGCCATCGTTTGCAAATTGTGTTGGCGGTCGGCCAACTTGATCAGCACGACGCGCAAATCGCGTGCCATCGCCATCAGCATCTTGCGGAAATTTTCCGCCTGCGCCTCCTGATAGGAGGCAAATTCCATTTTGTCGAGTTTGGAAAGTCCGTCTACCAGTTCGGCGACTTCCTTGCCAAACTTTTCGGCCAGCTCGCGCTTAGTCGTGCCAGTATCTTCCAGCACATCGTGCAGCAACGCGGCAGCGACCGCATCGGCGTCCATCCGCCATTCAACCACCGCACCGGCGACCGCCAGCGGATGCGTGATGTACGCCTCGCCCGACATGCGCTTTTGATTCGCATGGGCGTGAGCAGCGTAGGCATAGGCCGCCTTGATTCGTTCTACATCAACAGGAGCTAGATAGTCGAGACTATCGAGGAAAACCCGGTAAGCGGGCTCCTCACAAGCAGGCGGTGGGGTTGACGGTACGGAGCCCATCAGTCATCACCGCCGGGAGCGTCAGGACTGACCGCGGGTAAGCACTTCCACGCCGATTTTGCCAATCGCCATTTCACGCAGGGCGATGACAGTCGGTTTGTCGCGGCCCGGATCGACCAGTGGTGTCGCGCCATTGGCGATTTGGCGGGCCCGGTGAGCTGCTGCCAGAGTCATCTGGAAGCGATTGGGAATACGTTTCATGCAGTCATCAACGGTAACGCGAGCCATGTAAAACCTCAATTCAGATCATGCGTGCAAAAAGGGCGGCGTGACGCGCACGCTGCGCCCCAAGGCTTAGGCGGGAAGCGCGTACGATGGCACGCAAATCCTCCAGTGCCTGAGCCAACTGGTCATTAATAATAACATAGTCAAATTCCTCGACATGGCGCATCTCGGCTTGCGCTGCGGCCAATCGACGAGTTATGACATCGATACTGTCCGTCCCGCGCCCAGTCAGGCGCCGGGTCAGCTCCTCCATTGATGGCGGCAGGAAGAAAACGCCGATCGCATCAGGAAAGAGCGAACAGACCTGCTGGGCGCCCTGCCAGTCGATTTCGAGCAGCACATCGGCGTCAGCATTCAACTGATCGGAAATCCATTTTTTTGAAGTGCCATAGAAATTACCGTGCACTTCAGCCCACTCAAGAAACTCCTGCTGCTCGATCATGGCGCGAAAGGCGGGAATATCGATGAAATGGTAATCCCGGCCATCCTGCTCACCGGGGCGCGCGGCGCGAGTGGTGAAGGAAATGGAAAGATGAACATCCTTTTCCTTTTCGAGCAGCATCCGAACCAGGGTCGTTTTACCCGCCCCGGAGGGGGCGGCAACAACAAAAAGATTTCCAGCCATGGCGATTTCTAGCAAAAAATTGTTCAGGTGCTCATTTTACGCGTGCCGCGTCCGGCGCAGGCAAGTAGCGGCGCAGCACGGCCAGCAACACCTCCGGATCGACCGGCTTGGCAATATGATCATTCATGCCCGGCATTAGCAAGACTCATGCCGCCAATATCCGGGACAGCCGCTTTCTTATGTGCGCGCCTTGCGGTTTTACCCAGCATGTCGCTATGTTTTTTTCAGCACTATTCCAAATTTTGAATTTGCTCGCGCATTTGCTCGATCAGCAGTTTTAGGTCCATCGCGGCCTGTGAAACCTCTGCAATCGCCGATTTCGAACCCAGCGTATTGGCTTCACGATTCAGTTCCTGCATAAGGAAGTCAAGCCGTTTACCACTGGCGCCACCCTGCTTCAGGATGCGTTCCACCTCATCGAGATGGGTGCTCAGGCGGCTGATTTCTTCAGCAACGTCAATGCGCGTGGCAAAAACGGCAACCTCCTGAAGAATCCGGTCATCGCTGGCATTACCCAAAGCATCTTGAAGGCGCTGGCGCAGTTTGTCGGCAAATAACTGCTGCGCTTCGGGAATGCGCGGCGCAACCTGCCGCACAACCTCGCGCATGGCATTGACGCGGTCAACAATCATTGCAGCCAGCTTTTCACCTTCACGGCCCCGCGTCGCGGTGAAGTCGTCAATGGCCTCACGCGCCAGCGCCAGTATCACCGGGGTGAGCGCGGCAAAATCAACCATTTGGTCGCCAAACATGCCGGGCCAACGCAGTACGTCGTTGACCGACAAAGGTCGGGCTTCCGGCATCTCGCTCCGCACTTGGTCACTCAGGCTTCTCAGTGAGCCGAGCAACTCGCCATTGAGCTGCAATTGCTCGCCGCGAGCCGTCGCAGGATTGAAGGACAACCGACATTCCACCTTACCGCGCGAGAGGCGCGCCGCAAGCAGTTCGCGCAGTGGCATTTCCAGCGCGCGCAGCTCTTCGGTAATGCGAAAGTGGAAATCGAGGTAGCGTGAATTAACGCTTTTAAGTTCAAGTTGAAGCGAACCGCGCTCGATATCGCGCGTTTTCACCGCATAACCAGTCATACTACAAATCATATTGGGGGATCTCCGGCTTTACAGGCCGGACAACACGCCCGAAAATGCCTGAAATTGCATCATAACCGCGAGATCCATGGCGCAACAAGCCAATCAGCCGCTACCCAGCGGCCACATGCTGGAAGAGTACACGATAGACCGCCAGCTTTCGCTCGGCGGTTTTTCTATCGTGTACCTCGCCACGGACCTCAACGGCAAACAGGTGGCGATCAAGGAATACATCCCGAACAGCCTGGCCTTGCGTGGCAAAGGCGAAACCAAGCCAGTAATTTCGGCCGACCACCTCGGTGCCTTTCGCTACGGCATGAAATGCTTTTTCGAAGAAGGCCGCGCGTTGGCCCGCCTGTCGCACCCGAACGTGATCCGCGTGCTGAATTTCTTCCGCGCCAACGACACGGTTTATCTGGTGATGGAATACGAACACGGCCGCACCTTGCAGGAATTTATCCAGAAGCATCAGGGCCATATTTCGGAACGCTTCATTCGCGGTGTTTTCACCCGCATGCTGAACGGTCTGCGCGAGGTGCATTCGCACAAGCTGCTGCATCTCGACATGAAACCCTCGAATATTTATTTGCGCGCCGACAATACGCCGGTGCTGATCGACTTCGGTGCGGCGCGGCAGACTTTGGCCAGCGACCAGCCGATGCTGAAGCCGATGTACACGCCGGGCTTTGCCTCGCCAGAGCACTACAACACGCGCAAGGATCTCGGGCCGTGGAGCGATATTTATAGCGTTGGCGCCTCGATGTACGCCTGCCTGGCCGGTTGTGCGCCACAGGCAGCCGATGAACGCCTGAAAAGAGATGTTCTGGTGCCAGCCATGATGCGTTGGGATGGGCAGTTCTCTGACCGCATGCTGGAAATTATCGATTGGTGTCTGAATCTAAATCACCTATACCGGCCGCAAAGCGTCTTTGCCTTGCAGAAAGCGCTGGTTGAAACCGTTACACCGCCCAGCCCGAAGGTCAGCCCGAATTGGCTGGGGCGCGTTGTTGAAAAACTCAGGAAGCCGCTTTAATGAGATTTACCATTTATCAGGAAAGCCGCCAGGGTGGCCGGGCTAACAATGAGGACCGGACGACTTGCTGTTATTCCCGCGACGCCTTGTTGATGGTGATCGCCGACGGCATGGGCGGCCATCACTACGGCGAAATCGCGGCGCAGATCGCCGTCCAGACGCTGGCCGATACTTTCCAGCGCGAGGCACGACCGCTGCTCGCCGACCCTTTCCGCTTTCTCCAGAAGAGCATGACCAATGCCCACCATGCCATTCTCGATTACGCCGACCGCCACAAGCTGAAGGATGCCCCCCGCACCACCTGCGTTGCCTGCGTCGTGCAGGACAACATCGCATATTGGGCGCATGCCGGCGACTCCCGACTCTTCCTGATGCGCGCCGGCCGGGTGATCACGCAGACGCGCGACCATTCACGGATTCGCCTGCTGGTTGAAGAGGGGATGATTACCGAGTCGCAGGCAGCGGCGCACCCGGACCGCAACAAGATTTACAGCTGTCTGGGCAGTCCAAGCGCGCCGGAAATCGAGTTTTCCCGCAAAACCCCGCTTGAACACGGCGACATCATCCTGCTCTGCACTGATGGTCTGTGGGGCGTCACCTCGGGCGAGATGATGGCGGTGACGCTGAAAGGAGCCAATCTGCTGCAGGCCATTCCAATGCTTCTGTCGCAAGCCGAAGTCAAAGCCGGGCCGCATGGCGACAACCTGTCGGTGGTTGGCGTGCGCTGGGAGGACACTTACGTCGACGAGGCCAGCAGCGCGATTTCGACCCTGTCGATGACGCAGGATGAAGTCACCACCCGCCTTGAAGCATTCGGTCGCAATCCGGCCTACAAGAGCGACCTCTCTGAAGACGAAATTGAAAAGGCGATTGAGGAAATCCGCAACGCCATCGACAAATACACCCCAAAAAAATAAGGAACACCATGCGCCCCAGCCAACGCCAATCAGACCAAATCCGCCAAGTTCGCCTGACCCGCAACTTCACTCGCCACGCCGAAGGCTCAGTTCTCGTCGAAATGGGCGACACGCAAGTGCTATGCACCGCCAGCGTCGAAGAAAAAGTCCCGCCTTTCCTGCGCGGCAAGGGCACCGGCTGGGTGACCGCCGAATACGGCATGTTGCCGCGCGCCACGCACACACGCAGCGGCCGCGAAGCCGCCAAGGGCAAGCAGACTGGCCGCACGCAGGAAATCCAGCGGCTGATCGGCCGCGCCCTGCGCTCAGTGGTTGACCTGAAAGCCCTCGGCGAACGCCAGATCACGCTCGACTGTGATGTTCTGCAAGCCGATGGCGGCACCCGCTGCGCCTCGATCACTGGCGCCTGGGTGGCGCTCTACGACGCCTGCGAAAAGTTAGTGACCGCCGGCAAGCTGCCCGCCAACCCGATACGTGACCACGTTGCCGCCATTTCGGTTGGCATCTACAAAGGCAGCCCGGTGCTTGACCTCGATTACCCGGAAGACTCCGACTGCGATACCGACATGAATGTCGTAATGACCGGCAGCGGCGGCATTGTCGAGATTCAAGGCACCGCCGAAGGGGAACCGTTTACCCGACAACAGATGAACGTGCTGGCCGATCTTGCTGAAGCCGGTATTCGTCAATTGATTGCGGCGCAACAGAGCGCTCTGGCAACGTGAGCAACCGCATGAAAAAACTCGTCCTCGCTTCAAATAACGTCAAAAAAATGATGGAGCTGAACGCGCTGCTGGCGCCGCTGGGCTTCGAAATTATTCCCCAAGGCCAACTCGGCATTCCGGAGGCGGAAGAGCCGCATTGCACCTTCGTCGAAAATGCCTTGGCCAAGGCTCGGCATGCCGCACAGCGTTCCGGCCTGCCAGCGCTGGCTGACGATTCCGGCCTGTGCGTCGAAGCGCTTGGTGGCGCTCCCGGCGTTTATTCGGCGCGCTATGCCGGCGAACCGAAATCGGATGCGCGCAATAACGCCAAGTTGCTCGCCGACTTGGCCGCCCAAGGCAACCGTAAGGCGCATTTTTACTGTGTGCTGGTCTTGGTGCGTTCGGCCGATGATCCGCAGCCGATCATTGCCGAAGGCGAATGGCCGGGTGAAATTCTTGAGGCCCAGCGCGGTGCCGACGGCTTTGGCTACGACCCGCTGTTCTATATTCCGGCCTATGAGAAGACCGCGGCTGAACTCGATAGCGCGATCAAAAACCAGCTGTCGCACCGCGGCCAGGCCATGCAAAAACTGATCGCCTGCCTGCCGGCGCTGTAAATCGTGGCCCGCACTATTCCGATTTTTGCCGCAAAAACGGTGTCGACCGTAGCACCGCTCGAATTCCGCGTTTCCCCGCCACTGGCGCTTTATGTGCATGTGCCGTGGTGCGTTCAGAAGTGCCCGTATTGCGATTTCAACTCGCACGAAGCTAATGGCGAAATTCCCGAAGCGGAATACGTTGCCGCCCTGATCGCCGACCTGCAATCCGCCCTGCCGCTGATCTGGGGCCGACCGGTGACCAGCGTTTTTTTTGGCGGCGGCACGCCCAGCCTGCTTTCGCCGGCCGCCTTTGATGAGTTGATCGCCGCCTTCCGTGCCCTCGCCATGTTGTCGCCGGAAGCGGAAATCACATTGGAAGCCAACCCGGGCACGGTCGAAGCGGCCAAGTTCATCGGCTTTCGAAAAGCCGGCATTAACCGCTTATCGCTCGGCATCCAGAGCTTCAACGACGACCATCTGCAAGCCCTTGGCCGCATCCACGGCGCTGCCGAAGCCAGGCGCGCCGCGCAACTGGCTGGGGAGCATTTCGAGTCCTTCAATCTGGATTTGATGTATGGCCTGCCAGGCCAAACGCATGAGCAAGCGCTCACCGACATCGAGACGGCTCTGAGCTTTTCACCATCGCATCTGTCCTGCTATCAGCTGACTTTGGAGCCCAACACGCGCTTCGCTGCCTTCCCGCCGGTGCTGCCGGAGAGCGACATTTGCGCCGACATGCAGGAGTCGATTGAGGCCCGTCTGGCGACGGCCGGCTATTTCAATTACGAAACCTCCGCCTTCGCAAAAACAGGCAAACAGTGCCGCCACAATCTGAATTACTGGCATTTTGGCGACTACCTCGGCATTGGCGCCGGGGCGCATTCGAAGCTGACCTTGCATGACCGCGTCCTGCGCCAGATGCGCTGGAAACACCCGAAGGCTTACCTGGACAATATCCGCAGCGGCCAGCCGGTGCAGGAAGAAACCCAGGTCGAACTGGCCAGCCTGCCCTTTGAATTCATAATGAATGCGCTGCGTTTGGCCGATGGTTTTCCGCCGGCTTTGTTCGAATCGCGGACGGCGCAGCCGCTAAGCAACATTCTGCCGAAAATCAAGGCCGCCGAGGCCGAGGGCTTGCTCGAAGTGAGTGCGGAGCGGATTGCGCCAACGCTGAAAGGTCGGCGCTTTTTAAACGTCCTGCTCGAACGTTTTCTTGATGACAGCAGCGGATGACAACAGCGCGGCCTGAGGCAGGCCGCTTCAAACCGCATTAGCTGAACAGACCGCCTTTTTTCAGCATATTCATCCCTTGCGACAACAGATCGCCACCTTGCGGCAATTCGCCGTTCGGGGTCATCGTATCGACCATTTGCGGCAGCATTTCAGACAGACTGCCGGAGGCTTGCTCCGGGCTCATACCCAGTTTGGCCGCCAGATCCTGCAGCGATGAGCCACCAAGAACAGATTGAATCTGCTCGGCAGAAATCGGCAGATTTTGCCCATTCGACACCCAGGAATTGACGATTTCACCCAAACCGCCTTGCTGAAAGGATTGAATCAGTCCGTTCAAACCCCCAGTTTGCGGGTTATTGACGAGTTGCATTACGGTTTGCAGCAGGTTGCCCTGAGCACCGGATTCACCACCGGCAAGAGCGCCGACGATTTGATCAAAAAGACCCATAATTAATTCTCCATTGGGATAAACGTACGTACATCCTAGCCGATCAGATGCGTCGTCAATGTGAAGAATTGTGTCAATTCACGATGATAAAGGTTCGAAGCGTAACCAGACGGCAAACCGCGTCCCTCGCCCCGGCGCGCTGTCGACACTAATCCGCCCGCCATAGCGCTCGACCAGCGACTGGCTGACCCACAAACCGAGGCCGGTGCCACCCGGCTTGCCGGCAGTGAAGAAAGGTTTAAATAAACGTTCACGATCTTCATCACTGATCCCGGGGCCGGAATCGGTCACTACCAGCCGCAGGCCGCGCGGCATATCGGCCTCATCCCAGTCTTCAGCGGCCAGCGTCAGCACGCCACCGTCGGGCATCGCCTGAATGGCATTGACCATCAGGTTGATCAGCACCTGCTGCAATTCGTTGCGATTGCACAGGACATGCCTTGTCGAGTCGAAATGCTGCTCAATGGCGATATTGCCCTTTTTGAGCAAATGACTGACCAGCACCAGGCTATCCTGAATCAACTGCGCCGGCGCCACTGGTTCGAGATAGCCGACGTAATCCTGCGGCCGGGCAAACTGCAGCAACTTGGTCACAATCAGCCGGATGCGGTGCACTTGCTCGTGAATCAGGCGAATCTCCGGCGCCACCGGTTCAGCGACCGGGCCAAGGATGTCGCGCAAAACATCAAGGTTGCCCTGTATCACCGCCACCGGATTGTTGATTTCATGGGCAACGCCTGCGGTCAACTGGCCAATAGCGGCCATTTTCTCGCTCATCACCAGTTGCGATTGCGCCGAACGAAGATCAGCCACCGCCTGTTCCAGTTCCGCCGTGCGCTCCGCCACCTTGGCGTCGAGCGATTGGCCCCAGCGCTTGAGCGAAGCGGCTTGCGCCTGCAGGCGGTCGAGCAAGCGGTCAAAATGCGCCGCCACAACACCGAGCTCATCCTGACTTCTTACCACCCCGACGCGGGCCCCGGCATCGCCCTGTTCAATCGCGTGCATGGTCGCGTGCATTCGTTCGATCGGCTGAAATACCCGACGCGCCCAGAGCACGGCAAAGATTGCTGCAATGCCCATGGCCAGCGCAAAGAGGCCAACCACCACAGCAAAAGCCTGCTGCCGGGCCAGAGCAAAGGGGCCTTCGAGAAAACCAACATAGAGCATGCCGATCCGTTGCCCGCGACTATCGAGCAATGGCTCATAGGCCGAGACATACCAGTCCTTGACGACAAAGGCGCGGTCGAGCCAGGTGCGCCCGTCATCAAGCACCGCTGCGTGCACAGCAGCTGAGACGCGCGTACCGATGGCCCGGCCGCCTTCAAACAACCGGACATTGGTTGCCACCCGCACGTCGCCGAGAAAAAGTGTTGCCGTGCCGGCACTGCCAAAAGGCAAGACGCCTGCGGGATAGACGATTTCATTGAGACGGTCGATGAAGGCGAGATTTTTGTTGAGCAGCACGCCACCGGTCAGCACACCGAGGAGGCGACCATTGACGTCACGCACCGCCGCTGCACTATGAATAACCAAACCCCGGTCTTCAACTTGGCGTAGATCTGGCGTTGCATTGGCGGTGACGACCAGCGGCGTCAGCGCTCTTTCGGCCAGCTGCGGATCAATTTTATACAGTTGTGCCGCCGAGAAAACTTCTGTTTCGGTGCGCGCCTCACCAACCAAAGCCGCCTTGATCACGGGCCAATCCACTGCGTCGGCATTACTGTCCACCAAGGGGACTTCCGGCGGGGCGCGGTCGACGGCAAAAAAATGCAAAAAATCGAGGCGTTGCCCGCGCCTGACTTCAGCCAACAGCGCTGCCATTGCGACTTCACGGCGCGACTCGGGCAAGCCCAACGCGCCAACCAGTCGGGCCGAGCCCGCCAAGCTCTCGACCGAACCGCCGACACCATCGGCCACCCGCTCGAAATAGCCATGCGCCACCGCGAGATCGGCCTGCACCTTGGTGATCAACAAACGATCTAAATAATCCCCGCCCCAAATCGCCAGCACCGCGACCAATAAAGGCAGGACCACACCCAGCGGCAAAAGCGCCAGGAGCAGTAGGCGAACCCGAATCGAGCGCCGGCTGGGCGGCTCTAGACGCCCCAGGCCTGACATTTCCGATCCAGCGTTTTGCGGGAGACGCCGAGACGGCGCCCGGCTTCCGATTTATTGCCTTCGCAGGCAGCCAGCACGGCCAGAATGTGGCGCTTTTCCACCGACTCCAGGGTTTCATCAGCCGCCCCGGCCGGCAAGACGCTGGCCTTGGGTTCCGGCCCAAGGTCGAACCAGCCAAGAATCAGCGAGCGTTCGACAAAGTTTTTCAATTCACGCACGTTGCCCGGCCATTCATAGGCGGCCATTCGGGCCAGCGTGCGGGCATCGAGCGCCAGTCTTGGTACATCAAGATACGGCGCCAGCTGGCTGATGAAGTGTTCGACCAGCAAAGGCAGATCTTCCGGCCGTTCGCGCAATGGTGGCAGCGTGACTTCAACGACCTGCAGTCGATAATAGAGATCCTGCCGGAAGCGCTGCGCCGCAACCTCAGACTTTAGATCGCGATTACTCGCCGCGATCACCCGCACATCGACCGGAATTTCCTGCTCCGAACCGACCGGGCGAATACGTCGCTCTTCCAATACACGGAGCAATTTTGCCTGCGCCGCCGGCGGCATTTCGCCAATTTCATCAAGAAAAATGGTACCGCCACGGGCGTAATAAAACAGACCTTCGCGGCTCTGCTGGGCGCCGGTGTAGGCGCCTTTGACATGACCGAACAATTCGGACTCGATCAGTTCAGAAGCAATCGCAGCGCAATTGACCGGCACAAACGGCCCTTTCGCCCGGTTACTCATGCGATGCACGGCGCGTGCCGCGACCTCCTTGCCAGTGCCGGACTCGCCGGTGAGCAGTACGGTTGCCGGCGTCGGCGCGATGCGTTTGAGGCGCTCGCAAACCTCGCGCATTGCCTCGGAATGGCCAATGACGCCTTCGATCTCGGCGGAACGCTCACTCACCTCCCGGCGCAGGACAAAATTTTCCCGGAGCAGGCGGGAGCGTTCGAAGCAGCGTTGAATGGCGTTCAGCACCTGGGCCAGCGAAAATGGCTTGAGGAGAAAATCAGCCGCCCCGGCGCGCAGAGCGCCAATCGCCGTATCGAGATCAGCATAGGCAGTCATCAGGACGACATCGCCGGCATACCCTTCGGCCCGCAACTCGTGCAGCCACTCGATGCCCGAACGCCCCGGCAAGGCGATATCGAGCACGATCAGATCGTACAAGCGGCGGCGCAACATAGGCTCGGCCTGTTCAACACTCGCCGCCGTATCGACGACGCCACAGCGCGGACTGAGGGCGCGCTGCAAAAAACTCAGCATGCCCGGCTCATCATCGACGACCAGTACCGAATACTGTTTCCACGGCGCCTGATTTACCGGCGCATCCTCTGCATTCATCACGACCTCCAAGGTATCCGCCGGATCATCGCAAAGAAGCGGCCATCAAAGCAACCGGCAACGGGTAAACTGCGGGCTCGGCGGTCTGCGTACCGCCTTTGCCAAGACCAAAATTTAAGCCCGAAGCACTCCGGCCTCGGGCGGCTACGAAATGGAGACCGTATGACTTTCAATCGCCGGCAATTTATTGCGGCCGGGAGCGTGTTGACCGCAACTGCCGCGCTCGCCCAGCCAACCTCGCCACTACCTTTCCTGATCACCATGCAAACCGACCCGCTGTTGCCGAAAGCCAGCGGCAAGCGCGTCGTCGTCTGCGGCGGTGGCTGGGGCGGCATTAGCGCCGCCAAACATTTGAAGCTGAACGACCCGACACTCGACGTCGTTGTCCTCGAACGCAACCCGGTGTTTTTCTCCTGCCCAATGAGCAACAAGTGGCTGGTCGATGTCGTCGATACCAATTACCTCACCTTCAGCTACCTCAAAGTCGCGCAAAAATACGATTACAAGTTCATCCAGACCGAAGTCACTGCCTTCGAGCGTGACAAAAAACGCGTCATCACGGCACAAGGCTGGATCGATTACGACTACCTGATC
>Ga0136636_10000677_pt1 | contig 18249 bp, 9 predicted proteins | sample AntDrymUQ8522106_2_FD_104653 | JGI IMG/M metagenome (GOLD analysis project Ga0136636, IMG submission 104653) | Polar desert sand microbial communities from Dry Valleys, Antarctica - metaG UQ852 (21.06) | ecosystem: Environmental > Terrestrial > Soil > Desert | place: Antarctica: Dry Valley... | reverse complement strand
GTAAAAAAACCCGATGCCGGGCAGGCTGTAGTTGAAACCGTTTCGTTTGGCGCCACCATGCTCGATTTTGATGCCGAAATAGATGCCCGAAACCAGTTTCAGAAAGTGACTTCGTATGGCTGGAATGCCGCCGATCAGGCTATTCAGGAAATGGAGGCCAGCGACCCGTCAGTAAGTTCGCATGGAAATGTTTCGTACGATGACCTGGCCGCCGTGATTGGCCTTTCGAACCTCGAACTGAAGAATGGTGCTTCGGCTCCCGACGTTGCTTTACAGGCGTGGGCCGATGCAAAAACGCTGTTCAATCAGTTTTCGAAAATCCGCGGAAGGGTGAAATTTCAGGGTATTCCGGCAGTAAAACCCAATACCACACTGAAACTCGAAGGCGTTGGCGACCGGTTCAACGGCAACGTTTACGTTTCGGCAGTGCGCCACCAAATCGCCGAAGGCAACTGGACGGTTGATGCCCAGTTCGGAATTGATCCAAACTGGTTTTCCGAAACCGTTGAAATCAATGATCAGCCGGCGGCAGGTTTACTGGCAGGTGTTCAAGGTTTGCAAATCGGAATTGTGACCCAACTCGAAAACGATCCGGATGGAGAAAACCGCATTTTAGTACGCATGCCTATTATTTCCGGCGACGAGCAGGGAATCTGGGCTCGGGTGTCCACACTCGATGCCGGAAAAGAACGAGGTTCATTTTTTCTTCCTGAAATCGACGATGAAGTGATTGTGGGGTTTATAAACGGCGATCCGGATCATCCGGTAGTTTTGGGAATGATGAACAGCAGTGCCAACCCAGCGCCACTCACCGCCAGCGACGACAACCACGAAAAGGGTTTTACCACCCGCAGTAAAATGAAATTCATTTTCAACGATGACAAAAAATCGGTGGTACTGGAAACGCCTAAAGGCAAAAAAATTACGGTCGACGAAGATGCCGGTATCATTAGGATTGAAGACGATTTCTCGAATAAAATCACAATGGATTCCGCCGGAATTGCACTTGAAAGTCCGAAAGATATCACCATCAAAGCCACCGGAGATGTAAAAATTGATGGCATGAATGTTACGATAACAGCCAATGCGCAGTTTAAAGCCAGTGGAAATGCCGGAGCCGAATTGTCAACCGGCGCCATTGCCAAAATACAAGGTTCGATGGTGCAGATTAATTAAAAAAAGGAAGCCCCCTTCAATTCCCCCAAAGGGGGAAAGCTAAGGACAGCAATATGCAATTGTCCTAGCCCTGAAAGGGCAAAATCTGGTAGCCCGGGGTGAAGCCCCGGGGAAAAAGAAAAGAGAAAAACCGTCCGCGGGAAAGCGCAGAACAAAGCGAAAATAATCTTTCGGACGAAATGGAGAAAACGATTAGCGAACAGAAATAATAAGAAATAGGGGAAATTTATTGTCTTGTTTTAAATAACTCACCCCGAAGTCCGCTAGCGGCCTTCCCCCTCTACTCGTAGAGAGGGGCAGAGCATCGAAGATGCGATGGGGTGAGTCAAATGCAAGAATACAATTTAATTAATTCATGAAAAATTATCAACCCATGCCACCAGCCGCACGAATAACCGATTTTCATACTTGCCCGATGGTAAATCCCGGACCGGTTCCACATGTTGGCGGGCCGATTTTACCACCCGGAGCGCCTACTGTGTTAATTGGCGGAATGCCTGCTGCACGTGTCGGCGACATGGCTATCTGTATTGGTCCGCCCGACACCATAGCGATGGGTTCGGGAACTGTGATGATTGGCGGAATGCCCGCCGCGCGTATGGGCGATTCAACGGCGCATGGCGGAGTAATTGTGGCGGGATGCCCTACTGTAATGATTGGAGGTTAAAACTATGGATACAAGCAAATCATTTTTAGGCCGTGGCTGGGGATTTCCTCCGGAATTTAACCGGGCAACCAAAGCCGTGAACATGTTGGAGGACGAGGCTGACATCAAAAGTAGTCTCGAAATACTGCTATCCACGCGATTGGGCGAGCGGGTAATGGTTCCTGATTACGGCTGCAACCTCGACGAGCTGCTTTTTAAGCCGCTCACTTTAACCCTGAAAACTTTTGTGATCGATCTGATTAAAACGGCCATTCTGTATTACGAACCCCGGATCGACCTCAACAAAATAAATATTGACCCGACTGACGAACTGGAAGGTGTATTGCTGATCAATCTGGACTACACTGTTCGTACAACCAATTCAAGAAAAAATATGGTTTACCCTTTTTATAAGGCTGAAGGAAACGAATTGTAAGCTAAAAAACTATGGCTAACTGCGGCAAAGACATATTAATCAAACGTGAAGGAACTGAACAGCAACAACGATTTATCGATGCATTGAGTCCTGAATATTTTAAACTGAACGAATTCAGTTTAAACGACTGGATGAAGTTTGCTTACGATTTTGCTGAACATGTAAATTACTTTGAGACCACTGATTTCCAAAATCACTCCGGAAACTGGCAGGATTTTTTCACTTCGGAAAAAGGACTGGACGATTTTCTGAAAGCTTTCGATTCAGATCCAAATACAACTATTGAGGGAAGTAAAAACATCACTCCGCATCTGGCGCTGTTCATCAGTTTCATCAAATTGCTGGAAACAAGCCAAAACCGGTTTAACCAGCTAACCAAAAAGCACCTCGATTTTTATTACAGCCAGATTCTCGACATCCGGAAACTACCGGCAACACCCGATCAGGTTCACCTCATTTTCGAGTTGGCCAAGAATGTGCTGGATGCAAAAATTGCCGAAAGCACCGAACTCGATGGTGGCAAAGACTCGATTGGCAAAAAACTGATTTACCAGACTTCGGAAGAGCTGATTGCCAACCAAATCAAAGTCAGCCAACTCAAAAGTATTTACAACGACCACGAATACAGCAAAATAAAAGCCGCCGGTGTGGCCAATTCTTTTGACGGCGCCGGAACTGCATTTCCCGGAGGCGAGGTCAAATGGTGGCCATTTGGTTATTACCAGGATAAATCTGAGCTGAAAGCTTCAGGAAAGGAACCGACTTATCCTGAACTGACTGATGCCCGGTTGGGATTTGCCGTGTCAGCCGAAATTCTGGAACTTCAGGAAGGCGAGCGCAACATTCAGATGACCGTTGAATTTTCGTCTGCGCTGGATACAATTGCGTTCAATCAGCTTCGCGACAACCTCGAAATATATTGCAGCGGCGAAAAGAAATGGCTCGGTCCTTTCCAGTTGCAGCAACAAGTCAGTGATCGCGACGGAAAGGCAATTTTCGCGACCAGTCTCGACTCCACCAATAAAATACTGAAATTGGCTTTTCAGGTTCCGAAAGACGAAAAGTCGGTTGTAGGTTACAACGCTGCTGTTTTGGGCGAGCATTTCTCAACCACATTGCCGGTTTGCCGGATGCTGATCAAAACAGGAAACTCTGATGGGCATTCACTTTACCGGAATTTAGTTGAAAAGCCAATCAAAAACATCACGGTAAACATCGATGTGAGAGGCGTTAAAAGTTTGATGCTCGAAAGCGACATTGGCACGCTCAACGCTACCAAACCTTTTTATCCGTTCGGAACGCAGCCGGTTAAAAAATCAAATTTCTACATCAATTATCCGGAACTTTTCAAAAAAGACTGGAGAAATCTGGCGGTTACCATCGACTGGAAAAATACGCCTGACAGCTTCAAAGAACTATACTATGCATACCGCGATAGATACCGCTACAATGTTACTCCAAAGGTTTTCCTCGAAAAAATGGGCGACTTTTCAACGAAGCAGGCAGAGGTTGTACAAACCAAAGGTTCCAGCCTTATGGAGGAAAAACTGGCAGCATCTGATCTCATTTCTCGCGTGGCAGTGAATCTTTTTAAGGTGAATGAATTGGGTCTGATTGTTCCCAACGACAGCTATTTTATGGCCGATGTTGAAGTTCAGAATAAAGAAGAATGGGAATTGGCCATCAATAATCTAAGTTTGTTTACCAAAGACGGCGATCAATTTCAGACCAATTTTTCGGTAACCAATTCAAGTTACGAAGCTGACAAAAACGGCCCGGTTCGCTTGTCGTTGAGTCAGTCGTTTTTGCACGAACTTTTTCCGCGGATTTATGCGCTGGCTTTCAGCAGTCAGGAAAAAGGTGCGCTGATTCCGAACGAACCATACACGCCGATGGTAGAAACCGTCAGCCTGAATTACACTGCACAAACCAGCGCGATAATCGGAAATACGGTACAAAACTACAACGAAAATCAGGTAAATATTTTCCACGAACACCCGTTTGGCCAGTCGGAAGAACATCCGTATTTAAAGGCAAAAGTTGGTTTTTTAGCTGCCGAATTTCAAACGCTGAATCTGGTTCCAACCTACTGCAAAGGCGGCGAGTTGTATATCGGATTCGAGAACGTCAAAAATCTACAACAGATATCCATGCTGGTGCAGGTTCTGGAAGGAAGTGAAAATCCGCTGGCCGATTCGTTTACCGGAAAGCAAAAGGTGGAATGGTCGGTGCTGTGCCAAAACGAATGGAAAAGTCTCGATTCGAATGACCTGATTTCAAACGAAACCGACAATTTCCTGAAATCCGGAATCGTGAAATTTTCAGTTCCAAAAGAAGCCGCAACCGGCAACACCCGGCTTCCTGAAAGTTTGGTTTGGGTAAAAGCCAAAATCCATAAAACATACGATGCCGTTTGCAAAACCATTGACATTCTGGCTCAGGCTGTTCTTTCAGAATTTTCGGATAATGGCAATGATTTGGCGCACCTTGAAAAAGGACTTCAGGCCAAAACCATTTCGAAAATGATACAGCGGCTGGCAAACGTAAAAAGCGTTTCGCAGCCGTTCAACTCTTTTGGTGGCCAGTCTGTTGAATCGGACGAAGCTTTTTACCGAAGGGTGAGCGAACGTTTGCGGCATAAAGATCGCGCCATCACGATGTGGGATTACGAGCACCTCATTCTTCAGGAATTTCCGGCCATTTACAAGGTAAAATGCCTGAACCACAGTTCCGAAACCTCGTTTCTGGCACCCGGAAATGTGCTGATTGTGGTCATTCCGGATATTGTCAACAAAAACGTGTTCGACATTTACCAGCCACGTGTGAGCAAAGCCACGCTGAACGCCGTTCAGGATCATGTTAGCCGGTTGAACTCGCTGCATGTCAAAGCCAGAGTGATCAATCCCGATTACGAAGAAGTGACCATCGACCTGAAAGTAAAATTTAAACCCGGCTTCGACGAAAGTTATTACCTGCGGGTTTTGGACGAAGATATTACACGTTTCCTTTCGCCATGGGCTTTTGAAGATACCCACGATATTCAGTTTGGCGTGACTTTGCACCGCAGTATAGTGATCAATTTCATCGAAAAACTCACTTACGTTGATTACGTGGAAGATGTAAAACTGATCAAAGGCGGCGAAGTCAGTTTAACCAGTGTCACGCCGTCGAGCCCCAAAGCCATTCTGGTTTCGGCCAAACAGCACAATTTGAGTATTGCAACCAAAAGTTGTAAAGTAATCACTGAAACAGTAGAAAAATGTCAGACTTAGGCACAAATACCAGCATTCCGAAGAATGTAGAAACGAAAGACGATCTCGACTTTTCGTTCCTGCGGAGTAAAGGTCTGGAATATATCGAAAAGCTTTCGGGTAACCTGTGGACCGATTACAACACGCACGATCCGGGGGTAACCATACTCGAAATTTTGTGCTATGCCCTCACCGATCTGGGCATGCGCATGGAAATGCCGCTCGAAAATATTCTGGCTCCGGAAGACAAAACTGCGCAGAAAATTTCGGATCAGTTCTTCAGGGCAACGCAGATTTTGCCTTCGAAACCGGTGAATGAAAGCGATTACCGGAAGCTTTTTATCGATCTTGAAGGCGTTAAAAACTGCTGGTTAAAGCCTTTCGAAAAAACCGTTTACCTCGATTGCAAAAACGACAAACTGGCTTACAGTCCGAAGTTGCTGACCAAACTTACCGGCGATTTCAATCTTCAGGGCTTGTATTCAATCACGGTAGATTTTGACGCACTCGATGAAGATCTGTTCCCAAACGATGAAATGAAAGTTACTGAATACGACCGCATAAAAGTGCTGATTACCGAACGTTTTCACGCCAACCGCAACTTGTGCGAAGATCTGGCCGAAATTGCCAAAGTTGAAGTTCATCCGATTTCGGTTTGCGCCAGCATTGATGTTCTTCCGGAAGCCGACGAAGAACTGATTCATGCCAAGGTTTTGCGCGCCATTGATACCTATTTTTCACCATCGCTTCGGTTTTATTCGCTGAAACAAATGTTTGACAAAGGTTATACTTCGGACCAGATTTTTGAAGGGCCGCTGCTGGCAAATGGGTTCATCGACCCACAGGAATTGGAAGCAGCCAGTTTGCGCACCGAAGTCCGACTTTCTGACATCATGCAACTGATTATGAATATTGAAGGCGTCAATTTCATCAAAGATATTTCAATCAACAATTGTAAAAATCCAACCGACGAAACCGATAGCTGGCTGATTTGCGTTGAACCGGGCAAAAAACCGGTTCGATGCACAGACAGTGCCTACAGTTATTTTAAGGGCGTTTTGCCAGTGAATGTGAATCAGAAGAAAGTTGAAAAATACCTCGACGAACTGGAACAAGCAGAAAAAGCAGAGCAGTCTTTGGTGAGTCTCGACATGGAAATTTCGGTTCCGACCGGAACTTATTTCAATACCCGGGAAACCACCACCATTCAAAACGATTTTCCGGATACCTACGGAATTGGCCTGAACGGACTGTCCTCGCAGGTTGGAACCGCCCGCAAATCGCAAGCCCGGCAACTGAAAGGCTATTTGCTATTCTTCGACCAGATTCTGGCCAGCTATTTCGCACACCTCGAAAAAGTCAAAGATTTTCTTTCGGTTGATAACCGCCTGAAGAAGACCTATTTCACACAGGCAGTCAACGATCTTACTGATTTCAGTGATCTAGTTTCGAATTATCCGGGTGATCATCCTGGAGATTTGAGCGACTTGCTTTTTGCTGATCTGGATCGCAACATTGAACGCAAAAACCGACTACTCGACCATCTGATTGCCCGTTTTGCCGAAAAATTCAGCGACTATACTTTCCTGATGAAGCAACTTTACGGCGATTATGCCAGCGAAGCCATTCTACATTCTAAGGAAAATTTCCTGAAAGATTACGACATCACCAGCCGTCAGCGTGGAAGCGCATTCAACTATTACAAGCAACCGGCAAGCGAAATCTGGGATACCGGAAACGTGGCCGGAGTCGAAAAAAGAATTGTACGGCTTTCAGGAATGAAGAACTTTTTCCGAAGAAATTTATCAGCTTCGTTTGTTGAAATTTACGATTTGATTGATTCGGACAGCAACAAGGTTTACCGTTGGAGAATCCGAAACGAAGCAAACGAAATCATTTTGTCGGCCACCGAAAATTATCTGCACCCTTCGTTGGCCGAAGACGAACTGTATCTGGCTGTGGTCAAAATCATTGAAACTTCTCCGGAAACGATCAAAAAAGCGTTCAAAAAGTTTATTCCGGACGAGTCTGAAACCGGAAATTTTGAAATTCAACTGGCCGATTCGGGCAAGTATTCGTTCGACATCATCAATCTGGAAGCTCCGGAAAACAGCACAAAACGAATCATTGCCCGGCAGTTTAGCTATTACGACTCGCAGGAAGAATTGAAAAAAGCCATTCTGGAAATCATCGAATTTATGACCATGCTTTTCTCTGAAGAAGGCATGTTTCTGGTCGAACACATTTTACTGCGGCCCGATATTGCAGAAAAGGATGTTCCTTTGGACGAATTCATGCCCATTTGCACCGACAACTGCACGAGCTGCCAGCCGGCTGATCCGTATTCGTACCGCATTTCGGTGGTGCTTCCGGGCTGGACGTACCGGTTTGCGAATCCCGATTTTCGGAATTTTATGGAAGAACTGATCCGGAAAGAAATTCCGGCGCATATTCTGGCTCGCATTTGTTGGGTGGGCTACCGCAAAAACGACGTTCCCGACACCGAAAACGAAATGCTTCAGTTCGAAAAAGCCTGGAAGGAATTTTTGCTGGCCAAAACCAGTTCCGATGCGGATTTAAACCTGAAGCTCAAAATCCTGAATACTATTTTAAGTGAATTAAACTCCATATATCCGACCGGTAGATTAATCGATTGCGACGATGAAACCGATTCGTTGAAAGGCAGAATTATTCTTGGCAGAACCTTTATTGGAAACCTTTAATTAGCAACGTTATGGCAACAAAATTATCAGAGATTACGACCCAATATCATACTTTTGAGGACAATCAGGTTTTAACCAAAGACCAGCTCAACGAATTCATCAATTATTTCGAAGATCAGGATCGCCTGTCGCGCATTTGCCTGAGCGGAGTTGGCATTATCTGCGGTTTCGAACTGAGCTTTGATGCGGGAAAGCCTTCGATTACCATCAGTCAGGGCGCGGGCGTAACCACCGATGGAGACCTGATTAAACTCCGGAAAAATATCGTCGGTTCGGGTCTGAAATCCATTGATATTTCGGCGATTGAATACACGCATCACAAACCGTTTGAGGACAGTTTTGCCAATTATAAATTCTTCAAAAAGCTGGTTTCAGTCGATGGAAAAATCAAGGAAGTGCCCATCGAAATGACAGAACTTCTGACGGCAGATGTTGAAGGAGGCATTCTGCTGGCTTCGCTTTCAAGATTTAATATCGGTTCGCTTTCAAGGTTTAAAAACACATCACTTACGGATTTAAAAGATATTAGACCTAAAGAATTAAAAGACCCTACTTTCTCCCGATTCAATGAGAATTTGCTTTCAGGATTGACCGACAAAGTGGTTTTACTTTACCTCGAAGCCTACGAAAAGAAAGCTGATTTATGTACCTCGATTGATTGCGACAATCAGGGCGTTGAGCAGGTTGCCCGACTCCGGGTTTTGCTGGTTTCGAAAGCCGACGCCGACTACATCGCCAGCCTCGATTCCATTTTCTCGAAACACAATGCGATTCAAACCGCTTTCGATTTACCCGAAGTGGCTGTGCGCCGTGTGGTTCTGAACAAAAGCAATACAGCCAATTACAACGAACTGAAACGCGCATATTTCACCGCTTTAACAACCGACCCGCTGATTACCGATCTGTCGACCGGAATTTTGAAAATTGCAGGTGATTTCAATTCGTTTTTGAAACTAAATACTTCGGACGAAGCCCTGAAAACTGCCCTGACCAAGCTGAAGAGTCTTGTTGCGTTCAGTGCTTACAGTATTCCGTTCAATGTGCAATACCGTTACGACTGTGTCAAAGATATTGTGGACACTTACAACGAACTGAAATGTCATTTAACCGAACTGAAAGAAGAATGTTGTCCGGATATCAAGGCATTTCCGAAGCATTTGCTGCTGGGCGATCTGGACGAAATCGGGCTTGCGGTAAAGCATCACCGGCACAGTTTTTATAAATCGCCGATCCTGAATGTTGGAACCGGCAAAATTCAGCAATGCCGAAGCCTTTTCCTCCGGATTTTGGAGTTGATCAACCAATTCCAGACTTCAGCTGGAAACATAAAAATTACGCCTTCCAATAAACTGCCCGAACTGAGTTTCCGGAGTATCCCATTTTATTACACCGTTGATGACGAGTTGCTTGCCTCCTGGAATTTTTTCAAGACTGAAAAGAACCGGCAGAACACGAATCTGAGCTACCACACCGAAAATTTATCGAAGGCGCTGCAAATTCAAAATCCTCTGATTTACAACACCGACCGGTTCGATTTCTACCGGATCGAAGGTCATCAGGGCAAAGTATTTCAGGATGTGCTGGAAGATATTGATGCGCTGAAAACCCAAAACGGACTGGCTTTCGATGTCAAAGCGCTATCGGTTAATATCAATACCGAGAATCTGAACATTGACGATTACCAGTGCGAATTCGAAGACCTGAATGTGCTGCTCCGCGCCTGGACTGCCGAGCAGGATTGTGTTCTGGGCGAAGTTTCCAGTTTCTTCTCCGGATTCAATACGGCATTACCCGGAAGGAACGTAAGAGAACCTCAACTCGATATAAAATCAGTTTCAGGATTGGAGATAAATACCAATTTCAATCGGACTTCAGCAAAAATTCCGGTTACAAGAGCTGCGGCTGCCGAAACAAATATGGCATCAACTTATGCCAAAAGCAATGTAATTTCCGACAACCTGACCATTCAGGAAAATGCACTCGGAAATGTGATGAAACTGGCGCTCGATCAGACTGTGGGCGGCTCGGTGAACGATATTATTGCGAAAGCGAATTTTTTGGTGGCCGATCTGGTGAATACCGATGTTTGGAAAGCTGAACCGGAAATTAAAGCCTTCGCCATCGACCAGTCTATTGAACTGATGGCACTTACGCATGTGCTTTCGCAAAAAATGCCAACCCGGCTGATTGATGTGGATTTAGCACGGATTACGGCCTACAAATTCACCATGGATGATTTGTGCGCCCGTGTAAAACGGATGAAGGCCAGCTACCAAACCACCAAACTTTCCACAGAAATGAAAGCGTTCATGGGCATTCTGATCAACCAGCTTTCGAATGTTTGCTGTTCGGGAAAGAAATTGCAGATTTTGCTGGAAGAAGTGGACAAACGCAAAAAAGACATTTTAGTCAGGCTGCAACTTTCGAGTTTCATTGAGACCAATCCCGGTCTGGAACATCTGGCGGGCGTTCAACCGGGCGGAACCTTCATTTTGGTTTACCTGAACAAAACGGCATCCAAGTTACCAACTGTCACTGGAATTCGTGATCTTTCGGCAATAACAGATTTAATTTCGCCGTCAACTGCATTTAACCGCGATATTGCTGTCAATAAGCTGCTGGTAGCAGACCGGGCAACCAATTTTCTTGATATCAATCCTAACCTGAGCAATTTAAATCTGTCGGACTTCATCAGAAGACAACCTGAATTGCCCAATTATACCGTGGTGGCCGATTTCTCGCTGCCATATATGTGTTGCTCCGACTGTGCTCCGGTCAATTTCATCATCCAGAAACCACCGGTTTCGCTGCGGCTCGAAAAAGATGAATTCTGTCTGGGTAACGACACCAGTCCGCTGCTCTTCGAAGTTTCACCAGCCGACGGCATCATCAAAGCCGATCCGGTTGTTCCAGGTGTGACGATCGACGGAGTTAAACTAGCCATCGATCCGGAATTGTTCCCGGCCGACATGATTGGCAAACCAATCCATTTCACCGTGAATGAGCAAATTACATTAACTCAGCTCACTGTTTACCGTGGGGTACAGTTTGATTTTGAAGTTCCTGAATCGCCAACCACTGAAACTAAAATTACCTTTATCCCAAGTGGAAACCTGGAAAACGGATGTACTTTCCTTTGGAGTTTTGGCGACGACAGCCTTTCAACCGAACGAAACCCGACTCACGTTTATAAATTACCGGTTAATAAAGAGAATAAAGTGACTGTTTCGCTCACCGTTACTGCGCCAAACGGGGTTTGTCACAGCACGGTAGAACGTGAAATCGCCTTCAAAATTGAAGATACCAAAATCAATCTCGATAAGCTGACTTATTGCTCCAACGACCGAAGCAGTTATCCGTTTATCATCACCCCTTCAGGAGCTACCGCAAATATTGATGGCCCTGGCGTTGAGCAAAATGCCGCAGGCGCATTTGAATTTACCCCATTAAAGACCGGAGTTGGTGAAATTACATTCAACCTGAACGGCGCTTCTTCAGGCCTGAAAGTTACCGTCAATCAAGCACCGGTAGCCAGTTTTGAGCCAAAACAGGTGGGTAATCAACTGATTCTGACCAATACCTCGACAGCAGCAGTTTCGTACATCTGGTCGGTCAATGGAGAAAAATTTGAATCGGCTGATAATTCGCCTTTGATTATCGATTTGACACCAAACAGCCCAAGCATCTGGAACCTGATCCTTCGGGCTAAAAGCGAAACCTGCGGAAGCAATGCGACCAAAGAAATACAATTTGAAACCAAGGTAGATGTTCCGGTGAATACCTGCTCCGACGATGCCAAAGCGCAAATGGTTCAGGATCGGAATCTGCTGATTAAATTACAGATGCCAAATTCTGATGCCGTGAACCGCATCTGGCTTCAGACCAGTGCCTTGTATGGAGGAACCATTGAATTCAAGGAAGGTGTGCTGAACGATGTGGATAATTACCTGAGCGGTAAAAACAACGGAAATCTGGAGACACTTTTCGTCAACCTGCTGAAAACAACAATGAAACAAATTACGGCAACCGACCGTGTGAAATTTCCTGAAGAATTTAATACACTGATTCAGTTGTTTGCCCTTCAATTGCGGCTGTTCTATACTATTTTAGGCTGCCAGAATCCAAAGATGATTGAGGAATTTGTAAACATCATTCAGCCCATTCTGGATTTAATTCTTGAAATTCTACAGTTTATGCGGCAAATCGATTTGACTTTGCCTGAATCCATGAGGATTTTTATGAAAGCTTATGCCGCGAGGGTTGAGAAAATTGCTTTGTTGATGGAGCATCTGGTCAAAATAAAAGATGGAAATCTAATTTGAAAAGTTCTTTGAAACACCGTCCGAAAGACGTTTTTCGTCTTTATTTTCATTTTACCGCTGACGGTTTTTCTTCTGCATCCTTTATACAGGGCGACGTTTCGGTTCGTTCCTCTCTCAACAACGCTCTGGGCTGAATTATATTGGCATATCAGACCAGAGAAAATATTTTTATCAAAACGGCATTACGTACTTGAAACATATCAACTTGAAAAATCTGAATCACATAATTGACAAAGTTCATCTGGAGGTGTATTCCTCCAGCATAAAAACAGCTCATTCGATTAAGAATAATGTTGACGTATTTTTAACAAACGAACTGTTTCCTCAGCTTGAAATGTTGTTCGACGAATACGATTTTCGCGATAAAATTGTGCGATTTGAACAATTGAGTTTAAGTCTTACGCTAAATAAGTGGGACGATTTCAATGGACTTAAATCTGATATCTACAATCAGTTGAAAGAAAAGCTCAAAAGCCTGATTCAACCGAAAATTTTGACTGAAAATTTTGAAATTAATGATGCAATTCCTGAGAAACAAAACATGCAACAGATTTCATTCATAAATAATTCGGGGCAGATCTTCCTGTTTTTTCTTGAGAACGGCTATTTGCCCTGGTATGGGAAAGAAGAACAAATCAGCAGTTTAACTCAGTCTGAAACCTGGGTTAAAAGCCTCGACGATCTACAGTTTTTCAAACAGCTGGATCATATTCTTCTAACCAGCGAGAATGCTACCGATCGCTTCATTATCCAATTTCCGGATGAGATCATTACCGCCTACCTGCAAAGAAAAAATCTCGGGATTCAGGCTGAAACTTCCAACGTATCAAAAATTATCAGATATCTTGATCATGAAGGAAGACGCATTTTTCTGAAGTTGTTGATACGGATGGCTCATCATGACTTTTCGGTGATTTCTCATTCGCTTGATCGGTTGATTTTAACTATCCAGAAAGCCAAAAACCCAGTTGCCGAAAGAAGAACCATTGAACAGTTGAAAAAGCTGTTTCAACGTGTTTTACCGGGAAATGATTATCGGGATTCGGTTCTTGCAAAAATTGATTTGCTGATTAAAGGCAAACGATGGGATTCGAAATCTGTACGTAAAATTCAGAAATCAGAGTTCGATGAAAATTCGAAAATCAAACAAAATCAACCCAAAGACGAATCAAATCCGCAACAGTTTAATACTGACCATTCAATCACTCACGAAACAACTCCGTTTCTTGAAAAAAATGAAGATGAAATACGGGTTCAAAACGCAGGTTTGATTCTGCTGCATCCGTTCTTGAAACCTTTTTTTTCGTCGTGCAAAATTACCGGTAAGGAAGGAAATCTGTCGCCTGAAAATTTTGAATTGGCGATTCAAACACTGCATTTTTTGGCCACCGGAAACGAAGATGTATTTGAAGGAAGCCTGATATTCGAAAAATTTCTTTGTGGTGTACCTCTGAAAATGCCTGTTCAATATAAAAGCCTGCTTACTGATTCCATTAAAACGGAAGCAAACGATCTATTAGTTGAAGTCGTCAGATACTGGCCTGCCTTGAAAAATACCTCGGCTGACGGGTTGCGTCAGATGTTCATTCAACGCGATGGGAAACTGATTCAGGAAGAAAATAAATACAGATTGATTGTAGAGCGCAAAGCACAGGATCTCCTGTTGGAAAAACTAAACTGGAATATTTCTGTGATAAAGTTACCGTGGATTTCGAACATTTTATTCACCGAATGGTAATTATATGAAGACAAAAATAACTCAACCGGAAGCGAAAAAACAAAATACGACTCCGTTCTTTCCGAACAAAAATAATGGCGGATTTATCCCTATTCAGGCTAAATATACGGTTAGCGAACCGGGTGATGCATTCGAAACGGAGGCTGATCAAATGGCCGATCAGGTGGTGAGTCAGTCGCACGCAGAAAGTCAGCATTTTTTCGATTCATCCAATGCTTCGCTGGTTCAACGCCGTTCGGATGAAAATATTCAGCAAAGACCACTGGCTGAGAACATTACACCCGTGATGCTGAAAGAGGATGAAAAAGACAAAGATATCATGCCCAAATCTGAATTTAGTTCAGGCTCTTTGGATCTGGAAACTGGAAATCAGATTGCTGGTCTTTCCGGAAGCGGCATTCAGCTTGATCCGGTAATCAGGTCGGGCATGGAACAGCGGTTTGGTACTGATTTTGGCGGCGTTCAAATACATTCCAACAGCACTGCCGCGGCACTGAGCAATCAGTTGGGAGCACATGCATTCACATCTGGAAACGATATTTTCTTTAACTCCGGAAAGTACAGTCCTGAAACCTTGTCGGGAAGGCATTTAATGGCGCACGAATTAACACACACTATTCAGCAGGGAGCAAATTCTAAATTGAACAGCAAAGCTGCCATTCAGCGATGGCCGTGGGACACTTTAAGTCCGGAAGAAACACTTGCGAATGAGAAAAGAGAGTTCCGGAGCCAAAATTATGGCCCGTTAACTTATACCCAAAGTGCTACATCAGGATCAGGATTTGAGGCCAGTTATTCGCCCGCGACGAGTATTCTGAATGTAACAGTTCGGGGAAAAGTACGTTTTGCCGATACCCTGAGCGCTGGTGCCGGCGGATATTCATCATCCAATAGTTTTATGAACAGTGCAGGTTTTATTCCCATCATGAATGCGCTGCCTCCCGAGGTTCAGGCTCGCATTTTGCCCTATTTCCAATGGACAGATGATCAGAAACAAATTCATTTAATCCGCTTCAGGGAAAATCTGGCCGCGGCAACTGCAATATGGCAGGATACCGGAATGTCACTTCAGGTTTCAGAAACCGGTTGGGAAGATGTAACAGCCAGGCCGAACATTAGTCTTGATATTACTGAAGGCGCTGCGGTCCACAACACTCAGCCGGCTGGCCTATTCGGTATTTTTACTGAAACGAACGAATCGTCAAGCGATCACCTTCAAGTGGAAATTGTAAAACAACCTTCAGCTGACGATGTGGCCAACATCACCCGAATTATTACTGAATACAATGCCGCTACAGGAGCTTCTGTTACAGGCGGAATGATTCAGGGTGTTCGGTCGTATCTCGGAAATGATCCGGGAAGCCGCAATTCTGCACCTGAGGGCTTCAATAATTTCATGTCGCTCGAAAGTAACCGGAGCGATGATCCCGCAAACAAATATTATTTTACGAGTGTTAATTTTGCCAACAACGAAAGTCAGTTGCCAGATATTTCCAGGGCTGAACTGGATAGTTTCTTCTCTGATCCGGCGATTTTAATGAATAACGCTGAACGTGGTGTCGAAATCGATTTACATGGTTATGCGTCAGCGCCAGGATCGGCTGATTATAACCACACTCTGGTTGAGAGCCGAATTAATTCCGTACAAAGTTATATCGATTCCAAAATTGAAAGTTCGAGCATCAATTCAGGTGTTTACACCACAACCCAAACGAATGACTCTGACACCAGTGCAGAGGAAGATTTGGTTGCGGACCCAACATTTCACGATCCGACAAATTATCGACGGGTTGATATCATGGTGACCCGTCAAGGGCGCGGCGGACAGAATGTATTTGCACACGAATTGGGTCATATTTTTGGGCTTGGTGATGAATATGTTGAAGTTGCCAATGGCTACAATCGTCCGGCGGGCGCAACCGCGTCGCACGATCAACTGGCTAAAAACGCCGGAGTCACTGGCGGTGCAGTTGTTGGAAACGACAACCGGATAATGTCGACTGGCAATGTGGTCGGTGCTGAACATTATTCAACTTTTGCCGACGCCTTAAACCAATTGACATCGAAAACATGGAGAATCAATAATTAGTAGTAATTTTAGATACTTCACAACGAATTTATTATGCCACTACTGAATAAAAATATCGAAGGATTAAAAACAAAACATCAAGCGGAACGTCCACTTTTTGAAAAGACCTACATACCGCCAAGCTATGGTGATCATTTGGTTTCAAGAGTTTATGCCGATGGAAGCTTATACTATTTATCTCATTCAGGAGAAAATCACTGTCTGAATGATCCCAATGAAAGATGGAATTATATTTCATCGATTTCCGAAAAAGGAGTTCTTGGAATCCGCGCATTGCTTGATAAATGCGGCAACCTTCCAATTGCTGCATCTATGTCGGCAAATGCTTCGGGTGCTTTTACCTGGAAGATTCCCCGTGAGGGCCATATTCAGAGAATTGTTTTATTCGGTCTTCCTGATGAAGACTTGAAAATTTTCGATGAAATTGATTTGCTTGTTAACACCAACATTCAAACCATTCCTCCCGGATAATCATTTTCAGGAAAAAGAAAATAGAAAAAAGAAAAGCCATGATTAAACAGCGGGAATTTGAATTTCTGAAAAACGTACTTAAATCGCGCCTCGAGATTGAGCTGAAAGGTTCGGTTTCTGAAATCCCAATATATAAATCAGAGGAAACTAATTCGTCAGAACTGACCAGCTTTATCCGGAAAAATAAACTTTCAAATCCTGAAGTTATCACCTTGCTATTGGCTTTGGCACCGCACATTTCACCTGAGTTTTACAATTCCATTATCTTCAGTTTTTTGCCCAATGGTGGTGACTTTCCTGAATTTGGCGGGGCGAAAGGCAAAAATCATCGCGGTATTTTACCCACCGGAGAAACGGTTTTATTTGTCCTGTCCGGAAGCAATATTGAAAATCGCTCGGCACTCATGGGTCTATTTTCTGAAGATCATTTATTTGCCCGGAAGGGAGTTTTGTACCTCGAAGATGTGCCGGTTGGCGAACCCCGCCTGAGTGGCCGCCTGATTTTGGAGCATGAATATGTCGATTTATTTACCATTGGATCGGTTTCAAAACCGAAGCTGAGCAGCGATTTTCCGGCACAATTGATCGAAACCGATCTGGAATGGAGCGACTTGATCTTGAATGAAAAGACAACCTCTCAGATTGCCGAAATCGAAACTTGGCTGAAACACAACGAAGTTCTAATGAACAAATGGGGAATGAAAAACCGTATAAAACCCGGATTTCGCATTCTGTTTGCAGGTCCGCCCGGAACAGGAAAAACTCTGACCGCAAGCCTTCTGGGAAAATACACGGGTCGGGATGTCTTTCGGATCGATCTTTCTTTGGTGATTTCGAAATACATAGGCGAAACCGAAAAGAACCTGTCCAAATTATTCGACCGGGCCGAAAATAAAGATTGGATTTTATTCTTCGATGAGGCCGATGCATTGTTCGGAAAACGAACCGGAGTGCGCGACGCCCACGACAAATATGCCAATCAGGAAGTTTCATACTTGTTGCAGCGAATCGAATCCCACGCAGGGCTGGTGATTCTTGCTTCCAATATGAAAAGCAACATCGATGCCGCTTTTACCCGGCGTTTCAATGCCATCATCGAATTCGAAATCCCCTCTTATGAGGAACGGATCATTCTTTGGCAGAAAAATATTCCAAAGAATGTTCGTTTGGACGATCAGATTAAACTTGAAGAAATTGCACGTAAATACGAAGTGAACGGTGCCAATATTGTCAACATCATTCATTATGCCTGCCTGAAAACCATCGAGAAAAAATCAAAAACGATAAGCTATTCCGACCTGATAAATGGTATTCAGAAAGAGTACAATAAAGAAGGAAAAATGATCAATTTGAATGCCTGACAAAGTTAGTCCAAACACCTTTCACAGCTATTTTTC
>Ga0136636_10000676_pt1 | contig 18266 bp, 12 predicted proteins | sample AntDrymUQ8522106_2_FD_104653 | JGI IMG/M metagenome (GOLD analysis project Ga0136636, IMG submission 104653) | Polar desert sand microbial communities from Dry Valleys, Antarctica - metaG UQ852 (21.06) | ecosystem: Environmental > Terrestrial > Soil > Desert | place: Antarctica: Dry Valley... | reverse complement strand
GGACTAATAACTATGAGGGAGTGCCATATCTTGGGGATAGCATCGCAGTTGACTTTAACGGAGGACAATATGGCTTCCAAGGAGCATTCCATGGAATTACCGCACAAAGTGCGTGGGCAGTACGTTCGGGTGATGTAGGTGTCACTCCAATCCCGGAGCCTGAAACCTACACAATGCTGTTAGCAGGAATTGGATTAATTGGAGTAATCATTCGGCTTCGCAATAGGCAGGCAAACGCACTTTGAGCTTCTCCCGGAGATTAATCTGTCAAGGGTAACCCAAAAATTGGGTCACTCTTGGCAGAGGTTAAATTAATTAATTCGAAGAGTTAAATTTTTCGTCAAAACTGGATTGAAATTTGCTTTTGCGAGTCAAACTCTGGCACTCGAAAGTGCCCGATGAAAATAGCCCCGAAACTGAGCCTCTGCGAATGCAAAACCTTGTTCTAGTTGTTGATCAATCATCCTTGATGGGATGCATGACTGCACGTCGCTGGTCTATTTATGCTGAGCAAAGGCGAACACCCAGCCACAATTTGCCAGCAGAGTGGCGTCAGTCATCAAACGATCCACAATTGACGGTATCCCCTGGAAACAAGAAGGACTCGTTGTCCTGATCGGTGGGCACGCCGGCGGCAGACCACGCAAGCTGAGCGATGCGTGGCTGACCACGGGTGAGCGAACTGGCTCGAACAGAAGCCCTGACCTTGAGAGGCATCGTGCAGGGTGCCGAAGCGATTCACGGTCTTTTCTTTCCACTGTTGCCTGCCCGATTGGGCGCCATCCTCAGGGAAGTAGTGGCCACCACAAATGGATGATGCTTAGGGGCACATTGGACTTTGCCGGATAGTGGTTTTGCCCTGCTCGGGCGCCTGCTACGGTCAACCGAGAAGCCTTTTCGATTTCATGGAAGACTTTATCCACGTATCGCCAAGCAGGTCCCGACTTTCATCATTCTAAATAATGCACGCATTCACCATAGTTTGGATGAAAATCTCACCCTGCGCAGGATGAAGGTATTCAATATCTTCCTCTGTTATCTGCCCGCCTATAGCCCATGCCGTTACGCACAACTCATTTGGCATCAAGTAAGCTGGTGTTAAGTGCTTGTTTTTACTAAGTGAGGCTCGAAAAACAGTAAGAAACGTGATTTTCCGCAAGCCGTTGATTAACATAGTAATTTTATATGCTAGTGGACTTGTGTATAACGGCATGCCTATAGCCCGGAGTTGAACATGATCGAAATCCTTTGGAAACAAGTCAAGTATTATTGGTGTGAGTTTGTTTCTTAGTCGAAAAACTCCTTCCGATCCAAAATCAGCGAACTGCTCGACGGGTTTAGCATTAAAATTCAAATTGATTTTGCCTGATCACTTAGATAGAGAAAGCGAGACTGTTTCAGCTGGACTCAAAGAGATTATTAATGAATCCTAAGCACCCCCTTTCTTTCTCTATCTGGTTTGGCTACCTGTTTTTTGTCGTTTACGGGAGCTTGGTCCCACTGGACTTCAGGCCAATTTTAATTGATCAGGCATGGGCTATTTTTCAGAACATCCCGATGTACAAGCTCGGGGTGGAGTCACGTGCCGACTGGATCGCGAACGGCGTCCTCTATGTGCCGGTTGGCTTCCTGTCGGCACATTTGTTGATCCAGACGTTTGCCCTTGTCCGGCGAGCGCCTCTCCTGTTTCTTGCCGGACTGTTGTCTGTCGCACTCGCCGTCGGCGTCGAGTTCACCCAGATATTCTTCCCGCCACGAACTGTTTCGCTCAACGATCTTCTCGCAGAAAGCGTCGGTAGCGTTATTGGTCTGATGCTGGCAGCGTGGTACTCAGACTGGTTCAGAATCCTTTTGCAGGCGATCTTCAGCAATCCCAGGCGGCTCGCCCTGCGTTTGCTTGAAGCCTATCTTGCGGGGTATGTTGCCTTCAGCCTTTTTCCGTATGACATTCTCCTTTCCGGGGCAGAGCTTGAACAAAAACTGTGGGGAGACAACTGGGGTTGGTTGCTTGCCGGCAGTCCGCAAGGAAAGATCGTGGCCGCGCTCATAGCGCTTTCAGAAATCATCCTAACCCTCCCGTTTGGCATGTTTCTCGGATACCGCTCGGTGCGCCAATCCACCCCCCTCAAACAAGCAATCTGGTTGGGCATCCTGCTTGGTGGATTCATTGAAATCGCGCAACTCTTTACTGCCTCCGGGGTTAGCCAGGGCCTCTCGGTAGTGACACGCATCGCCGGAGTTTGTGGCGGGCTGGCGCTTTGGCAACAGCGTGCCAACTGGTCGCCGGACAGGCTGACAGCACTGGCTCGACGCTACGCGCTGCCGCTCGGCGTGTTGTATCTGCTCGTTCTGCTGCAGGCAAACGGCTGGTTCTCGCATCGCTGGAACGGCACAGACTACGCCACCGCCAAACTCGCTGACCTCCATTTTTTGCCTTTCTACTATCACTACTTCACAACTGAAGCCAAGGCGCTATTCAGTCTGGCCAGCATTTGCCTGATGTATATTCCCGTCGGGGTACTGGCATGGGCACACCGGGATTCACCGGCGCGAGCATTTTTCTACGCCTTGTTGATTGCCAGCCTAGTCGAAACCGGCAAGCTGTTTCTGCAAGGCCTGCACCCCGACCCAACCAACATCCTGCTTGCAGCCCTAGCCAGTTGGAGCATGGTGCATCTGGCGAGAACACTGGCCGCAGCCGCCACCATGCCGTCCATGGCCGAACCTCCGACAGCGCAAGCCCAGCAAAGCGAGCATACTGCGCAGCCCGGCAAGCGCGCCCCGTTTGGCAAAACGCCCGCCAGCCGCTGGAAAAGCTACGCCGTATTGTTGCCATCACTGGCATTCGCCGTCTACCAGGCAGCGACTTTCCCGACACAGTCGGTCTTGTTCTGCCTCTTCCTCACGGCCTGTGCGGCCATCATCTGGCGCCGCCCGGCACTGCTCGTCGCCATCATCCCGGCAGCCTTGCCGATCCTCGATTTCGCGCCATGGAGCGGGCGCTTCTACCTTGACGAATTTGACTTGCTGCTGCTGATCAGCCTTGCCATTGGCTATACCCGAGTTCCGCCTGCGACACATCGCAAGCGACACGCGAACACCCTGTTCGTGCTGGCCAGCGGCTTGCTCGCGCTCAGCTTCGCTATAAGCACCATGCGCGGCCTGATGCCCTGGCAAACGCCCGATGCCAACGCCTTTACCAACTACTACAGCCCGTTCAATGCGCTGCGCATCGGCAAGGGCGCACTGTGGGCCTTCTTGAGTTACGGCCTGTTGCGGCGCTTCGTTGCGGACGGCATTGACGTCAATCGTCCGCTGGCGTTGGGCATGATCAGCGGCCTAGCGATGACGGTGGCTGTGATCATCTGGGAACGTCTGACTTTCGCCAGCCTGTTCGATTTCGCCAATGATTACCGCGTCACCGGCCCTTTCTCATCCATGCATATGGGCGGCGCCTACATTGAGTGTTTTTTGGCGGCTGCCACGCCATTCCTAATCCTGCTGATACTGCAAAGCAGAAGCTGGGTGAGCCGGCTGGCCGGGGGAATCCTCTTGCTCGGCACCACTTACGCCCTGATGGTCACTTTCTCGCGCAATGGTTACGCCGCATTTGCCGTTGCCGTCGCCGTCATCCTGTTTTTCGCCCTATTCAAATCCGGGCGCTGGCAACAACGCAGCATCCTCGTTACGGGTCTGGCCGGCGCGATGCTCGCCGTCGCCGTTCCCGTATTCACCGGCCAGTTTGCCCAGGAACGGATCGCCACGGTCGGCAAAGACTACGCGCTTCGCCAAGCACACTGGGAAGATGCGCTCAACATGCGTGCGCCCGACTGGCTGACCAGCCTGTTCGGCATGGGCATTGGCCGCTACCCGGAAAGCCACTATTTGCTGAGCAACGAGGGGCGCCACGCCGGCACCTATCAGCTGAGAAGCGAAGCCGGCAACACTTTCCTTCGGCTCGGTGCCGGCGACCCGATTTATATGGAGCAGATCGTATTTATTGAACCGCGCCAGAACTATGTGCTGAAACTGAATGTTCGTGCCAGCAAGCCGGATGAAGCATTCCCCGTTTCCCTATGCGAAAAATGGCTGCTCACATCATTCAAGTGCATCCAGATTGCACTGCACTCCGGCAAAGAGGCGGGCATCTGGAACAGCGTGGAAGCGCCCTTCACGACCGGCTCATTGGGCGATAGCCCGTGGTATTCCAACAAGCCGGTCAAGTTCGCCCTGCACAATCCAACAGATAAATCCTCTATCGATATCAGCGACGTACGACTGGAAACAGGCCAGCGGAAAAATTTGATGCTTAACGGTAATTTTTCAAGAGAACTGGATCACTGGTTCTTTTCCGCCGACAACCACTTGCAATGGCACGCCAAGAGCCTGCCTGTCGCCGTTCTTTTCGACATGGGCTGGCTGGGCCTGATCGCCTTGTGCATATTTTCAATACTCGCCATCAAGCGCGCCGCTGGCCGTGCCTGGCAAGGCGACCTGCAGGCCGCCGTCGTACTCGCCGCATTAAGCGCCTTTCTGGTCGTCGGCCTGTTTGATACACTGATTGATAGCCCACGTTTCCTGTTCCTGCTTCTCCTGCTCGGTTGGTTCTGTGCATGCGGGAAACCCACCGAACTCAAGGAACGGAAAAATGGCTGAATGCAAGCAGACCAGTCGCCTTGTCGAAGTCGATGCTCTCCGCGGGCTGGCTGCACTGGCGGTCGTGTTGTTTCATTACACCACCCGCTTTACTGAGTTGTTCGGCGCAAATCCGCCGCCGACATTCGCTTTCCCAGATGGCTACTATGGCGTGAACCTGTTCTTCATCATCAGCGGCTTCGTCATTTTCATGACGCTGGAAAAAACCACAAGGCCGATGGACTTTGTCGTTTCACGTTTCAGCCGCCTGTTCCCGGCGTACTGGGTGGCAATCATTCTGACCTTTTCCATCACCCATCTTCTCGGCTTGCCCGACAAACTGGTCGATCTCGATACAGCTGTTGGCAACCTGATCATGGTACACGGCCTGTTTCATATACCGCATGTTGATGGTGTTTACTGGACGCTGGAGGTCGAACTGCTGTTCTACTGCGGGATGTTTTTGCTCTATCGGTTTCAACGTTTGCATCTGATCCATCATGCCCTGCTCGGCCTGTTAGTACTGCGCCTTACCTACGTTGTGCTTGCGCAGTGGTTTGGCATCGAATTGCCGTGGACCATCTCCCGCCTCCTCATCCTGCAATACATTCCCTGGTTCTCACTGGGCATCTCGGTCTACCTCGCCACAAGCCGCCACAACAAGGGCCAATGGCACCGCCCGGCACTCACCGCAAGTTGTGCCATCGTGACCTTGCTGATCGTCGAGTCCCCGTTCGTCGCGGCACTTACCGTCGTTCTCGCTGCTGCTGTTTTTCTGGCAGCCAGCGGCCGAGCGTCATTGCTTCGGCACCGGATACTCGTCTGGCTGGGCAGCATCTCCTATACTCTGTATTTACTACATCAAAACATAGGTTGGAGTATCCAATTACGATTGCAAGCATTGGATATCTCCGCCGATGCAGCAATCCTGATCACCCTCGCCACCAGCCTCGCGATGGCGACGGCGCTGACCCGCTGGGTAGAACAACCGGCCATGCGCTGGATTCGCAGCAGTTACCGCAAGCGGCCGACCTTGGTCCGATGACCTGGAAAGTTTTGTTCTGTCACCGGGGCTCCTACTTTTGTAGCAAGGCGAAGCCAATGCACCAATTGCAACCGATGCAGAAGGGTATGAAATGGACTTGGCCGGTTGTCGACGGTGCTGAATGGTTCGGGGGCTAACGCGCCGATCCTACTGGCTCTGATATTGGCACCTTGTTGATTGATGTTTTCAGGAACGACTGTCATCTGATGGCAGAAGGCCTCGATAGCGCTGCTAAAATGTGGACTATTACAATCTGTATCGAGTCTAGATGATCCTGACAGTATCATTGCCAAACAACGAGGAGGCGCTTCGATGCCAATACAAATATATCTAATTTGAAAAAAATCGTCGTTTCTGGTTTTTGAAATTTAATTCATGAGGAAATGCTTTCTATGCCATTAGTTTCCGTCATCATTCCAGCCTACAACTGCTCTCATTACATTAGAGAGACGATAGAAAGTATCCTTAGCCAAGAGGGCGAGCATAATATTGAAGTTATCGTGATTAACGATGGTTCGACAGACGATACTGGCAATATTGCCCGTGGATTTGGCACACCCGTAAAAGTAATTGAACAAGCCAATTTGGGTGTCTGTGCTGCAAGAAACCGAGGAATAGGGGAGGCCAAAGGTGAATTCATTGCACTAGTAGACCATGATGATTATTGGCTTCCAACCAAATTAGCGAATCAGTTGTCTGCTTTTGAAAATAACCCGAGTGTTGACGTGGTTTTTTCAAACTTTATCTGGTGGCGTCCCAATGACATAGATGGGCATTTCGAAAGTGCATCTGTCTTTGAGGCACAGGGCCGGCCTCAAGGTATTGACCCCGATTTTTCGGGATGGGTTTATCACCAGATGCTGCTGGATAGTTGGGTGCTAACGAGTTCCGCACTTATACGATCGAATACCGTTGTCGCTTCAGGAGGTTTTAATGAATCACTTCCCTTTAGCGAGGACTGGGATTTTTGGCTAAGGATTTCACGGGTTTCTAAGTTTCTAAAATTGATTGAAGCGACGACGCTATATAGGCAGCACCCAAACCAAGGTTCAAGAGTCACCAGGGATATTGATTACCGCACTCTGCTCCTAGAAGCTGCTTCCAAGAAATGGGGACTATGTAGTCGTGACGGTCGTTGTGTTAAACCTGAGCTATTTAATAGAAACCTTGCTAGGTATTGTGCGAGGTTTGGTTTAGGGCATCTAAAAGGTGGACCAGGGGCAAGTCGGCGTATCGCCGCCAAGTCATTCTTAAAGGCCTGGACTGTTGATCGGCGCTATTGGCGAAGCTTGGCGTATTTAATAGGGATGGCAGTTGGCTGGAAACCAAAATGGTAGATTTGATAAATAGAAGTTGGAAGACTGATTAAACGCAAAGGGGTTTCGTTTATGTTTGATTATTTACAGTGGCGGGGAGCTTTTACCATCACGGCGCTTCGTTTAATAACAGGCTTATCACTGATCATGCTGGCCGGAGTGGTGATGGCCAAGCCAAATAATATTACCGAAGACGAGATGATGCTGATCCCGCGCTACTGCCCGGATACTATGGGTTTCAAATACGGCGATGCTTATTCCAACACTTCTCCGAATGCCAAAAAATGGGTTGGCATGATGGGCAATGGTTTTTGGGCGCTTCACCACTATTGCTGGGCACTGATCAACCTTCAGCGCGCCACGCGCCACAACGTATCGTTACAAGCACGCCAAAGTATGCTGGAGGACGTCGTTGCTGATGCTATGTATGTTGTAAAAAATACGCCTCCTGATTTCATCCTACTTCCTGAAATTCTCACGCGCATCGGTGAAGCCGAACTTCGCCTATCGCATCACGACAACGCAGACAAGTCCTTTGCCCGTGCGCGCGAACTAAAACCGGATTACTGGCCAGCCTATTCTCATTGGGCAGAGTTCCTGATGAAGGTTGGTCGGCGCCAGGAGGCGCTGAGAATTGTCGCTAGCGGGCTGGTATATTCACCTAACGCTAAGGTTCTACTTAAGCAATATCAAGTGCTTGGCGGAAAGCCGTCAGGCATTCCTAGACCGATAACCAAGCCAGCACAGGAGAAAGATGCCGACACAACCGTAGTTCCACCAGAGCCAGCTCAATCGTCCACACTTCTAAAACCAGAAGAAAAAGTGGAGTGACCTGTTATTACAGGCAGGCCCCAAAGGAGCATGGCGTGCCAGCGGCATCACAAATTAACGACCTCTTCGGACTATTTTATTGACGACAATTCGCCGTTCACTGGCCTACTCCATTGCTAGCAGCTATTTTTCCCTGCCACTTCAGATCATCAGCACGATGGTCATGTCACGCCTTCTGACCCCTGCCGAGACCGGTGTCTTTGCTGTCGCAGCGGTATTTGCTGCATTTGCCAGCACCTTCCGTGACTTCGGTGTTGCTGAGTATTTGATTCAGGAAAAAGAACTTACCAACCAGAAAATTCAGGCGGCCTTGACAGTCAATATCGCTATTTCCTGGTGCATGGGTTTTTCCCTTTTTTTTGGTGCACCTTTTGTAGCCGATTTTTATCGTAATCCCGGAGTCGCCGATGTGATGCGGGTCCAAGCCTTTAGTTTTCTACTGATCCCCTTTGGTGCAGTCACAATGGCCAACTTTCGGCGTCAGCTCGACTTTCGTCCGATTTTTATTTCCGGCATGCTGTCTAGTGTCATGTCCTTCAGCATAGCAATTTTGTGTGGAATGAATGGCTTCGGCTACATGAGCCTGGCATGGTCATCGTTGGCGGGGGTGATGACCATGGTTGCGGCCTCTCTATGGTTTCGCCCACCCGATTTCCCAAGATGGCCCGGGATCAAAGGCATTCGAAAGGTCATTCAGTTCGGCAAGTTCGCCAGTGGCATCTATCTCTTCGGGCAAATTGGCAAAGGCGCGCCCGAGATGGTTATCGGTCGGGCACAGGATCTGGTTGGCGTGGCCATGTTCAGTCGCGGCTACGGGCTCGTTGAGTTGTTTAACCGTAGCGTCCTGAATGCCATCGTTCCCGTTTGTCTGCCTTATTTCGCCAAAGACAACCGTGAAAGTGGATCGGTCGTCAGCGGTTACCTGAAAAGCATTTCCTACATTACAGTGATCGGCTGGCCATTTTTTGCTTTCATCGGCATAGCCGCCTATGCTGCAATCCGTATTTTCTACGGTTACCAGTGGATTGAGGCCGTCCCGTTGTCGCAAATTCTCTGCCTGGTTGGCGCCATTGAGCTGATTCACTACCTATCCAAGGAAGCTCTGATAGCTGCAGAAGACGTAAAGCGCAGCAATGCGCTGCAGATCGGGCTTCAAAGCGCTCGCATTGCTGGCCTCTTTGCGGTTATTCCTTTTGGCTTGACTGGCGCCTGTTTTGGGCTTCTCGCTGCGGCGTTGACGGGATCGGTACTCGCCCAGTGGAACCTGAATCGCTCAATCGGCCTAAGCCTGGGCGATGTGCTAAAGAGTTGCATACCCAGCGTATTGATCACCGTTCTGGCAGTTGCCCCGTTCGCAGCATGGACGACCTTTGATCCGATCTCGGAGCTGAACTATATTCGTTTTTCATTTATTGGAGGGGGGGTTACCGTAACCATCTGGATATTTTCGCTTAAATTTTTGCGGCATCCTTTGTGGTCTGAAATAGTTGCCATGTTGAAAAAATTGTATTCAAAATTCAGACCGCAAAAAATTGCCTAGCAATGAGTGCGGATTTCATCCCAATAGTAGTTATCTAACCAAAAAAATAGCGATGGAAACCATCTACTTCGACCATGCCAATACCTCCCAGTTTCTGTGGTGCGTTGCCGTGATTGCTTCACGCGAACAGCCCGAGGAGCTACTTGCCACCATCGATACGATACTTGACTCAATCAAAGAGCCTACAGTCATCGATGTTCTAGTGAATGGCAACACAGATCTTGCCGAGGCTATTTCAAAACTACTCAGGCAGCGCACACTCGGCGTCGAGTCTCCTGTCATTAGAGTCTGGTCGCTACTTCTCGGCGATAAAGCGAATGCTTGGAACCAGTATTTGCATCGGATTTGGCCGGGGAGTGGTGTTGCATTCTTTGTCGATGGCTATTGTCGCCTGAGCCCGGATGCTCTTGCCCTTCTCGAGGCGGGCATGTCTTCTGCGCCAACCGCCCTTGCTGGAACCAGCGTGCCAACGACAGGGCGATCAGCAACACAGTGGCGCGAAGCCGTGTTGAAAGAAGGCGGGCTTGTCGGTGGTTTTTTTGCTTTTAAAAAATCGGTCATGACGGAACTACGTGATAAAAAATTCAACTTGCCACTCGGCTTGTATGGTTACGATGCCACTTTGGGCGCTGTAATTGCCTTCGGACTTGACCCATCTAAAAATCAGTGGAATCCGAAGGAGCGTATATTCGCGCACCCGGAAGTAACCTGGGTCACCAACGAGAAAAACTGGTGGAGACTTTCTGACGTCAAATCGCACATCAACCGTACCTTGAAGGCTGCCCTAAGAGTTCTGGTTGGCCAAGCAGTAAGGGACTTTTTCGAGGTTCGCCGGTTACCGCCTGAGCAGCTGCCGCGAACCACAGAAGAGCTAGTGCTGAACTGGGTAAAGAACAATCCGGTCGAAGCACGAAATACTCAGTGGCGGGTGCCACTCAGCCGCCTAGCGCTGAAAAAACTTCGCAAACCAAAAAATTGGTCGGCTGCTGAACAGCCCCCCATACTGGTCTATTCAAATGATCCACTCAACACTCAAACAAAAATGCAGAGGCTCCTATGACCGATCAATTCTCCGGCCAGATTGATCTAAACCGTCTGTTCGATGCCGCGACAGCACAAAGCCTGATCGATTCTATTTGCTTGCGTGGTGCAGCCATAGCGCGTGATGCGCATAGCGCATGCATAACGATTGGATCGTTGCATTTCAATGATGACGAAGCAGAAAGCGCCGCACGTGATTCGGACGCGGCCGCCGGATTCCTATATCTCTGGCGTAAGCATGGGGTCAATGCTGCCGCGCGGGTGCGCGGATCTTATGCTGTTGCAATTGTCGATGCGTCAAGCAAATCTGTTTTTCTCGCGGTCGACCGTTTTGCGATGCAGACTCTTTGCTACTGCATTGACGATCAGAAACTCAGTTTTTCGGATCGCGCCGACTGTGTGGAAGGGCGAAGTAACGAACTCGACCCGCAGGCCATTTTCGACTACCTCTACTTTCACATGATTCCGGCACCACGCACCATTTTCCGCAAGGTACGCCGACTGCCCGCCGCTCACGGTTTGCTGATAAACGAAAAAGGCGTGCAGGAAATATGCCACTGGCCTCTTCAGTTCGATGAGCATCACCACGAGCCATTTACTACAGCCCGCGATACTTTCCTCAAATTGATCCGCGATGGTGTTGCCGATGAAATCTCCGGGCACAAGCGCGCCGGCGCCTTCCTCTCTGGCGGCACCGACAGTTCGACCGTCGCTGGCATGCTCTGTCAGGTCACGGGGGCTCCAGCCCCTTCGTACTCAATCGGCTTCGAAGCCGATGGCTACGACGAGATGGAATATGCGCGTATCGCAGCGCGGCATTTCGGGTGCGAGCACCATGAGTACTATGTAACCCCGGCCGATCTGGTTGCCAACATTCCAGCCGTCGCACAGCATTACGACCAGCCTTTCGGTAATTCGTCAGCATTGCCGGCTTATTACTGTGCCAAAATGGCCAAGGACGATGGCTGCACCAAGATACTTGCGGGTGACGGCGGCGATGAGTTGTTTGGTGGAAATACGCGTTACGCTACCCAGCGCGTATTTGAGCTCTATCATTCCATTCCGCAAGGCGTGCGGCAAATGATCGAGCCAATGTGTGGCGACGACAGCCTGCTGCGGCGCATACCTGGTCTGCGGCAGGCCACTGGCTATGTTCGCCATTCGCGCGTACCGATGCCAGACCGCCTGCAGAGTTTCAATCTGCTCATGCAAATGAACCCCGCCACGGTGCTTACCGCTGACTTCCTTGCACAGGTTGACTTTGGCGAGCCATCGGCACATATGCGCGCTACTTGGAAGGAATGCAAGGCGACCAGCCTAGTTAACCGGATGCTGGCCTACGACTGGCGCTATACGCTGGCTGATAGCGACTTGCCGAAGATTCGCGGCGCGACATCGATGGCGGGAATTGAAGTTGGCTTCCCTTTGCTGGCGGATCGGTTGACCGATTTTTCGATGGAGCTGCCGCCGGACTGGAAACTACGCCGCTTCAAGTTACGCTGGTTTTTCAAGGAGGCTTTGCGTGGCTTCCTGCCTGATCAAATTATTACCAAGAAGAAGCAGGGCTTCGGCTTACCCTTTGGCGTATGGGCTACGCGCAATCCTGAATTGAAGCAGCTTGCAGAAGAGTCACTGCGTAGTCTCGCAGCGCGTCGAATTGTACGGACTGATTTTATCGAGAAACTGTTCGCCGAATACTTGTATGAACACCCTGGCTATTACGGCGAAATGGTCTGGATACTGATGATGCTTGAACAGTGGATACGTGGACACGAAGGTGTTCAACTGACAGCCTAACTCGCTGGGCTGGCACTACGACGGAAGCGCTGCAGTCTCGAAGAGGGTATTGCGCTGATTCAAAAGTAACCGCATTGCCCAGGCCGACAAGGAATTGTCCCAGGGCGTAAACCGCGGCAACTGGAACAAGTCATCGCCCGCTCGCCCGACGCCCGTTGCGGTAGTTACTGCACCGCGAAACCGCAGTTTTTCGATCAGCAAAACATGCGTGTGATCGTAGTCGCGGTCAGGTTTCCCGTTTGGGTAGGCAAACATATCGACCGGTGCGTCGATGATCGACTCAAGCTGATTACGCCCCTCGGTAATTTCGTATTCGGCTTCGGCAGATGTCAGTGTGGTCAGGATGGGATGGTGCACCGTATGCGCGCCAATCTCCATTCCTGCCTGGTTCATTTCACGTACCTGCTCCGAACGCATCATAAGGTTCGTTGGCAGCGAGGCGACTCCGCACACGTGCTGCAGCATGGCAATTGCCTCTTCGCGCTCGGTAAGGCTCAGATACTTGATGCGCGGCAAGAGCGCCTCGATTACCCAGCGGCGCTCTGCAGAGTGCGTCAACGAATAACTTCCCAGCCCGAATGATGCAAGGTCGATCTCGGCATGGCGACAGGCACGCAAGCACTCGATGACCGAATCGTTCCACATGCGGCCACCGTCGAGAAAACCGGTTGAGACAAAAAAACTGGCTCGCAATCCGTAGCGCTGCAGGATGGGCAAGGCGACTTCCGCGTTGTCGGCGTAACCGTCGTCAAAAGTGATCACCAATGCGCGCGGCGGCAGGTTGCCCTGCGCGAGATGGGTTACGACCTCGCTCAGCGTCATGACACGGTAAGCGCGTGCAACAAAACGCATCAGGCGTTCGAACCGGACGGCATCCGGTTCCTGCGGAAAGATGCTGTCAGCCAGCGCATGTACGCGATGAAAAATCAGGACGGAGAGCCGTGGCGAAGCGACTGCTCCTAGGGTACTCAAGCCGCTGCGGGCGATCAAAGCGACAAGTGGATCCATGCTAACTCCGGGTTGTTGAGGTTTCAGGTCAGCTGACCAGGCTTGCGCAAGGTCACCATGATCCAGCCGCGCAGAAAACGTAAAAACTCGAAACGACTGATCAGTTTCTCAAAGCAGACACCGAGGAAAAAAAGTGCGCCGTTGAACATCAGGTAATTTGGGTATTGGCTCAGATACTGAAGAGATTCGACCTGTAGACCGGCAGATGCAGCCAGGCGATTGACATCGCCTGGCGTATTGGTCTTGTAGGCGGTCGGAAAGGTGTCTTCTTCCGCCCTGCCTTCGACATGTTTGACAATTTTTGCATGAAAATGATTGGGAACAAGGCGTGCCACTAACGTCCCGTAATCCCACATATTCGCCGTCAGGAAGATCACCGCGCCGCCTGGTCGCAAGACCCGCGAGAACTCCCGATACACTGAATCTGGATCTGAGAGATGCTCAAAAACGCTACGCGACATGATTAAATCGACACTGGCATCGTCCAGAGGTAATTTCGCGAGATCGGCGTTATAGGTTTCGATCCCGGTAGGTACGTCGGTGAACTCAACCAGTTCAACACCGATCAAGCGCCCAGCCCGGCCGAGATAATTTTTTAGCACAGGGACGGTACGGCCGCACCCTGCGTCTAACAACGTGGCGCCTTGGTTTAACAGTTCATCAACACGGCGTTCGTAAATCCGGTAAGGATGCGAGTCGCTTGCATAGTATTTATGCAGTAATTTTTCTGACAAAGCAGTCATTTTTTACTTCCCGATCAAGATGTGCTTGGAGGCGTTATCTGGTTTGCTGGTAATGTAATGCTCGATTTTTCTTTGTCGCGGTCTCGCAGTGTGGCATCAACTAATACAACAAAACCAATAATGTAATAAGGCAAATCGAAATGCACGAGCGTCAAGAAGGCGCCACCAACGGCGAATCCGGCAAGGCTGACCTGTACCATGCGCATCAGCATCGGCACCCAAAGCCCGAAATCTGGATCGTCCTTTGTCTGCTGCGCGATTTTTCCGGCCTTTCGCCATGTAAAAACTCCGAGCAGCAAGTAGAGAGTTAACCCCGGAAAGCCATGCTCCCCAAGCGCCTGAAAATAAATACTATGGGCTACGAAAATTCCGCCGCTTGTGTAGGAACCAACCCCCCCCATTGGCGCATACTGCGAGAATACCTCCGGATTGTCGGTCGCAAATCCGGCACCGACCAAGGGGCGATCCAGCGCCAGATTCCATAATGTTGTCCATGTGTACAGCCGGGACATCGCTGACGAATCTTGATCATAACTCTGAATCGTGCCCATGCGGCCACTCCACGATTCGGGCATGAATAGTATTGCGACGACAATCAGGCCCCCGAGTAGGATGCTCATCTGAATCGGCCGCTTGCCCTTGATGGCAAGAACGAAGGCCATCGCGAGAAGGGCAAGCAATGCGCCACGTGACTGGCTGCCAAGAACAGCGAAACAAGTGGTAACGATACAAATAATCATGGCTATTCGCACTAGGCGTTTAACCGATACCTGATGCAGAAAATACATGAACGGGATCAGCATGACCAAGGCTAGGCCAAGCTCATTATTGCCATCGATCATGCTCCCTGTTGGTCCCCATACCCGTCCGCTACCGCCGCCAAGAACAGTCCACACACCACCTTTTACACCGTAGAAACCAATTGACAGGGTGACCACCCAAACCAGTCGTTCGATCTGCTCACGCCCGCGAATCAACATCATTGTTACCAGTAACATCAAATGAATTTTAAGCACGAAGACCCAGCGCTCAAATACCAGCTCAGGGGTATTCATCGCGAAAAGGCTGGTGACGCTCATCCAGCAAATGAACAGTAAGTAGACCTTTGTAATATTGTTAAGAGGAAATGGGCGTCGCTCACGAGAAAAAAGGAAAGCGACTAGTGTTGAAAGAGCGACCAGATGCGAGAAAGGCAGACTGCGCGCGAAGCCGAATGCTGCCCGGTGGGGATTCATCATGGACAACCATGCCCAAACATACGTGCCAAGACGAGGGTTGCGCAGAATGAATGGCAGTAAACCGAGAACGACTATGGTCAGCAGGATGTCACGCATGATTCGAAAACTCCGCAGAGTTATCGTGTACGCCCGGCGAAAAATCGCCACTTATGCTACTAAATCCATCGTCTACGGAAAGCGGCTGGCCCGCGCTGATGCTGCGAAAAATTGAAAGCTGAGCGTCAGTGGTGGCTTTCCAGCCGAACTCTTCGGTATAACGGCGAACAGCAGCGCGCTCCGGATAGTGCTCCCATAGATCGCTGACCAGCGGTAGAAATCCGGCAACGGAGCGATCAGTAGTCAAACGACCGACGGTCGGTGTCGTCACCACCTCAGGGATGCCGCCGACATTTGTAGCAACTACCGGCGTGCCGCACGCCATCGCTTCGAGAAGAACGTTTGGCCAGCCCTCACGGCTCGATGCCAGAATCAAAATATCTGCTGCACTGTAATAAACAGAGAGGTTTTGTTGTGCGACGCGGCCGGCGAAAAAAACCCGTTGCGCTACGCCAAGACGTGACGTGAGTATTTCTAGGGCATTTCGCTCCTCACCGCCACCGACAATAACCAGTCTAAAATTAGGCAGTTTTTCAAGCACCTCAATTGCGATGTGATGCCCCTTGTTTTCAACCAGGTGGCCCACTGAAATCAAAGTTGGGGCATCAGGCCAAGCAAGTTCTGCGCGGGCTGCAGCCTGAGGAATAGGCTGAAAACGTTCAAGATCGACGCCGTTTCGCAGCACCACCAACTTGGATCGGTCAGCCCCGATACCTGCAAGCCCTTCGCTTAGCGCCTTGGAAACGGCTATCGATATTTTTGCCTGCCTGGCAGCCCAGCACATTAACCGGCGGGGAATAGCGTAGCGGGAGATAAGATTGACATCCGAGCCGCGCGCAGTTATGACAAAAGGCTTGCCAAACCATTTGGCAAGCAGGGCTGCTGCAACGCCATCCGGATAGAAATAATGAGCATCAATTAGGTCGAAATCAAAGCCTTCGCGCAGCAAACGGCGAATTACAGGAATCGCCGATAGCGCCATGGTGAAGGGCGCCAGAGTCATTCCCAGCTTTGGTAACAAGCCATAGCGGGGATGCGCGACATCGACGTCGTTATAGGTTTCCCGCGCCGGTGTTAGTGCCATTTGAGCATAGCTGCCATAGCGCGGATTTTTTGAAAAAAACCACGGTACCGGGGCCACTACCTTGGTCTCAATCTCACCACAGCCGAGCAACTGGCGCAAACGGGTTTCGACAAATATCCCATGCCCCGGCCTGATGCTGCTGGGGTACAGCGTAGAAAAAAGCAGGGTTCGAACCTTGCGGCTCATGCGGATTGTTTCTCAGCCGTTCGCTTATTTGACATGCTACCGTAAACACTTCGGTAGTTGGCGACACTAACTGTCCAGTTGCGCTCCTGTTCAACGAAGCGCCGGCCGGTCGCCCGAAGTGCAGGCCAGGATTCGCGCGCAGCCAATAATTTCATGATCGTTTCGGCCAGAGACATTGCGCTGCCGGCCTTGAACAGCATGCCGGTTTCTCCATCCCGGATCAGTTCGCGGTGGCCACCAACATCGGAGGCTACCAACAGACGCCCCTGCGCCATCGCTTCGAGTGGCTTGAGCGGTGTAACAAGTTCGGTCAGGCGCATTGAGTGCCGTGGATAGGCCAGTACGTCGATCAGATCGTAGTAGCGCTGCACCTCGTGGTGTGGCACGCGGCCGGCGAAAACGACCTTATCCTCGAGCCCGAGTTGTTTTGCCTGCGCCTTGAGCGCCGCATCTTGCGGTCCGCCGCCAACCAGCAGGAGACGAATGTCGGGCAGACGGGAGAGTATTTTTGGAAAGGCATCAAGCATGAGATCGAGGCCTTCATAGGCGTAAAAGGAGCCGATGAAACCAATCACCGTGCTGTCTGACAAGCCCAGCGTCGCCTTAAGCGCCGCATCCGGTATACCGCCGAGATCAAACGACTCGACATCAACGGCATTGGGAATCACCGTCACCCGCTCGACAGGTATGCCGCGCGCCACGATATCGTTGCGCAAACCTTGGCAAATAGTGGTCACGTGGCTGGCCCGCTTCAGCGCCCAGGTCTCCAGACCACGGGTCAACCGGTAACGCAGGCTGTCCTGCGATGTTGTACCGTGATCAACCGCCGCGTCTTCCCAAAAAGCGCGCACTTCATAGACGACTGGCAGACCCAGACGGCGCCCGACGCGCAGCGTTGGAATGGCATTGAGTACTGGCGAATGCGCATGCAGTACATCAGGTCGGATCTTTTGTACGATGTTGAATAAGCGCTTTTCAACCTGCAACATCAAGGCCAGTTCGCTGACCAGTGGCAAACGGCTCGGTTTGCCCGCCGGAGCTGGTGTTCGGTAGAAATGCCAGCCATCGACGTCCTCTTCGAGTACGTCGCAGTTGACCTGCTTTGGCGTTGTCAGATGAAAAGTCTCCCAGCCCAGCTTGCGCTGCTCGCGCAGAATCGACAAGGTACGGAAGGTATATCCGCTGTGCAGCGGGATGGAGTGATCGAGTACGTGAAGAATGCGCAGGCTCATGACAGCTCCAGCGGTGGCGAATCGGCCGGGCTGGTCTCGATAATGGGTGCTTCATCAAGCACATTGCGTAGGAACGCCTCGAACATCAGCAAGGTCCAAAGCGGTGCACTGTAGTCACGTGCCCCAGACTGGTGGGCTTCGACTAAATGCTGCAGATAGGCCTGATTGAACCAGCCGGTGGCAGCTAGCCGTGGCCCCAGCACCACCTGCTGCACGCGCGCCTTGAGCGGGCCGCGGAACCAGCGGGCGAGCGGCACGGCAAAACCCATTTTCGGGCGATAGAGGACATCGTTCGGGAGATAAGGCTCCATTGATTTCTTGAGCAAGTACTTTGTCTCTTGGCCGCGAATTTTCTGCGAAGACTTCAGTGTGGCGAGCCATTCGATCAATTCATGATCCATTAGCGGCTCACGAACTTCAAGTGAGTGGGCCATACTGGCGCGGTCAACTTTGGTGTTGATGTCGCCAACCAGG
>Ga0136636_10000675_pt1 | contig 18307 bp, 12 predicted proteins | sample AntDrymUQ8522106_2_FD_104653 | JGI IMG/M metagenome (GOLD analysis project Ga0136636, IMG submission 104653) | Polar desert sand microbial communities from Dry Valleys, Antarctica - metaG UQ852 (21.06) | ecosystem: Environmental > Terrestrial > Soil > Desert | place: Antarctica: Dry Valley... | reverse complement strand
TTGATCCGTCATTCCCGCGTCGGCGGGAATGACGGGGAATAGGACGAGATGCGGGATGTTTTGCTTTTGATCTTAGGGCCCCGTGTGCAGCGCCAAGGAACGCGGAAGCCGGCGGAAAAAGGGCGAGGACTGTTTGAGGGCGTAGCCCGAGTTCCGCAGCCCCCGACGGTTTCGAGTAGCGCAGGGGAGTCGGCAAAGCCGACCGCGTAACCCGGGGTCGCCTTTTCTTTGCTTACTTTCTTTTGGCGAAGCAAAAGAAAGTAAGACGCCCACAAGGCGGAACCCCCTGCCAAATAAAGCTGAATATTTTTCACATCAAAAATCATGCAAAGCCATAAACGCCCGATAAAGCACACGCGGGTCGTACTTACCTTGATAAACCGCCGGTGGTTGGCGATCCAACCCGAGCAGACCATAAACCGCCGTCTGAGCCGAGCGAATCGAGTATTCGACGGTGAACACCACGTCATCCGGCAACTCACAAAACTGGCCGATGAAGGCGAGGTTTGCCGTGCCTTCGGGAATAACCTGCGGACGGTCGCCTTTTTCGCGGCGGAGAAACTGGCTGGTGATGAAAGGCATCAGGCACGGAATACAGGTGCAGGAATCAAGGATGCCCGGTGTTTCAACATCGACCAGCAAATGGCCGAGCAGCTCGGTCATAATTTCGCGGCCACTACATTCGGCCATCGGCTTCTTGACGAAGTCGCCAGGCTGATCAATCTTCAGCCCATAGCCCCAAAAGACGCTGACATCGGCCGGCTGGTCGATAAAGTGCGGCTGGAACGGAACGACGATGGAGGCCAGCCAGCTTGATTCCGGGAATGTCACCAGCCCGCCCTCGCCCGGCACATTACCGGTCAGGTCATGGATAATCCGCAAAAACGTCGGCGTATGCAGGGTGGTGGTAAACGACAGCCATTTGGACTCGTCAATATGTTCGGTGAAGTTGGCCGGACGGCCGAATTCTGGCCGATTGGCGGCGATCTTTTCCCACAAGGTCCACGCCCCGCCATCGCTCTTGCCTAGAGGCACCGGCGCGGCATCCATGCTGCCGAGGCTGGACGCTTCGGTCATTGAGCCGAGCGTTACCAGAACCAGATCGTTGGCTGAAACGACAATTTCGTCAGCAAGGCCATTGCGTTCAAGAATGATGCGGTCGACCCGCTTTTTACCCGAAAATTCATGCATACCGAGATCGACCACCCGGCTATTCAGTTCAAACTTGACGCCCTGGGCCGCAAGCCATTGCTGCAAGGGGCGAACCATTGAGTCGTACTGGTTGTACTTGGTCCGCATAATGCCTTGCAACTGGCTGAAACCAGCCACCATGTGGGCGAAGCGCACGAGATAGCGTTTGAACTCAACGGCGCTGTGCCAGGGCTGAAAGGCAAACGTGGTGCACCACATTAACCAGAAGTTCGTGGTGAAAAAGCTCGGATCAAACTGATCGGCAATGCTGCTCCGGCCGAGCAATGCTTCCGGTTCAATCGCCAGCCGCTCAATGGTCAGGATATGCATTTCGCGGAGGCCGAATTCCGGCGCTGTTTCCCGCTTGCCATCACGCACCAGACGGGAATTCGAAGAGGTCTGCATCATCTCGTTCCAGGCAAAAATCTCCTGGGTCACCGACCCGCTGCCATCCAGCGTGGGTATCGACGAAAACAGATCGTAGGTGCATAGATAATTGCGTTCAATCATCCGTCCACCGCGCAGCACATAGCCTTGCTCCGGCGATCCGGCGCCATCGAGCGCGCCGCCGAGTTTGTTCATTTCTTCCAGAATGGTGATGTTCTGACCCAGCAACAGGCCATCACGAATCATGAATACGGCAGCCGCCAAAGAGGCGATACCGCCGCCGACCAAATAGACCTGCCGGGCGCGCCGCCCGGCGGAATCGACCTTTAGGCCGGATGTATGTTGACTGGGCATTGATGACCTCCTGTTGCAAGCGACAACGCTTAAAGGAATCAACATACGGCAACAGGTGGCATTGTTATGTGCGCCGCCCAACATAACATATTCAGATTTTCATTTAAGCTCCGCTTAGTAGTCAGGCACCCTGCGATCGAACCTCGATATGGCGGTGACCGGGTAAGCAAGGAAAGACCAATGCCATCAATGGTGACGCACAGTCCGCGGCAAAACCGCATTCTGGCAAGCTTGGGAACAGTTGAGCTGGCCCGTCTGTCCGATGACCTTGAACTGGTCACGCTAGCTCGGGGCCAAGTTATTTACGAGCCTGGTGATCAGTTGGCCTACATTTATTTTCCGAGCACTTGCATTATTTCGCTGATTTTCAGTACCGAAAATGGCTCGTCGGCCGAATTGGCGATGACCGGCAACGATGGTCTGGTCGGCATCCCGCTGGTACTTGGCGGCGAAACCACCACCTACAAAATGGTCGTGCAGAGCGCCGGTTACGCCTACCGGCTGCCGGCCGAAATCATGGGTTGGGAAATCGACCAAGGTGGCAGTCTCCAACGCCTGTCACTGTGCTACGCCCAAGCTTTGATGACGCAGATGGCACAGAGCGTCGTGTGCAATCGACACCATTCGGTAGACAAGCAATTATGCCGTTGGCTGCTGCTCAGTCTGGACCAGTTGCCGGGCAATCAGATCGACATCACCCAGGAACTGATCGGCAACATGTTGGGGGTGCGGCGCGAAGCCGTCACCGAAGCCGCCGGCAATTTGCAGGCGGCTGGTCTGATTCAATACCGCCGTGGGCACATTACGGTGACCAATCGCCCGGGCCTAGAAGCTCGGGTCTGCGAATGCTACCGCGTCGTCAAATCGGAATACGACCGCTTGTTTAATCTGATCCAACCCACGCCAGTCAAACACCGTGTCCGACCCAACCCCGCCACGGTTCGCCAGCGCGCCGAAGTCCGCCTGCAAAAAACACTGCGCAACACGCCAGCTGCGGCCAATACGGTGCAGGATGACGCTCGCTTGTTGCACGAATTACAGGTGCATCAGGTTGAACTGGAAATGCATAACGAGGAACTTCATCAGTCCTATAACGAAGCCGATGCCTTGCGCGAAAAGTTTGCCGATATTTACGACTTTGCGCCGGTTGGCTATTTCACCCTGAACAACCTCGGCGTCATTCTTCAGCTCAACCTGGCCGGCGCTATTTTGCTCGGCATCAAGCGCTCACAAAACAAGCGCCATCGCTTTGCTGCTTCGGTGAAACCTGAGTTCCTTGAGACGTTCAAAAATTTTCACGCAGAAGTCATGAACGGCAAGTCAAAAATGCATTGCGAACTGGCACTGATTGCAGCCGAACACCGGCCCGAGGCGGTGGTAAGAATTCAGGCGGTGCCGGATGACGAAGGTAAAGAGTGTCGGATGGTGGTGATCGACATCACGGCTGAAGTAATCGCCCAAAAGGCGTTGCAGGAACGCGAAGAATACCTGCGTGCCCTGCTCGACAACTTTCCATTCTCAGTCTGGCTCAAGAATGCGAATGGCCAATATCTGGCGGCAAACACGACGGTGGTCAACATCCTTGGCTTGCCATCGCCGGCATCGCTGGTCGGCAAGACCGATTACGACATTCTCTCTCCGGCGTTAGCGGCCAGATACATTGCCGAAGATCAGGCCGTGATGAGCAGCGGCGAAAAACGACACGTCGAGGAGCTGATTGACGTTCAGGGCGAACAGCGCTGGCTTGAAACCTATAAGTCGGCGATTGTCCTAGAAGACCAGAAGATCGGCACGGTAGGCTTTGCCCGTGACATCACCCAACGCAAGCTGATGGAAGCCGAGCTGGAGAGGCTGGCTGCCATCGACCTGCTGACCGGCCTGGTGTCGCGACCCCACTTTCTCGTGCATCTCGAAAAAACCTATTCCGTTGTTAAACGCGACCGTCTCCAACATGGGGTTGTGCTGGTGATGGATATCGATTACTTCAAATTATTTAGCGACACCCACGGTCAATCGATCAGCGATGTGATGCTGCGATTGGTTGCTGGTCTATTACAAGATGAGTTGCGCCAATCGGATACGGCCGGGCGGATCGAGCAGAAAAAATTTGCCATCGTTCTACCGATCAGCGATATCCCCGGCGCGCTGGGTTTTGCCGAGCGCGTGCAGCAAAAAATTGCCGATACTGCCATCATCGTCGGTGATCGGCGCGGTGCAGTCACGCTCAGTATTGGCATTGCCGCGATCAATCCTGAGGACGATTCCAGCGCGGATTCCCTGAACCGAGCTGATGCAGCGTTAGCACTAGCCAAGGCCAACGGCCGCAACCGGATAGAGCTGGCCCCGGAAGTAACGTGCGCTAACGAACAGACCGCCGAGCGCTAGCGGATCATTCTGAATCTGCGTCTTCAAGACAAATCTGTTTGGACGTGATCTCGGGTGCCGCTTCAAGGGTGCCGGGATGATATAGATCAGCGCTGTCCTGCTCCGCCCCTTCACAGAGCGGCGCGGCAGGACAGAGGCTGGACTAAGCCGAACCGAACCGAAGGAGAATCCCATGCTATATACCGTTGCCGTCGTACTGCTGATTTTGTGGCTGCTCGGGCTGGTCACCTCGACTACCTTGGGCGGTTTTATCCATATTCTGCTGGTCATCGCCATTGTCGTCGTCTTGCTCCGCGTGATTAGCGGCCGAAATGTGGTTTGAGCCACGAAGAATGATCGGCGAACCATTTCGTTGATTTGAAAATTGGGGTAAAAACCGGGTCGACCGTAGCAATCATGCCAACCAAGCCATAAGAACGCCCCAATGAAACCCGCCCACCGCCACACTGAACGCCACCGCACTGATCGCATCGGCTGGTTGCGCGCGGCGGTGCTTGGCGCCAATGACGGTATTGTTTCGACCGCCAGCCTGGTGGTCGGCGTCGCGGCGGCTAATGCCAGCCCAAGCAGTATTCTGGTTGCCGGCGTCGCTGGGCTGGTTGCCGGGGCGATGTCGATGGCGGCTGGCGAATATGTTTCCGTGCATTCTCAGGCCGATACCGAGCAAGCTGATCTGGCGCGGGAAGGCAGCGAACTGGCGGCAGACCCCACCGCTGAGCATCGTGAACTGGCCGGTATTTACGTCAAACGTGGCCTTGATGCCGAGCTGGCGGCGCAAGTTGCCGAACAATTGATGGCCCATGATGCGCTCGGTGCCCATGCCCGTGACGAACTGGGCATCTCCGACACCTTGAGTGCACGCCCGGTGCAAGCCGCCTTGGCTTCAGCGGCCAGCTTTGCAGTGGGCGCTGCCCTGCCGCTTACGGTGACCGCGCTGGCACCGGCGCCGCAACTGATCATCTGGGTTTCCGCAACCTCGCTCGTTTTTCTCGCCCTGCTCGGCACCCTGGCCGCTCAAGCCGGCGGTGCGGCGGTGCTCGCCAGTGCCTGGCGCGTTACTTTCTGGGGCGCGCTGGCCATGGCCATGACCGCCGGCGTCGGCGCGCTTTTTGGGGCCGCTGTTTGAAACTGCCAAAAATTCTGAATTGATTGCAGCTGCTTTCCCCTACCAAGCCGAATGAGCGTAGGGTTCCGCCCCTTCGCCACAGCGACTTGAGAACACGCCATGCCCACCCCCGCCCAACCGACCTCGACCAACCTGGCAATCGAATCCGCGCCAGATGCCGTCAAATCTGATTTCCCTATTGTTGGCATCGGCTGTTCAGCCGGCGGTCTGGAGGCGCTTGAAGCATTTTTCAGCCACACGCCGAGCGATAGCGGCATGGCATTTGTCGTCGTGCAGCATCTCGACCCCCACCACCTCAGTAGTTTGCCGCAACTGCTGCAACGCAAAACGCCGATGCCGGTGGTTGAAGCCGGCGACCGGATGCCGGTACTTCCTGATCACGTTTATGTCATCCCGCCCAACAAGGATCTTTCGCTGCTGCATGGCGTGCTGCATTTGCTTGACCCAACCGAGCGACGTGGCCTGCACCTACCAATCGATTTCTTTTTGCAAACCTTGGCGGATGATCGGCAAGAAAACGCCATCGGCATCATTCTTTCCGGCATGGGTTCTGACGGCATGCTCGGGCTCGGCGCTATCAAGGAAAAATCCGGCCTCACCCTGGCGCAGGAACCGGCGAGCGCCCAGGCGGACAGTATGCCGAGAAGCGTTATCAAAGCGGGTATCGTCGATATCGTCGCCGCACCGGAAATATTGCCCGAGTGCATCATCAGCTTTCTCCAGCAAGCTCCGGCTGTTTTATTGAGCGAAAGTACTCCTCAGATTGATCATCAGAGTTCGCTGGAAAAAATTATCGTTTTACTCCGCAACCGGAGCGGTAACGATTTTTCCCTTTACAAGCCGAGCACGCTGTACCGCCGCATCGAACGGCGTACTACCTTGCTGCAGCTCGAAGACATCACCAAATATGTGTCATATTTGCGCGACAACCCGCAGGAGCTTGATCTGCTCTTTAAGGAGCTGCTGATCGGCGTCACCAATTTTTTCCGCGACCCGGCGTTGTGGGAATTTCTCCGCGAAACCACGCTCCCCAATCTTTTTGCCAAATACCCGAATGGCAAGCAATTACGGGCTTGGGTGCCGGCCTGTTCCAGCGGCGAGGAAGCTTTTTCGCTGGCCATTACCTTCCGGGAAGCGATTGAACAGATCAAACCGGAAGGCCATTTCACATTACAAATTTACGCCACCGACCTCGATGTCGATGCGGTCGACAAGGCCCGGCGCGCCATTTACCCCAGCAATATTGCGGCGAATGTTTCACCCGAACGCCTTGCCCGTTACTTCTCGGCAGAAGAAGGCGGCTACCGGGTCAGCAAGAGTATTCGCGAGACCGTGATCTTCGCGCCACAAAACATTATCTCTGCCCCGCCCTTTACCAAAATGGACCTGATCTCCTGCCGCAACCTGTTGATTTATTTTGGCGCCGAGTTGCAGAAGAAGCTGATGCGGATCTTCCACTATGCGTTGAATCGCGATGGCATTCTTGTTTTGGGTAGCGCGGAAACCGTGGGCAGCTTCACTGAGTTATTCTCGGCCATGGACAAAAAATCACGCGTCTTCGCCCGCCTTGACCAGTCTTCGCAGCCTTATCGCCTCGACTTTCCGGTGAGTTATCTGACCAACACCCAGTTGGACAATGAAAGCACTCGCCCGGAGTTCCGCGATAGCCTGGAGTATTTGACGGATCAAGTGATTCAGCAACAGTACTCGCCGGCCGCCGTGTTGGTGAATGGCGATGGCGACATCCTTTACTTTAGCGGCCGCACTGGCAAATACCTGGAACCAGCCGCCGGCAAGGTCAATATCAACATCCACGCAATGGCCCGTGAGGGCTTGCGCGACGCCCTGACCGGCGTTATTCGCAACGCCCTGCACCAGACCGCGGCTATCCATTTGAATGGCTTGCAGATTGGCAGCAATAGTAGCGTGCAGACGGTGAACGTCACTGTTCAGTGCATTGCAAAGCCGGATGCCCTGCGCAACCGGGTGCTGGTCGTCTTCAACGATGTGGCAACGCACCCGGGGGGCAGAAAATCGGCCAAGGGCGCCGCTTCTGACCGCGAGAGCGCCTTGACGCTGGAACTGCAGCAAACCCGCGAAGCCTTGCGCAGCATCCATGAGGAAATGCAGACCTCGGATGAAGAAGCCAAATCGGCCAACGAAGAAATTCAGGCTTCCAACGAAGAACTGACAACTTCGAAAGAGGAGTTGCAGTCGATGAATGAGGAACTGCAGACGGTTAATGCCGAACTGCAATCCAAGCTCGATGACCTGAGTTGGGCCAGAAACGACATGTCGAACCTGCTCAACAGCACGGAAATTGCCACTGTCTTTCTCGACAACCAGATGAATCTGCGGCGCTTTACGCCGTATGCGACACATCTCTTCAAGCTCATCCCGGGCGACGTCGGTCGCTCGCTCTCCGATATCGTCACCGACCTTAATTATCCGCAACTGAAGGACGATGCCCTGGCGGTTCTGGGCAGCCTGGTCTTCCACGAACAACAGATCAGCACGCAGGATGGCCGCTGGTTTCGGGTGCGCATCATGCCCTACCGCACACAAGACAACGTGATCGACGGTGTCGTCATCACCTTTATTGACATCACTGCTACCAAGCAACTCGAAGCCGAATTGCGCAAGCGCGAGGTGGTCAATAAGGATGCTTTGGCGAAGCCTTGTACCGAAAAACTCCTTCCGGACAAGCCATCTTGATGCCATGTCGCTATGTAGGATGCCCAACAGAACTCGCCATGTGATCGGACTACTGTTCAGTTTGGCCGGTAAATTGACGGGATTAAGCGCCCTTGTTGATTGCCCGATGAGCATCTTCGACAACAGCGAGGCAACAAAATGAAACGCAATATAATTTTAGCCAGCATCCTGGCCATCTCCCTGAGCTTGGGAAACATGGCCTTGGCCAAAGACAAAGACAAAGACCGCCACGATGATCGTCACGACGACCGTGGCCGCCACGAGCAGGCGCATCGAGGCAACCATGGCTGGGAGCGTAATAATCATGACCGTGGCAATAACCGCTATTACGAGTCACGCCGCTATTACCAGTCACGCGCCTATCAGGACGATAGACGTGGCTCGGGCGCCGGGCGCAACCACAATTTTTATCGCGGCGATCGCCTCTCCAGCGAATATCGCCACCAATATTATGTGGTCGATGATTGGCGCGGCCACCGCCTGAGCGCCCCTCCGCGTGGCTATCATTGGGTTCAAACCGGGCCGGATTACGTGTTGGTTGCCATCGCCAGCGGCATCATTGTGCAGATTTTGCTGAGCCACTGATTTTCCTGGGCCACCGCTGAAGGTGGTCCGGTCAGGACAATTGCTTCAAATTGACATTGATATTGTCGTTGACCCCGCCAAAACTCGTTAACTTTCAATGAGTCACGAAGATATACGTTCATAACATATTGATTTGTATAGATTTCTGTCTTTTTGGGTGGCTCATGGAGACAGAAAAGCAAGATTGTTCAGGTGGTTGGTTAGCATTAACGGAAGCCTTTTCAGAGATTTCTGACCCTCGCGTGAAGGGGCGCTCAATACTCCTCTATGTAGGCTAGCGCACCGACCCGGTGTTCCACTCTAATTATTCTTGGCACAAATGAACTGAATATGTATCCACCTATCCGAAAAACCTTGGTCAAACCGACTTAATAAAACCACACCCAGAGGATCAATACCATGCCGCAAAAAATTGAATACATCGCGAAGATGGAACAACAACTTGAAAAACTGAATCTGAAAATGACTCAACTGGCCGCCGATGCACAGGTTGCAAAAGATGAGGCGCGAGACGCATACAAGGAAAAAGTGACCAAGCTGCGTCAGCAGTCGAAAGTTGCTGCTGCAAAACTTGAAGAGTTAAAAACATCCAGCGAGGACTCTTGGGGAACGATGGTTACAGATATGGAAAAAATGCACGACTCATTTACCCATTCATTTTTCTCGCTGTTTCAAATCCCGACCGCTAGCTGGTCGCAAGGGGCTACGGAGAAAAAACCACTGACCGGCCATTCAGCACCAGCAAAAAAATCCTAAACAGATTCTGCAATTTAATTGCCATCTTTAACCATAGTCGGGCGTCATTTACTGACCTGATCCTGCCCTTCAATTGCTTGTGCCTCGGTTGGCCGATGCCTATGACCTCAGTAGGCGCGAGCCATTCGAGAACGGCAAGCATCCTTTGGCAAACTTGGGATGCCCCACTATCAGGTTAGTGCGCTGGCGAATAGACATTGGGAGCAGCCCTGAATACCTTGCGTATGTCGGGCGATTTCCCAACACGAAACTCTGGTGCCAATTTGCGTGGCTGGCAATCTGACTAGATGCGTGACGACACCAAAGAGATAACAGAACGAGGAGAATTGGCAATGTTGCAGTCAAGAGAAGGTCAAAGGATTCCAGCAGTTACGTTCCAGATTCGTGTCGATAATGAATGGCAGAAAACCAGTAGCGACGACCTGTTCAAAGGCAAGACCGTGGTCCTTTTCGCTTTGCCGGGCGCCTTCACTCCGACGTGTTCGAGTACCCATTTGCCGCGTTACAACGAGCTGGCAAGCGTATTCAAGGCCAACGGCATTGATAGCGTGATCTGCCTTTCGGTGAACGACCCGTTCGTGATGCTTGCGTGGAAACAGGACCAAAATGCTAAAGACATCTACTTTCTGCCCGATGGTAATGGTGAATTCAGCAAGGGCATGGGCTTGCTCGTCGATAAGTCGGACATCGGTCTGGGCCAGCGCAGCTGGCGCTATTCCATGCTGGTCAAGGATTGCTTGATCGATAAAATGTTTATCGAAGCGGAGGGGCCGGGCGACCCCTTCAAGGTTTCGGACGCAGATACCATGCTGCAGTACATCAGTCCAGACGCCTGTTTGCCGCCAAGGGTGACCTTATTTGGCAAGCCGGGCTGTCCGCATTGCGCGCGCGCCCGCAAGATGCTCTCAGATAATGGCTATCGCTTCGAGGATATCGAACTAGGCAGTCACGGTATCAGCTACAGCTCGCTACAGGCGGTGACCGGACATGGCACGACGCCACAGGTGTATATCGATGGCGAACACATCGGTGGTGCGGATGAGCTGGAAGTCTGGTTGGCGAAGAGACCTGTCGTGGCTTAGCGCAGGAACCAGATCTCATGACCCCAATGACTGTTGATGTCGCCATTATTGGCGCGGGCACCGCTGGAATGGGCGCCTACTTGGCCGCACGCGTTCACACTGAATCCGTCTTGCTGATCGAAGGCGGCAGTTACGGCACGACATGCGCCCGTGTTGGCTGCATGCCCAGCAAGTTACTTATTGCCGCAGCAGATGCTGCCTATCACGCTCGCCATACCGATCCGTTCGGCATTCATGTGGAGGGTGTGTCGGTTAACGGCGAGGCGGTGTTGGCGCGAGTGCGCTCCGAGCGGGATCGTTTCGTCGGCTTCGTGCTGAAAACCATCGACTCCTTTCCGCCGGCCAGCCGCTTGTCAGCGCACGTAAAGTTTTACGATGCGGCGACCCTGGTAACGTCGTCCGGTCAGTTGATTCACGCCGGGCGCATCGTCATAGCCAGTGGCAGCAGCCCCATTTTGCCAAGCATGCTTAAGGCGCTGAACACTCGTTTGCTCACGAGCGAAACGATATTTGAGTTGCCCACCTTGCCCACGAGTCTGGCGGTATTCGGCACAGGTCCGCTCGGGATGGAACTGGGCCAGGCCATGAGCCGTTTGGGCGTAACGGTCAGAATGTTCGGCGTTGGCGGCGGCATTGCCGGTATTCGCGATGACGCCCTGCGGACTTGTGCGAACGAGACATTTAATGAAGAGTTCTATCTTGATCCATCCGCTGAGGTGAAGTCGGTAACGGAAACCGCTGCTGGGGTCGATGTCCATTTCCTGGATCGCGACAGCAAATGGAAGACAGAGTCGTTCGACTATGTGCTGGCAGCGACCGGCCGTGCTCCGAATGTTGAGGGATTGGCGCTGGAAAATGCCGGCCTGAAAGTGGACAAACGCGGCGTGCCGCTCTTCGACCGCTTCACGCTTCAGTGTGGCAACAGTGCTATTTTTATTGCCGGCGATGCCAGCAACGAGATTCCCTTGTTGCACGAAGCCGCCGATCAGGGCCGCATTGCCGGTGACAATGCCGGACGCTATCCCGCCGTAAAGGCCGGCTTGCGCCGCACATCACTGGCCGTCGTATTTACTGATCCACAAGTTGCGTCGGTTGGACTGAACATGGACCAGATCCGCGAACACTACCCAAATCGTTACTCCGTGGGTCAGGTATCGTTCGCCGACCAAGGTCGCAGCCGCGTCATGCTGTGCAACAAGGGGCTGCTGAAAGTATATGCGGAGCAGGACAGCGGCTTGTTCCTCGGGGCGGAAATGTTCGGTCCGGCGGCTGAACATATCGGACATCTGCTTGCCTGGGCAGCGCAACAAAAAATGACGGTTACCGAAATGCTGGATATGCCCTTCTACCATCCGGTTATCGAAGAAGGCCTGCGCACGGCCTTACGCGACCTCAATCAGAATTTGCACATTGGCCCGGACGCAATAGAGCGCTGCATGGATTGCGGACCGGGAGCTTAGGAAAATGTCGGGCCGTGGTTTGAGTCAATAGCTGCATACCGGCCACTCAGGCGAACACTTCCCGCTTGGATCGAACGGCCCTTTCCTGACCGGGAGCACTCCGTGGGGTACGCGCCACATTGCAGCCGTTGAAAAACGCAGGTTTTGGCCAACGCCGACTTCTTGGCGCAGGCACCTACTCACCCTTTTGGCCATCAGCGGACGTCGATAGTCAACAGAAAGTGCTTCTTTGAACGGCAGATCTCTGATTACGAAGCCGCTCTTCGCAATCTTGAGTTGGAAGCTTGACTGGCATGCAGGACGGGACAAAGTCCATAGCGAGCCTGATGCATTGCATCGGGAATCGATCGTAACGGCCAACGAACGGCGGCTGGCGATTGCGGTGTAATGCTCAGCGGTTTGCTAGGTGCCAACACGCAAGGCAGCCGCATCAAGCAGTTTTTCAACCTCTTCCGCCAGCGCCGATGCCAATACACCGGCGGCGTCTGATCGCCCTTCCCGCGCCGTTTGATCGGTCTCTTTGGCGATAGCGTAGACACCATGCGCCATCAAGTTGCCGGCAACGCCCTTGATGCTATGCGCGATGAAAGCCAGTTCAGCCAGATCTCCCCGCTCTGCCGCCAGCCGCAAACGATTCGGTGTCTGATGGTGGGACTGCAATAAGGACGCAGCGAGACGGGTAACAAAATCGACCTTGCCGTTGAAGTTGGCCTCGATGGCAGGCCAGTCAATGACGACCACAGGCGCCTCGGCGGTAGTTAAAGATTCAGTGCCCGAAGCAATATTCGGCGAGGAACCTGCCAACGCCTCTGATCCGGCACTGGGTGGCTGAGCATCTAGCGCAACATGGCGCAAAATCACATTCACTAGGTGTTCTAAGTCAATCGGCTTGCTGACGTGGTCGACCATACCGGCCGCCAGACATTTCAACCGGCTCTCCGGCATGGCATGCGCTGTCACCCCGACAATCGGTAGCTCGATGCCCAGTTCACGAATGCGGCGAGTTGTTTCATAGCCATCCATCTCAGGCATTTGAATATCTGTCAGAAAAATATCCCAAGCACCTGGGCCGTCGGCGATCAAACGGTCTACTGCAAGTTGGCCAGCCTCGACGCTAACGAGCCTTGCCCCTTCGTCACCAAGCAAGCTTTCCAGCACCAATCGATTGATCTCATTGTCATCCGCGACAAGTACATTGATACCTTGCAGGCGCCTTAAAGGACAACATTCCCTAAGCACCGGATCAGTAAGTGGTAAATTGACTTCTCTCAAGGGCAGGCGAAGCTCAAAGCAACTACCAGCACCAAGAATGCTGCTGACCTTGATTTCCCCACCCATCAAGTCAACCAGGCCACGGCTGATAGACAAGCCCAAGCCGCTACCGCCGAAACGCCGTGTAGTGGCCCCATCGGCTTGCTCAAAGGCGTTGAAGATGCGCCCGACTTGCTCTTCACTCATACCGATACCCGTATCGGTGATCAAAAAAATCAGGCTTTCGGCATCTCGATCGATGGCTAGAAGAACGCTGCCTTGGTCAGTAAATTTGACCGCATTCGATAACAGATTGACGATAACTTGCAGAATGCGTACCTCATCGCCGAGACAACCAGTCGGCAGATCAGGGGATTTTTTAACCTTGAAAATCAGCCCTTTTGATCGTGCCCGCTGCGCATTGAGGGTGACGGCACGCTCGATCATTCGGTCAAGATGATAAGGAAGTGGCGTAGTCGTCAACTTGCCAGCCTCAATCCGGGAGAAATCGAGAATGTCGTTTACCACTGCCAACAGATGCTGACCACAATCAATAATACCGTTAAAGGTGCTGTTGGCTTGGCGGCCCAGGCTCTCCCGTTGGCCGACAAGAGCTAAACCAAGCACACCATTGAGGGGGGTGCGAATTTCGTGGCTCATGTTGGTGAGAAAATCACTTCTCGCTTGTGCCAAACGCTTGGATTCTGCCAAAGCCGCTTCACGATCTGCGCTAGCCTGAATCTGTTGCGTAATGTCGAGCACGCTGATAACGACAAATGAGCGGCCGCCAATGAGCAAGGGGCCAAGACCCATTTCGACATCAAACTCCTCCCCACTTTGGCGGCAGGCACGCAGATGGCGTGACTTCCCCCTCAACCGAACTTGCAGATCCGCTGCAAAATCAGCACGGTGAACCCGATGTTTGGCCCGATAACGCTCTGGCATCAGCAGTTCGACCTTCAACCCGACCATGCTTCCGCCGCCATAGGCAAACATCGTCTCGGCACTGACGTTGGCTCGTAATATCTGGCCCAGGTCATCAACCAACATCATGGCGTCCGGGGAAGTGTCGAGAATCAGATTGGCCCAACGTTCACTTTCACGCAGCGCCAGTTCGACGTGACGGAGCGCCGTAATGTCGTGCATGATGTGCAGCGAATAGAGGTAGCTTCCCTGCTCGTCGGTAACCGGATTGCTGCTAGACGAGAAGAGACGCTCACCGACCTCAACCTCTTCGCGACAGTGGCCTCCCTGCCTGAGCAGTGCGCCCTGACAGCCCGGTAACGGACCATCGCCGAGTGGGAAAACCTGCCAGTACGGCAAACCCAAGGCTTGAGCTTCGCTGATCCCAGCTGCCCGAAAATAGGCTCGATTACCCAGTAGAACGCGGAATTCGGCATCATGCAGGAACAAGGGGTCAGCAATGGCGTCGCAGGTAAATCGCCAAATATTGGGGTTGACCGCAGCAATTGAACGCTGATTGTCGGGTAGTGCCTGAAGTTTGAGTTCCATATCAGCCGACTTAAATAATTATCAAAAAAGAATTTCTTTTCCTCACCGCTCAGCCTTAATTCATGCATTGGTAATTTAACCATCCACAAAATAGGCGCTTGTCTTATTGCTGTAAATATTGAGGAGTTTCTGATGTCCTGTCAGTCAGGCTTAACGGTTTTTTTATCGCCATTAACTGATAGCGTGTCAGGATTAACTTATGGGCGAAAAGCATTGAAGATGTTTCAATCATTGTTTTGATTATTCGGCCCTACCTTCTCCTAAACTAACCACCCAGCGCCTTGTGAATTTGCCGGTGAAAAGAAAAACCATGAAGCCGAAAACGCTAGTCAAAGCAAGTGAACTAAGGCAACAGGCAGAACTGCGCTTAACAAAACAGGGAGCACCGAATGAGTCTTGGCCCGTTTCCGGCGACCAGCAAAGACTTCTCCACGAACTGCAGGTGCACCAGTTCGAGCTGGAAATCCAGAATGAGGAACTGCGCAATTCAGAGGCTCAGATAGCCGCAGGGCTGGCCCATTTCACCGCGCTTTACGATGGGGCACCGGTTGGCTATTTCACCTTGCAATGCGATGGCACAATTATCCAAACAAACCTTGCCGGGGCGCAGCTACTTGGCCTCGACCGAAGCCAATTACTCGGCCACCGCTTCAACGCGTTTGTGACGACGCAAGGCCTTGCACCCTTTGCAATTTTCCTGCAGCAAATCTTTGCCGGTGAAGCCAGGCAAAGCTGTGAAGTGGTATTGGCTAGCAAAAACCAGCCACCGAAGACCGTGCAAATTCAGGCTACGCTCCCGACTGATCAGCGTGAATGCTGGGTTGCAGTCATGGATATTTCTGATCGAAAGCGCGCTGAACAAGCACTTATTGCCTCGGAAGTATTTGCCGCCATTGCTCTTAAAGCGGAACAGACGCTAAGTTTTAGCGAAGAACGTTTCCGTAGCGTTTTTAAGAGCGTCAATACCGGCATTGCCTCATGTGACAAGACAGGGATGTTTCTCTATTGCAATGAAGCCTTCCGTGCCATGCTCGGCTATGACGCAGAAGCCTTGAAACAGAAGCGCTTCATTGATTTCACATTTCCCGCTGACTTACCAAAGGAGATGGTTTTATTTAATGAGATCCTGACTGGTCAACGCGAAAAATACCAATTGGAGAAACGTTGCGTTACAGCCGACAGGCAAATTATTTGGGTTGATTTTTTTATTGCCACCATCCGCGATAAGTCTGGCGCTATTGTCAATTTTATTGGTGTCATCAGCGACATTACCGCACGCAAGAAATATGCTCTGGCCCTTGCCGACTCAAAACAGAAATTACGGGCCTTGGCCTCGTACCAAGAAAGAATTCTTGAACGTGAACGCAAACATATCGCGGGCGAAGTACATGACGAGCTGGGTCAACTGCTAACCGCACTAAAAATGGATATTTCCTTGGTGCGCCTGAGTTTTGGCGAAAATCCTCAGTTACTCGCCTTGGTCGAGGATATGCGCTCGCTGGTTGAGAAAACCTTTGACGTGGTTCGCCAAGTGACCAGCAATTTGCGCCCGGCCGCCCTCAATCATGGGCTGGTCGCTGCAATCGAATGGCTGGCCAGTGATTTTTCCAAACGCAGCTCGATACGCTGCCGGCTTGATGCCGACGAGGGCGATATTTTGCTTGGTGACACTCAAGCAACAGCCGTCTTTCGGGTCATCCAGGAATCCTTGACCAACGTCATTCGCCACGCCCAAGCTAAAGAAGTCGTCATTTCATGGCACCACATCGGGAAAAAACTGCAGGTTGTCGTCACAGACGACGGACACGGTTTCGATATCGTATCGGTGGGCAAAGCCAAAGGTTTTGGCCTACTTGGCATGCGGGAACGCCTGCTGGCTCTAGGCGGTACTTTACGGATTGACAGCGGCCTCGGCAACGGGACGACGCTGACCATCGAGCTTCCATTGTCGAAAAGAAAGGCATCATGATTCGGATCATCATTGCCGACGATCACGCCATTGTGCGTAGTGGCTTGAAGCAAATTTTTGCGACCACCAGCGATATTGTGGTGAGCAGCGAAGCAACGCGGGGTGACGAGGTCCTTGAGCAATGGTACCGGGTGCCTTGCGACTTACTCTTACTCGACATGACAATGCAAGGACTGAGCGGCGTTGACCTGATCAAATATCTACATGACGAAAACCCGGCCTTACCGATTCTGATCCTCTCAATGCATAACGAAGCCCAGATTATTGCCCGGGCCTTAAAAGCCGGCGCGGCTGGTTATGTCACCAAAGACAGCGAGCCGGAAATTCTGCTTATGGCCATTAGAAAAGTGGCTAACGGCGGTAGGTTTATCGACCCGGCACTGATTGAAACCATGATTTTCCAAGCCACCGAAGTTGAAGTTTTCCCCCACGACGTCCTTAGCAAGCGGGAGCTTCAAGTGCTGAAATTAATTACCACGGGCAGCGCGCTAGGTCACATTGCCGAGCAGTTGCATGTCAGCCCCAAAACGGTCAGTACGCACAAAATGCGCCTGATGCAGAAACTGGGTATCGACAACAACGCAGCCCTAATTCGTTACGCCACAAAGTACGGAATATTTTGAGATAAGAAAACTTCATCGCTTGCCGTGGCGACAAGTGACCAAGGGAACCACACGCATAAAATTTGATTTTCCCGGCTGAGTTCGTTCAAGAGTTGGCTAACGCTCTTCACCCTGAGAATTTTCCTGATCTGCCTCTGTGCTTTCGCCGTTTTCGCCAGCCGGATACTGCGCGCAGGCACGCTGCGATTATTGGGAGAGCACTAAGTATCGACAGTCTCAATCATGGCCAATACGCAAGCACGGAAATCCGCTGATGAATGACCGCAGTCCTTTATCTGCCAGTCATACCGCTAGCTGCGTGGCCGGTGATGAATGCGTAACTGGTGCGCGCATCCTCGCCGAGTTCATACAGGTTGATGCTGCGCAGCTGCCAGGGCGCGAAGTCCAGGCCTTCGGGGGCGTCGGGGGTAAGGGCGCGCACTTCCAGGCCCCAGTCGGGGAAAACGCGTTGTCGTGCGGTGCTCTCGATGACGATACGCAAGTTGCGATGCCGTTTATCACTTTTGATTTTGTCGATGAGCTTGAACAACGCCTCCCGCTCGCCTTCGAGCATTTGCATGAAATAGCCGTCCTGATAGACGAGGCAGCCCGTGATGCCCGCTGTACGGTTGGCGGCACTGGCCTGCTGCTGCAAATTGTCGAGCGCTTTGGGAGACATCGCTTTTGCCGCTTGGCTGACGTAGATCAGGAAATGCAGAGGGGCTGTCATGTTTGAACTGCCCTGTTGGGCTTCGCGCTCGAAGGTTTCGATGAAGGCATCCTCCTCCAGCGGCCGATGGAAGTAGTAGCCCTGGATGAAATCGCAACCGAAGGCACACAGCTCGCGCTGCTGCGCGCCGTTTTCCACGCCCTCGGCGACCAGCTTAAGACCGAGTGCTCGTCCCAGGCCAATCACGGCACGAACGACAGCT
>Ga0136636_10000674_pt1 | contig 18320 bp, 23 predicted proteins | sample AntDrymUQ8522106_2_FD_104653 | JGI IMG/M metagenome (GOLD analysis project Ga0136636, IMG submission 104653) | Polar desert sand microbial communities from Dry Valleys, Antarctica - metaG UQ852 (21.06) | ecosystem: Environmental > Terrestrial > Soil > Desert | place: Antarctica: Dry Valley... | reverse complement strand
TAAAAGAAACCGTAGCGCTTTGTCCAATTTTCAATGATTTTGCATAACTCACATTTACTTGCGTTTCAACCCAAAGTGTGTTTAAAGCGGCCAACTTAATTATAGCGGCACCTTCCATGACATAACTACCTTCCGTAGCCGTTATCTCCGAAATATTACCTGTGGGCTTCTACCCATCCACTCCGTGAACACAATAACCTGATTTTCGGATAAATCAGGAATGGCATCAATGGGATTTTGCTGCACACTATAAATCCCCCAACCAAACAAGCAGGCGGAAACAAGCAAAACAATCGATCGGTTTTTTAGTGAGAATGATATTAATTTTTCTACCATTAGGATTAATTATTTGCTGCAATACTGTCGCTCTTTTTTTTCATCCAATTTAGCAATACCGCTTTACTCTCTTCAGTGAGTCTGGCATTTTTGTGTATGATCGTATAAGAAGCCAAAGGCATTTCATCTGACTGTATTTGTTTGATCATTCGATCTAATTTGCTTCGTTGTTTTCGTTTGGAGTAAGTACCATATTCGCTAAAATTCAGATTTTCTTTTCCTTCATTAATATGACTATCCAGAAACAGTCGTACAGGCTGAACATTGGAGTACCAGGGATAATTAGTGCTATTACTGTGACAGTCAAAACAGGAAATTTGTAAAATTTTTTCCACTTTGGAAGGAACCTTGTACAATTTTGTGAAATGCATAGGTGAAACCTGCCCATACTCTACGTTACGGGCGGGTTGATACAGTTGCATCAACAAAAAAAGGACTACACTTAAGATAGCCCCTTTTTTTATGATTGGTTTCATTTACAATTCTTTTTCTACTCTCCCACAGGTCAACATTTCAGCGCCGTAATATGGATTTTTGATCTCTTTCGAGTCACTTATCCAATAGCCACTTTTTCCCTGATCATACATTGGACAATACTCTTGATATAACTTTTTATTTGTTCCAAAAGTTTTTATCATATCATTTATGTCTCTACTCAAAAGGGCAAAATGTTCTCTTTGATGCTCTATTTTTCCAGCGTTGTCAGCAATATGTTCGGCGTGTTCTTTGGCATCATCTGCAATTTCAATATATTCCTTTTTCAATTTTGCATCGATTGAAGTAGTGTTTGCTGCATTGAAGGTTGCTAATAACGCCTTAGCAGCAGCGGCTGCTCCATTTGAATCATCGTTTACAAGTGCATTTTTAACTTTTAAATAATCATTTACATTTGCATCTACAGTTACAGAAAAGGGAGTTACCGCAACCTTTTCTGTTTTTACTTCCTCAGAAACAGCTTCCGTTTTAACTACTGGCTCCGTTAATTCCATACCGCATTTAGAACAAGTATCCCCTTGCTTTCCAGTAACTTCAGGATGCATTGGACATGAGTATAATTGCGATGTACTTTGTGTAGTTTCTGGCTTCACGGACTCTTCTTGCTTATTTTTTTGATTACAGCCTACAACTACAATTGCCATTAGAACTGTTGAAAGAATTATTTTTTTCATTTTTATTAGATTTTTCATTTTTATTAAATTTTGATGTAGGTATTCAAACTTACTATTTTGTAATATTAAAAAAAGTATACTCCAGATTCAAATAAATCCCATTTGGTGCAGATCGAAGCATGGAACTATACAATTCATGCCTATAGGCAATATCAATACGTGCCTGACTTTGGATAATGAATTGTATCGCTGGTACGGCATCTAAATATGATTTCCCGTTTTCATTTATCGTTTGTCCTATAAATTCTACCATAAGGTTAATATTTGTTTGTTTAAAATTGGTATATTTTTTAGGATACATTAATTTTCCAAAAGACAAACTATAATTAGTCGCATGGTCTCCCTGCGTTGACGGAAAGGGATAATTAGGTTTGTTATCTAAAGCTTTTTCAAAACTAACAGACGAACTAATGGCTACTTTTTTGATTAATTTAGTAGCGACAATTCCAGTTTCAAACCCAGTATTGTGTCCCATTATTTCAATTGTTTCCTGATGAATATCGGCATTATTGAAACTGTATCTCCCAAAAGCAGCCAGACGAAAATGACTGTTCAAGTCATCCGTTGAAAAAAACCGATATTTGGCGTAAAGACTGCCACCTTCAGTTACTAATTGTGAATTTCTATTGCTCACAAACATTGATGTTCTAAGCATCAAATTTTTATTAGAACCCCAAGTTACTTCGGGCATGAGATGGTAGCTGTACCCAGACTTCATTTGTTCCTTGAAAATAGATTGTCCTAAACGAATCCCTAATGAACCAGCAGGAACATTACTTGCAGGATCCGTAACAACAAAAAGTTCTTGAGCAGCTAATCCTTGCAGGAGAAATAATGTGAAAATAATTGACAATTTTCTCATTAAATTATAATTTTAATATGATAATCGTCTTCGTTTTCTAATGGATATGATGCTACTTTAGAAAACATTTTGAGTAGTTTTTTATACTCTTTTTGAGTCACATATCCTTTGTCATATATCTTTAATTTTGTTTCTCCAGTACTACCGTTAGGCCCTTCATTCAATAAAATAAAAGTTGAACCGTTTAAGGAAATCGTTTTATCACTTGCGGCTTTTAGGTTTTCTACAGGCATAGTGATTACAAAGGATCCAATAAAGAAACCTGCTTTTTCAACCCCTTCTTTTAGTACTCGAGGCATTACTTTACTGTCCTTTTTAAAGTAAACAAGGAACGTATTGGTATTCAAGTCAGTACTTACACTATCTACACCTACTGTTGCTTTCAACTGTTTGTTTATAGCATTGGAACACATAGAACATGTTAAACCCGTAGCGATTATTTCTACTTTTGAGATTTGGGAGTAGGATTTTACACTTGCTATCAAAACCAAGCAAGCGATCAGAATGAATTTTAAATTTGTATTTTTCATTTTACTTTATTTTTTAATTTGCATTATTATTTCTTCCACGGTTGGATTGATGGCGACTAATGTCCCTGAAGTATCAAATAAATAGGAATTAGGCAATTCTTCCACTCCAAAAAGCACTGCTGATTTTGCATCAAAGCCTTTTGGGTCTATTAATTGAAGGTACGTTAATCTGTCTTTTTGAATGGCGTTCCTCCATTTCATTTGATCCGTGTCTAGGGCTATTCCAACAATTTCGAAGTTCTCTCCTTTATACTGATTGTATAATGGAGCCAGCTTTCTATTAGCCAATCTGCATGGTGCGCACCAAGAAGCCCAAAAATCAATTAAGACTGTTTTTCCTTTTAAAGAGGCCAGATTAACTATTGTATCTTGATTGCTATTAAGTTGTACATCAGGTAAATTAGCTCCAACTTTCATTTGCGAATGGGCAGCTGAAAAACTAAGTATTAAACTGAATAACAGGATTATTTTTTTCATTTTTGCATTCTTTTTAAATACCTATTGAATCGTTTCAACCGTTTTACCGCACGTCATCATTTGAGATCCGTAATATGGATTTTTTACCGCATTTTCTTTACTCAACCAATTGGCACCTTTACCGCCATTTGCCATTGGACAAAACTGAAGATAGACCGGTGTTTCATATTTAGCCACTTTGATCAATTCGTACATCGATTTTGAGAAAGGAATAAAAAATTCTCTTTGTTTTTTTATGTCTTGCGTTGCTGCAATTTCTGTAGCACCAGCTATTAAACCTTTCATTTCTTTCATCCAAACCATGTGGACATCCATCGCAAGCTCGTCCATTTTTACCGCACTTGAAGCCGTCATAACGTCTTTGGCGATAATTGATGCCGCTTTTCCATCTGTTTTTACCAAAGCATCTTTCAACAAGAAATAAGTATCAAACACAACTTTTAATGGTGTATCTACTTGATCTTTTGCAACTGTATTTTCAGTGTGATTGGCATGATTTGAATGATTTTCTGCGGCTACCATTTTCATTTCAGTAGAAACAGCTACCTTAGCTTCTCTCTCATATTGGCAGCAGCCATGTAAAGCATCGTAAACATCATCTGGAGCAAGATATTTATCACTGTCGTAACCCGCCAAAGCAACTCTTTTTAAGATTTCGTCCTGACTCGTTTTAGTAGAATCATACGTAAGTGTTGCCATTTTTGTGTCTTTGTTCCACTCTACCTTTGCCACTTTCTTTAAAGTTCCAGCAGTTTCGATAGTGCTTTTACACATGTCACAGTTTCCATATATTTTAACGGTTTCTGTTTTACTGTTTTTAATTTGCGCGCTCGCAACTGTGACTGAAAGCAATAGTGTAATTGCCATCAATATTTTTTTTATTGAGTTCATTGTATATTAATTTTGAAGTGAATTAGTCGGAACAATAAGTAAACCATAGCCTATGTAGCATGATTTAAATTGTATTCGACGGAAATTTATTGATTTTTGAAAGCCTAAAATAGACTGAAATAAACAGTCTTTCGGCTGTCATAAAAGGGATTTAGCTTATTTTAGGGGGAAGCCAAATAGAACGGAAATCAGAGGAAATGAAGATTTCTGAGTAATAATAATTTTGCTTTTTAGTTGAAAAACTAAAGAGCTGATCGTTAAATTCTGCGTAATGAATTGAAGTGATTCCTAAATAAACGGTTGAACTGCTGCAGGTAATACTTTTGCAAGCACCATTACAACCTTCATGAGATTTCTCTTTTGAAGATTTTTCGCTTTTACAACACTCTTTTTCATTCTCTTTTGGAGAAGACTCTTTTTTGCAACATTCTTTTTCCGTTTTTGTTCCACATGCCAAAGCCACGTCCGGTGTCATAAAGAAACCGATCATAACTACTAGAAGTATGTAAAACTTTTTGGACATTGCAAATTTTATTGGAGACAAAGGTATATAATTAACAAATACAATAAATCAATTTATTCCCAAATACGTGTTAAAATAGCATTTGTTACTTTCCGTCTCCTAATATTCCATTCATTATAGATTGTAATAGTGACAATATGATGCTAAAAAATAAGGCGGTCAAAAAGGTATCAACACTAAATCCATCTACGATTTTTGTACACAACAAAATCATTAGTGCATTGATAATCAACAAAAATAACCCTAACGTAAGAATCGTAACTGGTAAGGTAAGAATAACCAATATTGGTTTGATAAATATATTGAGTAAGCCAAGAACAATTGCTACGATTAACGCGGTAGTAAATCCAGCCACACGAACCCCAGGCATAAAGTTCGCAATTAGAAAAACTAAGGCCGAAGTAACAAGAATTTTAATTAGTAAGTTCATGAAGTTTTGTTTTAAAATTTAATAAATGTAGTAAAAATTTAAAATGATTGTATTTATTTTAAAAAGGAAGTGACTTTTTGATAAAATTCAGCGGGGTTTTCTGCATGAAGCCAATGTCCTACTTTAGGAATAGTTTCGATATTTGAATCCGGGAAATGATGTTTTATAGTGTCGAAATCGCTATCTAGAATATATCTAGAATTCCCACCACGAATGAATAAGGTAGGTTTATCAAAAATGGCATTCTCTGGCAGCGGAACTCCTATTTCTTCCATTTTGGTATTAAAAACGGCTAAATTAAAGCGAAAAGCCAATTGTCCTGGCTCTTGCCAAAACAAGCTTTTCATTAAAAATTGTCTGGTTCCAAAATCAGGAATAAACTGCGACATGATTGCTTCGACATCACTTCGGCTTGGTTTTACTGAAAAATCAACGGCGTTTAGGCCTGCCAGAATTTCCTGATGGTGTTGCGGATAAAATTTTGGTCCAATATCTGCAACAATTAATTTACTTACTAATTCAGGATGTGATGTTGCCAACAGCATCGCTACCTTCCCGCCCATGGAATGTCCTACTATAACAATATTCTCTAAATTATGACCTTGGCAATACTCGACAACATCCTGAACCATGATTTCATAACTAAAGTCTCCCGCGTGCAAGCTTCGTCCATGATTGCGTAAATCAAGAATATGAACCTGAAAATCAACAGCAAATTGCGTTCCTAGTGTTTTCCAGTTATCCGACATTCCCAGAAATCCGTGAAGAATTAAAAGTGGCTTGCCCGTTCCTTCTATCTTTGAATATAACATTTGATTTTTGATTATAGATTAATGATTATAGATAGTTGATTCCAATTAGGTCTATCCAGATTCATAAATCGTTTTTTTATAAACTATTTTAGTTTTTGCAAATACATATTTACCACATTATCCAGCCCCAGATAAATGGCTTCAGAAATTAACGCATGCCCTATGGAAACTTCGAGTAATCCCGGAATATTTTGTTTAAAAAACTGGATGTTCTCTAAACTAAGATCGTGTCCAGCGTTAATTCCCAGTCCAAGTTCATTAGCCAAAATTGCGGACTGTGTGTAGGGTAAAATTGCGTTTTGATTCCCCAAACCGTATTGATGTGCAAATGCTTCCGTGTACAATTCAATTCTTTCGGTTCCAATTTTTTTCGCCCCTTCGATCATTTCCAGAACTGGATCCACAAAAATAGAGGTTCTGATTCCGTTACGCTGGAATTCCTGCACGATTTCGGTTAAATAAGCGGCATGCTTGATAGTATCCCAACCGGCATTTGAGGTTATAGCATCTATTGCATCTGGCACCAAAGTCACTTGAGTAGGTTTTATTTCTAAAACAAGATCTAGAAAAGTTTTCTCTGGATTCCCTTCGATATTGTATTCCGTATACACGATGGATTTGAGATCTCGAGCATCTTGATAACGGATGTGACGCTCATCCGGACGGGGATGAATCGTGATTCCTTGTGCTCCAAACTTTTGAATATCGCTGGCTACTTTTAATAAATTGGGTACATTTCCTCCGCGAGCATTGCGCAAAGTGGCTATTTTATTGATATTTACACTTAACTTTGTCATTTAAACTCCTTTTTATTTAGATACTACTATTTACTTGGAGCAAAAATACAAAGTAAAATCTAGGAGTTTTTGCTTATTTTTGATTATTTTGCATCGAATATTGCCAATTGATTTATGACAGAAATTACAGAATATATAACTAATGATTTTAAAGCGATTGACAGTCAGGAAACTATTTCAACTGTTCAGGCCTTTTTTGACGACAGTCACTTTTCGCATTTTCCAATAATTGAAGAGGGAATTTATATTGGGAGTATTGCAGGAGAAGATATAGAAACTTTTGATGCTGACAAGAAAGTGACTGATTATCGGTTTACACTTGAAGGTTTTTTCGCTAGGACCAATACTATCTGGCTTGATGTTTTGGAAGTATTTGCAAAAAATCACACCAATTTAATTCCTGTTTTAGATGAAAACAATGTCTATGTAGGTTATTACGAAATAGAAGACATCCTGAAATTTTTTCACGAAACCCCTTTCTTAAAGGAACCAGGCTCCATTATTGTGGTCAAAAAACCAATTTTAGATTATTCGATGAGCCAAATTACCCAAATTGTAGAAAGTAATAATGGCAAACTATTGGGTTTATTCATTTCTGAAGCAGATGTGGAAAGCGTGGAAGTGACTCTAAAAATAACGTTGGGCGCAATGAACGAAATAATCCAAACTTTTAGAAGATACGATTATGAAATCATCTCGGAGCATCAGGAAGACAGCTACATCAGTAATTTAAAGGAACGTTCTGAATATTTAGACAAATACCTTAATATATAGTCCTCATTTAACTGATTATTGGTTTAGTCCGTTACATGTCAAAACAAACACAACACCATTAAACGATTCAATAAAAAGATGAAAGTAGCTATCTACGGCCAATATTATCAAAATAGTACCGAACCCATTATAAACGACATCTTTGTTTTTTTCAATAAAAATAAGGTAGAGATGATTATCGAGTCTCATTTTTTGTTGATGCTTAATGAACGAAAGATTGTCGAAAAAAAATATAAAACGTTCAGTTCCCACACGGAAATCGACTCCAGTTTTGATATGCTTATTAGCATAGGAGGAGACGGAACTATTTTGAGAGCCGCCACATTAGTGCGAGATTCAGGAGTTCCAATTCTAGGAATAAATGCGGGAAGATTAGGATTCTTGGCAACCGTTCAAAAGGAGAACATTGCTGAGTTTATGCAATTTGTAATAGATAAAAAATACACTATATCTAAAAGAGCCTTATTGAGTTTAACTTGTTCGCCACCAAATGAATCCATTGAAGAAATCAATTTTGCAATGAACGAAATTACGGTTAGTAGGAAAGACACTACCTCCATGATTACTATTGACACCTATTTGAATGATGAATATTTGAACTCGTATTGGGCAGATGGTTTAATCATATCGACTCCCACCGGTTCGACCGGATATTCTTTGAGTTGTGGCGGCCCCATTTTGACTCCTGATGTGAAAAGCTTAGTTATAACACCTATAGCGCCACATAATTTAACCGCGAGACCACTGGTAGTACCTGATGAAACTGAAATTCGATTGAAAGTTACAGGACGAGAAGAAAACTATTTAGTTTCTTTAGATTCCAGAGTCACCTCTGTAAAAAATGAATCCATACTAACCTTAAAGAAAACTCCTTTTCAAATAAATATGGTTGAAATTCCAGAAGAAACTTTTTTAAAAACCTTACGCAATAAATTACTTTGGGGAGAAGACAAGCGGAATTAAATCTATTTTTTGAGAGCCATACGATTTTATCAAATTTTTCCGTTTAAATGAAACAAATGCATATTTAGTGGTAGTTACTACATTAATTAGTAAAAAAAACCACATTTAGCAGAATGGGTATTGAAACGAAATGATAATTATTATATTTGCACGCAATTTTTGATTTAATGAACAAGATTTTTTATTTATTTATTTGCTTATTCTCAATAATGGGCGCCCAAGCTCAGATTCATGAGATTGGTGGTTTTCTAGGCGGAAGTAATTATATTGGAGATGTGGGTCCTACAACTTACCTCTCACCTAATGAACCTGCTTTTGGAGTTCTTTATAAATGGAATAAAAGTCCGAGACACGCGTATCGATTTTCTTACACGCAATCTGAAATCACTTCAAGCGATTTAGATTCAAAAGAAGCCGGTAGAAATCAAAGAGGGTATCGTTTTGAAAACAATCTGAAAGAAGTATCTGCAGGTCTTGAATTCAATTTTTTTGACTTCAACCTTCATGAATCAAGTGCTAAAATCACTCCTTATGTGTTCTCTGGTTTAAGTTATTTTCTAACAAGATATACCTTGACCGATACTCAAACAGGAAATTCGGTTAAAGGCAGATCGGAACGAAGGAAATCAGTAGCTATACCAATGATTGTAGGAATCAAGTCAAACATATCACCCCATTTTATAGTAGCATTAGAAACCGGAGCAAGATATACTTTGACAGACACTATAGATGGAAGTTATAATCAAGATTTTGGAAATATAAATAATAATGATTGGTATGTGTTCACAGGAGTTACTTTAACGTATACTTTTGGCCAAAAACCCTGTTATTGTGCAGAATAAAGAGATGAATTTACTACAGAATATCGACGTGGCAAAACTGCCAAAACACCTAGCCATCATCATGGATGGAAATGGGCGTTGGGCAAAACAGCAAGGACTTTTGCGAGCTTTAGGTCATGAAAGCGGAACAAAATCAGTGAAAGTAATCATTGAGGCTAGTGCCAAGCTAGGCATCGAATTCCTTACTTTATATGCCTTCTCAACCGAAAATTGGAACAGGCCAAAACTAGAGGTTGACACCTTAATGAAAGTGTTGATCAACTCCTTGAAAAAAGAACTCACCACATTGCAAAAAAACAACATCAAGCTAAATGCTATTGGAAATATTGACAAATTACCAAAATCTGCTCAAAAAGAACTTCATGATGTAATTGACAAAACAAGTAGTAACACACAAATGACGCTAACCTTGGCGTTAAGCTACGGTTCCAGGGAAGAATTAGTCGCAGCGGTAAGAAATATATGTAGTAAAGTTAAAAATAATATAATTTCAATAGACGCTATTGACGATTCCATTATTAATGAGCATCTTTACACGCAAAATTTACCGGACGTAGATTTATTAATACGAACAAGTGGAGAACATAGGATAAGTAACTTTTTGTTATGGCAGATTGCCTATGCAGAATTGTATTTTACTGATATATTGTGGCCAGACTTTAAAGAACAAGATTTATATGAGGCTATCATTAGTTATCAAAAAAGAGAACGTAGATTTGGAAAAACAAGTGAACAAATTAAATAATTTTTTAGTGTTAAATAAAAGCATAAAAATAGCCCTTACCGTTTTGATTTTTGGAAGTTTTACACAAGTTAAAGCACAAGAAAGAGTTCCTTTTGATCAGGGTAAAAAATACATTCTAGCAGATGTAGCTGTAGTTGGCGATATCAGTTTTAACTCTCAAACTGTGGTCACTTTTTCTGGTTTGCAAAAAGGACAGGAAATTACAATTCCAGGTGAAGAAATTAGCGCTGCTATTAAAAAATTAGGAAAATTAGGTCTCTTTGACGAAATCTCCTTTTATGTCAATAAAATACAAAATGACAGTATTTATCTTGACCTAAACATCATCGAATTACCCAAATTAAATCAGGTGAAATTTGTTGGCGTAAAGAAAACAAAAACCGAAGGTTTAATCAAAGATAATTCATTGACCAAAGGAAAAGTAGTCAATGAAAACTTAGTTACTACCACTAAAAACTACATCGAAAACAAGTACAAGAAAGACGGTTACTACAATACAAAAGTAAACATCAATACTGTAAAAGATACTGCTACGGCAAACCAAGTGAACATGCTTGTTACCATTGATAAAGGTCAAAAAGTAAAAATCCAGAGCATTGATTTTGTTGGGAACACAAAAATATCCGATAAAAAATTGCGCAAAGCAATGAAGGATACAAAACAAAAAAATCCGATCCGACTCTTAAAAGCATCTAAATTTATAAAAGACAAATACAAAGCCGATTTAGAAAAAGTAATTGCTTCCTATAAAGAAAAAGGATATAGAGATGCTCGAATAATTTCAGATTCTGTTTCTTTTGACAAAAATAAAAATGCACTGAACATTACAATAAATCTAGAAGAAGGAAACAAATATTATTTTGGAGAAATTAAATTTTTAGGAAATACCGTTTACACTGATCAAGGATTAAGTCGAATATTAGGCGTAAATAAAGGAGACACTTACAATGGCGTGCTTTTGGAAAAAAGAATTGCAGATAAGTCTAAACCAGACGCAGAGGATATTACTAATTTATACCAAAACAGTGGTTATTTATTTTCAAATGTAAATGCTGTTGAAGTAAAAACAGCAAACGATACTATTGATTTTGAAATCCGCATCACGGAAGGTCCAATTGCTTATTTCAATAAAATCACAGTAGTAGGTAATGACAAGACAAATGATCGCGTAATTTACAGAGAGTTAAGAACAAAACCAGGAGAAAAATACAGTAAAGATGAACTAGTAAGGACCATTCGAGAAATAGGACAATTAGGATTTTTTGATCCAGAAGCGATTGATCCTAAATTCAAAAATGTAGATTCTGGAGCAGGAACTGTAGACATTGAATACAATCTTGTTGAGAAAGGTTCCAGCCAAATTGAACTACAAGGAGGTTATGGCGGTGGCGGTTTCATTGGTACACTTGGACTGTCATTTAACAACTTTTCAGCTAGAAATTTGCTCAACAAAGAGGCCTATAAACCACTTCCTATGGGAGACGGTCAAAAAGTGTCCTTGCGTTTACAAGCAAGTACGTTTTTTCAAACCTACAGTGTATCGTTTTCAGAACCATGGTTTGGAGGTAAAAAACCAGTTTCCTTTAGCACATCACTATCTTATAGTAAACAGTTTTTAAATAATTTTGTAACCCAAAGAGCGGATAAAACGAAAAGTTTTGACATCCTAACCTTATCGGTAGGTTTGGCTAAAAGACTTACTGTACCAGATGATTATTTCGTATTGTCTCAGTCCGTGAGCTACCAATATTATGCGTTAAACAATTACAACACCGGGTTATTTACCTTTGGAAATGGGACTTCTAGAAACCTTGCCTATACTGTGGGACTTACAAGAAGCAGTAAAGGTGTGAATCCAATATTTCCAACATACGGTTCAGAATTCAGTCTTTCAGCAAAAGTAACTCCTCCTTATTCCTTGTTTAATGGAGTGGATTACGCAACACTAGGAGATCAGGAAGAATACAAATTAAAAAACACTGTCGATCGACAAAATGTACCTGATGCAAATGGAAACATCGTTAGCATAGGTGATTATATTGACATCAATGGAAATAAGGTAACGGACTTTAGACTAGCAGCTGCGGATGTTAGTAAAGTCGATCAAAAACGATTTAATTGGCTAGAATACTATAAAATAAAATTCAAGGCAGATTGGTACACCAAAATTTATGGTAAATTAGTCCTTAGAACATTGACCGAGTTTGGTTTCCTTGGCGCATACGATCAAAATAGAGGTGCTGTGCCATTTGAAAGATTCTTTCTAGGTGGTGATGGATTGGCTAACTTTCAAATGGACGGTAGAGAGAATATCCAATTAAGAGGATATCCTAATAACTCTTTGACACCTACAAATCGTGCCGGAGAACAAATTGGAGGTACTGTTTTTAATAAATTTTCAATGGAATTGCGTTATCCTATAACCTTAAAATCTTCTGCATCGATCTACGCATTAGCATTTATGGAAGCAGGGTCCGCTTTTGCAGATTTTAAAAGCTATAATCCTTTTGCCTTAAATCGTTCCGCTGGGGTTGGGTTGCGTGTATTTATGCCAGCATTTGGTTTATTGGGAATTGATTTTGGACATGGTTTTGATGCGTTACCAGGACAAGCGAAAGCGAATGGATGGGAAACTCATTTTATCATTGGACAACAATTCTAAAAAAAATTGGTTTACAATTTCTAATAGAAAACCGTTATGACAAAACAATTTTTATGTCTATTTTTAGCCTTCATTGCTGTGCAAACAATGGAAGGGCAAGCCAGAGGAAATAAACTGGGCTACATTGATATGGAATACATTTTACAAAATGTACCTGATTATACGGAAGCAAAGATCCAATTGGAACAAAAAGCGCAAAAATGGAAACTGGAAATTGACACTAAAAAAATTGAAATCAATAAACTAAAAGAGGCTTTAAAAGCAGAAAAAGCATTACTCACAAAGGAATTAATCGATGAAAGAGAAACAGAGATTAGTTTCCTCGAGAACGAAAATTTAGAATACCAGCAAAAAAGATTTGGTGCCAATGGCGATTTGATACTACAAAAATCTGTTCTGGTAAAACCAATACAAGACCAAGTATTTACCGCAGTACAAGGTATCGCGGAGCGTCTCAAATACGACTTTATATTTGACAAAGCCTCAGACTTGACGATGCTATTCGCAGCCAGAAGATTTGACATTAGCGAGCAGGTTCTACGGGTATTAAACCGTACTGAAAAAAGAGAACAGCTAACTAAAAAACAACAAAAAGAGACGGAAGCCAGAGAGCTTAAAGAAGATGCATTAGATAGCAATCCCGCTCTAGCTGACAGACAAAAACTCTTAGATGAGAAAAAAGCTGCACGAGAAAAAGTACTCGAAGATCGCAAAGCGCTACAAGAACAAAAGAAAAAAGAATTTGACGACAAAAGGAAACAAATTCAAGCTGACAGAGAGGCTAAAAAAAATGGCACGGTTTCTGCAAATGTACTTAAAGAAGGAAATACAACAACCCCAACTGGAGTTGATTCAACCAAAGAAGCTGCTGATCAGGCAAAACAAAAACAAGCGGATGCAAGGGCAAAATTACTAGAAGACCGCAAAAAAGTCTTTGAAGATCGCAAAAAGGCATTAGAAGAAAGAAGACAAAAAATACTAGAAGATAGAGAAGCACTTAAAAAAGCGCAACAAGAAAAATTAAAAGAAAATACAAACAATAATTAATTACTTAATATTTTAAAAACGATGAAACAAATCAAAACTCTACTAATTGCTGCAATTTTAATGTTAGGAGCAAATCAAACAATGAATGCACAAGCAAAGACAGCACACGTTGATGTAAGTGAAATTATGACAAAAATGCCGGCAATGTTAGACGCTCAAAAACAATTAGATAAATTGAGTACTACTTACGATGCTGATTACAAAAAAATGGTTGAAGAATACCAAGGAAAATTAAAAAAATACGAAGCAGAAGCTGCAACAGTAACTGAAGCTGTAAATGGTGAGCGTTCTAAAGAAGTGCAGGATATGCAAAAAAGAATTGTTGACTACAGAGATAATGCTCAAAAAGAATTGCAACAAAAAGAATCCGATATTGTAAAACCATTAATGGAAAAAGTAAGAGCTTCAATCCAAAAAGTGGGTAAAGCAAAAGGGTTCCAATATGTACTAGACGGTTCTTCACTTTTACTTGCAGATGGTCCAAACTTGACTATGGATGTAAAAAAAGACTTAGGTTTCTAAAAGAATTATTTATCGTATAAAAACTGCTCAATCTCTTATAAGGTTGAGCAGTTTTTTGTTTAAATCAAATCGTAGGAATTCTAAATCGTAGGATGTAACTTTGTTACTATGAACAGCAACAATCAACCCATAGGGATTTTTGACTCCGGTATTGGTGGTACTTCTATTTGGTCAGCAATACATCAATTGCTTCCTAACGAAAAAACTATATATCTAGCAGATAGTAAAAATGCTCCTTACGGACAAAAATCCAAAGAGGAAATAATTGCATTGAGCATGAAAAACACAGAATTTCTGCTAGAAATGAATTGCAAATTAATTGTAGTGGCATGTAATACTGCCACAACTAACGCCATTCAAGAGTTAAGATACAAATACGATGTTCCTTTCATTGGAATTGAGCCCGCTATAAAACCGGCAGTTACAAATTCTAAAACACAAATTATAGGGATACTAGCAACACAAGGCACTTTAAATAGTGAACTTTTTCATAAAACGATAGCGAAATATCAAGATACTCAAATAATTGAACAAGTGGGTCATGGATTAGTCCAACTTATTGAAAACGGCGAAATCAATTCACCAGAAATGACTCAATTATTGCATTCGTATCTTACTCCAATGATCGAAGCCAACATAGATTATTTAGTGCTAGGATGCAGTCATTTTCCCTACCTTATACCTCAAATAAAAAAAATACTCCCCGAGCACATTCAAATTATTGATTCCGGTCAGGCAGTTGCCAAACAGACTCAAAAAATATTAGCTGAAAGAATAGGTTTTTCTTCGGCCGAAAAAACCGAGCCTATTTTTTATACCAATATCAATTCCAAAGTTTTAAAAGAGATTTTAGAAAATAAATATACTGTAACTGAAAAAGATTTCTAACGAGTTTAGTTATTCTTCCTCCTTAAACCAATTGGAATACATTACATAATTATTGGAAATGCGTTCGATTTCTCCTGCAAAGTCAGATTGATCGATGTCTTTTACTTTTTTTGCAGGAATACCAGCCCAGATGGAGCCTGCTCCTACCACTGTGTTTTGTGTTATCACAGCTCCTGCTGCAACGATAGAATTACTTTCAATCACACAGTTGTCCATTACAATAGCTCCCATGCCTATCAATACATTGTCATGGACCATACAACCGTGCACTATTGCATTATGTCCAATAGAAACATTATTACCGATTACCGTTGGATGTTTTTTATAGGTACAGTGAATGATGGCTCCATCTTGTATGTTTACTTTATTCCCAATTTTGATAAAGTTAACATCACCTCTTATAACTGCATTGAACCAAACACTACAATTTGATCCAAAGGTAACATCACCTACAATAGTTGCATTTTCGGCTACATAACAATCCTCAGGAATAGCGGGCGATTTGCCGTTTACAGATTTAATAAGCATAATGAAATTTCGAATTAATTAATGGCTGGACAGTTACAATCGTATTTTACGGGTCTGCAAAATAAATCGATTCCTAAAGTGATTTGGTGATAACCACCGTTATCAAACTTAACGGCTCCAGACAATTGAGAATAGGTATAAGCAAACATAAACTTATCAAAATTAACTCCTACGATAGGTGTAATATATTGCAATTTTTGATTAGAAATTGTATTTCCAACCATAAATTCGGCTCCATCAAAACTTCTACGGTAAGACAATCCAGCCCAAACTCTTCCAAAATCTAGATTTTTGTATGCTTTCAAATTGATATCAATCGCCTTTTCTCTAGTTTTTTCTACCATTTGAAATAAAAGAGACGGTTCCCATAATATTCGATCACGATCACCAAAGATATATCCTGCACTCAACAAATATTTTCTTAAATTATCACTTTCATATTCTGTGTAAATATCTCTTCTAGTCTCTATTGCATTTTTTACTGTAGCATGTGCATAAAAATCTAAAAAATTATAAGAAGCACCAACATCAACATTAAAATAAGCATCTTTCTGCACTATAGTTCCATCAATAATTGGATCAAAATCACCGGATTGCCTGAACTCAGTTTCGTCGAGCTGACTTTGAATAAAACCTGCGCTGATACCAAATGACAATTGATTCAAATCGATTTCATCTCTGGAAAACATTAAATGATACGCGTAGGTGAATTTAATTCCTTTTTGGGAATGATATCCGTTTTTATCATTAAAAAGAATAACACCTGCTCCTGCATTTTCTCCTACCCTTCCATTAAAACTAAGGGTTTGCAGTTCTGGAGCATCTTCCTGATCAAACCACTGCTTGCGACCCGTTAGCCTAATTTTAGCGCAATTTGCGGCTCCAGCCATAGATGGATGTATCAAATAATAGTTATCTGACAAATAATCAGAATAAACCGGAATTCCTTCTTGTGAAAAAGAATAATGAGATATAAAGAATAGGGCAGCTAAAATTTTAATTTTATGATACATTGAAATACTTTTTAGTAAAATGAATAATTTCTAAATCAATATAAAGTTTTGTAATAAAAACGATCAAATGCCTTATCTCAAATTAAACTAAAGTTAATTTATTCATTAAAAAATCAAATATAGTTATTCGTAGAAAATAACTTTACTAAATTTGTAAAAATTTCAAAAGCCATGAACAAAGTTACTATAAAAGAAACACAAAACCCAACGATATTAAAGTTTGAATTTCAAGATTTTATCACTGAAAATGAAAGCTTCGAGTTCAAGAATATTGACGAAGCAAAAACGTCTCCACTAGCACAACAACTATTTTATTTGCCATTTGTAAAAACGATTTATATTTCTGGTAATTTTATCGCAATAGAAAAATACAATATCGTTGAATGGGAAGATGTTAAAGAAGCCGTGGCCGAGCAAATGGAAAAATTTGTCACCGAGGGCGGAACGATCATTACCATAGATGAAAATAAAACTAAAAAGCAACCCGTTACAGTATATGGTGAGACAACGCCAAACCCATCCGCATTAAAATTTGTAGTTAGCAAAATGTTAACTAAAAACGCCATTGAATTCAAAAACATTGATCAAACTGCTGCTTCGCCTTTAGCTAAAGAACTGTTCAAATTCCCTTATGTAAAAGAAATATTCATTGATGAAAATTACATCTCGGTGACGAAGTACGAAATCAATGAATGGCAGGAAATAACCTTAGAATTAAGAAGCTTCATTAAACAATATATCGAAAATGGGGGAACTGTTTTAGATGAAAATTATGTTGCGACCGCAACCGCAGAGGAAACTATAAAAGCAAAAGAATTTGACAATCTAGATGTTACCTCGCAACAAATCATCAACATCCTAGAAGAATATGTAAAACCTGCTGTGCAAGCTGACGGTGGAAACATTGCTTTTGATTCGTACAATGAAAATGACAAAACTGTAAAAGTGATTTTGCAAGGCGCTTGTAGTGGTTGTCCATCATCCACATTCACGTTAAAAAGTGGCATCGAAAATATGCTGAAAAGCATGTTAAACGACGAAAGCATCAGAGTTGAAGCTATAAATGCCTAATTAATCTCATAAACTACTGTTTTATTGCTAGTTATAAAAAATAAATTCTCTTTTAAAGATTGAATTCAAAAAAAATAGGTAAATTTATGCTTCACTAAATACCTAGAAATCATGTCAATATTAAAAGTAATAGAAGTACTTTCAAACTCAGAAATCAGTTGGGAAGATGCCACTCGTAAAGGAGTTGCTAAAGCCGCAAAATCAGTAAAACACATTCGTTCGGTCTATGTTCGAGAACAAAGTGCAGTGGTCAATAATGGAGCTGTAACGGAATTTAGAGTCAACTTAAAATTAACTTTCGAACTTGAATAGATTATTACGAAAACTAAACCAAAGCGTTTCATTAGAAACGCTTTTTTTATTTGTTACAACTTGAACCCTTCGGTTGTATGGTTGCCCTTTATTATTTAGAGCTTAGAGAATAATTTCCTTATTTCT
>Ga0136636_10000673_pt1 | contig 18329 bp, 13 predicted proteins | sample AntDrymUQ8522106_2_FD_104653 | JGI IMG/M metagenome (GOLD analysis project Ga0136636, IMG submission 104653) | Polar desert sand microbial communities from Dry Valleys, Antarctica - metaG UQ852 (21.06) | ecosystem: Environmental > Terrestrial > Soil > Desert | place: Antarctica: Dry Valley... | reverse complement strand
CCGTAGCCTAAAGGGTATTTTTGCGTGTAAAAAAGTTGGACTGGTCACCTCTGCCCGTTAACCACCCGCTCCATCATCTGTTGCCTGATGTTGTCGTTTTGCGACACATCCAGCGCATCGCGCAGCGTGGAGCGTGTCTTGGCTGCATCCGCCGTCGCGCCAACGGTCGGTTTGGCCTGGGCCTGGCTGGCCACCACCGTCACAGGTGGGCCTGCAACGGCTTTCTCTTTGAAGCCCGGCGGGCATTGCAGATCGGTGTAACTCACCTGCGGCCCTCGGTAACACTTGCGCAGCGCCCCAGGCATGAACTGGGGTGACGTCGCTGTGCTGTCCGGTGGGGCGCCGTATTGGCGCACCGTGCCGTTGTCAAACTGAATCGCCCTGTGTGGCGGTCCCGCAGGCCTAAGCCAGTCTTGAAACACGTGGCGTTGGTTCCAGGCCGCGCTGAGTGCGATCAGAACCGCAGCGCTAAGGGTCAAACCCCGTACGGAAAGAAGCTTCATGGAACAGGTGTGAGGATAAAAACGGTGTGTGGTCGAGAACAATCGGGTGCCCACATTATGGTGGTTAAAAAACACAGCGGAGGGTGTTTTGTGGGATCGTCGGCCACCTTTGTGCCTGGCGTTTAGGGCCTGCGCAGCGAGCCAAACGATGGGACTGCGCTACGATGGGGAAGCCCCCACAATCCGATCTCAAACTGCGATGCAACCCGCCCATTTCACCCCTGTCCCCCTGGACAAGTCTTACCGTTTGCTCAACCATGGCCCCACCGTGTTGGTGTCGGCAACACACGGCGACGTGTCCAACGTGATGGCTGCGGCGTGGGCCTGTGTGCTGGACTTTGGGCAGACGCCCAAAGTCACCGTGGTGCTGGACAAAGCCACCTACACCCGTGACCTGTTGATGGCCAGTGGCCAATTTGCACTGCAACTGCCCCCCAAAGCGCTGGCCACCTTGACCGTTGGCGTGGGCACTGACAGCGCCCGAGACATGCCGCACAAACTGCAGCAGCACGGCGTGCAATTGTTTACCGCGCCGGGCAGCGACGTTGCGCTGGTCGCGGACTGCGTGGGGTGGTTGATATGCAAACACCTGCCCGAACCGCACAACGAACAGACCTACGACCTGTTCATCGGCGAAGTCGTCTGCGCCTGGGCGGATGCGCGCGTTTTCCGTGATGGCCGCTGGCATTTTGAGTCGGCACCCGACGCCCTGCGCACCCTGCATCACGTTGCCGGAGGTCAGTTTTATGCCACGGGTGAATCGGTGCAGGGCTGAGCGCTAGCCAGCACACGACAGGACAACTCCGGATGGCCCAGCGCAAGAAGCACTATCACGTCTACGTTGTGGAGCTGTCTGACAGCGTGTTGCGCAGTGCGCGGTTTATGCGCTCTAACCCCAACTACGTGTCTGGCCAACCCTGCGTCTACGTGGGCATGACGGGGCTAGACCCGGACGTTCGCTTTGACAAGCACAAAGCCGGCATTCAGGCCAACCGTTATGTCTTCGACCATGGCCTGCGCCTGTTGCCCGACCTGTATGCGTTGTACAACCCACTGACCTATGAGCAGGCTCAAAGTCTGGAAGTGGAGTTGGGCATTGACCTGCGGGAAAGCGGGTTCGGTGTCTGGCAGGCGTGATCCCCTATTTTCAGTCGCCTGTGGGCTTGTTGTGTTGTTTGGGTGCGCTGCAACATGGCCCGCGGCGCTGGGCCTAAATACACAAAGTCAGCAAGGGAAATAGCGCCGGTTGGGTTGGTTTGGACACGATAATCCGCTCCAAAGAAATAAGGGAGGAAGACATGCCAATATACGAACACGCCTGCTGTGCGTGCGGACACAAGTTTGAAACACTGGTTCGTGCCAGCAAAGTGCCGCAATGCCCGGACTGCCAATCCAACGCGCTGGGCAAACAGCGCTCAGCTTTCAGCGCCAACGCACCCAATGCCAGAGCACCCATGATGCAAAGCCCCTGTGGCCAATGCCCAAACCCGTCGGGGTCGGTCGGGCGTCAGCTAAGCTGATTTACCTGCAGGTGGCGTAGTTCCATTTTCATATCAATCCGACATGTTGTTGCTTCGCCTTGCCGTGCGCAAGCACTGTCTGCGGCTTCGCGTCTAATGTCGTATCGATCAAAAAACGGAACAACACCGTCAGTTCAACGGGGACGCAGCGTCAGGGATTCTTTGTTGATGAGCACATCGAATTTGGACAGAAACGATTGCCCCAGCAAGGCTTGATCGGCCGCCATGCCGCGCAGGCCCACGCCTACCTTCGCATTGGTGACCACGATCGGCCCCACCGCCAGACGAACCCCCTTGACCAAACGGCCCGGCATGGCGCCGTTGGCTGTGTTGAACGTCATTGGTGTGCCCGGTGGCAGCATGGCTTTTTGCGCCAGTTCGTCGCTCACGGCCACCATGGACGCGCCCGTATCCACCAAAAACACCACCTCTTGCCCGTTGACCGTGCCGGGTGCGTAAAAGTGCCCGTCGCGGGCGCGCTGCAGCACCAGGTCGCCATTGGCCAACACCTTCGCTTGTTTGGGTTTAAGTGCATAGGTCATAAGCGCATACAGCACACCCATCACAACGATCCAGAACAGCATCATTGGAATCAAACCAGTTTGGGGTGGTGAGGGTTTGGGCGTCATGGTGCTTTTCTGAAAACGTTCACAGCCGTTCAAACTTCTTTCATGCCTGCCCACAAAGGCGCAGCCATAGACGGGACGAACGCAATGATGTCGTATTCGGCCACGTTCTCCCGGTGAAATGGGTCTTCTTGCAGGATGCGCTCAATGTCGTCCCGGTTTGAGCCGGTCGCCAAAATCACGCCGCCCGTGCGTGGCTCTTGGCGGCCCGACAGCACAAACTGGCCCGTGGCGTAGTGGCGTTCAAGAAACGCGCGGTGTTCGCTGACAAATTGGTCCACCACAGACAGTGGTTGGGTGTAAGTGAGAATGATGACAAACATGGATTTTCCTGACTTGACGGCATTGTAGGATTCGATGGCGACCCGGTATCTGCCGCTGGATTTGCCTGCAGACCGATACAAATCACGGGTTTATTGCTAATGAGTACGTACGGACTCTGGTCGTGCGAGGATCGCTGCCCGTTAGGCGGACGGATGGGGTACTTGGCAAAGCAAACCCATTTCTGCTGCGGGCGATGCCAACGGTTACGATAGTTCGAGGTTTCCACTTTTTCTCCAAGCGTCAGGCCACCGTTTATGTCCATATCAGATTGCGACCCCCGAGTGTTTTTTGCGGCTGAGCGCACCCTGCTGGCTTGGCTGCGAACAGGGCTAACCATCATCGGCATTGGTTTTGTGGTGGCGCGTTTTGGACTTTTCGTGCGCCTGCTCTCGCTGCAAACCCAAATCCCGATCCAGTCGTCGGGCACGTCCTTGCTCACGTCTGCAAACCTTGGCATCACCTTCGTCGTGGTCGGTTCCTTGGCTATTTTGTTTGCAGCGGTTCAGCAGCATCGCTTTGTGGCAACGTTGTCACCCCTTGATTTGCCGCCCGCCTACTCCCGCAATGTGGCGGTGGCTTTGGCACTCGTGGTGGCTGCACTGGGCATCGCGCTTGCCGCCTATTTGGCGGTGTCTCCCCACTGAGCGCAGTCGACCATCGTGCCAAACGCTGCCCGTTTTCTGACATGACGTTCACCAAACCCTCGCGCCTTTCTTCCGAAGCCGTCCACCCTTCTGGCGTCCCGCGCTACGCGGTGGGCATTGACTTGGGCACCACCCACACCGTGGTGGCCTATGCGGATTTACATGCACGGTCCGGCGCCGACGCGTCCATTGCGCTGCTGCACATGTCGCAAACGGTGGCGTCCGGCCAGTGCCTGGCCTTGCCCTTGCTGCCCTCGGTGCGCTACCACGCTGCGCGCGATGAGGTCGCGCCTGCTGACGGGTTGCCGCCGGGCGCGTTGCCCGTGGCAGACGATGGCACCGTCGTCATGGGGCCATGGGCCCGGGCTTTAGGCGCGCAGGTTCCAGGGCGCTTGGTCAGCAGCGCCAAAAGTTGGCTGTCTCACCCGGCGGTGGACCGCCAGGCGCCGATTCTGCCGTGGGGTGCGCCACCCGAGGTGCCCCGGATATCTCCCGTGGCCGCCAGCGCCAGCTACTTGGCCTATGTGCGCGCCGCGTGGAACCAGCAGTTTCCCGCGCACCCGCTGGAAGCGCAGGAACTGGTGCTCACCGTGCCGGCTTCATTTGACGAAGGTGCACGCGCCTTGACGCTGGCCGCCGCACGCCAAGCAGGTTTACCCACATTGCGCTTGGTGGAAGAGCCTCAGGCCGTGTTGTATGACTGGCTGATGCGCCACCGGGGCGATCTGGCGCAGGCGTTGGCAGGCACGCGGCTGGTGCTGGTGTGCGATGTGGGCGGCGGCACCACCGACCTGAGCCTGATCCAGGTGGACAGCTCATCGGGCGAACCCGAGTTAACACGCATTGGCGTGGGCAACCACCTGATGCTGGGCGGCGACAACATGGACTTGGCGCTGGCGCACGCGGTGGAGGCACGCCTGAGCCCTGCTGCGCCTGAGGGGCAGCGCCTGACGGCCAGTCAGATGTCGCAGTTGATTGAGCGCTGCCGCGTTGCCAAAGAGCAGCTGCTCGCCGCCGACGCGCCTGCGCAGGTCACGGTCACGCTACTGGGAGGTGGCTCGCGGCTGGTGGGTGCCAGCCGTTCGGCCACGCTCACCCATGCCGAAGTTCAGCAGTGGCTGGTAGATGGATTTTTCCCCCAGGTGGATGTCAGCGCCCAGGCGCAGCAAGCGCGCACAGGCATAGTGGAGTTTGGCTTGCCCTACGCTCGCGATCCTGGCGTGACCCGTCACATTGCTGACTTTTTGCGCCAGCACCCCACGGCATTACCAGACACCGTGTTGCTCAACGGGGGCGTTTTCCACGCCGATGCGTTGGTGCAGCGCTTGACGCACACGCTGGCTGCGTGGCGCGGTGCGCCGCTGCGCCTGCTGCACAACGACAACCCTGATGTGGCGGTGGCGCGCGGTGCCGTGGCGTATACGCTGGCGCAACGCGGTTGGGCACCAAAGATTGGCGGGGGTGCAGCGCGCAGCTACTTTTTGCAGCTCGAAGGTGAGCAAAGCATCTGCATCTTGCCGCGCGGCAGCGCCCCGGGGCAGAGCGAGGTTTTGCCCGACCGCACCTTTTCCCTGCGCCTGGGCCAGCCCGTGCGCTTTCACCTGCTCAGCGCCGTGGCAGACGCAGCCGACCATGCACCGTATGCCTTGGGCGAGGTGCTCGATCACCCCCCCGCGCATTTTCAGAAACTGCCTCCAATTGCGACAGTTATCCGGGCTACTAACCCAAGTGTTACCCCGGCCAGCGGTCAAAAAGACACCACAACAGCGCGCGTGCAGCTGGTCACTGCATTCACCGAAGTGGGCACGCTGCACATGCAATGCGTGAGCATGGATGACCCCAGCGAACGGTGGTCGCTTGAGTTTGACCTGCGCCATGATGCGCCTGCCTCAGACGCCAGTGCTGCCTTGCCACACGCTGCGGCCCAGCCGCCTAACGCGCGACTTCAAGAGGCCATGAAGAAAATCAACCGTGTTTTTGGCAGTGGTGCCCAAGCGGTGGCCACCAAAGACGTCAAACAATTGCGCCAGCAGCTGGAAAACTTGTTGGGCGCGCGGGAGCAGTGGTCGCTGGCGCAGCTGCGTCAGCTTTTTGATGCCCTGTGGCAGCAGGCGCGGGGGCGCAAGCGCTCGGCCGAGCACGAGCGTGCGTGGCTCAACCTGGCGGGCTACTGCCTGCGCCCCGGTTTTGGCGACCCGCTTGACGCTTGGCGGCTGCAACAGCTTTGGCCGCAGTTTGATCTGGGCGTACAGCACAGCAAAGACAAGCAAGTCTGCACTGAATGGTGGACGCTGTGGCGTCGCGTCGCGGGCGGCTTGGACACGGAACAGCAACTGCGCCTGCTGCAAGACTTTGGCCACAACTTGCACACCAACGAGCAGGGTCCGCTCGAAGGCGGCTCGCGCCCGGTCAAAGGCAGTACCGATGACATGCTGCGTCTGGGTGCAGCGTTGGAGCGCATCCCGGCGGCGTACAAACAAGAAGTGGGTGACTGGTTGATGGTGCGACTGAACGCCTCCCTGATGCCAGCCCAAGGTCAGACCGACCAGGGCAGCAGCACCGCAGACGCCCTGACGCTGTGGGCGCTGGCGCGCATCGGCGCACGCGAACCGCTACAAGGCACCGGCCACGAGGTGGTAAGTGCGCAGGTGGCCGAGGGTTGGATTCGCAGCCTGCTGGCGCTGGATTGGCGGCGTCACGACAGCGCCGCCTTTGCTGCCGTGCACCTCGCCCGTCTTACAGACGATCGTGCGCGCGACGTGTCGCCCGCCGTGCGGCAAGAAATCAGCACCCGCCTGCACGCCTTGAAGGTGCCGGCGTTGTGGGCGCAAATGGTGTTGGAGAAGGTGGCGTTGGACGCGACCACCGAGCGGCGGGTGTATGGCGAAGCCTTGCCCCCCGGGCTCAGGCTGGTGTACTGAACCCAAGGCACCCGGTCGTTTCCGGCATCATTCGAGATAGTTCATTAGGCGGTTCTTCGAACCTGCATGGTGCTTAGCGGGCGATTTGTGGTCATTTTAAACACTTACCCGGTGTCCATAGCGGGGCCATGAACGCCTCACAAGCGCCCCAACTGACTTGCCACTCACCTCGCCACCCATCCAGGCCCCAGTGAGCTTTTTCGGATCATCCCTGCTCAGTAATCAGATGTTCAACGGTGATGCAAAGTCATGAACACATTCCGTAGGCGTTCTTGCAGAAACAATGGGTTTGGTGGCGTGATGTCATGATGCGGGCCATTTTTGTTGTTTCATAACGCCATCAAACCCCGTCATTTCTTGCGCAACGCGGCAATTTGCTGCTCATGGCACCAGCGGTCTAGTCCACCGCCCTAGAACCCAGTCATTGCGAGCGGCACGGCAATCCATGCCGCGTGCAAATCAAGATGCATGGATTGCTTCGCTGCGCTCGCAATGACGGGCGTTGACGGGCGTCCAAAACTTCGGCGAGCTTGCTGGCTACGTCGGCCTCATGGCTAACACGGTAGTTGATACCACGTACGCAAAGAACGTCATGGCGAGAAGCGCAGCGACGCGCCATGACGATGGCTGGCAAGTGCGCCGAGCTTTTGTTTCTTGTGAGGCTTGGCGCCACAGCGCTGCGCTGCACTGCACGCCCAGGACACGACGCAGGAAGAAACGTCGTTAGAACAAACGGGCGCTCAGGTCGAACAACTCCTGATTGAAGGGGCGCTTCATGTTCTCAATGCAATCGACGATGTCATGGTGCACCAGCTTGTTAGCTTGCAGACCCACACAGCGCCCACCATGGCCTTGGAGCAACAAATCCACCGCGTACGTGCCCATGCGGCTGGCCAGAATGCGGTCAAAACCCGTGGGTGCGCCACCGCGCTGGATGTGACCCAGAATCGTGGCGCGAGTTTCCTGACCGGTGCGTTTTTCGATTTCCTTGGCCAACCCATTCACGTCGGTGAGCAACTCACACATCACCACCAATGCGTGGCGTTTGCCACGGGCAATGCCGTCGTCAATCTGGGCCAGCAAAGACTCTTTGTCAAAATGACGCTCGGGCACCACCACATACTCGGCGCCACCGGCCACTGCGGCGGCCATGGCTAAGTCGCCGCAGTGGCGGCCCATGACTTCTACGATCGAGATTCGGCGGTGCGAGCTGGAAGTGTCGCGCAGGCGGTCCACCGCGTCCAGAATCACGTTCAGCGCGGTGTCAAAGCCGATGGTGTAGTCGGTGCCAGCAATGTCGTTGTCAATCGTGCCGGGCAGGCCGATACAGGGGTAACCCATTTCTGTCAGGCGCTTGGCACCCATGTAGGAGCCGTCGCCACCAATCACCACCAGCGCGTCAATGCCGTGTTTCTGTAGTTGGCCAATGGCGACCTTGCGAATGGCCTCTTCTTTGAAGGCCGGAAACCGTGCCGAACCCAGAAATGTGCCTCCTCGGTTGACGATGTCCGACACATGGTGGCGTTCCATCTTCATGATGCTGCCTTCGTGTAAGCCAAAGTAGCCATCACGGATGCCAAACACTTCCAAGCCGCTGGCTAGGCCAGCACGGGCTACGCCGCGAATAGCCGCATTCATACCGGGGGAGTCGCCACCGCTCGTCAGGACGCCAATTTTTTTAATCATGTTGTGTTACTTCAGGTCTGGTTGAGAGGATTGGCTGCCAACGCGCCAGAAAAACACGCCTGGCGCAACCAACACGCCACGTCCGTAGCAAAGGGAAGACCTTACAAGTGCCACGGTGAAGCGTCTGCGTGATGGTAGCGAGTTTTCTCCAAATGCAGCATTCAGATTATTGCCAAATTAGCAACGAAATTGGCGCCTGTCGATTGGGCAGGTTTAAGAAATAGGCGGGGGCTACATCGCTTATCGCACATGCGTATGACGCTACAAACAAAGAAGCTTGTAGCCGCGACAAAGGCGCAACCGCTGGCGTCTACACAGCGTGATGGATCCCATGCGCCCCGCCTCAGGTGGTGTAATTCAGAACCAATCGCCTTTACGGCAAATTATGTTGCACTGCAATGTAATCCTTGATATCAGTCAAACTTTTAGGGTTTTGGGTGATGGAAGTTAAGAAATTTACGGTCTTATGCTTGAAACTTGAAATTGTGCTGGTCAAAAATTCGTACCCTCAGTAAAATTCTTCATATGACAACATGATGTTTCACATAATGAAATATTGCAGAGTGCGGCAGATCTCACTCATTCGCCGGTTGATGGGCCTCTTCTCACCCGAAGCGGCCTCACAGATTTATTAACTTAGGAGTCAGCGTATGTATATCAATCCAGAGGAAACACCGTTAGTTGCCCAAAAGGCAAACTGCTTCACGCCCGGCAATTGGTCTGTGGCGGTGGACGTGTACGACTTCGTTTCCAAAAACATCACACCCTACACCGGTGACGCTTCTTTCCTGGCTGGTGCCAGCGCAAAGACCACCCACCTCTGGAATCTGTGCCGCGAAGCGCTGAAGGAAGAGCGCGCTCGCAATGGCTGCCGCAACATCGATCCGGACACCATCTCCTCAATCACCAGCCACAAGCCTGGCTACATTGACAAAGACGCTGAAGTGATTGTTGGTTTGCAAACCGACGAAGTCCTCAAGCGCGCGATCAAGCCATTTGGTGGCGTCAAAGTCGTGGAAAACGCGGTTAAAGAACGCGGCATGACCTTGAACCCTAAGGTTATTGAAATCTTCAAGTATGCCAAGAACCACAACGATGCTGTGTTCTCTGCCTATGACGCTGAAGTTCGCAACTACCGCTCCAAGCACATCATCACCGGCTTGCCAGACAATTACGCGCGCGGCCGCATCATTGGTGACTACCGTCGTCTGGCGCTGTACGGCACAGCCAAGCTGATCGACGCTAAAAAGGCTGACTTGGCCAAGCTTAGCGGCGAGATGAATGACCACACCGTGCGTCTGCGCGAAGAAATCGGCGCTCAGCTGATCGCCCTCAAGGACATCGGCACCATGGCCGCAACCTATGGCTTTGACGCGACCGTGCCCGCCAAAAACGCCGTTGAAGCAACCCAGTGGGTTTACCTTGCGTACTTGGCTGCCATCAAGGAACAAGACGGTGCCGCGATGTCCCTGGGCAATGTGTCCTCATTCCTGGACATCTACATCGAGCAAGATATGAAGGCAGGTGTAATCAACGAAGAACAAGCTCAGGAAATCATCGACCACTTCGTGATGAAACTGCGCATGGTTCGCCACCTGCGCCCCGGCGCATACGACGAAATCTTCGGTGGCGACCCAACTTGGGTGACCGAGTCCATCGGTGGGCAATTCCACGACGGCCGCACCAAGGTGACCAAGACGTCGTTCCGCTTCCTGAACACGCTGTACACACTCGGCGCGTCTCCAGAACCAAACCTAACCGTTTTGTGGTCTGAACAGTTGCCCGAAGGTTTCAAGAAGTTCTGCGCTCAAGTGTCTTTGGACACATCGTCTTTGCAGTACGAAAACGACGACCTGATGCGCGAAACCCGTTTGTCGGATGACTACGGCATCAGCTGCTGCGTTTCTCACCAAGCGATCGGCAAGGCGATTCAGCACTTTGGTGCCCGGGTCAACATGCCCAAAACCATGCTGCTGGCGATCAACGGTGGCCGCGAAGAAGACCACGCTTCCGAGGTGATCAAGGGCGTTGCTGCCTTGCCTGAAGGCGTGTTGGATTTTGATACGGTCTACGCCAGCTTTAAGCAATGCATGGTCGAACTGGCCCGTGTGTATGCCAAGTCGATGTACATGATTCACTTCATGCACGACAAGTATTACTATGAAAAAGCCCAAATGGCGTTCGTTGACACCGATCCCCGCATCGACGTGGCCTACGGCGCAGCTGGCATTTCTATCATCGCTGACTCCCTGTCCGCCATCAAGTACGCCAAGGTCACCGCGATTCGCAACGAACAAGGCCTCGCAGTGGACTTCAAAACCGAAGGCGACTACCCCAAGTTTGGTAACGATGACGACCGCGTTGACGCGCTTGCCCAAGAAGTTGCCTCGTTCTTCGCAGCTGAGTTGCGCAAGCACACACCGTACAAAAACGCCAAGCCCACCTTGTCACTGCTGACCATCACTTCCAACGTGATGTACGGCAAGAACACCGGTTCAACGCCTGATGGCCGCAAGGGTGGCGAACCGTTTGCACCGGGTGCCAACCCCATGCACGGTCGTGACACCTGTGGCGCGATTGCCTCGCTCAACTCGGTGGCCAAGCTGGACTATCGCCAAGCTGAAGACGGTATTTCTAATACCTTCTCCATCGTGCCGAAGGCTTTGGGTGCCAACCGCGAAGAGCAGATCAACAATCTGGTGAACCTGCTGGGTGGTTACTTCAGTAGCCGCGCACATCACCTGAACGTGAACGTGTTGGACCGCGAAACGCTGCAAAAGGCCTTCGAGCACCCAGAACAGTACCCACAGCTGACCATTCGTGTGTCGGGCTATGCGGTGAACTTCACACGCTTGTCGCGCGCGCACCAGCAAGAAGTGATCACGCGTACGTTCCACGACGCAATGTGATGCAAGAAGGCTCGGCAACACTCAGGGTTCACTCCATTGAAACAATGGGAGCCCAGGACGGGCCGGGTCTTCGGTTAGTCATCTTCACGCAGGGCTGTCATATGCGCTGCGTGTATTGCCACAATCCAGACACCCTGTCGCTGGAGGGTGGCACCTTGATGAGCGTTGACGCGCTGGTTGACCGGGCCCTTCGTCAAAAAAAATACTTCGGAAAAAATGGCGGCGTCACCATCAGCGGTGGCGAAGCCACGCTGCACCGTGAGACCCTGTTGATTTTGTTCAAGGCCTTGCATGCCCACGGCATCCACACCTGCCTGGACACCAACGGTTTGGTCTACGACGAAGCCTTGGAGGCGTTGTATGCTGAGACCGATCTGGTTTTGATGGACATCAAGCACATTGACGATGTTGCCCACAAACGGTTAACCAGTGTCAGCAATGAAAAGCCGCTCAAAACGGCGGCCTACCGCGAAAGCACCGGCAAACCCATGTGGTTGCGTTACGTGTTGGTACCCGGCTGGTCCGACGAGCCTGAGCACCTGGAGGCTTGGGCACAGCACTTTTCCAGCTACAAAACGGTTGAGCGTGTGGAAATCCTGCCGTACCACAAGCTGGGCATGAACAAATGGGCCGAGCTGGGCATGGAATACAAACTGCACGGCGTGGATACCCCCACCCAAGCCAGCCGACAACTCGCCAAGGAAATTTTCAGTCGCCACCTGAACAACGTGGTGTTGAAGTAATTCGTTGCGGGGCGGCGGGCTTTCCCTGTTCAGCCACTCTGGAACCCAAGGCAGCTCGTAGTTTGGTCGCCCAGCGCTTGGGCGCAGGCGTGTGCGCTAGACCAAGCCCACTGAAAGTTGTAGCCGCCCAGCCAGCCGGTCACGTCCACCACCTCGCCAATGAAATACAGCCCAGGCTGTTTGGATTCCATGGTTTGCGACGACAAATCGCGCGTGTCCACGCCGCCCAGCGTGACCTCGGCCTTTTTATAGCCTTCGCTGCCGGTGGGGGTGAGTTCCCAGCGGGACAGGCGCTCGGCCAGCCGGTTCAGGGCTTTGTCTGTTGCGTCGCAAATCGGGCGCTGCCAATCGGGGTCTTGAGCCACCCAAGCGTCGGCCAAACGGCTGGGCACAAGCGTAGTCAGTTCGTTGGCAATCAGCTTGCGCGAGGTGGCCTTGGCGCGCATTAGCGACGCTGCCACGTCCACTTCGGGGGCCAAATTCAGGCGAATTGGCGTGCCTTCGCGCCAGTAGCTGGAAATCTGCAGCACCGCCGGGCCAGACAAGCCCCGGTGGGTGAACAACAGGTCTTCGGCAAAGCCAATGCGGGTTTTCTTGTCGCCGGTTTCAATCAGCACTGGCAAGGACAGGCCCGACAGCTGCGCGTACGGGGCCCAAGCGGCTTCGTCAAAAGTCAGAGGAACCAAGCCCGGTCTTTGCGTCACCAAGCGCAAGCCAAACTGCTTGGCCACTCGGTAGCCAAAATCGGTGGCGCCAATTTTGGGGATGGACAGGCCTCCGGTGGCGATCACGACGGCGCGGGTGTTCACGGGCCCGTGGGCGGTGTCGAGGTCAAAACTGCCGTCCGCCGCCTGCGCGATGGCTTTGACACCGCAGGGCTGCCAGCGCTGCACGCCACCTGCGGCGCATTCGGCCAGTAGCATGGCAATCAGGTCTTCAGCCGAGCGCTCGCAAAACAGTTGACCTTTGTGCTTCTCCAGAAAACCAATGCCGTGCTTGTGCATCAGCGCGATGAAGTCACTGGGCGTATAGCGGCTCAATGCGGAGCGGCAAAAATGCGGGTTTTCGCCCGGATAGTGTTTGTGCGGCGCGCGCGGGTCTAGGTCGCGGTTGGTGAAATTGGCGCGCCCTCCACCGGAGATGCGCACTTTCTCAGCCACTTTTTCGCTGTGATCCAACACCAATACACGCAGGCCACGTTGCCCAGCCATGCCCGCACACAACAGGCCAGCAGCACCCGCGCCCACCACCACCACGTCAAACTTGTTCATGGCTCCAAGTGTAGGGTCAGCACACGTCGCAGGGAGCGGCGGCGCGCCCTGTGGCGCCAGGCCGACGCTGCTGTTGCGCGGGGGCAAAGTCAAGTAAAGAACCTCCTGCAGCAGGGTGAATTTGTTCTAAACGTAAGTGCTTGATCTGTACCGGGGAATTTTTCCACTCAATATTCGCACGCCCTCTGACTGAACAGAGAGCAAATTCACCGTGCCCCCTGCAGCGGATCGTTTGTCTGGTTTGCCAGCGGGTGGACTTCTACAATTTCTGTACGCTCTCTTCGTGCGGGCACCAGACCCGGGCGATGGATTCTCATCTGACAGTTTTCTAGAGGTTAGCCACCATGCCACAGCCCTTGCGGTCACGTTCCTTAGCTTATTTCCCCTCTGGGGTCGCCTTGTTGGTGGCCACCGTCTGGGGTGCGCAGGCCATGGCCCAAGCAGAACCGCCCAAGACCACACCTGAGACGGTGCCGACAACGGTGCCACCGCAAGCGGCTGTGTCGCGCCTCAAATTGGAAACGGCGAAGCCGCCACGCAAGCTGTTGACCAATGAGAAAGCCACCAAACAATTGGACACGGTGGTGGTAACGGGCGTGGTCAGCGACACCGAGCAGCGCCGCGCCTTCACGGCGGCCAAGATCGTGGTGACCAAGGAAGAGATCGAACGCTACGGCGACAGTTCCGTGGCCGATGTGCTCAAGCGCTTGCCCGGGGTGACCTCGGGCGGGCGCCCAGGACGTGGCGGTGGTGATGTGCGCATGCGCGGCATGGGCGGTGGTTACACGCAATTGCTGGTCAACGGCGAGCGCATGGGGCCGGGCTATTCGCTGGCCGACATTCCCCCCGATCAGGTCGAGCGCATCGAGATTGTGCGGGCACCCACCGCAGAATTTGGCGCACGCGCGGTGGCAGGTACCGTCAACGTGGTGCTAAAACAAGCACTCAAGCGCAAGGCCAACGAGTTTCGCGCTGGGGTGGGGGTGGAAAACGGGCGCGCCTCGCCCATGCTGTCGTGGACGCGCAATGACAAGGTCGGTGAAGACTTGAACTACACCTTCACCCTCTCAGCCATGCACCAGGATCGCTGGGACGACAACGACAGCCGCACCCATTGGCTCGACGGACCCAACGCACTGGTGGCGCTGGACCAGCATGAGACCGGCGAGAGCAATTCGCTGCGCGACGGCCTCAACGTCAATGGGCGTATTCAGTGGACGCTGGGCGAAGGCGAAACGCTGTCGGTGATGCCGTTTTTGGTCTATTCGCAGGGCAGTTCTCAGGCCGTCAGCCGCTTGATCCAGGCGCCAGGTGGCGTGATCGCCGCGCTCTATGGCAGTTACCAAAGCGACGTCAGCAACACCTTTGCCATGGCCCGCACCAACGCCCAATGGCAAAAGCGTTTGAGCGACGCCCTCAAAATGGACTTGCGCGCAGGCGCAGGCCAAACCCGGGGCGATGGTGAGTCGGTGCGCCAAGAGTACGCCGTAGGAGGTGTACCCGCCAGCCGCCAAACCGATCTTTTTGACACGCTTGAGCGCAGTTGGACACTCAACGGCAAGCTCTGGTACCAAATGGCCAACGCGCACAGCCTGCTGGGTGGCCTGGAGGTGGACAGCAGCGAACTCACCCAATCACGCACCACGGTGCGCGATGGCTTGGCGCAACTCAACGAGTTTGGGGATGACCTCAACGCCGCCACCTTGCGGGTGGCCACCTACGCGCAAGACGAGTGGAAGATCAAACCCAACATTTCAGCCTATGCCGGGCTGCGCTGGGAAGCCATTCGCACCACCAGCGAGCGGCTAAACCTGCAAACCAGCAACACCAGTAGCGTGGCGACACCCTTGCTGCATGCCAGCTGGAAACCTTCAGAAGACAGTCGCGACCAAGTCCGCATGAGCCTGACGCGCAGCTACAAATCGGCCACCCTGCAAGACCTGATCGCACGCCCGTCCGTCTCGCAGCGCTTTCCCACCGGTGCCAATGAAATCGGCAGCCCCGACCGCGCTGGTAACCCAGACCTGCGCCCCGAACTGGCCACAGGGGTCGAACTGGGCTATGAACACTACCTGCCCAAAGGCGGCTTGTTCAGTGCCAACGTGTTTTACCGCGACATCGACAACCTGATTCGACGCAGCATTGGGCTGGAAAACGTCTCGTGGTCGACCCAGCCGCGCTGGGTGTCGCGTCCGAAAAACGTGGGCAATGCCAAGACCTACGGGTTGGAGCTGGAGGCCAAGTTTCGGCTCGACGAACTGTGGAGCGACGTTTTGCCGCTCTCTTTGCGCACCAACCTAAGCTTGTTTGACGCCAAGGTAGATGGCGTGCCCGGCCCGGACAACCGGCTGGAAGGCCAACCCAAAGGCACTGCCAATGTCGGTTTCGATTACCGCCTGCGCGGTCTGCCGCTGAGCCTGGGCGGCAGTGTCAACTACACACCGGCCTACGACATCACCCTGAGCGATGTTCAAAGCAACACCGTGAGCGCCAAGATTCTGACTGACGCGTTTGTGCTGTGGACCCTGAGCCCGGCCACCCAGCTGCGCCTAAGCGCAGGTAACCTCACGCCCCGCACCTACCTCACCAGCAACACCTTGGCCAACGGTAACCGCACCCAGATCAACGATTCCACAAACCCGTCCAGCATCAACTGGGGATTGCGGCTGGAGGTCAAGATTTAGGGTTAAAACAGCCTTTGGCACTGGTTTTTTTTGGATACATTGGTATTAGCTGCAGCGCCTGACCCCCGCAATTACCTGAGCTTGAGTCGTATTTGACTCAAACATCGGCCTTGCCGAAAGCAAACCAGCGGATCGTTTTGAAAGCCATGGAAATTGCCTGCAGATACCGGTCGTTCATACCCAGAACCTGCCCCGCCCACGTTGAGCCAACGGTGCTGAAATAGGGGCGGATTCCACGCATACTCAAATAATGAAAATATGTTTCAAAAAATATTGAGTGCTGTTTGTTTTTGGCGTATATTTACCGAACTTGCGGGGGAGTGCCTGCGCCTTGGCAAGTGAGTTGCGCGGCTCTGCCGAGTTCATTTCCCCCATTTCAAGCCAAATCAAACCGTACGCCGGTAGGCGGCCCCCACGTCTAACTGCCGGTACCACCTTCGCCTGCCATGACCCGCATTGCCCATTGCCTGCATTCCCGAGACGATGTCTTTGGCGCCATGGCATGGCGCGACGCAGTCAGGGTTTTTTTGGTGCGATCATTCGGCTTGCGCAGGACAAATAGTGTTGCAGACAAGAACTTGGCTACGACAATGCGGACGTCCTGCCGTGGCATGTTGGTGCCGTGACGTGAACGCTTACCCTGACCCCATCTCGCTCAACCTTGGTTGATGAGGTATTTTTTTGTTTTTTTATAGGAGAGATAGTCTCATGGCTTCAAAAGATCGCATGGCCGTCCTGACGGCGATGATGGAACAGTGTGTGATTCCGGTGTTTTACCACCCGGATTTCGACGTCTGCGTAAATGTTATTCAGGCGTGCGCCAATGGCGGCGCCAAGTGCGTGGAATTCACCAACCGTGGCGACTTCGCGTCGCACGTGTTCTATGAAGTAACCCGCCACTTCGCCAAGGCCGATCCATCGGTCATCATGGGCGTGGGCTCCATCGTGGACGGCCCCACGGCTGCCCTGTTCATCGCCAACGGCACCAAGTTTGTCGTTGGCCCGCTGCTCAACGCGGACGTGGCCAAAGTGTGTAACCGCCGTGGCATCCCCTACAGCCCCGGCTGCGGTTCGGCCACCGAAATCGGTGACGCGCAAGAACTGGGCGTGGAAATCGTCAAGGTTTTCCCAGGTTCTTCCGTGGGTGGCCCCGAGTTCGTCAAAGGCGTCATGGGCCCCATGCCCTGGAGCCGCATCATGCCCACCGGCGGCGTGGAACCCACCGAAGAGTCGCTGCGCAAGTGGTTTGGCGCAGGCATCGTGGCCTGTGGCATTGGCTCGAACATGATCACCAAGCAATTGCTCGACGCCAAAGACTACAAGGGCATCGAAGAAAACGTGCGCAAGACCATCAAGCTGGCACAAAGCATCAAAGCCGAACTGGCTGGCAAATAAGTCCATCCCCCATTAGGAGTACCAAGAATGTCAAAACTCGTTATCAAATCTGCAGCAGAAACCCAATGGGACTGCGTTTCCTTCGGTGAAGTGATGTTGCGCTTCGACCCCGGCTTTGGCCGCGTGCGCAATGCTCGCCAGTTCCAAGTATGGGAAGGCGGCGGCGAATACAACGTGGCGCGCGCCATGCGCAAGTGCTGGGGCAAGCGCGCTGCGGTCGTGACCGCATTGCCCAAGAACGATCTGGGCTGGTTGGTGGAAGACTTCATCATGCAAGGCGGCGTGGACATGTCGCACGTCATCTGGCGTGATTTCGACGGTCTGGGCAAGAACACCCGCGTTGGCCTGAACTTCACAGAAAAAGGCTTCGGCATCCGCCCCGCACTGGGCTGCTCGGACCGTGGCCACTCGGCGGCGTCGCAAATTCGCCCTGGTGAAGTGAACTGGGAAAAGCTGTTCGGCGAAGAAGGCGTGCGTTGGTTCCAAACCGGCGGCATCTTTGCTGCGCTGGCCTCGAACACTGCTGAAGCCGTGATCGAAGCCGTGGAAGTGGCCAAGAAGTACGGCACCGTGGTGGCGTATGACCTGAACTACCGCGCTTCCCTGTGGAAGAGCCAAGGCGGCAAAGAAGGCGCGCAAAAGATCAACCGCAACATTGCCAAGTATTGCGACGTGATGATCGGCAACGAAGAAGACTTCACCGCTTGCTTGGGCTTTGAAGTGGAAGGCGCTGACGAGCACCTCACCAAGATCGAAACCGACAGCTTCAAGAAGATGATCCAAGCCGCTGTGGCCGAGTTCCCCAACTTCAAAGTTGCTGCCACCACGCTGCGCAAGGCCACCACGGCCACGCTCAACGACTGGTCTGCCCTGCTGTACTACGAAGGCGAGCTGTACCAATCCATGAAGCGCGAAAACTTGGAAATCTACGACCGCGTCGGCGGCGGTGACGGTTTCGCGTCTGGCTTGGCCTATGGCTTCTTGGAAGGCAAAGGCCCGCAAGCTGCCGTGGAATACGGCGCAGCCCACGGCGCGCTGGCCATGTCCACCCCCGGCGACACCTCCATGGTGCGCGTGGAAGAAGTCGAAGCCGCGATGAAGGG
>Ga0136636_10000672_pt1 | contig 18354 bp, 13 predicted proteins | sample AntDrymUQ8522106_2_FD_104653 | JGI IMG/M metagenome (GOLD analysis project Ga0136636, IMG submission 104653) | Polar desert sand microbial communities from Dry Valleys, Antarctica - metaG UQ852 (21.06) | ecosystem: Environmental > Terrestrial > Soil > Desert | place: Antarctica: Dry Valley... | reverse complement strand
TGAACGCGCGCCGTGGGGGCGCGGTGCGCCGGGCGCCCGCCTGCGCGGGCGAGTCCAGACGCGTCGGCGCAGGCCGACGCCCGGCCGCAGGCCCGGCCGCTGCGGTTGCAACCGCCGGGTTCTGGCAACCGCGCTGACGGCGGGCGCGTGAACGCGCGCCGTGGGGGCGCGGTGCGCCGGGCGCCCGCCTGCGCGGGCGAGTCCAGACGCGTCGGCGCAGGCCGACGCCCGGCCGCAGGCCCGGCCGCTGCGGTTTTAACCGCCCGGTTCTGGCAATAGCGCCGACGCCCTGCCGCTGCGGTTTCAACCGCCGGGTTCTGGCAATAGCGCCGACCATAACGTAGCCCTAGGTGCGGGGCGTCAGCCCTGATCAACTATAATATATCGTGCGCCGACACGCCAGCTATCCAGGCACCCGCTATGTCAACCACGCCGCCTGTTGACCCTATGCTTGACGACCCGCTGCGCGCCAGCGAGCTGCTGCGCGCCTTCCCCCCAGAGGCGCAGGCCGAGCTGTGGGCCGCGCTTGAGCTGATCCGCCTGCCCGCCGGCGCGCTGCTCTTCGAGCAGGGCGACCCCGGCGATGGCATGTATCTCGTGCGCCAAGGCCGGGTCGGCGTGCTGATGCACCACGACGGCGCCGAGCAGCTGATCGATGAGCACGGCCCCGGCGCCAGCGTCGGCGAGCTCGCCCTGATCACCGGTAAGCCCCGCACCGCCCGCGCCTACACCACCAGCGACAGCGAGCTGCTCTATCTTTCCCGCGCCAGCTTCGAGGCGCTCGCCGCCAGCTACCCCCAGGCCTTCCAGCGCTTCGCCGATACGCTGCTGCCGCGCCTGCGCCGCGCCCAGGTTGTGGGCGCCCTCGGCGGCCTGTTCGGCCAGCTTAGCCGCGAGCAGCTTGGCGCCCTGCTCGAAGCCCTGGAGTGGCGCAGCCTGCCCAGCGCGACGGCGCTGTTCCAGCAGGGCGACCCCGGCGACTTCCTGGCGATTGTGGTGACAGGCCGCCTGCGCGTGGATGTGCGCGGCGCCGATGGGCAGACTCGCAGCGTGGCCGAGCTCGGCCGGGGCGAGTTTATTGGCGAGCTCGCCGTGCTCACCGGCGAGCCCCGCTCCGCCACCGCCGTCGCCGTACGCGACGCCGACGTAGTAACGCTGAGCAAGCGCGCCTTCGACCAGCTGCTGGTGCGCCACCCCCAGGTGATGATGCGCCTCACGCAGGTGGTGATCGGCCGGCTCCGGCGCACCACCAGCGCCGCTGGCCCCGAGGTCGCCGCGCGGGCGCGCACGCTCGCCCTCGTGCCGCTCAGCCCTGCGGTGCCCATCGCCGAGCTCGCCGCGCAGCTGGCGGCCATGCTCAGCGAGGCCGGCTCCACGCTCCTGCTCGACCGCCAGCGCGTCGCGCTCAGCCGCATCGACCTCGCCGAGCTGGCCGAGGATCACCCAGCGCATACTGTGCTGCGCGAGTGGCTGAGCGAGCGCGAGACCGAGCATCGCTTCCTGCTCTACGCCGCCGAGCCTGCGCCTAGCGCCTGGACGCTGCGCTGCCTGCGCCAGGCCGACCTAGTGCTGCTGGTGGGTCTGGCGGGCGGCGACCCGCAGCCGGGGCCGGTGGAGGCCGCGATCACGCGCATGGGCCTGCGCGCCCGCCAGGAGCTGGTGCTGATCCAGCCCTCCGCGCCGCGCCAGCCCACGGGCACAGCGCGCTGGCTTGCGCCCCGCCAGGTGGCCGCCCATCACCATGTGCGCGCGGGCGACCGTGGCGACATGCGGCGGCTGGCGAACCTGGCCACTGGGCGCGGGCTGGGCCTGGTGCTCGGCGGCGGCGGCGCGCGCGGCTTCGCCCATATCGGCGTGCTGCGAGCGCTGGAGGAGGCCAATCTCGCCGTCGATACGGTGTGCGGCGTAAGCGCCGGGGCCTTGATCGCCGCCGCCTCTGCTGTCGGCATGGACTGGCGCGCCATCGACCAGCTCGCCCGCCAGCTGCTACGTAACTGGCGCGTGCCCGACTACACGCTCCCTGTCGTAGCTTTGCTGCGCGGCGGCAAGCTCACCCGTGATCTGCGCGCGATCTTCGGCGAGACCGCGATTGAGGATCTGTGGCGTAGCTTCTTCTGCCTCTCGGTGAACCTAAACCGGCTGAGCGTGAACGTGCATCGGCGCGGCCCGCTCTGGCGCAGCGTGCGCGCCAGCAGCTCGCTGCCGCTCGTCTTCCCACCCTTGCTGGAGGGCGCCGACGTGCTGGTGGACGGCGGCGTGATCAACAACATGCCCGCCGACCTGATGCGCCAGCAGCTGCCCGGCGGCCACGTGATCGCGGTGAAGGTCTCGAACGAGCAGCCGATCGGCTCGAACTACCGCTTTGGGCCGAGCCTCTCCGGCTGGGAGGTGCTGCTCGCACCGCTGCGGCGCCCCGAGCGGCGGGTGAGCGCGCCCTCGTTCTTCGACGTGCTGATGCGCGTGCTTGAGATCAGCGCCGTGGACTCGGGGCTCACCAATCTGGCCTTCGCCGACCTGGTGATCCGCCCGCCGGTTGAGCGCTTCGGCACGCTTGCGTTTAGCGCATACGATCAGATCGTCGAGGCGGGCTACCGCGCGGCCCAGGCGCAGCTCGCCACCTGGCAGCCAAGTGACAAGCTGTGAAAGATGCACCAATGAGCGGATCCGTCACCAAGACCGACCCCAGCCTGCTCACGCCGATCGCCCACCGCATCGCCGCCGTGATCATCCCGCGCCTGCCGGCCTGGGTCACGCCCAACCAGGTGACGATCAGCGGCTTCCTGTTCAACATCGTGTGCTGCGCCGCCTTCTTCCTGGCGAGCTTCAACGGCGCCTGGTTCGCGCTGGCCATCGCCTGCCTGGTAGGCAACTGGATCGCGGACAACCTGGACGGCGAGCTGGCCCGCGCCCGCAAGCAGACCTCGGAGCGCGGCTTTTACCTGGATCTCGTCACCGACCAGTTCGGGGTGATCACGGTCTGCCTCGGGATCGCGTTTGCCAGCTACACCAACACCGTGTTCATGCTCTTCTTGCTGCTCAGCTACCCGCTGCTCTCGTTCCTGACGCTGATGCACATCGTGATGCGCCAGCGCTTCCCGCTGGGGCGCTTCAGCCCCGCCGAGGGCCGCCTCTTGCTGATCGTGGTCGCGCTGCTTACTTGGTACCATCCCGGCCCGCTGCTCGCTGTTGCAGGCTACCCGCTGGGCTGGTTCGACGTGCTGATGCCGCTCGCACTCGTGCCCACGATCATCGAGAAAGTTGGCGACGCCATCGCGCTGTACCGCGAGCTGGCGCCGCCGGGGGCGAAGGGGGCCACCGAGTAGGAGCGAGCGCGCCGGGCACGTTATCCACAGATGACACCGATTTCCGACCTATTAGCATAAAAAGGCAGACAGGTGCAGGCACTCATTCTTGCGGCGGGCATGGGCACGCGCCTCGGCACGCTCACGGCGGATTCGGCCAAGTGTATGCTGCGCTTCCAGGGCCAGCGCCTGCTCGAGCGCCTGCTTGTGGATTTGGCCGGCCTGGGCCTCCGCCGGGCGGTGCTGGTGGTTGGGCATGGCGCCGACGAGCTGCGGGCGACGGTTGGCGACAGCTGCGCCGGAATGCCCTGCGTGTACGTGGAGAACGCCAGCTACCGCAGCAGCAACAACATCTACTCGCTGGCCCTGGCCGCGCCCCAGCTCTGCGCCGACGACACGCTGCTGCTTGAGAGCGACCTGGTGCTCCACCCGGCGATCCTGCGCGCCTGCGCCGCCGAAGCCGCCCCCGCCGCCGCCGTGGTTGCGCCCTACGCGCCCTGGATGGACGGCACGGTGACGCTGCTCGACGACGCGGGCTGGGTCAGCCGCTTCGTGCCGCGCGCCGAGCAGGGCGAGCTCGATCTGCGCCAAACCTACAAGACCGTCAATCTCTACAAGCTCGACGCCACCTGGAGCGAACGCTACCTTGTGCCGGCCATGCACACGCATCTGGCCGAGGTCGGTGCCCACGTCTACTACGAGGATGTGTTCGGGCGCCTCGTTGCCGCCGGGGAGGCGCGCATGCGCGCGGTGCCGACGGGCGCGCTGCCCTGGTACGAGATCGACACCCCCGCCGACCTGCGCGCCGCCGAGGCGCTCTTTGCCCCCGGAGTAGTGTGAGCAAGTTGCGCCGCCCGCGCCCCCCGATCGCCCGCGAGGGTTGGCCCCTGATCGCCATCTGTCTGGGTATGGCCGCCCTGGCAGCACCGCTTGATCGCCGCCTCACCCTGCCGCCCTTGGCCGCCGCCCTCGCCACCGCGCTCTTCTACCGCGACCCCGAGCGGCCCGCGCCGCCTCGGCCCAACCTGCTCTACGCGCCCGCCGATGGCCGGGTGCTCCACGTTACGCCGCTCGACGACGCGCCGGAGCTGCAAGGCGCCCCAGCGTGGCGCGTGGCCGTCTTTCTCTCGCTGCTCGATGTCCACATCACCCGCAGCCCGGCCGCAGGCGTGGTGCGTTCGGTGGAGCACCGCCCCGGCCGCTTCCAGAGCGCGTGGGACGCGGGCGTCGAGCAGACGAACGAGCGCAACACGATCCAGATCGCCACGGGGCGCGGCCCGCTGGCCGTGGTACAGATCGCGGGCCTGGTGGCGCGGCGGATCGTCTGCTACCCGCGCGCTGGCAGCGCCGTGGGCGGCGGCGAGCGCATCGGCCTGATCCGCTTCGGCTCACGCACCGACCTGATCTTTCCGCGCGCCATGGCCTGGCCGCTGGTGACGCCGGGCCAGCGCGTGCGCGGCGGCGTGACGCCACTTGCTGTTATGCTGGGCGATAGCCGATAGCCGATAGCCGATAGCCGGACGTCCAAAATGGGATAACAGCATGCTCACCGTGCTAGAAAAGCTATTCGTGCTCAAGTCGGTGGCGATCTTTGGCGCGCTGCCCGACGATCTGCTGCTAGAGGTGGCCGCGCTCCTGCACGAGGAGCAGCGCGCGGCCGGCGAGGCGGTGTTTGCCAAGGGCGATCTCGGCACGAGCATGTACATCGTTGCGCGCGGGCGACTCCACGCCCACGACGGGCCGCGCACGCTCAACGAGCTGCCGACGCGGGCCGTGTTCGGCGAGATGGCGATGCTAGACCCAGAGCCGCGCAGCGCCTCGGTGACGGCCCTGGAGGAGAGCCTGCTGCTGCGCATCGACAACCGGCCCTTCTACGAGCTGATGGCCGACCGGGGCGAGGTGGCGCTCGCCATCATCCAGCTGCTCGCCGGCTACCTGCGCGAGCGCCTGGACGACATCCGCGCCCTGGATGCGCGCCTGCACGAAGTAGCATCCACAGATGCCAGCGATGTCCGGTAGGGTGCTTTGGCCTTGGGGATCGCGGCATCCAGCCTGTGCGGAGCGTCACCTCAGTGCAGATGGGAAGCAACGGCTGCTGCCGTGCGGGCTGGAGCCGCTGGCCGCTTGCGGATGGCCCATTCGGCCACGGCGAGGTTGATCACCCAGCCTGCGCCCATCAGGAGCGCTCGGCTGAGTTCACTCGGCGGGCCAGCGATCAATTCCCCGGCCAACAGGGTCAGCACCTGCGTACCCGCGCCCAGCCCGATCGCGTAGCTGCGCAGCATCCAGGCGCGGTGCCCGATCACGTTCCCGCGCCGGATCGTGGCAAAGCCGAGGACGAGCGACCCGACCATGGCTGACCCAAAGAGGAGCCGCAAGGCATACAGCAGCCCACCAGTGCCATTCGCGCCCGGGTAGAACAGCGTCATCCACAGTCCGGAAAGCCCCACCAGCAGCCCGCACCCAACTAGGAGCCGCCCGGCCGCGCGGTGCCAGCCCGGCCAGCGCCACCGGAGCCTGGGGGCGAACTGGAACGCGCCCAGGAGGGCATACACGCTGGCGCTCACGATATGCAGCACTACTGGCAGGGGCGACGCAAAGAACCGTGCGTTGGCGGGCGTGATGTCCGCGCCGCCGACCAGCTCGGTTAGGCGGAAGGCGCCGGCGGCGAGCGGGATGGCGCTCAGCAGGAGCAGTGCGGCGACGAGCCACGCTGCCGAACCTGCTTTTGCCGGCGCTTTGGTTTTCTGAGACGGAGGTTTCCCTCCCGCATTGAGCTGAGGCACAGCGGGGACTCGGCCTTCATCAGAGGCATTCGCGTTCATGTTCATCCCCTTACCATCAATCAGTCAATGCGACAAGCGACCGTGTGGCCGCTTGGCCAATCCTTGCAGTTTCCAGTGAACTTACTCGGCTCCGGCTTGGCGGAGCTGGGGGTTTCCGCTGCCAGGTACGGGTTCCGAGGCCTGCTCGCGCCGTTCCGACCAGAGCGCATAGCCCAGCCAAGCCAGTGCGAGCCCCATCGGCACCGCCAATGCGCGATCGAACGGGTGCGGGAGCAGCGGGGACAGGAGCGGGGGTGATACGGCCGCGAAGGCCAGCAGACCGGCCGCCCAGCGCGGCAGGATGCCAGCGCGGAATGTCGCGATGCCGAACAGCAGGCCGCCGAGCACATAGCCGACCAACCCGGCGATCGCATAGAGCGTCGGGATCGCACCGAGGCTCACCTCGCTGGCCTGCCCATTGATGATCCCCAGGAAGCCTGCCACAAACTGCGGCGCCGTGGTCGCCAACAGTGGCAAGATAAAGGCTTCCGCGAAAACAAAGGGCAGCGTGAGCGCATAGAAGAGGCTAAACAGGAGATAGCCTGCCAGCCCAAGCCACCCGACCGCGTTCACTTGCCGGGCGTAGAGCCCCGCCATGCCGAGCAGGCCGAGCAGGCACATGGCCGCCTTCACGGATTGGATGATGACCCATTGGGGGGTGGTGACGGACGAGAGCACGTCAAGTGGATGGATCGGCTGAATGACCACGAATATGATCCCTGCCGCCATCGCGGATAATCCGGACCAACGGATGAGATTCGACGCGGTTGGTTTCATCGCACGCTCCTTGCGCGCGGTCTGGCGCTTGGTGTTCATGGGTTAGTCTCCTTGTTCGAACAATTGTGATCCGTGTCTGCGTTGCCATCTGGCCCGTTCGCCTGTTTGGCATCAACCTGCATGACCGAGAGCAGTGGCATGCCGAGATCGCGCACTTTCCTGAGCAGGCCATGCAAGACGGCCTGATCAAGCACCGGGCCGGTTAGCAGGGTCTCGCCGTTGTCTCCTCGCGTGATGGTCAGGCCGTCAAACCAGGTGGCCCACCGATTATCAAGGTGGCCCTTGATGCGAATCTCGTACCGCCCAGGCTCGTGATGCTTCTCCGTTGATGCGGGTGTTGCACTCATGGTGCGCCTCGTGCATGGGCCTCTCTGTAGTTGCATTCGTTCTTCGCTTCCACCACACTATACCCACCCATGTGGGGAGGTGTCTTCCCCATGTGTGGGGATGCATGTGGGGATATGTGGCGGAGGATGTCAGGGCGACAAACGCCCTGCCCGCCAAGCAATGAAATGCTTGGCGGGCAGGGCTGAGTGGGCGCGTGCGCGGGCAGCACGTTTGCGCGGTTATATCAACCCTAGCTCTGCTGCACGTTTGACAGCCGCCCGGCGATTATTGACATCGAGTTTACTGTAGATGCCCTTGGTATGCGTGCGGACCGTGCTCAAGGCGATCATGAGTTTCTGAGCGATCTCTGGACCAGAAAGCTCGGTTTTGAACAAGCGGAGAATTTCAAGCTCACGTTCGCTTAACGGCTCGATCAAAAGCTGTTTGACGGGCGTTCTGTCCTCAGCCGTGTCAAAGCCTGTCAGGAGTTGACGGACATAGTTCGGGGCGATACTCTGTTTCGCGGCCGCTTCCAGCAGCACCGCCATGGGTGAGCCTTCATCAACAAAGAGTCGGACGTAGCCCTCCGGCTCAGCCAGCGTCAGAGCGCGGGAGAGCGGCGCAAGCGCAGCCGGGATGTCGCCCTGTGCCTGGTGGGCGAGTGATACCAGTACCAGGATTTCGATCACGCTCCCCGTCCGCTCCCCTGCTTCCGCCGCTTGCAGGAGGCGCTCCAGGAGCCCGATCGCCTCACGTATGGCGTGGTCGGCACGGTCGCTGGTCGCGCGGGCCAGCAGCACCCTGGCCAGGGTGATGTGCGCGAACTCGCGCAGGTAGCTGAGCTCGTCCTCGGCAGACAGGCCCTGCTCCCGCGCCCAGCCGAGGGCGTCGCCCAACCGACCCTGCGCGACCCACAGCCGGGTCTTCAACGCCGCGACCGGGCGCACATTGGGGAAGAAGTCGCTCACATACCAGCGCTCGGCCTCGTCGAGCAGCGCGAGGGCACCGTCCAGATCGCCCTGGGCCTCCCGGATGCGCGCCAGGGCGACGCGCCGGCGATACGGGTGTTGCGGGAAGCCGGTGTGCTCGCCCTGCTGCTCGCTGCGCAGGAGATGCTGCATCGCAGCCGACAGATCGCCGCGCTCATAGGCGATCTCGCTCAGGCCCACGTACATATCCGCCGTTCCGCGCAGCTGCGGCGCGCCATGATCCACGGCAAGCTGCAGCCCCTGCTCATAGATCCGCAGCGCCTCGCCGAGCCGACCTTGCGTGACCCGGATATCCGCCAGGGCGATGGCGCCTCCGATGGCGTCGGGGATGTTTCCGGCCATCTGGAGCTGCGCCAGGCCGGCGGCAAACGAGCGATACGCCGTTTCGAGATCCCCGCTGGTCCAGGAGGCAAGGCCGAGGAGCCCCGTCGCGGCACCGCGCCAGCGTTGATCCTCTGCGGCGATGCGATCAAGCGCCTGCCCGGCATAGTGGGCGGTCGCGGCGACATCGCCCAATGCCAGGGCCTGGGCGGCGCGGTAGACTGCGATTGCACCGGGGAGCAGGCGCAACGCCGCTTCGTCGCGGACACCCATGGCCGCCTGGGATCGGTCAGGGCGATCTGCCGCAGGATCGAGCCACCGTTCGGCGTCCCGCAGCCGGTGCTCCACGCCTGCGAGATCGCCAGTGGACAGGAGCGTCCCGGCATAATACACGCTGAGCACGGGCCGGGAGGTGACGAGCGCGTCGGGCAGCGCCGTGAGCCAGCCAAGCAGCGTGGCCTCCTGGCGTTTCCGGTGCAGCTCCGGCGCGGCCACCTCGATTAGGCCCGCCGCTCGCGGGTAATCCCGAGCGGCGAGGGCGTGGCCGATCGCATCGGCGTCCGAACCATGCTGCTCGTACCAGATGCTCGCGCGCTGGTGCAACGTGGCTACCTGTTCGGGCTGCTCCGCCGACAACTGCGCCGCGAGCACGTCGGCAAAGAGATGGTGATACCGATACCACCTGCGCTGGTCGTCCAGCGGCACAATGAAGAAGTTGCCGCGATGAAGCGCCTCCAGCCGCGCACTGCTGTGCGCCTGGCCGGTGACGGCATCGCACAGCGGGCCGTGTAAGCGGTCGAGAATGGCCGTCTGGAGCAGAAAGCTGCGAACGGCTTCGGGCTGACGCTCCAGTACCTCTTCGACCAGATAATCCAGGATGTAGCGGTGGTCTCCCGCGAAGGCCCGGATGAAGCTGGAGCCATCCTGGTGGCCCTGCAGGGAAAGTGCGGCCAGTTGCAGACCGGCAATCCAGCCTTCGGTGCGGTCTTCCAGGGTGGCGATGTCTGCCGCCGCGAGGCGTAGATCCATCACCTGGTTGAGAAATGCGGTGGCTTCGGAGGGGGTAAACCGCAAGTCGGCGGCGCGCAGTTCGGTCAATTGGCCCCTGGCGCGTAACCGGGCCAAGGAGAGCGGTGGATCTTCACGGGTGGCAATCACCAGGTGCATGTGTGATGGCAAATGCTCGACCAAAAAGGCGAGGGCAATGTCAACCGGTTGAGCATCAATCACGTGGTAGTCGTCAAGAACAAGGACGAAATGGTCCGGGAAGGTAGTGATGTCATTGAGCAACGCCGTCAGCATCGCTTCAGCTGGCGGTGGCTGCGGAGATTGGAGCGCACGCAATACACCCGCTCCGATATGCGGCGCAAGCGTCTGTAACGCAGCAACGAGGTAGGTCAGAAAGCGTGTCGGGTCGCTATCCGTTTCGTCCAGCGACAGCCATGCGACTGATGGCTGGCAGGAGGCGATCCATGCGCTGACCAGGGTGGTTTTGCCAAAGCCGGCGGGGGCAGAGATCAGCGTCAGCTTGCGGTGCAGCCCCTCGTTCAGCCGCTCGAGCAGGCGGAGACGCAGGACCGTGTTCGGCCGCGGCGGAGGGATATAGAGTTTCGTGGCTAAAATTTGCGTGAACATAGATTCTATTTGGCCAGGCCCGTGTCGAGGCGCGCCTCGTCGAGCGCGATGCTGAGCAGCCGTGCGCTGTTCGCAATCGGCTCGCGCTCCGCTGGGGCCTGAAGCGTCAGCTGATGCGCCCCAGGCGTAAGCCAGAGGTGAAGTGTGACAGCACTGCGATCAAGCCCAACCTCCCACATGCCAGCGGGGGCGCCGTCAAGCGTCAGCTGGACCACGCGCGGGCGCTGAAAGCTGTGTGCGGCCAGGCGCAGCACCATCTGCCGGGGCACGTCGTCGGGGTTGATCAGAATGAGATCGCCTGCCTCGCCCATCCAGCGCCAGCGCCGTGCGCCGTCGCCCTCGGGCCGCTGCCACCCGTCACCAGCGAGGGCGGCGATCTGCCCTGGCGCCGTATCCGGCACCTGGTAGACAGCGAGCGTCGCATCTGCGTAGCTGGGGCTCACGCCTGGCAGCGCCTGGGCGAGCGCCTCGCGGACGGCGGCGCGGCGCTCAGGCTCGATCTGATCCCAGCGCACCAAAACAGTGCTAATCCCGTAGCTGTGCAGCGCTGCCAGCGGCCCGTCGGAGCCAGCCACAAACGGGTCGGCGGGCTCGGGGCGCATTTTCCAAAGCGGGCGCACCGCAGGCATCAGGTTGGGCCAGGGGTAGCTCGGGGAGCGCGCCAGGTAGCCGCCGAGGATGGGCCGCCCGTGGACCAGCTGGGCGCGCTGCGGCTCAACATATTTGTAGGCGGCGGGTGGCACCTCCAGCACGGCCCCGCTGCCGCCAGCGAGCAGCTGGTAGGCCGGATGCATCGCAGCTGGCAGCAGCGGCCACGGGCGTGGCAGCAGCTCGCCGACCATGAGCAGCAGGGGGATCGCCCAGAGCAGCGGGCGCCCGCGCCGCTGGATCAGCGCGCCCAGGCTGCTAAGGCCAAGTGCGACAGGTGGGATGAGCGCCAGCGTGGCGGCGGCCACGAACAGGCCAGGGCGGCGGCCCAGGCTTAGGCCAGGTAGCAGGTCGAGCAAGGCGTAGGGGAGCGGCACGCCAGTGCGCCAGCCAGCGATCTGTAGCTCGGGGCCGAGGGCGAACAGCAGCGCGCCGCCCGCCAGTACAAGCCAGCGCCAGCTCTCGCGCCAGCGGGTGACCGCGCCGAGCGCGGCCAGCGCCAGCACGCTGTAGCTCAAAGCGGCGTTCCAGTCGCCGCTAAAGTTATGCCAGGCCGGGCCGAAGCGCGCGAAGATCGCCTCGCCCCAGAGCGGGTGCAGGTAGCTGGGGAGCCAGAAGTCGAGCAGGTTGGCGGAGCGCGCAAGCAGCTCGTCTGGCTCGGGCCGCGCCACGGCGCCCTGGCGCGTCGCGCTGGCGATGGCCGGCACGATCACCGGCAAGAGCAGCACGGCGGCGGTTCCAGCGACGAGCGCAGCCTGGCCGATCAGCCCGCGTAGGCCCTCACCCCCCAACCCCCGCTCCCTGAGCGGGCGAGGGAGAGCCGGGGAAGGCGCCCAAAGCAGAACGAGGCCCACGCTCATCGGCGCCATAAACAGCAGGGCGTACCAGCTTGTCAGGCCAGTCAGGGCCAGCAGCGCCCCAGCCAGGATGGCATCACGGCGGCGCCCAGCTTCCAGCGCCCGCAGCAAGCACAGCAGGTAGAGCGCCGCCCACTGGAGGCTCACCAGCTCTAGCTGGCCGTCCCACACACGCGTAAGATGGGAGGGCGCAAGCGTGAAGAGCAGCCCGGCCAGAAATGCCGCCAGCTTGTCGCCGCTCACGTGGAGCGCCAGGGCGTAGCCGGCCAGGCCTGTCAGCGTGAGGGCGAGCAGCAGCGCGGCATTATAGCCAGCGACCGGCCCCCAGAGCGCCGTGATGGGCAGCACCAGCATGCCGTTGGTGATCCCAAGCGTCTGCAGATAGAGGCTGACGCCCTGCGGGTAGAACAGCAGCGGCGTCACGAAGGGATTCTGCCCGCTGGCGAGCGCGCGCTGGACCCACCAGAGGTTCCAGACGTTCTGCCAGCCATCGACCTGCGCCACCGGCCCACCAGGGATGGCTGTGGCGGAGGTGGGCAGGATCGCACGCAGCAGCAGCAGCGCGGTTAGCGCATAGCCCACAAGCGCCAGCAGCGTGTGACGCGATGGATGTGCGCCAGAATGATCCACAGATGCCACAGATTTCCGGTCTATTTCCGGACTACTGAGTGGGCCGGAAATCTGTGGCAGTTGGCCGTCGTGGCGAACGCCTCGTTGATCGCGTCTGGGTCTGGTATCACCGGGTTGACCGTGGCGCCGATGACGCTATTCTGATAGACGTTAGTGTGCGGTCGGGGGTCGGTGTCGGACACGCGATGGCCTCCTTGTGTGTGTGAGCGCCGCATACGAATGGGATAGCTTAACTATACACCAGGTTGTAGCGATACAATAGTGTGGCGCATACTACAGCATGAAGGGGAAGCACGATGAAGATCGGACTTCAGATCCCGAGCTTTACCTGGCCGGGCGGGGCGCAGGAGATCGGGGTGCGGCTCGCGGAGATCGGCCAGCGCGCCGATGCGGCCGGCTTCGCTAGCCTATGGGTGATGGACCACTTCTTCCAGATCTCGTACGCCGGCCCGGCCGAGGACCCGATGCTAGAGGGCTACAGCGCCCTAAGCTTCCTGGCCGGTGTCACCAAGCGCGTCACGCTGGGCACCCTGGTAACAGGCGTGATCTACCGCTACCCCGGCATTTTGGCAAAAACAGTGACGACGCTGGACGTGCTCTCGGGCGGGCGGGCCTGGTTTGGCATCGGCGCCGGCTGGTACGAGCGCGAGGCGAAGGGCCTGGGCGTGCCGTTCCCGCCGCTCAAGGATCGCTTCGAGCAGCTCGAGGAGGCCCTTCAGATCGTTCACCAGATGTGGGACGGCACCGTCGCGCCCTTTGCGGGCAAGCACTACCAGCTGGCCGAGACCCTGAACCAGCCCCAGCCGGTGCAGCAGCCGCGCCCACGGATCATGATCGGCGGCACCGGCGAGCAGAAGACGCTGCGCATGGTTGCCCAGTACGCCGACGCCTGTAACCTCTTCGACCGGCTCGGCCCAGACGTGATCCGCCAGAAGCTTGATGTGCTCAAGGGCCACTGCGAGCGGATCGAGCGCCCCTACGAGCAGATCGAAGTCACCACCTTGGGTACGGCGCAGCTTACCCCTGGCGCGCAGAGCGCGGCCGACCTGATCGCCCACTGCCGCACCCTGGCCGACCTCGGCGTCCACCACGCCATCTTCAACATGCCGAATGTGCAGGAGCTCACGCCGCTCGACATCTTCCGCGACGAGATCATCCCGGCGGTCGCCGACTTCTAGCGCTTACCGGCCCTCACCCCCTAACCCCCTCTCCCTGAGCGGGAGAGGGGGCACCAGAGGGTTCCACTCATGCGGGGCTGGGAGTGAGGGCCAACCTACTTGTCGCGCTTGGCGTCGCCCAGGGCGGCCTGCGCGGCGGCAAGGCGGGCGATCGGCACGCGGTAGGGCGAGCAGCTCACGTAGTTCAGGCCTGCGCGGTGGAAGAACTCAATCGAGGCGGGGTCGCCGCCGTGCTCACCGCAGATGCCCACCTTCAAGTCGGGGCGGGTCTTGCGGCCGCGCTCCGTGCCGATCTGCACCAGCTGGCCCACGCCCTCCTGGTCGATCGTCTGGAACGGGTCGTCGGCCATGATCTTGCGCTCCACGTAGAGCGGCAGGAAGCGGCCGGCGTCGTCACGCGAGAGGCCGAGCGCAGTCTGCGTCAGGTCGTTGGTGCCAAAGCTGAAGAACTCAGCCGTCTCGGCGATCGCGTCTGCGGTGAGCGCGGCGCGGGGCAGCTCGATCATCGTGCCCACCAGGTAGGGCAGCTCCACGCCCGCCTCGGCGAAGACCTCGGCGGCCACCTTGCGCACTAATTCCTCCTGGGGCTTCAGCTCGGTGATATTGCCCACCAGCGGGATCATCACCTCCGGGTGAACGGTGATGCCCTCGCGATACACGGCCACGACGGCCTTGAAGATCGCGCGGGCCTGCATCTCGGTGATCTCGGGGTAGATGATGCCGAGGCGGCAGCCGCGGAAGCCGAGCATCGGGTTGGCCTCGCTCAGATTCTCTACGCGGCTCTTCACCTTCTTCGGGTCTACGCCGAGCTTCTGCGCCAGCGCCGCGATCTCATCGTCGTCGTGGGGCAGGAACTCGTGGAGCGGCGGGTCGAGCGTGCGGATCGTCACGGGGAAGCCGTCCATCTCGCGGAACAGGCCCTCGAAGTCGCTCTGCTGCAGCGGCTCGATCTTGGCGAGCGCGACGCGGCGCTCGTCCTCGTTGTCGGCCAGGATCATCTCGCGCATAGCGTCGATGCGGTCGCCCTCGAAGAACATGTGCTCGGTGCGGCAGAGACCGATGCCCTCGGCGCCAAACTGGCGGGCCACCTTCGCGTCGCGGGGGATGTCGGCGTTGGCGCGCACGCCGAGCTTGCGGAACTCGTCGGCCCAGCTCATCAGCTCGGCGAAGTCGGCGTCGAGCTCTGGCTCCACCGTGGGCATCTGGCCGGCGAACACCTCGCCGGTGCTGCCATCGAGCGTCACCCACTCGCCCTTCTTGAGCGTAACGTCGTTCACCGTCACCGACTGATCGGCGTAGCTGATGCGCAGCTCACCGGCGCCGGCCACACAGGGCTTGCCCATTCCACGCGCTACTACAGCGGCGTGCGAGTTCGAGATCAGCACCGGCGTCATGCGGCTGGAGAAGACAATGTAGTTCTTATCCAGCTCGGCGCTCGCGTCCACCTCGAAGTTGTAGACCAGCGCCGCCTCGGCCTCGCTCACCTGGCGCACGCGGTAGGAGCGCAGCGGCGCATCGAGCAGCGCCTGTAGCTCGCGGTGCAGCGCGCCCGTGCTCAGCGGAAGCATGTCGCGACGGAGCTTCTCTGCGCCGAACATGAGATTGCGCTTGACGCCCTCGCGCACACGGCCCATATAGTTGACCACATCGGTCACATCGCCGAAGAGCGACCGCACCGAGAGGCAGCGCGACTCGTACTGGCGCGGCGGGATCTCGGCCTTCACCCGGTGCGTAAAGGCGAGAATAGCCTCGACCTGCTCGGCGATCTGGAGCAGGAAGTGCTCGCGGTTGCTCACAATCTGCGGCACGATACCCAGGCGCAGGCAGGCAAGCGCCAGGCCGTCCATCAGATCGCGCTTGGCGTGCGAGACGCTGATCTGAAGCCGCACCGCGCTGGACTCCTCGGCGTAGGTGCCGTCGCCATCGACAAAGCCGGCCAGGAAGTGCAGCAGCGCCGTTCGGTCAAGCGTGAGCACCCAGCTGCTCAGGTTGTTGCGGATCTCGGCGAGACGCGCGGCCGGCTCGCGGCGGAAGCTGATGCGGTCCTCGACGCTGCCGCGAATCTCGCGGCCTTTGAGCACACCAACAGTCTCACGCTCGCGCAGGTACGTGAAGGGCACGCCAAAGCTCTGCTCGAAGGTAGTCTCGACCGCCGCGATGAAATCGGCCTTCTCGGGCGTCGGCTTCTGAATGAATGTCACCGAGCCTTTGGTCTCGCGCAGATTGATGTAGCCATCCGAAAAGATCGCGCCCGCCACGTAGGCCAGCGCTGGCGGCGTCGCGGTCTCGCCGAGCGCCGGGATCTGATCAACCACCGTGAGGAAATCCTCGTCGGCCAGCACGGCATCCAGCCGCTTCTTGGTAAGCTGGCGCTGCTGGATCGTGAACAGCTTGTGATCGGCTGTCAGGCGCAGGAGATTCTCCTCAGAGCGGCCGGTCTGCGAGACCGCGACGCCGAGCACCTCGCCAGGCTTGCGGCCAGCGGCGATGATCTGCCGCCAGACCGGGCGCAGCTGCGTGCTGTCGAACGAGAGGATGCGCAGCGCGGCGCCCTGCTCGATGCGGGCGAAGGCATCCTCCGCGCTCAGCAGGCCCTGGTCGGTAAGGATTCTCGTCTCGCCTGCCACGCAGGTCATGCCCCCTCTGGCCGTGAGGATGGCCTCGGCGGCGACCATGCCGTGAAAGTCCTCAGGGGCGGTCTCGACGCGGATCAGGATGACCTTCTCGCCGGTTGCTGCGAGCTGCTCGGCCTCATCGGGGTCGAAGACAGCCTTGCCGCTGGCGGCGCCGGGCGAGGCGGGCAGGCCGGTGGTGAGCACAGTGGCCGTCGTGCGCGCCTTGGGGTCGATCATCGGGTGGAGCAGCTGATCGAGCGCGGCCGGGTCGACGCGCAGCACGGCGGCGGCCTTGTCGATCACGCCCTCGCGCACCAGGTCTACGGCGATCTTCACGGCGGCGGCGCCGGTGCGCTTGCCAGAGCGGGTCTGGAGCATCCAGAGCTTGCCGCGCTCGATCGTGAACTCAACGTCCTGGACATCCTTGTAGTGCGCTTCGAGCTGCTTGGCGATCGAGGCAAACTGCTGGTAGACCTCGGGCATGCTCTCCTGGAGCTTGGCGATCGGCAGGGGCGTACGCACGCCGGCCACCACGTCCTCGCCCTGGGCGTTGACGAGATACTCGCCGAAGATCTCGGGGCTGCCGGTGCTGGGGTTGCGGGTGAAGGCCACGCCGGTGGCCGAGTCGCCGCCCATGTTGCCAAAGACCATGGCCTGCACATTCACGCCGGTGCCGAGCTTACTGTCGATCTTGTTGAGGCGGCGGTAGTCGATGGCGCGGCGGCCGTTCCAGGAGCGGAACACGGCAGCGATGGACTCGCGCAGCTGCTCGTTAGGATCCTCGGGGAAATCGAGGCCCGTGTCCTGCTTAATAATCGCCTTGAACTCCTCGGCGATCGAGAGCAGCTCATCGGCGGAGAGGTCGGTGTCCAGGCGCTGGCCGTTGCCCTTGCGCTCGTCCATCACATGCTCAAGGCGCTCGCCGTCTACGCCGAGGACGATCTTGCCGAAGAGCTGAATGAAGCGGCGGTAGGCGTCGGCGGCGAAGCGCGGGTTCTCGGTAAGCTTGGCGAGGCCCTCGCGGGTGGCCTGGTTCAGGCCGAGGTTGAGCACGGTGTCCATCATGCCGGGCATGGAGAACTTGGCGCCGGAGCGGACAGAGACAAGCAGGGGGTTGGCGGGGTCGCCGAATTTTTTACCCGTCTGGTCCTCGATATCCTTCATCGCCTCAAGGGCCTGCTCCCAGAGCCCATCGGGGAACTGGCGGCCATTGTCGTAGTAGGCGTTGCAGGCCTCGGTGGTGATCGTAAAACCAGGCGGGACCGGCACGCCGGTGCGGGTCATCTCGGAGACGCCGGCGCCCTTGCCGCCGAGCAGATCGCGCATGGTCGCGTTGCCCTCACGGAAGAGGTAAACCCACTGCTTGCTCATGAATTGAGCCTCCTAATGAATCGTTAAAATGCCTGGTGACTATACCGCCCTGCTTTCTAATTGTCAAAAGAGTGTGGATCGTCAAATGACGGGCCTATCATCGTTCAGACTCTCATCAGCCAACCCAGCCAGCACCCTAGCCAGCCTGATCCTGAACCTACTGCTCTCCGACCGCCGGGAGGTGCTCATATGATCACCGAGCCCCTAGCCGCGCCTATGCGCGAGGCTCCCCTTCAGGCCGCCCTTGGCTGGCTGCGCCGCCTGCTTGCCTGGCAGGTGGAGCATACGCGGCGCACCTTCGGCGCCCTCGCCGACGACGAGTATCGTGGCCTCTACATCCCCGACGCTGAGGCCGACCTGCTGACCGCCGCCGCCCCCGCCATGCCCGCCGATCTGGCCGAGCGCCGCGCCCAGCTTGCGGACGAGCGCGCCGCGATGGACTCGGCCTGGGCCGCCGCCGAGGCTGACGGCGAGGACGTGCCGCTGCGCCGCGTCGCCCGCCTGTTCGGGCTTGGCCCGTTCGAGGCCGACGTGCTGCTGCTCGCCCTGGCCCCCGAGCTCGACCTGCGCTTCGAGCGCGTCTACGCCTACATCCAGGACGACGTGACCCGCAAGCGCCCATCAGTGGATCTGGCGTTGCGCCTGCTCTGCGCCGACCCCGCCGCCCGCCTGCGCGCCCGCGCCGCCTTCGACGGCGACGCCCCGCTGCTGCGCGGTCGCCTTGTGCAGCTGGTGGAGGACGGCCAGCGCCACGCCCCCCTGCTGGCCCGCTACCTCAAGGCCGACGACCGCATTGTGGCCGAGCTGCTTGGCCAGCCCGCGCTCGACCCGCAGCTCGCCGCCTACATCATCGAGACGCGCCCCACGCGCACGCTCGAC
>Ga0136636_10000671_pt1 | contig 18355 bp, 11 predicted proteins | sample AntDrymUQ8522106_2_FD_104653 | JGI IMG/M metagenome (GOLD analysis project Ga0136636, IMG submission 104653) | Polar desert sand microbial communities from Dry Valleys, Antarctica - metaG UQ852 (21.06) | ecosystem: Environmental > Terrestrial > Soil > Desert | place: Antarctica: Dry Valley... | reverse complement strand
TCAGCCAGCTTGGCATCGGTCGATTCGAGGTCGGTGCGCAGTGCCGCGATCTGATCGTCCATCTTGGCCTTGGCATCGCTGGCGGCGGTCCCGGCCTTCTTCTCCAGGTCGGCGAGCGTTGCCGTGCCCTTGGCGATGTCGGCGTCGGCGCTGGCGACGAACTGGTCGCGCCTGGCCGTGTCGGTGGCATAGGTGAAGGTCGGCATCGCCTGGATGGTGTCCTTGGTGGCACCGGCCATCACCAGCTTGCCCGCCTTGTCCTGGATCTTCGACACCGGAATCGCCACGTCGTGGCGACCGATGCCGATGAAGCCGCCCGCGCCGACGATGACATAGGACAGGTTCTTGTCCGGCGCGATGGTCAGGTCCTCCACCGTGCCGACCTTCTGCCCGGCCTCGTTGTAGACGGTCTTGCCCGTCAACGACTTCTTGACGCTCCAGCCCATGGCCAGTTGCGCCGATTCAGTGATGCTGCTGTTGGCCGTGGTGGTGCCGCCGGCCACCTGGGCCCAGGCCGGGCCGGCGCAAAAGAGCCCGGCGGCCATCGCCAGGGCGGTGAAGGTGGTTCGCGTGGTGTGCGTGGTCATGGTTTAGCCCGTCGTCTGTGGAGCCGTCGGGTGCTTGAGGGCAGGTCGGTCGATGGTCGTTTGTAAGGGCGGGCGCGCGGTGCCGTCTGTTCGTCAACGCACCCATTGCGCAATGAACCAGCCGCTGCGGTTGCCGGCGCTGCCCGGGGCCTGACGCGAAGCGGCAGGTCTGGGCAGCGCGTTGGGGCCGCCGACTACTGCCAGCCGAAGCGGCGGATGTACAGGCGCTTCATCAGCGTGGTCAGCACGCAGTAGCCGATGAGGATGGCCAGCAGCCAGCCGTAGTAGGCCATTGGCAAGGCCTGCAGCTTGAAGTAGCCCGCCAGCGGGCCCAGTGGCAGCCACAGGCCCAGGGCCATGATCGCCAGCGTCATGGCCATCAGGGGTGCGGCGGCACGGCTCTGAACGAAGGGCAGTTTGGGGGTGCGCACCATGTGCACCACCAGGGTCTGGGTCAGCAGGCCGACGACGAACCAGCCCGACTGGAACAGCGTCTGCGTGGCCAGGCTGTTGGCCTCGAACACCCACCACATCACCGCGAAGGTGATGATGTCGAACAGCGAGCTGATCGGCCCGAAGAACAGCATGAAGCGGCCGATGTCGGCCGGGTTCCACTGCAGCGGCCTGGTCACCAGTTCGGGGTCGACGTTGTCGAACGGGATGCCGGTCTGGCCGATGTCGTACAGCAGGTTCTGCACCAGCAACTGCAGCGGCAACATCGGCAGGAAGGGCAGGAAGGCGCCACCAGCACGCTCAGCACATTGCCGAAGTTGGAGCTGGCCGTCATGCGGATGTACTTCAGCATGTTGCAGAAGGTGGTGCGGCCTTCGACCACGCCGTCGTCGAGCACCAGCAGGCTCTTTTCCAGCAGGATGATGTCGGCGGCTTCCTTGGCGATGTCCACCGCGCTGTCCACGCTGATGCCGATGTCGGCCGCGCGCAGCGCCGGCGCGTCGTTGATGCCGTCGCCCATGAAGCCCACCACGTGGCCGCTGGCGCGCAATGCCCGCACGATGCGCTCCTTGTGCAGCGGCGTGAGCTTGGCGAACACGCTGTGCGCCTGCGCCGCAGCCTGGAGCGCATCGTCGCTGAGCGCCTCGACTTGCGAGCCCAGCATCACCGCATCGCCAGCCGGCCTGGTCAGGCCCACCTGGCGGCACACCTGCGCGGTGACGAGATCGTTGTCGCCCGTCAGCACCTTGACGGTGATGCCGTGTGCGGCCAGCTGCTTCAGCGCCGGCGCGGCAGACTCTTTCCGTGGGTCGAGGAAGGCGATGTAGCCGATCAGGGTCAGGCCGGACTCGTCGGCCACCGAGTACCTGGCCTGCTCGGGTGGCAGGGTCTTCACCGCCACGGCCACCACGCGCAACCCTTCGGCGTTGAGGCCGGCCGTCACCGCCTGCGTGCGCGCCCGCAAGGCTGCATCCAGCGGCAAGGTGGGCATGGCGCGCGCGCCTGCGTTCGAAGTCGAAGGGGATCTCGTCGATCTTGCGGTAGGCCTCGTGCAGCTTCAGCTCGGTGGCCAGTTCGACATGGTCGAGCACGGCACGGTCCAGCAGGTTCTTCAGCCCGGTCTGGTCGTGGCTGTTGAGGAAGGCGAAGTTCAGCACCTCGTCGGTGTCCTGGCCGTAGGCGTCGGCGTGGCGCGCCAGCGCGATCTTGTCCTGCGTCAGCGTGCCGGTCTTGTCGGTGCACAGGATGTCCATCGCGCCGAAGTTCTGGATCGCGTCCAGGCGCTTGACGACGACCTGCTTGCGCGACAGCAGCACCGCGCCCTTGGCCAGCGTGCTGGTGACGATCATCGGCAGCATCTCGGGCGTCAGGCCGACGGCCACCGACAGTGCGAACAGGAAGGCCTGCAGCCAGTCGTCCTTGGTGAGGCCGTTGACGACGAAGACGATCGGCACCATCACAGCGGCAAAGCGGATCAGCAGCCAGCTGACGCTGTTGACACCGGCCTGGAAGGCGTTGGGCGCGCTGCGGCCGGATGCGTCGGTGGCGGTGGCATGCGCCGCCAGCGTGCCGAAGAAGCTGCGGCCGCTGGTCGCCACCACCAGCGCGGTGGCCGTGCCCGAGACGACATTGGTGCCCATGAACACCAGGTTGGGCTGATCGAACGGGCCCGCGCCTGCTGGTGCACCGGAGGCGGAAGCTGGGGCGCCCTGCACGAACTTCTCGACTGGCATCGCCTCACCGGTCATCGCCGACTGCGCAACGAACAGGTCGCGGGCGCTCAGCACGCGGCAGTCGGCCGGGATCATGTCACCGGCCGACAGGCTGACGATGTCGCCCGCGACCAGGTCGCGCAGCGGGATCTCTTGCGGCGCGGCCTGCGCGGTCGGGGCGGTCGGTGCCTTCGCGGTCGGCGCGCCCGCGCTGCGGCGGATCACCGTGGCGGTGTTGCTGACCATCGCACGCAGGCGCTCGGCGGCGCGGTGCGAGCGGCCCTCCTGCACGAAGCGGATCACGGTGCTCAGCACCACCATGGCGGCGATCACCACCGTGGCCTTGGCGTCCGCACTCAGATAGGACAGTGCGGCCAGTGCCGTCAGCAACAGGTTGAACGGATTCAGATAGCAGCGCCACAGGTGCAGCCAGGCCGGCAATGGCGGCTCGTGCTGGATGTCGTTGGGGCCGTCGCGGGCCAGGCGGCAGGCCGCCTCGGCGGCGTCCAGCCCGTCGGCCTGCGACTGCAGCAGCGCCAGCGCTGATGCCGGCGTGCCGGCTGCGGCGGCGGTCAGCGCGTCCTGGCCCGGCGTCGGAAGGGCTGGCGCCGCCACCCCGGGCGCAACTGCACTGGGGGCGCCCGCAACACGGCCGGGCGTGGACGCGGATGCCGGAGGTGCCGCGCTGCCGGGCAGCGGCCGGCGCTCGAAGTGGCGCTGCGCGTGGCGGCGGCGCAGGAAGCGGCTGAAGCCCTGGGTGAGCACCCGGCGCATGGTCACCCTGGGTGTCCGGTCAACACCGTGCGCGGCGGGACGCCCGCCATGGGCTGGATCGCGTGGCAACGGTGTCTGTCTCAGGCGTGTCCATGGCTTGGGTGACGTGCGGTCGGCCACCCACCATAGCGGTAGGTGGCGCCCCGCACGTTGCGGTAGCGCACAAGCACCAGGCACGCCAGGCGTGCAATGGCGTTGCAAACACAAATGCGATACAGGCTCATTTAGATTCACGCACGACACCCGCAGCCGATGACCACCCTGCTCTCCGACCTGCCCGACGGCGCCCATGGCGTCGTGGCCCGGGTCTGGGCCAATGGCGCGGCGCTGGAGTCCGGCCATCTGCGGCGCTTGGGCCAGCTGGGCTTTCTGCCCGCTGAACCGGTGCAGGTGCTGCGGCGCGGCCCGGGCGGGCGCGAGCCACTGGCCGTGCGGGTGGGCGATGCGCTGTTCGCGCTGCGGCTGGCAGAAGCCCGCTGCATCGCGGTGGACGCCGGCTGACATGGCCGGCCCGAACACCGCCCTGGCCGCGCTGGCCACGCATGCCACCGGCACCACTGTCGCCTTGGGCAGCGTGGCGCTGGTGGGCAACCCCAACTGCGGCAAGACAGCGCTGTTCAACCTGCTGACCGGCGCCCGGCAGAAGGTGGCCAACTATGCCGGCGTCACCGTCGAGCGCAAGATCGGCCAGGCCCGCCTGCCCGACGGCCGCAGCGTGGCGGTGATCGACCTGCCCGGCACCTACAGCCTGCAACCGGCCACACCGGGCGCGTGGGTGCTGCTGCCCACCGCCTGGCGCGCAAGCCTGCAGCGCCGGCTGGGCCGGGCTGCACCGCCGGCAGCCGGGGGCTGCGGCGGCTGCAGCGGCTGCGGCAGCCGCCGCGCAGCAAAAAAACAGTCACCTCGGTGGTGCAGGTGCACTGCCGCCCGCCTGCCATGACGGGCGCTACACCGCGTCCAGATGAAAGCGCTGGCGCAGCAGCGCCTTGAAGCCTTTCACCACCGCCAGCGTGTCCTGCAGCAGGTCGCGGTCCAGCGTGCTCAGCGCGGCCAGGTGCACGCCGTCGCTGCGGCGGTCATGGCCGCCGCCGGCGGCACGCGCCGCCAGACCGGCGTCCAGCTTCAGCCGCATGAAGACATGCAGCGCTTCGACCAGCGCGGTGCCCAGCGCCGGCGGCAGCTTGCCTGCGGCCACCAGCGCCGCCACCCGCTCGGCCGTGCCGGTGGCCTGCACCTGCTCGGCCAGGGCCAGCGCGCGCACGCCGTGCACCAGCGGGAACAGGCCGGCCTTCTTCAGGTCCAGCGTGGCATCGGGCGGCGCACCGCCGGGGCGCAGCAGGCGCGCCCACCAGTTGCCGTGGGCGGCATCGCCGGCACCGTCGAAGGCATTCACCACCGCTGCAAAGCGGGCCAGCAGCACGTCGTTGTCGGCCACCAGCGCCCACACCGCCGCGCGCACCTGGGCCAACAGGCTGGCGTCGCCGCAGACCGCGTGGGCGTCCAGGAAGATCGCCAGCGCCACCAGGCTGTCGGGCGTGGGCAGCAGCAGCCAGCGCCGCGCCAGCCGGGCAAAGGCGGTGGCGTCATGGCGCCAGTCGGGGTTGCTCAGCATGATGCGGCCCGGGCACGGCGGATAGCCAAAGCGCTCCAGCGCCTGCGAGAAGCGGGCGCAGATCGCCTCCAGGTCGGCTGGCGGCGGGTAGCCGTCGCGCAGCACCAGGCCGTTGTCCTGGTCGGTCTTGAGCAACTGCTCGCCACGCCCCTCGCTGCCCATCACGAACAGGCAGCTGTTGGCCACCAGATCGGCCGGTGCGATCAACTGCCAGGCGCGCTCGAACAGCCGCGCATTCAGCGCCTGCACCAGCCGCGCGATCAGCCCCACCCGGGTGCCGCTGGCATGCATCATGCCGATGACGCGGGTGATCTGCACCGCCGCCGCCTCCAGCGCCGGCAGGTCGGGCGCGTCGAGGATCTGCCGCGTGACCAGGTAGCTGTGGTTGGACAGGAAGCTCAGCAGGTCCAGCTGCTCCAGCACGCCGGCCACGTCGGCCTCGCCCACCAGTGCCGGCGGCTGGCCACCGGGCGCATGCAGCACCACCAGGCGCTGCACCCGGTGGCGGATCATCAGCGCCAGCGCGTCGTAGACCGGCGTGTCGAGCCCCACAGTCACCAGCGGCTGGCTGGCCAGCACGCCCACCGGCAGCTGCGGCAGCGGGCGGCCGTCGAGGATGGCGCGCTGCAGGCCGGCGGAGGTGAAGATGCCCAGGCCCGGCTGCGGCAGGCCGCTGCCACGCACCAGCACCTGGGTGGTGCGCTCGCGGCGGAACAGCCGCACCACCGACACCACGTCGGTGGCTGCGTCCACGGTGTGCAGCGGCCGCACGCCCACCGCCCGCACCGGCGCCAGCGTCAGGCTCTGCAGCTGGTGGCGGCCGAGGCCGGCATCCAGGTCGGCTGGCATCGGCGGGCCGCTGCCTGCATCCAGCTCGGCTGGCATCGGCGGGCCGCTGCCTGCAGACGGATCGGGGTCGGGGTCGGGTTGCGGCATGCCGGTAGGTGCTCCGCCGGCCATCTGAGCACAGCCCGCTGACACGCAGCCGACCGGGCAGCCAGCCGGCGCAGATTGACCAGCCGATCAGCCGATGCAGGTGCGGTTCTTGCCGGTGCGTTTGGCCTCGTACAGGCCTTCGTCCGCACGCGCCAGCGCGGCGTCCAGTGCCTCGCCCGGGCGCCAGCCCGTCACGCCGGCCGAGAAGGTGACGAACACCTCCTGGCCCTCGTGCATGAACAGGCTGGCGCTCAGCCGGCGCTGCAGCCGCGTCAGCACCTGCTGCGCCTCGTCCACCGGCGTGCCGGGCAGCAGCAGCACGAACTCCTCGCCACCGAAGCGGGCGATGTGGTCCACCGGCCGCAGCCATTCCTTCACCCGTGCCGCCAGGTTCTGCAGCGCCGCGTCGCCCGCCGCATGGCCCAGGCTGTCATTGAGCTTCTTGAAGTTGTCGATGTCGATCAGGCCCACCGCCAGCGGCGCCTGCTGCGGCCCGTCACGCAGCACGCGCGCACTCTCCTGCGCGAAGGCCAGGGCCAGGCCGCGGCGGTTGGCCACCTGGGTCAGCGCGTCGGTGGAGACTTCGTCGGACAGGCGGCGCAGCTCGGACTCCAGCCCCAGCACGCGCGCCTCCAGCGCGCTGGCGCGTGCGTGCTCGGCGGCCAGGCGTTCGCGCGCACCGGCCACCAGCCCATGCACCGTGCGGCTCTCGTCGAGCATCTCGCGCACCGCCGTGGCCAGGCTGTCCAGCGATTCAGCCGCCTCGATGGCCTGGGCATAGCCGGCCACCTTGTCGCTGAAGCGGCCGGTGGCGCTGCCCAACTCGCCCAGCTCGGCCAGCACCTGGCGCACCATGTCCTTCAGCGCATCACGGGCCTGGGCACGCTCGGCCTGCAGGCTGCGCTGGGCGGCGCGCGTCTCGTCCAGCAGCTCGCGCGCCGCGCGCACCGCCCGCGCGCCGGCAGCGCCCTGCAGCCGCTGGCGCAGGTGTTCGCTCTGGCCTTCTGCCCAATGCCGGTCTTCGGCCAGGTCGGCGATGCCGTCGGTCAGCGAATGGCACAGCGCCAGCAGCTCATCGACCAGCTCATGGCGCAGGCCGAACAGCCGGCGCACCCGGTGGCAGACATCGGCCACCGCGTCGGCCAGCGCCGGCGTGGCGCCGTCCTGCGCCACCCGCGCGGCCAGGGCAGCCAGCTCGTCGGCCAGCTCGGCCGCGCGCGGCTCGCCGGCCGGCAGAGCGGCGGCAACGGTGGCGTGCAGGGCGTCGTCGATGCGCGGCTGGGCGTCTGTCACCGGCGTGGCGGCCGTGTCGGGCGTGGCGGCATGTCGCGGGCCGCTGACAGGTGCAGCGGGGATTGCGGCGGGCAGCACTGCGGCATCGGCTGCAGCCACCACCGCATCGACATCTTCGTCGGGCTGGTCGCTCTCCCAGGCACTCAGCAGCTGTTTCAGCCGGTGCTGCAGCCGCTGGGCGTCGCTGCGGCTGCCGTCCAGCACCCGCTGCAGGCTGTCTTTCTTGCGCGCGCCGGTCCAGTGGCGGGCGCCGCGCTCCAGGCCCTTGGCCACGCGGTCGATCAGCTGCGCCCAGGCTGTGCCCTGCCCGGCTGCGGCGCCGGCGCTGCGGTCCAGCGCACGCTGCAGGTCGTCGTAGCGGGCCTCCATCAGCGCGCCGGCCAGGTCGGTGCGCTGCGCGGCGTCGTCGCTGGCACGGGCCACCAGCCGGTCGACCACGGCACGCGCGCGTGGCGGCAGCAGGCCTTCGGCCGGCGCCGCTTCGCCGGCCTCCTCGGCATAGGCACGGGCGAAGTTGGCGGGCGTGGGCTCGCGCTTGGCCGTGGCCAGTCGGCGCAGCGCACCCTTGGCCAGCTGCGCAGGGGCGGGGCGGTCAGCGTCCATCGGGGTCGGCTCCAGAACTCATCAGCGGGGATGGCTCTTCTTCGGCCGATCGGCCGGGGCCTTGAGCCGGCGCAGCGGGTTCAGGGCAGGTTCAGGGCGGGTTCAGAGCCGGCGGCCGCCGCTGCTGCCCAGCGGCTCTGGCCGGTCAGCGCCGGCCTGCACGATCCACGGCGCCTTGCGCGGCAGCACGGTCTGTTTGAGCCAGAGCTCCAGTTCGTCCGGCGGCAAGGCGCGGCTGAACAGGAAGCCCTGCATCACGCCACAGCCCAGCCGGTGCAGCACTTCCATCTGGCGCAGGTTCTCCACACCCTCGGCGATCACCCGCAGGCCGAGCGAGCGGGCCAGCGCGATGATCGCGGTGACCACCGCCGAGCTCTGCGGCGTGATGCCGAGGTCGCGCACGAACTGGATGTCGATCTTCAGCTCGGAGATCGGCAGCGTGGTCAGGTAGGCCAGGCTGGAATAGCCGGTGCCGAAGTCGTCGATCGAGATCTCGACGCCGATCTCGGTGAGCCGGTGCAGCGACGGGATCACGTTCTGCAGGTCCTTCATCAAGCCGGTCTCGGTGATCTCGAGCTGGATGGAGCGGTGCGGCACGCCGTGGGCCGAGACGCATTCATGGATCTTCTCGACCAGGTCGCTGCGCTCGAACATGCGGTTGGGCAGGTTCACCGCGATCGAATCGGCGAAGCCGAAGTTGACCTGCCACTCCTTGACCTGGCGCGCTGCTTCGCGCAGCAGCCAATCGCTCATCGGCACGATCAGCCCGGTGTCCTCGGCCAGCTGGATGAAATCACCCGGTGGCACCAGCACGTCGCCACGCTGCCAGCGCATCAGCGCCTCGACGCCGACCATGCGCGCCGAGCGCACGTCGATCTTGGGCTGGTAGTGCAGCACCAGTTCGTCGCGCTCGATGGCCTTGTGCAGCGCCGACTCCAGCTCCAGCTTCTTGCGCCCGTGGCCGGCCAGCATCGGGCTGTAGATGGCGCTGGCGTTGCGCCCGGCGTCCTTCACCGAATACATCGCCACGTCGGAATTGCGGATCAGGTCGGCCACCGACATGCCGTCACGCGGGTACATCGCGATGCCGACGCTGGCGGTGACGAAGCATTCCTGCCCGCCGACGAAGATCGGGTCGCGCATGGCCGTCAGGATGCGGGTGGACACCCGTTCGGCGTCGGCCTCGTCGGCCACCTCGGGCAGCAACGCGACGAACTCGTCGCCGCCCAGGCGGCCCACCGCCTCCAGCGTGCGGTGGCTGCGCCCGCTGGCGCTCTCGAGCGCGGTGTCCATCACCTGGTCGGAATGGCGCACGCAGGCACGCAGGCGGCGCGCTACCTCGACCAGCAGTTCGTCGCCGGCTGCGTGGCCCAGGGTGTCGTTGATGACCTTGAAGCGGTCGAGGTCGATCAGCAGCAGCGCCGCCAGGTGGCCCAGGCGGCGGGCATGGTCGAGCGCGCGCTCGGTGCGCCACATCAGTTGGCGGCGGTTGGGCAAGCCGGTCAGCGCGTCGAAGTTGGCCAGGTGGCGGATGCGGTCCTCGGCCACGCGGCGGTCGGTCACGTCCTGCACGATGCCGGTGTAGCCGATGCCGTGGCCGTGTTCGTTGAACTCCGGCTCGGCCTCCACATGCACGATGCGCATGCGGCCGTCGGGCAGGTTCACCGGCACGTCGATGGCCAGCACGGTGTTCTTCGACTGCACCTCGGCCAGCACACGGGTCATGCCGCTGCGCTCGGGCAGCGGCACCATGCGCACCAGGCGGCGCATCGACACCCGGTCTTGCGCCGTGTAACCGAACACCCGCAAGGCCTCAAGCGCCAGTGTCAGCCCGCCGGTCGGGTGGTGGCTGCCGCTGCCGGGCTTGCGCCAGTCGAAGCTGCCCATGCGGGCCAGATCCTGGGCCCGCGCCAGCTTGCTCTTGCTGCGCTCCAGCTCCTGCCGGGTGCGCGCCGAGCGCAGCACATGGCGCAGGCGGCCGGCCAGCAGGCTCCACTGGGTGCTCTTGACGAAGAAGTCGGTGGCGCCCACCTGGTAGGCGCGGTTGATCGACACCTCGTCGTCCAGGCCGGTCAGCATCAGCACCGGCATGTTCTCGAAGCCGGGCGACTCACGCAACTCGCGGCAGGTGTCGAAGCCGTCGAGCCCGGGCATCATCGCGTCGAGCACGATGATGTCGGGGGTCCATTCGGTCAGCATCGCCAGCGCCTGCTCGCCGCTGCTGGCTTCGGTGATGTCGAAGCCGCGGCCCCGCAACGCCTCGGCAGTGAGCATCAGCGCCAGGTCGTCGTCGTCGACGAGCAGCACCTTCGGTCGCTCGGAAGCATCTTCAGCGTCGAAGCTGTGCGGCAGGCTCATCGATGGCGAGGATCACTCGTCGGCTAACAGTTGAACAACGGCAGCGTCGACCCTTGCGGCTTCGGCCACCAACTGGTCCAGCAAGGCAGGCACAGCATCCACCTGCCCTTCGCGCAATGCCTTTTCGGCTTCGCCGCACAACTGGGACAGCAGCAAGGCGCCGACACTGGCGGAGCTTGATTTTAGGGTGTGCGCGACCAGCCGCTGGCTGGCCGGGTCGGGCTGCACACGCGCCTGGGCCAATTGGTCGAGCAGGCGGGCCATCGAGCTGCGGTAGGTGATGAGCACCCGCCGCACCAGCCGGTTGGCGCCGGTGGGATCGAGTTGCGCCAGGTTGGCCAGCGCGTCGGCGTCCAGGACGACACCGGTGGCCCGTGCGGGCGGTGTGCCGCCGGTGCTGGCCTGTGGCCCGGGCGGGAGAGTGAACGGCGTGGTCATCGAGGTGCACCCAGGTGAGGAGCGGGGTGTCCGCGTGAACGATTCCTCCTCGACTGCCATGCAGCAGCATGGCGCAGCCTGCTGGCCGCGTCAATCAAGAATGCCGGACAGTTCGCCGTCGGCGCGCGCGCACCTTCAGCAGGAAGGGGACACGCCACCGCAGCGGGCAGCCGCATGGAAACGTTCATGCCGACAGAGGCCGGCCACTGGAGCCGGTGATCAACCCGCACTTTCGGTCAGCCGGCGGCAGTCTTGAGCGGGTGCGTCCACCGCAGGCTGTAGCAAAGTCCGCTTTCGTACAATCTTTTGCATGTTGTCTGACTGCTCCGCTGGCGCCCTGACCCAGGTCAGCACCCCTCTGCCCGACCGACCGCCGCACCGGCGCCGACCTCGATGCCGGCCTGGGCGCTGACCGGCTGGGTGCCACTGCTGCTGGGCACGGCCGCCGCTGTGCTGGCCGTCGCGCTGTGGAGCCGCCAGCGACAGTTGGGCCAGCTGCGCGAGGCGCGCCAGCAGGCCCAGTTGCTGGGCGAATTGCTCGACGTGTGGCGCTGGCAGACCGATGCCGAGCACCGCCTGGTGATGCTGCAGCCGCCGCAGGCTGCGCCGGCATCGGCCTGGGTGGCGGGCGCCTGCAGCGGCGAGCGGCTGTGGCAGCGCTTCGACGACGCCGCCCACAGCCTGCAGCCGCGCATGCAGGCCCAGGCGACGCTGGGTGAATTGCGGGTGCTGCAGGCAGTGGCGGCCGGCGACGCTGCACCGCGCCAATGGCGGCTGCGCGGCCTGCCCCGGCTGGACGGGCGCGGCCGCTTTGCCGGCTACACCGGCGTCGCCTGGCCCACCGAGGCCGACGACCAGGCCGCCACAGCGCACCAGGCGCTGGACGCCCTGCTCAGCCACGGCCCGGCCGCGTTGTGCCTGGCCACGCCGGACACCGCTGGCCAGGGCTGGTTGCTGCTGCGCGCCAGCCCGGCAGCGCGCCACTTGCTGGGTCTGCCTGCGGCAGCCGATGGCGCCGCACCCGCCCTGCCCTGGGCCCAGGCGCTGGCCGGCCTGCCCGACGGCCTGCGCCAGCAGGTGCAGGCCCTGCAGCCCGGCGAGACGGCCGAGGCCGGCGGCTGGCAGGCCCGGCTGCACCCGCTGGGCCGGCCGGCCGATGCCGCTGGCGGCGCCTGCCAGGGCCAGCTGCTGCTGGTGCTGGCAGGCGCCGGTACCACGGCTGACAGCGCCACCCAGGCCCTGGCGGCCGAGCATGCGGCCTTCAGCTACACCATCTCGCACGACCTGCGCGCGCCGATCCGGGTGGTCGAGGGCTTCGGCCGCATCCTGAAGGAAGACTACGGCGCCGCGCTCGACCGCGTCGGCCGCGACCACATCGACCGGGTGCTGGCCGCCGCTGCGCGCATGAACCACATGATCGACGCGCTGCTGTCGCTGTCGCGCCTGTCCAGCCAGCCGCTGGTGCGCCAGCCGGTCAACCTGTCGCAGCTGGCCGGCTATGTGGTCGACGAGCTGCGCCGCAGTGCGCCCGAGCGCCAGGTCAGCGTGCACATCGCGCCCGGCATGGTGGCCCAGGGCGACCCCACGCTGCTGCGCATGGCGCTGGAGAACCTGCTCGGCAATGCCTGGAAGTACAGCAGCAAGGTGGCGCAGGCAGTGCTGCGCTTCGAGCCCGAGCTGCACGACGGCCGGCCCGGCTTCGTCGTCAGCGACAACGGCGCCGGCTTCGACATGCGCTTTGCCGACCGGCTGTTCGGCGTGTTCCAGCGCCTGCACAGCAGCAGCGACTTCCAGGGCACCGGCATCGGCCTGGCGTCGGTGCGGCGCATCGTGCGGCGCCATGGCGGCGAGATCTGGGCCGACGGCGCGGTCGGCCAGGGTGCGCGTTTTCACTTCCGCCTGAAGGATTGACGCCGCGCCGCCTGCGCTCCTATCTTCGGGGCCCACCGAGACGAGGAGCCCCGATGAAGATCTACTTCGCCACCAACCGCGACCCGAACAAGCCTGCCGCCCCCACCGACTTCGGCACCCGCTTTTCCGCCAGCGGCCTGACCGACCTGCGCTTCGGCAGCGCCCAGGTCACCGGCACCAGGCTCGACAAGTACACGCTGGACGTGGCGCCCGAGAAACTCGACGTCGGACTGGACAAGGCCAATGTGAAGGACCTGAGCGGCCAGGTGCTGGGCAGCCGCAAGGTGTTCGAGGAGATGCGCGCCGAGATGGTGGCCAGCAAGCAGGACTGCATGGTCTTCATCCACGGCTTCAATGTCAGCTTCAGGCAGGCACTGCAGCGCTGCGCCCAGCTCAAGCAGTTCTATGCCGCGCGGCCGATGACCTGGCTGGTCTTCACCTGGCCGTCGGACGGCTCGATGCTGCCGTTCAAGGCCTATGCCAGCGACCGGGACGACGCCCGCGCCTCCGGCGTGGCCCTGGGCCGCGGGCTGCAGAAGCTGGCCGGCTTCCTGTCTGGCACCCGGCCCGAGGACTACTGCGGCCAGAACGTGCACCTGATGACCCACAGCATGGGCGGCTATGCGCTGCGCTGGGCCTACCAGTCGATCTGCGGCAGCGGCGGCAACCTGCGCCGGCTGCTGGAGCACATCCTGATGTTCGCGCCCGATGAGGACGACGACGCCTTCGAGGTGCAGCACAAGCTGCAGGGCCTGCCCGACATGGCGCGGCGCCTGAGCATGTACCACAACGCCGCCGACCTGGCCCTGGTGACCAGCGACGTCACCAAGGGCAACCCCGACCGCCTGGGCGCCGCCGGCCCGCGCAATGCCCGCGCCCTGCCCGACAAGGTGAACGTGGTCGACTGCGAGCCGGTGCTCAGCCGCAGGCAAGACTCCGACGGCCATGGCTACTACCGCCTGAACGAGACCGTGCGCCAGGACGTGCTGGCGATGCTGGCCGGCCAGGCGCCGGTCGACGTGAAGACCCGCAGGTACCTGCCGGAGCTGCGCACCTACCGACTCAAGAAGGCCTGATCAGGCCTGGCCGCGCGACAGCAGTTCCACCGCCTCCACCAGACGCCCGGCCTGGTCGGCCAGGCTGCGCTGCTCGTCGGCGGCCAGGCGGCGCAGCCGCTGCAGCGCGGTGGCGCGCGGCAGCGAATAGCGGTGCATCAACACCCCCACCGCAAGCGGCACCAGGTCGAGGGCGGCTGCGTCGTCAGCGCTGGGCGCTGCCGGCCGCGGCACTGCGGCGCGGGCAGCGGCGCGGGCCGGCAGTTGCGCCAGTGCAGCAGCCACGGTGGGCAGGATCTGGCCGATGTCCAGCGGCTTGACGAGGTAGGCCACCGCGCCCAGCGCCTTCACCTTCTGCACCGTCTCGTCGTCGGCAAAGGCCGACAGGAACATGAACGGCACATGCAGCTGGTCGCGCAGATAGGCCGCCACGTCGAAGCCGCTCATGCCCTCCATGTGGATGTCCAGCAGCGCCAGGTCGGGCCGGTGCTCGCGTGCCAGCAGGATGGCATCGTCGCCGTTGTCGGCGTCGATCACGGCGTAGCCGGCCTGGGCCAGGCCGTGGGACACGGTGGCCAGCACCAGCCGGTCGTCGTCGACCACGAGGATCTTGCCTTGCTCGGCCATCGCTGTGCCCCGGGGTGTGCAGCTGGCGATTGTGCCGCGACGGCCACCCTACAGCGGCTCCAGCAAGGTGATGCTGGGTGGCACCAGCACCACCTTGGCCTCCACCTGCACGCCCAGCTGGCTGAGCGTGAGCGTGGCGGTGCGGCGTGGCAGCAACGCCCGCACCAGGCCCAGGCCCGACACGCCGGGCGGCACCTGGGCCAGGCTGAAGCCTGGCTTCAACTGCCCAGGGCTGAGGATCTGGATTGCCAGCCGCGCCTCGTCGCAATGCAGCACGCAGTGGATGTCGCCGGACGGGCTGTGCTTGATGGCGTTGGTCAGCAGCTCGTTGACGGTCAGCGCGATCGGGATCGATTCGGCCTCGGGCAGCGCGAAGCGGTGCGCCGGCGTGCCTTCCACGCTGACGCTGATCGGCCGGCCGAAGGTGCGCTGCACGCTGGCGGTGATGGCCTGCACCAGCGGCAGGATGCGCAGCGGCCCCGACACTCCCACCTGCAGCCCGTGCACCTGGGCGATGGCCTGCACCTGGCCCACCGCCTCGCTGATCAACGCCGCCACTTCGGGCCGGCGCGCTGCCGTCTGCTGCAGCAGGCCGGCCACGCCCTGCAGGTTGTTCTTGATGCGGTGGTGCACTTCCTTGACCAGCATCTCGCGCTGCGACACCGCAGCGTCGAAGCGGGCCTGCTCGGCGGCGCGCTGCTCGGTCACGTCGCTGGCCACCAGCAGCAGCTGGGCCTCGCCGGCACTGCCCGGCAAGCCCTGGCCGGCCGCCTGCCCTGCCGCCTGCCCCGTCTGCAGCGAGACGATGCGCACGTCCCACATGCGCTGCTCCACAGCGCCGGGCGAACTGCCGCTGCGCACCGGGCGCAGCAGTTCTCGGCGCAGCACGTCGGTCTGCCGCTGGGCGGCCTGCAGGTCGGCGCGCAACTCGGCGGCATCGCCAGGGCTGAACCATTCCTCGGGCCGCCGGCCCAGCACCGCCTCGACCGGGCGGCCGAAGAACATCGCCGCCATCTGGTTGAGCCGCAGCACCGCGCCGCTGGCCGAGTCGAACAGCGCGATGGCCAGCGGTGCGGTGTCGATGATGCGCTGCAGGGAATCCTGCGCCTGGGCGATGCTGACTTCGGCCTGGCGCCGGCGTTCGATGTCCAGCAGTGCAAAGGTGATCTGGCTGCCGCTGCCGCGCGCGGCGTCGGCGCCGGGCAGGCCGCCATCGGCGCCGCGGCCGGTGACAACGGCATTGCCCACCACCCAGAATTCACGCCCGTCGCGCCCGCGCAGCCGGCACTCGAAGGTCTCGGCCTGGCCGTCGGCCAGCTGCTGGCGGTAGTGGGTGGCGCGCAGGGGGTGGTCAGGGTCGGCGGTGGCGACGATGGCGATCGGCTCGCCCACGAAATCAGCCAGCTCGCCGCCGAACATGCGCCGGGCCGAGCGGTTCATCCACTCGATACCGCCGTCGCCCACGGTGACGATGCCCACCAGCACCGAGTCGAGGATGGCGCGGGTGCGCTCGGCCTGCAGCTGCACCGCCTCGCGGGCGCGGCGGCGCTCGTCCACGTCCACATAGCTGCAGATCATGCCGGCGGCGGGGTCGGCCTCGTCGACCAGGCGCTTGTTGACCTGCACCCACAGCAGGCGGCCGTCGCGGCGGCGCAGCTGGCGCTCGCCCTGCCAGCGGCCGGCCGAGGCCAGCGCCTGGCGCTGCTGCTGCCACAGCTGCTCGAAGCCCTGCTCGTCGTCGTACAGCGCCGCCAGGTGCATGCCCGGCAGCTCACCCACGGCATAGCCGGTCAGCCCGGCCAGGGCCGCGTTGGCGCGCTCGATGGTGGCGCCGCGCAGGTAGGCCAGGCCGACGTCGCTGAGGCTGAACATCAGCTCGCGCTCGCGCGCCAGCGCCTCCAGCTCGGCCTGCTGCGCCTTCAGGCGCGACACGTCGGTGAGCACCACCACCAGCTCGGGCACGCCGCCGGCCGGCGCGCAGCTGGCCGACAAGGCGTACCAGACCGGCCGGCCGCCGGGCCCGGGGCGGCTGAACTCGGTCTCGTGCCGGCGCTCGCGGGCGGCACCGGTCGCATCGTCGGCCAGCGCCTGGCGCAGCAGCGCCTGCACCGCCGGCTGGTCGGCCAGCAGCTCGGCCAGCGGGGCGCCGGCGGCGCGCCCGGCGCCCAGGCCCAGCATCGCCTCGAAGCTGCGGTTGCAGCGCACCAGCCGGTCGCCACGCAGGTAGGCGATGCCGGCGCTGGTGCCGTCGAGGATGCCGGACAGCTCGCGCAGCAGCTGCTCGCTGCGGCGGTGCGCCTCTTCCTGCTCGGTGATGTCCAGCGTCACCACCGACAGCGTGGCGCGGCCGCCGGTCAGCTCGCCGGGCTCCACCCGGGTGAGCAGCCAGCGCGTGCCCAGCTCGGGCACCTGCACCGCATAGCGCACCTGGGCGCGCCGGCCCTCGCGCAGCGCGCGCTGCAGGCGCTCGAATTCGTCGAGCGATGCGGGCTCGACCTGGTCGCGGCCGATCGACTGCAGACCGGCGGCCAAGCCGGCCGGCGGGGTGGGCGCACCACCCGCACCACCCGCACCACCTGCACCAACCGCACCACCTGCACCGCCTGCACCACCCGCACCACCGCGCATCGGCCGGGGTTGCAGCCAGCCGCGCGAGGCCTCGTAGGTGGCCACCCCCACGCTGGCGGTGTCCATCAGCGCGCCGATCTCCAGCCGTGCCAGGTCGTGCGCGTCCTCCAGGCTGCGGTCTTCCAGCACCGCCATCACCTGCTGGCCGCCTCGGGCCGGGCGGAAGGCACGCAGCCGGGCGCGCAGGAGTGCGCGGCGGCCATCGGGCAGGGCCAGCGTGGCGAGCACCTCCAGCGGCGCCGCGCCCGGCTGCAGCGCGGCCTGCGGCGGCCCGCCGCCCCAGGCCAGCAACCGGCACAGGTCGGCCGGTGCACCGGCCAGCTGCGCCGGCACCGGGCCGGCCAGCGCGGCAAAGGCGCTGTTGCTGCGCACCACCCGGCCGCTGCTGTCGTAGACCAGCATGCCCACCGGGCTCAGGTCGAACCACTGGTCCGGCACCTCGCCCGAAGGGGCTGCAGCGTCACTGCCCGACCGGGCTGCCGGGTCACCGGCCGACTGGGCTGCAGCGTCACCGGACTGGTGCTCCAGCGTCACGTCCTGCAGGATGGCCAGCAGCAGCGGCGCGCCGTCGTCGGCGCTGACCCAGCGCGGCGCGAAGCGGAAGACGCGCAACCGCCCCCGCGCGTCGACCAACCGGCGCTCGACCTGGCGCCGCGGCTGCTGCCCGGCAGCCAGCGCGGCCAGCCAGTCCTGGCGCGACTGCAGCACACCGGCCCGGTCTTCCGGGCCCGTGTCGTCCAGCGGGTCGCGGCCCAGCACCTGCTCCGGGCTGCGGCCCAACGTGTCGAAATAGGCACGGTTGGCTGCCAGGACGACGAATTGGCGGTCTTGCAGCGTCATCGGCTGCGGCGCGTCCCACAGCAGGCGCACCAGCCCACTGGTGGCGCCGGCGGCCAGCGGCGACTGCGCCGGGGCCGGCGCTGCGACCGGTGACTGCGACAAGGCCTGCGCTGCAACCGGCGCCTGCAGGGCCCAGCCGCCACCGCTGCGCGTCAGGGTGACCAGCAGCGGCTGGCCACGCTGCGGGCCGTCGGCCAGTTGCACAGCCAACGGCGCGGGCATCTGCGGCTGGAACAGCGCCTGCTGCAGCGCCTGGCGCGAGGCGGCATCCAGCCAGGCCAGGGCCTGGTCCAGCGGCTGGCCGGCCTCGCAGCCCAGCAGGCGCTGCGCCGCCGGGTTGCGGTAGCTGACGCGCTGGCGCAGATCGAGCAGCAGCAGCGCTGCGTCGTCCACGCCATCGAGCAGGGCCGACAGCTGGGCGTTGGACGGCAGCGTGGCAGGGCGCGGCAGCAGGGACATCCAGGCAGTTTAGCGGCCGGGGTGCTGCAGCCCCGGCGGCCCGCCGGGCGCGTCAGTCGAGCTGACGCG
>Ga0136636_10000668_pt1 | contig 18381 bp, 20 predicted proteins | sample AntDrymUQ8522106_2_FD_104653 | JGI IMG/M metagenome (GOLD analysis project Ga0136636, IMG submission 104653) | Polar desert sand microbial communities from Dry Valleys, Antarctica - metaG UQ852 (21.06) | ecosystem: Environmental > Terrestrial > Soil > Desert | place: Antarctica: Dry Valley... | reverse complement strand
TGACTTAAAAGTAAGGCAGAACTTATCAATTTTTGAGTTCTGCCTTACTTTTAATTTTTTGTGATCAATAAAACTCATCCGGAATAATTACCTGACTACTTTGATCGAACTGATCTCCTTGATATCGTTAAGATTGGAATAATTATACTGGTAAAAACCATCCTCGCCAATCATTAAAAGTGAGGAACCGAGTGGGATCACGTCATAAGCATTGATATCCTTAAAAGTGGCAATCAGGTTTTCAGAAATCAAATACGGATCGGAGGCGTTATACACTTTCAAACCGGCAGTTCCATCGCAAACAAACAATATATCATCATCAATACCGAGTCCGTAAGGGCCGGTCATATTATACGATCGCATCAGAACGGGTGTTTTGAGGTTGGAAATATCGAGTACATCAAGCCGGTTGATATCGCTTCCGCAGGGATTTCCGCCCCGGATGGTAACATATGCCCGGTTATTCTGTACAACTACAGGATCACAGCCGGTGGCGTGCCAGAATTGCGATACGTAAACAGGTTTGGTTGCATCAGCGACATTGTAAACTATCATGCCGTTACGGGTTCCGAGAAACATCGTGGTTCCGGACAAAAACATGGTTTCTATTCCCCAGCTAATTCCGTTTTTTGTCTGCAATGTTGGACCCGAAGCGACGGATAAATCAAAATTGTAATAGGTGCTGTTGTCAACCGCGAGCAAATGATCTCCCATTAAACCAAAACGTGCCATTGAACCACCAATTCCCGCTCCGGCACTTTGTTTTGCACCGTTTGCAGCACTGGCATCCGAACTTAAAGAGAATTCCGCAAACCTGCTTCCGAAAGAAACAGGGTAATTTATGTAATTAATTTGTTCGATCTCTTTTCTGACTTCCTTAACTTCCCATTCAACAACCACGCCCTGTGTATCATCGATCTGGCCAAGCCGGTATTCAGGCTCATGGGGTGGCACCGAATATGGGAAGACGTTTTTCAGCCGTGATACTTCTGTGGCATTTGCAGGATTTGATATATTAATACCAACCAGATCGACGTAACTGTCTGCATACATGATGCTTCCGCGAATGGCCATATCCACATTCCCGGGTATGGTGATAAAACCTACATATTGCGGGTTCGCAGGATTGCTATTGTTATAGACATGTACACCTTTCATGATTTCATTTATGTACAGGTAATTGTCTTTATAATAGATTTTTCCGGGCTTCTCAAGGGCATGGGTGCTTTTAGTTTTTACAGCCTCCCTGAAATCTTTGTAACTCATGTAAACCGGTTCGAGAGAAAGGTACTGTTCGGTATATTTATCTTCACATCCCGTTACCAGGATCATCAGGATCATAAGCTGGAAAACTGGGTATAATACTAACTTTTTCATAACATATTTGTGTTTGGTTTATTGAAACAGCAATCCTATTTTGAGAGAAAGGCGATTGTAATCGACATCGATCGAGTAGTTATCCTCGCGGCAGTATTGATGACGCATTATCCTGTAGCCGGCACTGAACGTTAGTGCCAGGTTTTGATTCAGTGAGGTACTTATTCCTAATGAAGGATTTAGCAGTAATCCTCCCTTTGCCTCTAATTCAAGGGGGGTACCGGAAGGTTGAGGCCACATGCCGCCAGTCTGATAAACAAATTGCTCATCCGGTTTGTCAAGTGCAAAGCTGTAACCGCCCTGAATTCCAAGAAATGGTTGCACTCCCTGCCGGTTGAAGTAATACCTCAGATCGGCAACTACCGGAAGATAGGTTTCGCTGAAAAACTCAACTCCTGCACCTGCTCCGACTGAGAACCTGTTCCCAAACTGCCTTCCACGGATGATCATAAAGGAAAACGGGGCATGGTACTGATTGTCGGAGTTGCCGGCCAGTACCCCTGCTTCGGCAATTGTAAAATTCCCGGAATGTAATTGTTTTAGTCCGCTGACAGATTTACTGATACTGTCGATCTGGGCAGATTCAAATACCCACAGGTTGTTGTCCTTTGTTTTTATTTTCACCTGTCCGGCGGGGAGCGCTGAGATGATCTGTCCGTTGATAATACTGCCATTTTTCAGGTAAATAACATCGCTTTTCGTTTTTTGTGCAAATGCTATGTTTGCAGTCAAAAACAGTGAGAGAAGGATGAGTGACGCGATTTTTACATGCAAGAACTTTGAATTTGCAGGTTCGCGACTACCGCTTAAAACCCAATTCCCGGCCACCGGGCGGATTTCACCAAAGTTAGTGTTTAGAGGACATGGTTGTTTCATAAAATTGAGATTATGGTTTTCGATTGTTTGACGAGACAACCAATCAAAAGGTTGCGCCGGAAACCATTTTTGAGCTGATATCTTTAAGAAAAATCCGGGAAATATCTCTTATAGAGACTGAGACGGGTGTGTATTCGAAACCGATTGCCCGGATGATTTTTGATCCGTCATAATAACTTGATCTTACTGAGCTTCTGGCCGTTTCGCGGGTAAGAAACGGAGGCGTTCGTGTCACAAAACTTATAAATTCCGATACCCGGCAGGTTAGATTGAGTAATACACCCCCGGCGAGAAATCCAGGCCGTCTGACATGCAGACTGTCTGAGACCTGGTAAAAAAAATCCCGGAAAGAAACATTTTCAGCATTCAAAATATAGCGCTGGTTTTTAGTCTTCTCCCACATATCATCATCCATCAGGCGTTGCATTGCCGCAGTAACATCGCGCACATCGACAAATCCTGTGGTTCCTTTTGTGTAAAATTTTAACCCCTTCCAGACTGTACTGAACAACAATGAACTTCCGGTTTTCCAATTATCGGGACCAATTATTACCGATGGATTGACAATTACCACATCCAATCCCTGTAAACATGCCCTCCAAACTTCCATCTCGGAAAGATATTTACTTTCCGCATAGGCAGAATGGTCGCCATTATTGCGCCACGGATGGTTTTCGTTTGCTTCAATCCCGTCAGGAGGAGACCCGATTGCAGAAATTGAACTGACATGGCAAAAGCGGGGAATTTTAAGCGAAAGCGCTAAATCAACAAGGTTTGCTGTCCCCTGACAATTCGTATGAATCATGTTCTCACGCTGTGCGGGATCGAACGATATCGTCGCTGCAGCATGATAGATATGGTCTACCCCTGTCAACAAATCCACCAGGCTTTCCTTGTCAAGAACATCACCTTCGACCCACTCAATCTTCTGCAGGAGCGCCTGTGATTCGGTGCTGTAGCATGAAAATATTTTTTCTGTCCGGTTCGTACTGCTTCCCTTTCGCCTCAGCGCACGAACTCGCTCCCCGCGGCTTATCAGGTCATACATCAAGTGTGCTCCAACTAAACCGGTACCTCCTGTAACGAATATCATAATTCAGTTTTGATTTAATAGGAAATTGTCCGCTTTCCAAGACGGCCGCATAAAAGTCCTTCAACTTCCTTCAGTTTTTGATAACGTTTTTGAAATTCCATTATTGCTCCAAAATCATCCTCTGCTGAAGCCTTTTTTATCCCTTTTATGGTCTGGGAGATCAAAAAAGTGATGTATCTTAATTTATACTCCTGTAAGACTTTAGGGACCAGTTGCGGAAGAATATCCTGTTCATCTTCAATATAATTACCTTTTTTACGCCAATAAGGGCTTAGTGTATTCTTGTCGGCAAGTATATTTGAAACCAACTGGCTTATTTGATTATCCGAGTGATTGACAAAGTATTTTATCGCATCAAAATTTTCATCATAGTAATGAATGCTGTATTCATCGAATACAGATTTGATTACCGGATTAACTGATTGCATCTGGTCAGCTTCCAGTTCTGAAAGAATAAACTCGGCTACATAAACAACTTCGGTGACGCTGGTTTCCACGTTATCCACTTCAAATATTTTATGTAATCCATATTTAATCAGGAACTTCAACAATTCACGCTCCTCAACTTCACATGGATTACTCTCCGGGACCGGAATTGGCAACGGCTGGCTTTTTACGCTGGCTTCTTTTATAAGATCACGCTCCTGTTGCCTGTTCAACTCATCATCCGACTTAACCTTCAGGTTCCGGATTTCGTTATACAGCACCGTTTCACGAACGTCGAGCAAACGGCTGCACTCCTTGAGGTATTCCGACCTTACGATTTCGGCAGGTATCACTGAAATTGAACGCACGATATCGGTGATTAACTTTGCCCGGCTGATCGGATCGTCGGCGACTCCGACCAGTAATAATTTTGTTTTGAACTTTATAAAATCAGTCTCGTTTTCACGGATATACCCGGCAAGTTGCGAGGCGCTCATCGATCGCGAAAATGAATCAGGATCTTCACCTTCGGGCAACGGCAATACCTTTACATTGATACCTTCCTCGAGAACCATGTCGATTCCGCGCATGGAAGCTTTTATACCTGCCTGGTCGCCATCATAGATAATGGTTACATTGTTTGTAAACCTTCGGATCAACCTGATCTGGTCAATGGTAAGCGAAGTTCCCGACGAAGCCACAACATTCTCAATGCCCGACTGGTGAAGCGAGGTTACGTCGGTATATCCTTCCACAAGGTAGCATTTGTCTTCCTGGATAATGCTCCTTTTGGCCTGAAAAATTCCGTATAAAACCTTACTCTTATGGTAAATATCTGATTCCGGGGAATTCAGGTATTTCGCGATAGTTTTATCCTGAGTCAGGGTGCGCCCGCCAAAGCCGATCACACGACCCGAAATTCCATGTATGGGGAACATCATTCGTCCTGAAAACCGGTCACGGATCCACTCTTCACGCCGGATAGTCAAACCGGTTTTCTCAAGATATTCCATCCTGTAACCTTCCTTGAGTGCAGCGTTAGTCATGGTATCTTTTCCCTCAGGGCAATAGCCGATACCAAATTTCCGGATAATATCGTCCCTCATTCCTCTTTGACGCAGGTAAGAGAGACCCACCAGTCTTCCGGAATTGGTTTCCCAAAGTTGGTTGCTGAAGAATTTTTGTGCGAACTCCGAAACAATCAGTTGACTTTCGCGGTCGTTGCGTTCTTTTGCATCTTCAGGATTTTCTTCCTTTTCCCTGATTTCGATATTGTATTTATGTGCAAGCCATCTCAGCGCATCGGCATACGATAAGTGTTCATGCTCCATAATAAAATTGACAGATGACCCACCTTTGCCGCATCCGAAACATTTATAAATTCCTTTTGCCTGCGACACATTAAACGAAGGGGTTTTTTCATTATGAAAAGGGCACAGACCGATCATACTGGTTCCCCGTCGTTTTAAGGTAACGAAATCGCCCACTACATCCGAAATCTCTGCGGAGTCGAGTATTTGTTGTATTGTTCCCTGATCAATCATCTCAGCAAAGGTAGTCAAAACTGCTCAGCGGGCAGTCATAAAATGTTCAAATAACACTTCATAAATAGCCTTCTTATTTCAAATTAATTAATTAACTTTACAATGAGTTAGAAAAAATCCGCTAAAATCTTTAATTGATTTGTAAAACGTGTTTCATTTATGGAATGATTTCTCCACCTGAACTGGATCGTACCTAAAATTATTGCTTTATGAACCTATTTGTTGCAAAATTAAATCCGGTCACCACGACCAAGGATCTGCAAAAACTTTTCTCGCATTACGGACTGGTTACTACCGTAAAAGTTATTTTTGATCATGGAACCGGAAGATCGAAGTGTTACGGTTTCATCGAAATGCCAAACGAACATGAAGCCCATGAAGCTTTGGAAGAGCTGGACAATACCTCTTTTCAGGAAAATCTGATTACAGTCAGAGAATCACAATCTCCGGAAGATTCAGATAAACGGAACGGTTCCGCTCAATCATTTAGAAACAGGGGTAATCCTGAATACAAAGCCAATTCAGCACTAGTTGCCAGATTTCAGAGGGACAATAATAGTTCCGGAAATTTTGGTTACAGGGGAGGTGATTACCGCAAATCCCTATGATCATTATTTTCTTTTTTTTTCGTTAATCTTGTAGTACGAAAGAATACTTTTATGCCAGATTGGTTTGGAGTAAATCGTAAAATACTGACGGCTTGAATATCTGTAAAATCATAGTTTTCTTTTTTGTTTTGGTATTATGTTCATGTGAGGAAATTATTACCGTGGACCTTAAAAATGAGCAGCCTAAAGTGGTGATAGAGAGTTTTATCACTACCGGTGATTTTCCGGTTATGGTAAAAATCTCCAAAAGTCAGGCTTTCTTCAATCAAAGTGATTTTGCACCGGTCAAAAATGCGGTAGTACAAATCGAATACCTTTCTGTAAAAGAAAAACTGGCCGAGAAAGGGGGCGGTTATTATGTGGCTCCAAAGACAAAAGGGGTTGCGGGAAGAGTTTATAACCTCAAAATTACTACCAGCGGAGTGACATATGGTGCCTCCGTTGAAGTGCCACCTGCTGTACCGATTGATACCGTCTATTTCCAGCCCGGATTATTTCGGAATGATAGTCTAAATCTTGTGGTTAGTTTTCACGATCCGGCCAGGACAGAGAATTATTACCGGTTGAAGTTATACCGCAACGGTCGTTATGCAATAAATGACTACTACCTTTTGACCGATAATTTTTCGGATGGTGAAAAAATAGTTGCGCCTGTGTATTACCGTTATTTTGCGCCGGGTGATACCGTGGTTGTTGAATTGTTAAATCTGGAAAGAAATACCTGGCGATATTTTAAAGGACTGAGTGAATCGGTTCAGCAGGGAATTAATTCACAGGCTCCGGGCAATCCTCCTTCCAACATCTCGGGTGGTGCTCTGGGAATTTTTGGTGCCTGGGGATATTCATCGTACAGGGTAAAACTTCCTGTTTCAACGATTAAAAAATAGCTGGCATTCCGAATTGATAACTGAGCATGCTCAATGACTGACAACCTGATCCATATTATTGCCCTGTCGTTGGTTCCCGGAATCGGGAGCGTCACCGCGAAGTCGCTCATTGCATATGCAGGATCTGCCGAACAGGTTTTCCGTGAAAAGGAAAAGGCACTGCGTCAAATTCCGGGTGTAGGGAGTGTGCTGGCAAAAAACATCATAAATTGTGAAGTGATGACACGTGCCGGCCGGGAAGTGGAATTTCTGCAAAAAAACGATGTCAGAGCCCTTTTTTACCTTGACGAGGATTACCCGCAACGCTTACGCGGATGTTCGGATGCACCTGTCATCCTTTATGTGAAAGGATATCCTTTTCTGAATTGCCCGAAAGTAATCAGCATTGTCGGAACCAGGCATGCAACGGAGTATGGCAAAAATCTTACTGACCACTTTATTACCGCACTGGCAGAGAGAGGTTACCGGATAATGATTGTGAGCGGGCTTGCATATGGCATTGACATACAATCGCATAAGGCAGCATTACGGACAGGTCTGCCAACCGTGGCAGTACTGGGGCATGGACTCGAAACGGTATACCCGTCGCTGCACGCAGCTTTCGCGAAGGAAATGTGTGATAACCAGGGTGGGCTGGTGACCGACTTTATGAGTAATTCGCCAATTGACCGGACCAACTTCCTGCGCCGGAACCGCATCATTGCCGGATTATCGGACGCAACAATTGTTGTGGAGTCGGCTAAAAAAGGAGGTGCTTTGGTAACGGCCGATATTGCAAATTCGTACAATCGCGATGTATTTGCTTTCCCGGGAAAGGTAGGCGATCCATATTCAGAAGGATGTCATTTTCTGATCAAGTCGAACCGGGCAGTTTTGATGGAGGCCGTGTCGGACCTGGAATATGTGATGAACTGGAGTCCTTCGAAAAGTCAGCCTGATGCGGTTCAACCCTGCCTGTTTTACGACTTTACCCCGGACGAAAAACTGATTGTTGATCTGCTTCGTTCAGAAGGCGGAACTGCCATCGATTTAATATGTATTAAAACAACCCTTCCCATGAACAAGGTTTCTCCGACCTTGCTCAATCTTGAATTTGCCGGCATTGTAAAAGGGCTTCCCGGAAAAGTATTTAAGGTGATCTGAAATAAATCAGAAATTTCAAACGATTTTCTCAGTGTAAAATTATGATGGCCACCTTTTTCGAAAACAGGTATTAGGTATTTGCAAATGCCCATTTTTCAGCCTATCTTTGAAAAACAATATACAAAAAAAACGATGGCAACAGTTGATAATATAAGGAATGGAATAATTGACAAACTCTTAACCATTTCAGACAAGGGATATTTATCAGCCCTGTATCAGGTTGTACAAAATAGCGCTATTGACAAGGACAAAATAAAACTAACCGAAGAACAGATTCGGATGCTCCAACTTAGTGAACAAGACATTAAGAACGGAAGAGTGATTTCCCAAAGTAAGTTAGATAAAAGCGACTTGAAATGGCTAAAAGAACTGTAGTTTGGACTGAAACAGCCGCCAAACAAAGAAGAGAAGTATTAAAATATTGGACGAAGCACAATTGCTCAACAGCTTATGCAGAAAAATTGATTAAGCTGACCGCAAACCAAATCAAGATAATAATAAACCATCCCGAATCATTTAAATTAGCTGACTTTCCTGAAACGAGAGAATCAGCAATTGGACATTTTAGTCTCTATTATAAAGTAACCTCTGACCTTTTAATAATTACTGCTTTCTGGGACAACCGCCAGGATCCGAAACTATTATTGGAATTAATGACAAAATAACCCTTCTCCGCTACGGATAAATCATCGTCCGGCTTTTTGATTTCAATTCAAGTGTGAGCTGGGCTCACCCCATCGGGCGGTCGTACCAGGTATTTTTCCCTGTAGTGCTAAAATCGGCCAATACCGGAGATCCAACCAATGCAATGGTGTCACCCATAGCGGTTGTTTTTATAAATTGTCTTCTCTTCATAAAAGTGTAGAATTTTGGGATACTGCGCTTTTTAACCCTTTACAATCTCGTGTTTCCTGATAAAATCAGGATCAATGTCCACCCCTGAACCAGACCCGGTCGGAACTTTAATCATACCGTCTTCAACCACCAAAGGTGATGTTTTGCATTCAAAAATCACATCCGTTTTAAGACCTTTGAATTCATGATAGGGAAGGGCATTGGGCAAGGCCGAAACAAAATGAATCATATAGAGAAATCCAAGCCCTCCGCCCGTCATATGAGGCGTACATTTTTTCCCCAACGCATTGGCCATTAGTGCCACTTTTTTTGCCCGGATCATTCCACCAAAATAATAGAAATCGGGTTGAACAATCTGAAGACCATCATTCGCGATTAGCCATCGGAATCCATGAAGGCTGTATTCCTGCTCGCCGCCCGCAACCGGAATTTTAAGGGCATTAGCCACCTGTTTTGTTTCTTCATACCAGTCGAAAGGAACGGGCTCTTCGAAAAACTCAAATTTGTATTCTTCGAGTAATTTCCCGACACGGATAGCCTCATCTACCGAATAGAATCCGTTGGAGTCGGCATAAAGAACCATTTTATCGCCAAAGGTTTTGCGCACAAGCGGAATAATCGTCTCTGTTCTTCCGGCAGGACCAACTGCTTTAATGTCTTCAGTGCCGAACATAAGTCCGCCAACTTTTATCTTCAATGCCCTGGCTTTGTACTCAGCAACGTCCCTGGTTATCAATTCCATCGATTCTTCAACCGGTTTTTCACGGTATTCAGTTGCCTGGTATACAGCCACCTTTGGATGGTGAATATCGCCAATAAGCTGACCGATTGATTTTCGGGCAATATGCCCCATCATATCGAGAATGGCGAATTCGATGGTGGCTAGGGGTATGCCAATCGCCATTCCGCTCAGGCGAAAATTAAGCTTGTAGATATAAACTTTTTCAATGATCAAATCCAGTTCACGCGCATCCTTGTTAATAAAAAAAGGCTGAACCAAATCGGTAAATATCGGGTATAGTGATTTAAGCTGTCCGTGGCCAACCGATATTCCCTCAGCACCGTCTTTGGATCTTACACGGCAAATAAAACTGTTTTTAAAGCGCAGTAATTCAACTGTTTCTATAACAACCGGATTAGAAAAATACTCCTTTCTGAATATAAGTTGTGTTAGTATTTCGTCGAGCCTGGCATAATTTGGGTTGATGGCCTTTGAGGCAAGGTTGGTGGTCTCTGATCCGCGCGAGGAGAGGGGTCGTGCAGCAGCCAGGCCTCCGGCAAGGGCTGTTCCGATAAACTGACGTCGATTGGTTTCCATAATTTTAAATTAATCAGGTATTACGAAATGAATGTATGAATATTCCGATGGTCAGGATTTAATCAGGTAGTACAAAATGCGTCAATTTAAAATCAAATATAGTGCATTTTAATCACTTTTGTGTAACCTATTTAATCCTTGACATTGAATAATTTATGAAAATATATTCGGGTACACTGACCACCAATACGCTGTTGGAGAGAGCATCTCACACCATTTATCCATGCGCGACTTTCGCCCCAAAGTCAATAAAGAATACTAATAACAGCTTTGGAACACAATAGTATCCGTTAAAGAAAAAACCAAAACGCCAACCCGAAACATTCCTATCTTTGCATTTTTAAGTAAGGTGGGAGAATTAATGGAGAATAGTACAGAACAAAAAGTAAAATTAACCGGATTAGAAATAAATAGCTGCATTTCTGTTTTAGAACATTTGCTTCTGAATGGTGATCAGCTTATTCACTTGTCAAACGAGCAGCGCCTTAGGTTGATGAAGGCGGCAGGACAAATAACCAGGCCCGACAAGGCAGAAATATACAAGAGAAATAAAAGTGTAAAAGTTGCCAGGAGACAAGCCGAGATTACGAGTAACCGTAATGCACGTGCTGCTACCAGCATCCGCAGCGCACGGAATACAGGTGTATTTGAAGCACCCCTGCAGGTTGCCCTTCCTGCTGGTCCCTCAGCGAGTGAGAAGCATTTCCTGGTATCGGAGCAAAATTGTTACATCTGTAAAAAACCATACATCGAGATCCATCATTTTTATGATTCAATGTGTAAGGAGTGTGGTGATTTGAATTATGCCAAGCGGTTTCAAAGATGCGATTTGACCGGCCAAATTGCACTTATCACAGGATCGAGGCTTAAAATTGGGTACCATGCCACATTAATGATGCTACGCTCAGGCGCTACGGTTATTGCGACCACCCGATTTCCGGCAGACTCGGCAATCCGTTTTGCCAGGGAAAAGGATTTTACGGAGTGGGGTCACCGGTTGCATATCTATGGCCTGGACCTGAGGCATATCCCAAGTGTTGAGTTATTTGCTTCTTACGTAGAACAGAAATATGAAAGGCTTGATATTCTTATCAATAATGCAGCTCAGACTGTTCGCCGGCCCTCGGGCTTTTACACCCATTTAATGGACAACGAGACGCTTCCGTTTCATCAGCATTCGGGTGACGTTCAGTTGCTACTCTCGCATCATCAGCAATGTTTGAAAGAAATTGATAATTTTAATCATCCCGGTGATAAATCCGCGAAAGCTTTGGCTGTTTCATGGAGCGGGCAGGAGCCGGGTATTGGTATCAGGGCTTCGGCTCAGCTTTCGCAAATACCCTATAAATTTGATAATTCCATTGATGCAGCGGAGGCCTTCCCGGAAGGAAAACTGGATGCCGATCTTCAGCAGGTCGATCTAAGGACTAACAATAGCTGGCGTTTGAAATTGGGACAGATCGAAACACTTGAAATGGTTGAAGTACAGCTTGTCAATTCCATAGCCCCGTTCGTAATTTGTAATCGTCTTATCGCTTTGATGAGGAAAGATTACACAGGCAGGAAACATGTAGTGAATGTATCGGCCATGGAAGGAAAGTTCCATGGCTTCAAGAAGGCCGACCGACATCCGCACACCAACATGGCGAAAGCATCGCTCAATATGTTAACACATACTGCAGCCAGCGATCTTGCCAAAGATGGTATATTTATGAATGCAGTAGATACAGGATGGGTTACAGATGAAGATCCTGCTGAATTGGCGAAACATAAACAACAGGTTCACGATTTTCAGCCACCTTTGGATATTGTTGATGGTGCTGCCCGGGTATGTGACCCGTTTATTGACGGAATTAATACCGGAAAACACTGGAGCGGAAGGTTTTTAAAGGATTATTTCCCGATAAGCTGGTAAATTCACAGGGAGAATTCTTTTTAACTCAAAAAAACATCACCCCTTATTCCATCTCCTGACTTCGATACATCTTAATCAATGCATAGTATTGAATATCATTACTATACGACCCAAGGACTGATTCTGCAAAAGAAAGATTACCTTTGTGCCGAAATTAATAGGATTGAGAATGACGACATTTGAAGGATTTGGGATAGGTAAGTCTGTTTTAAAGGCATTGGCAGAGATTGGATTTACGACGCCAACCCCAATTCAGGAGCAGGCCATACCTGTGATTAAATCGGGAAAGGATGTTTTAGGGATTGCCCAGACCGGAACCGGCAAAACAGCTGCCTATGTCATTCCGTTATTAATGAAACTGGTAAAAGCCGAAGGAAAAGATCCGCGGGCCATAATCCTGGTACCTACCCGCGAGCTGGCCATCCAGGTAGGGGAAGATATTGCTGAATTATCGCAGTTTACAGATATCCGGCATGCCGCAGTTTATGGCGGTATTGGATGGACCAAACATGCCGCACTGCTCGAACCCGGTGTTGATATTCTTGTAGCTACTCCGGGTCGTCTGTGGGAACTTTACCGTGCGGGGGCGTTTGGTATGAAAAGCATAAAAACACTCGTTGTTGATGAAGCTGACCGGATGCTGGATATGGGATTTATGCCTCAGTTGAATAAATTATTCGAAGTAATCCCGCCAAGACGGCAAAACCTCCTTTTCTCCGCTACTTTCTCCGAAAGTATTGAATTAATGAGTAACGAATTTCTTGCTTTCCCTGAACGTGTAGAGGTAGCTCCTTCGGCCACGCCTGTTGATAAAGTGAAGCAATATTTTTACCGCGTCCCCAATTTCAGGACCAAGCTGAATTTTGTAAGTTTCCTGCTCCTCAACCAGGAGGAATTCAAAAGAGTGATCATATTCTGCCGGACTAAGGAAAATGCTGAAGATGTTTATAAAGTCGTCAGCCGCCGCACAGAAGGGGAAGTTCGTATTCTCCATTCCAATAAAGCCCAGAGTTCACGTATCAATGCCATCGATGCCTTTAAATCAGGTAATGTACGGGTGCTGGTTTCAACCGATGTGTCTGCGCGTGGAATTGATGTAACGGAAATATCACACGTGATTAATTTTGATCTCCCTCCCCGGTATGAAGATTACATTCACCGGATTGGCAGAACGGCCCGTGCAAATACCGACGGGGTTGCCATTTCCTTTATCGGACCGGAAGAAGATTTTCATCTCGAAAATATTGAGAAACTGATCAGGATGAAAATTGAGGAATTGCCATTTCCCGAAAATATTGATGTTGTTCCGTTGAGTCGTCCCGAAAAGCAAAGTATTGACCGTGAAATTGACCGCCAGAAAAGATTGGCCGACCCAGAATTCAAGGGCGCTTTTCATGAAAAAAAATCCAGGTACCCCAAAGGCAGTAGTCCGTTTAGTTTTAATCCTAAAAGCAGTCAGACCCGCGAAACAAAGTTCAAGGCAAGAAGAAAAAAATAATAGAATTGCATCAATATCAGGGTGCCAGTCTTGAAATAATCCAGTCTGATTCTCCTTTAGAGTATAAAATCCGGTCGTGTAGCCTGTTGGAGCGACCCTGCCAGAATTCAATCCGGTAAGGTGCAACCATATATCCGCCCCAAAATGACGGACGCGTAACATTATTATTTATAGATTCGTTTTGATACGCTTGTCTGAGTTTCTCAAGATATTCACGTCCCGGGATAATCTGGCTTTGATTGGAAATTACCGCACTCACCTGGCTCTCGAAGGGCCTGGTTTTAAAATATTCTTCCGAAATAAGTTCCGGTGTTTTTAAGGTTTTTCCCTCGATTCTGACCTGCCGTTCGAGTTCTGGCCAATGAAATAACAATGCAACGGAATTGTTTGATGCAATTTCCTGTCCCTTACGGCTTGAATAATTTGTGAAAAACCCAAATCCATTGTCCGAAAAAATTTTTAAAAGCACGATCCTTGCTGATGGTATTCCATCAGGTGTGGCAGTTGCAAGCACCATGGCAGTGGGGTCACTGATCTTTGCTTCAATGGCTTCGTTGAGCCATAACCCGAACTGCTGAAGCGGATCGTGGCTGACCCGATTTTCATCCAGTTCTTCAAGTATATAGTCTCTCCGGATATCTGATAAATTCATACTGCTAATTTTGAAATTAAACGATCTGCGGCGCCTTATTGTTTAATCTTTGCCATTAAAACGAGGCCACCACAGCGATTCACATTCAATGTACCTGCAATGTTTGACTGACCGGAGTCCCTTACTTTTGATAAGCAACAAATTATCTCTACCTTTGCCCTATAGATTTGTGCATTTTGAAGGATATCTGATATGGAAGACCAAAAAATAAAATCGTCGAAAGACAAGCGGAATAACCTGATTGTTATTGCTTTATCCGTATTGCTCATAATTCTCGCCATCCTTTATTTCTGGCAGGGAAGTTCGTATCGGACTGATGCGATATTAATCAGGGCTGAAAAGGATTCGATTGCCTCTGAACTGACAAAAATGGCTACAGGCTATGATTCTTTGCGTTCAGAAAACGATTCCCTGAATCAGACCATCAGTTTTGCGCAGATAAAGGTTAAGGACCTGTTATCGGAAGTTGAGCAGGTTAAAAATGTGAGTTATTCGCAGATTACAAAATACAGGCAGGAAGTTACGACTTTGCGTGATATTATGCGTAATTACATTGTCCAGATCGATAGCCTCAATCTGAAAAATCAACGTCTTATGGCTGAAAATACTACTGTTAAACAGGAAGTTACTGAAGTCAGATCGGTCAACCAGCAGTTGGAGGAGGAAAAGAAAAAACTGGAGCAGACCGTTAGCCTGGCTGCGCAACTCGAAGCTACCGGGCTCAACGCGATTGGCATTACGGCAAAAGGAAAGGAACAGGTAAAAGCGGGCAAAATCGAAAAAGTCAAAATTGATTTCATATTAAGTAAAAACCTGACTGCCAAGCGGGGAGTTAAAGATATCTATGTCAGAATTCAACGCCCCGACCAGATTCTGCTTATGAAGAATAATAAAGACCTGTTCAATTTCGAAGACCTGAAAATCCCTTATTCTGCCACCCGTAAAGTGGAATATGAAGGCAACGAGTTTCCTGTCAGCATTTACTGGGACCACACCGGTGAATCGCCACTGATTCCCGGAAAATACACAGTGGACGTTTTTGCCGACGGACGAAACATCGGAACCACTACTTTTGAGGTAAAATAAGTCTTATCATTCAATATTATCCATCTTGCAAGGATGTACCACCTTCCCGAATTGCAGAAATATCTGAAGCGAATAAATGCAGGTCATTTTCTTGATGTGGCGACAGGCGAGGGGGATTTTTTGATTTACCTGCTTGATGCATTCAGTTCGTTTGAATCGGCTACAGGAATCGATATCAATACTGAAAGTCTGAAAGCCGCCAGGATAAATCTCGGGATGCAAAAAGTTGACCTTGTGCAGGGAAATGTAAGGAAACTTCCTTTCGAAGAAAATTATTTTGATACGATAGCTGTCTCCAATTCGCTGCATCACTTCGATCAACCTGTAAAGGCAATTCAAAGCATGTTGAGGGTGCTGGTCCCCGGCGGGATGGTAATTATTAATGAGATGATCAATGATCAATTAAATGCTGCACAGCAGGCTTATTTCGAATACCATTCTTTAAAGGCTGAAATTGACAGGGCAACCGGAATTTATCACCGCAATATTTACACAAAGGATGAACTTCCCGGGATAATCTTTGAGGTTTTGCCAGAGCCGGCAGTTGTGGTAGTTTCGGAGGATCCTCCGATTAGTTATTCCAGGGAAAAGATGTGGCAGTTTTTCCGTAAGCTGGATGATTTTGTCAGTAATGCGGCCCGTCTTTCCAACAGCAATGAGTATGAACAACGTGCTCAAAAAATCAAGGATAGGATTGAAGCACACGGGTTCCAAAAACCCCCGCAATTAGGAATAGTGGCTTATAAATAGCTTAACATTACTTTTCAGTTATTTTACAATTCTTTAACTTAAAAAATTTGGTGGGATGATTCCGGACACCTACATTTGTATTACATTTTTTTTCATAAGTTTAGGTTTAGTTAGGTTAGTTAGTTTGGTTAGTTTTAGTAAAAGGATGGAGCCGCCCGGTTTCATCCTTTTCAATTATACGAGTCTTACAGTAATGTCAAAATCTCCCGTAAATTGTTGAGATACAAAGTGATACTGATCGGAATTTCCCCAGATATCTTCTCCGCCCGCCTTGATATCAACGCCCGATTTTACAAATTGCGTTTCCCCTTTAAGTGCGGGGTTACCGACATCTTCGGATTTAAATTTCTTAAGCGACTGAGCGTTGACATTTAATGCGGTAAAAACCACGTAAAGGGCAAAAAATAACTGTAATAATTTAGTAATTAGTCTTTTCATGAATTGAGTGTTTGTTTTGTTAATGCATTGGGCACAAATATACAGAATAGTAGGTGTTCTACTCAAAGTTGATTTTGAGTTGAGCATTTTTGATGGATTCTTTTCTATGTTTTTCGAGAAGTGCATCAATCTCCCTGATACATCTGCCGCAACTTGTGCCAGCCGATGTAAATTTTTGAATTTCAGATCTTGTCAGGGCGCCCGCACGTAATATCCTGACGATCTCATTCGCCGGAACATTGTTACACAGACAGATTAATCGCTTCTGATTCATCGGGATAGCGGATCTTCGAATTTAAGATTAAAAACAACAACCTCCGGGGTATTTCCAGATCGTACCGGTGGACCCCATGAACCAAAGCCGGAGGAGACATAGAAATTCGTATTCCCTTTTTTGAGAAATCCCCAGCTAAGTTCATACACAGCATTGGTAATGAAATTGAATGGCCACAACTGTCCATGATGGGTATGGCCCGAGAGGTGCAGATCGACATCTTCAGCGACAGCCTCCTCCAGATTATAAGGTTGATGGTTCATAACAATGACAGGAAATGTTTTGTCTACTCCGGTCATAAGTTCCCTGAGTAATTTTCTCCCTGTCTGATCACCCATCCGGCGATTGTCGCGGTCATCACGCCCCACCAACTGAATGCCGTTGGGTAGAACGATCGTTGTGTCACGTAAGATATTAATGTTCAGGCCTTCAAGATAGGGTAATGTTTTGTGGATTCCCCCGATATACTCGTGATTTCCCGGAATGGCAAAAACCCCCATCGGTGTTTTGATCTCCTGGATATGCCGTCCAAGATTCTTACGAAGTGCGGATGCAACGTCACCATCTACAAGGTCCCCGCAAAGCAGCACCAGATCCGGCTTTTGTTTATTAATAATACTAACCAGTTTCATCTCCCGGGTTTCGCCGATTAATGCGCCAAGATGAATATCAGAGGCCATCAGAATTTTCATTTCCCGGTTTCCGGTGATCTTTTTGGATATTACCACCGAAATTTCCCTGATTTGCGTATGGAGTGCATTAATGTGACCTGCCACGACAATGATCGAAACAAAAGCAACAGTAATTAATCCGAATCTGAAACGAATTGTGGGGGTCATTTGCGGAAGAAAATGAAAAAAGTGATCCAGCAATCGTACGATATCAACTAAAATAAGTGTCAGTGAGAAGTAGAGCATAAAAGCAAGCCAGAATGCGCCTACCCGGTAAATCCATTCGCTTAGAAGTGAGGAATGGGTATGTTCGAGTATTTCTCCCACAATAAAACAGGATACAATAACCCAAAATACAGTGATATAGCTTTTTCTCCACGACGGTGAAATGGAAAAAGCCTGCAAACCCCTGGAATATATGTAGAAATTGACTGAGAAATAGATCAGAAAAACAATACCGAAAAAAATCAGGAATGAAGTTAAGCGCATAATTAAGAATATTTTATTCAAAGATAATCTTTATTCAACTGAATTTCAATCCGGCTCAATTGACAATAGCCGATTCAACTTTGTTTACGGGCAGAACGCAATCATTTCAATTTTTTTATCTTTGTAATCTAACAAATTGCTCTTTTCATGAGATTTTATCGGTTCATATATTTCTTTTTTGTTCTTGCACTGGTATCGTGCAGTGAGGGTGACCGGTGCTACGAATCGGCAGATACATTCATGATGACCTCTTTTTCCATAAATGGGTTTAAACCAATTAATGACATTTCCATCAATGGGATCAATCGTACGGAGGTGGGAGATATACTGGTTAATGATACCCTGTCGACACTTAATAAAAGGTATGTGCTCCCGCTTTCCCTATTCACCGATTCTACCGGATTTGTTTTAATGGTAAATGGGATGAAAGATACCCTGTATGTCAGGCATTCGATGATAATGACTTTTATATCAGATAATT
>Ga0136636_10000667_pt1 | contig 18383 bp, 13 predicted proteins | sample AntDrymUQ8522106_2_FD_104653 | JGI IMG/M metagenome (GOLD analysis project Ga0136636, IMG submission 104653) | Polar desert sand microbial communities from Dry Valleys, Antarctica - metaG UQ852 (21.06) | ecosystem: Environmental > Terrestrial > Soil > Desert | place: Antarctica: Dry Valley... | reverse complement strand
GATGACGCCGACAATAGTGGAAAAAAACGGCAAATTGTTCATGGTTCTCGGGACGCCTGGCGGTTCTACCATTATTACTTCGGTGTTGCAGACCATACTGAATGTACGCGACTTTGGGATGAACATCCAGCAAGCGGTCAATGCGCCGCGGTTTCACCATCAATGGTTACCTGACGAAGTTAATTTCGAACCCAATACTTTTTCAGCGGACATGCTTGTAAAACTGCGTTTAAAAGGATACAAAGTGAACGAAAAAAATCTGCCCGTTATCGGAAAAGTAGACGCCATTATGATTCTTCCCGATGGAAGACTCGAAGGAGGCGCAGACCACAGAGGCGATGACAAAGCTGTGGGATTTTAACCTTCAATTGATATTATTCCGATTTGAAAAAACTAAATTTGCACACATACCTTCAGATATTAAATGCTCCGAAAATTAATCATACGATTCGAATCCCTCGTAAATTATGCAAAGGAAAAGCTGACCAACAAACAGTTTATTTTCCTTTCAAGCGTGCTTGTTGGAATCTCCGCTGCGCTCGCCGTGATCGTCTTAAAGTCTTTCGCGCATTGGGTTTTCTCTACTGCAACTTCGATAAATAGCATATTAAAACTGGGTTTTATAAACAGTTTGCTGCCCATCATCGGTATTTTACTCACGGTATTTGTCGTCAAAAAATTGCTTGGCGGAACTATCGAAAAAGGTACTTCTCAAATTTTATATGCAGTAGCAAAAAAAGCCGGAATCATTCCCAAAAAGCAAATGTACGCGCAAATCGTAACCAGTTCACTTACTGTCGGGCTGGGCGGTTCTGCCGGACTCGAAAGCCCAATTGTGATAACCGGTGCGGCATTTGGTTCTAACTATGCGCAACGATACAACCTTAGCTATAAAGACCGAACATTGCTGATTGGCTGCGGTGTTGCTGCCGGAATTGCCGCGGCGTTCAACGCGCCTATAGCCGGTGTGCTGTTTGCCATTGAAGTATTGCTCGTCGATGTGAGCATATCTGCTTTCACGCCAATCATGATCGCTGCCGCGACTGGCACTTTGGTTTCAACTGTTACGCTAGATGAAACGATATTACTATCGTTTAAACAACAGCAAACCTTCAACTACCACAACATTCCATACTATATTATGCTCGGATTGTTTACCGGATTTATTGCCGTATTTTATGTCCGAAACTTTCAGAAAACCGAACATTACTTTTCGCGGTTGCGACTCGGCCCTTATAAAAAAGCTTTTTTTGGCGCCTCACTTTTAGCTTTGCTGATTTTCATTTTTCCAACACTTTTCGGCGAAGGTTACGAAAGCATCCGAATTTTGTCAGAAAATAATCCGGGACAATTGCTTGAAAATACGCTTTTCAGCGGTGTCCGATATAATTCATGGGCGTTGCTTATTTTCGTCGGCGCTGCGATGATGCTCAAAGCGTTTGCGACGGGAATCACTTTGGGAAGCGGCGGAAACGGCGGAAATTTTGCGCCATCATTGTTCCTCGGATCGTATGCGGGATTTTTCTTTTCGAAGCTATTGAACTTAACCGGACTCACCCATTTGCCTGTAAGCAATTTTACGATGGTCGGTATGGCTGGAATTTTAAGCGGATTGTTCCATGCGCCATTGACGGCCATCTTTCTTATCGCAGAGATTACCGGTGGGTACGAACTCATGATTCCGTTAATGATCGTATCTTCAATCAGCCTTGCGATATCAAAGAAATTCGAGAAACATTCGCTCGACGTAAAGAACCTTGCCAAAAAAGGTCATGCATTCACAAGCAACAAAGACGCGAATATCCTTTCCACCCTTGAAACCGAAAAGATTATCCAAACCGATTACATTACGATTTCTCCTGAAGAAAATCTCGAGAAACTGGTCGACCTCATTTCGCACTCCAATCAGGTAATCTTCGGCGTGGTCAATAAAGAAAATCAGTTGGTCGGAATCGTTTATTTCAATGATATTCGCGAAATCATCTTTAGCAATTTCAAAGTGAAATATACGCCGGTGCACGAAATCATGACTGAGCCGATAGAAATTGTCTTTCCGACCGATACTATGGAAGCCGTAATGAACAAATTCGAACGCAGCAAAATGGCGTTTCTGCCAGTGATCAAAAACGGCAAGTATTACGGTTTCATATCAAAATCGGTAGCACTGGAAGCCTATCGCGAAAAGCTAAAATCGCTGATCATCGAATAGCATTTTCCCTTCCTATTTTAACAAAATCTTTCCAAACCGCTGAGCGAAAGAACAAACCAAAATGTTAACTTTGCGTTTTGCCAAAAATTATGCTTGAAACTGAAAATACTATTGAAGTACTCGGCGCGCGCGTCCACAATCTTAAAAATATAGAAGTCTCGATTCCAAGAGAAAAACTTGTTGTAATCACCGGACTTTCGGGATCGGGAAAATCATCTCTTGCGTTCGATACGATTTACGCCGAAGGGCAACGCCGCTATGTGGAAACTTTCTCTGCTTATGCGCGGCAATTCCTTGGTGGTCTCGAGCGTCCCGATGTTGATAAAATTGACGGACTTTCGCCTGTTATTGCCATCGAACAGAAAACGACGAGCAAAAGTCCGCGGTCTACAGTTGGAACAATCACTGAAGTCTACGATTTCTTACGTCTGCTTTTTGCGCGTGCCGCAGATGCTTATAGCTATAACACTGGTGAAAAAATGGTGAGTTATAATGACGACCAAATCAAGGAGTTGATAACATTGAACTTTATCGGGAAACGCATCAATATTCTCGCGCCGGTAATCCGAGCAAGAAAAGGCCATTACGGTGAATTGTTCCAGCAAATTGCCAAACAAGGATTTTTGAAAGTGCGCATCAATGGTGAAATCAAGGACATTACACCCGGAATGAAACTCGATCGCTATAAAACCCATGATATAGAGATTGTCGTTGATCGGATTTTTGTTGAGGCGACACCGGAAAGTGAAAAACGACTGTCAGAAAGCATACAGACCGCAATGTATCACGGCGAAAATATCTTAGTGATTTTGGAACAGGACAATGGCGAGATCCGTTATTTCAGTCGGAATTTGATGTGTCCGTCAACCGGAATTTCGTATCAGAATCCCGAGCCAAATCTGTTTTCATTCAATTCACCCAAAGGCGCTTGCGAGCATTGTAACGGCCTTGGAATCGTCAATGAAATCAATCTCAAAAAAATTATTCCGAATCCGAAATTGTCGATCAAGGCTGGCGGATTTGCGCCGCTTGGCGAATACAAAAGTTCTTGGATTTTCAAGCAATTGGAAACAATCGGTGAGAAATACGATTTTAAAATTACTGACCCGATCAATAAAATTCCCGAAGATGCAATGGAAATTATCTTGCACGGCGGACATGAAAAGTTTGCCGTAGCATCAAAAGCACTGGGTATCACCAAAGAATACAAGATTGAATTCGAAGGAATTTCGCACTTTATCAAAAACCAGTTCAATGAATCGGAATCAACCAGCATCAAACGTTGGGCAAAAGAATTCATGGATGAAGTAAAATGTGAAACCTGCGACGGTTCCCGTTTGAAAAAGGAAGCGCTTTACTTCCGCATTGATGAAAAAAACATACATGATTTATCTGATATGGATATTTCCGATTTGAGCAATTGGTTTGACAAACTCGACAGCCATCTGACCGAAAAGCAGAAGCTCATTGCTACCGAAGTCATTAAGGAAATTCGTGACCGACTGCATTTCCTCGTGAATGTAGGTTTGGATTACCTTTCGATCAGCCGCAGTTCGAAATCGCTTTCGGGTGGTGAAGCACAGCGGATTAGACTCGCTACGCAAATTGGCTCGCAACTGGTTGGTGTATTATATATTTTGGATGAGCCGAGTATCGGACTGCACCAGCGCGATAATGATAAACTGATTCGTTCGCTTGAGACTTTACGCGATCTCGGAAACTCGGTGATTGTGGTAGAACATGATAAAGACATGATTGAACGCGCCGATTATGTAATTGATATCGGTCCGCGCGCAGGAAAATACGGCGGAGAGATCATCAGCATCGGCACGCCCGCTGAAACGCTCAAGCACCATACGCTCACTGCGCAATATATGAACGGCGAACGAAAAATCGAAGTTCCCGAAAAACGCCGCAAAGGCAATGGCAAATTCCTTAAACTGACCGGTGCCACAGGAAATAACCTCAAAAATGTTTCGATTGAACTGCCGTTGGGAAAAATGATTTGCGTAACGGGAGTTTCCGGAAGCGGAAAGTCGACATTGATTAATGAAACGCTCTATCCTATTTTGAACGCCTATTATTTCAATGGCGTAAAAAAACCAAAACCCTATAAGAAAATTGAAGGATTGGAACATATTGATAAAGTAATCGACATCGACCAAAGTCCGATTGGACGCACGCCGCGCTCAAATCCTGCGACGTATACCGATTTGTTTTCGGAAGTGCGTTCGTTGTTTACAATGACTTCGGAGAGTATGATTCGCGGGTATAAAGCCGGACGTTTCAGTTTTAATGTCAAAGGCGGCAGATGTGAAACCTGCGAAGGATCGGGCGTTCGTACGATTGAAATGAATTTCCTACCCGATGTATATGTCGAATGTGAAACCTGCCAGGGCAAACGCTTCAACCGAGAAACGTTGGAAATCAGATATAAAGGAAAATCGATATCAGATGTGCTCAACATGACGGTCGATGAAGCGGTTCCGTTTTTTGAAAATATCCCAAAGATTTACCGCAAGGTGAAAACGATACAGGATGTCGGATTGGGCTATATTACACTTGGGCAACAAAGCACAACACTTTCGGGTGGCGAAGCGCAACGCATTAAGCTCGCGACCGAATTGTCTAAAAAAGACACCGGAAATACCTTTTATATTCTCGATGAACCTACCACCGGATTGCATTTTGAGGACATTCGCGTGTTGATGGAAGTGATTAACAAACTCGTCGACAAAGGAAATACGATCCTTATTATCGAGCACAATATGGACGTGATCAAATTGGCCGATTATATTATCGATATCGGACCCGAAGGCGGAAAAGGCGGCGGAACTGTCGTGGCAGAAGGTACGCCCGAAGAAATTTCAAAAAATAAAAAGAGTTATACCGCAGCGTTTTTGAAGAAAGAACTTTAATCAATCCCATTAAAATTCTCTAAACGAAAACATTAACTAAAAAGATGCGCCGATATCGTTGGCGCTCTTTTACTTTTGCAAAAAATTTGAATGATGAAAAATATCTACTTTTTACTTTGTTTTTGCTATAGTGCGATGTTTGCACAAGATGGCACGATGGACAATACTTTCCATTTTAACGGTTCGAATGGAATTGCGATCGGTCCGCTTTCAGATTACGGAAGGATTTGTTACCTGCAAGCTGACGGAAAGATGATTGCCGCCGGCGATGTAAAAGACGGATCTACTTTTGGCTATACAAAAATGGGATTAGTGCGTTACGACACTGCCGGGAATCTCGACCTTACTTTTGGCATTAACGGTGTAGTGTTGCTCTATCCGAACAACCAAGATCATTTTATTTCCGGAATTGAAAGCGATGCTGCCGGAAATTTATTTGTCCTTGGAGCATACGGTTCAAGGAATTGCGTGTATAAATTATCTCCAGACGGCGCAATTGATACTACTTTTGGCAACAACGGGTTTTCGATGAATATAAATTTTTTTGAAGCCAGCAAGTTGGTGCTACTTAGCGATGGGAAATACCTGATTTCAGGTACCGGATGGATTGACAACAACCGTGCGGCAATGGTCAGAAGGCATTTAGCAAATGGATCGATCGACACGAGTTTTGGGACAAATGGTGTAGTGACAATCAATATGGGAACGACAGCAAGTTATGCAGGTTGGTTGTTTGTGCAGCCTGACGGAAATATTCTTGCAACCGGATATTATGAATATGTTGAAAATACCGTGACGATTAAACGACTGTTTTTGACAAGATTGCTTGCGGCCAACGGCACGGTCGATACGACTTATGGTGTGAACGGCTACAGTACTTCCAATGAAACGATTAATTTGAGATATGTTAAGATGGAAGCTGACGCGAGCCTTATTGTATTGGGCACCAGATTGGCCGTGACGCCTGAAAGTAATCTTATACGCGCCCGTTTTGACAGTAATGGAAACATCATAGCCGATGAAACATTGTATTTTTCAGGAAGCGGCAGTACAGTAACGATGCAGCCAGACGGGAAAATACTTTTCGCAGGTTCTTACATTAATGCTGTCGAAGCAAACGGCGCCAACTGTTTTTTCTATCGTCTCAATGCCGACGGAACAACAGACGGCACTTTCGGAACCAACGGTTGGCTCAGGAAAGCCTTTTCTGCAGGAAACGAAGATGTTCGGGCACTGAAAATTGGAGCCGACGGCAAGATTTATTTCGTAGGGCATAAAATGGTCGCAAATTTTGATTTTCTTGTGGGAAGGATAAATTCGGGGCTTGTGCTTGCAACGGAAAATTTTGAAACTGCTCTAACCTTTTCGGTATCGCCAAATCCGGTTGTGGATGTGCTGGAGATTGCTGATGCTGATGCTGCGCAAACTTATACGATTTTCGATTTGCAAGGCCGGAAAATATTGGCCACGCAACAGCGTGAAATCAACGTGAGTGCACTTCGTAGTGGTGTTTACCTGCTCACTTCGGAAAGTACAAATCATCAGTTGACCAGTCGTAAGTTCATTAAAAAATAAGTTTTGGCTTGAGACATTTTGCTGTAATTTGCAAAAAATAACTACTTTAGCGCGGTTTTATAATTGACAATCGCTAATTGAAAGTTTAAAATATAGTGCCCTAGCCCGGATAGTAGTGAAAATCCTTTTGCTGAAGTAATGAAGCAAAAGATTGCAGCGAATAGCCGGAATAGCTTCAAAAAATAAATAACATATAATTATATGCGTTTACAAGATTTTGACAATGACGAGGACAAAGTAATTCAGGACAAGCTCAAGCAGAAACCCTGGAATGAGATACGGACTAACGACAGTTGGGCGATTTTTAAGATTATGGCGGAGTTTGTGAACGGTTATGAAACGATGGGCAGAATTGGGCCATGCGTTTCGATTTTCGGCTCGGCGCGTACTAAGCCTGACGACCCTTTGTATTTATTGGCGGAAAAGATTGCTTTTAAAATTAGTAAGGCCGGTTATGGCGTTATTACGGGCGGTGGCCCCGGCATTATGGAAGCGGGAAACAAAGGTGCGCATTTGGGCGGCGGAATTTCGGTAGGTTTGAACATCGAATTGCCATTTGAACAGCATTACAATCCGTATATCGACCGTGATAAAAACCTCAATTTCGATTATTTCTTTGTACGCAAGGTAATGTTCGTTAAATATTCTCAGGGATTTGTGGTTATGCCGGGCGGTTTCGGAACTTTGGATGAAATGTTCGAAGCCATAACACTGATCCAAACCAAAAAGATCGCAAAGTTCCCCATTATATTGGTAGGCAGCGACTTCTGGTCGGGCCTCATGGACTGGGTGAAAACCGTACTTGTAGAGAAGTATAACAATGTGAGTCCGCATGATCTCGATCTTATCAAAATCGTCGATACCGAAGATGAAGTGGTCGAAGCAATCGACAAATTCTACAAAAAATATGATTTGAGTCCGAATTTCTAATACTGATAAAGCTGCTTCACCGCAGCTTTTTTTTCGCCTTTCTTAAATTTTGGCGTAATTTTAAAGTTAATGAACACTTTTAAAGCGCGCCTTCGTATATTAGAACGCTAATTGAAAAAGATTCCGTTGAAACTATTCCTAAAATTGCTTTGCATTTGTCTTTTGCTGTTTTCTTTTGAGCAATATGCACAGCACCATTCGCGTTTTACGGTTGAGGCCGATATGCAGCGCAATACCTTAAATGTGATTCAGGAGCTGACGTTTTACAACCAATCGAAAGACTCCATTGGAATTATTGTGCTCAACGACTGGAACCATTCCTACTCCGACAAGAATTCGCTTTTAGGAAAACGGTTTTCGGATGAGTTTGTGCGAAATTTCCACCTCGCGAAAGACAGTGAGCGCGGGAAAACTGAAAACCTTACCGTTATAGATCCTGAAAATTCCTTTCTGACTTTTATACGTCCGAAGAAGAGCATTGACCTGATTGAGATTTCGCTGCGTGAAAAGTTACCGACAGGGGAAAAAATTGTGCTTCGGCTGACCTACAGCGTAAAAATTCCAAGTGATACATTTACCAAATATGGTCACAATGGCAAGGGCGAGATGAATCTACGCAATTGGTTCCTCACTCCTGCGCGTTATGAAGATCACCGTTTTATCCGCTACAGCAATGCCAATCTCGATGATGTGGCCAATGGGATTTCCGATTATGATTTAGCTATTAAAATTCCGACTGGATTTGAAATCGACAGCGACCTTAATGAAGTTGGCAAAAGCAGCACTCCCCAACATACGCTTTACAGTTTTTCAGGCGAAGACCGCAATGATTTCAGTTTGTATATCAGTCCGAAATCGGGTTTTTCTATTTATAAAAACGATTTGGTTGAAGTCAGCACCGATTTAAAAGACAGCAAGTTAAGCGAAGTACAAAAAGCAATAGTTGTCGATCGTATTGTTCATTTCGTAAACGACCATATTGGAAAATATCCGTATCAGAAAATTACTGTGTCGCAGGTCGATTATGAGCGCAATCCGTTTTACGGGCTCAACCAACTTCCGGCATTTATAAGTCCGTTTTCAGATGAATTTATGTTCGAACTCAAATTCCTTAAAACTTACATCAACAACTATCTTAAGAACAGTTTGCATCTCGATGCGCGCAAAGACAATTGGATTTACGATGGGATTCAGGTTTACACGATGATGAATTATATCGATACGCATCATCCGGGCGCAAAAATGATGGGTAGTTTGTCGAAGCTCGGAATTCTTAAAAGTTTCAACATCATCAACCTCGACTTCAATGAGCAGTATAGCTATTACTATATGCTGATGGCGCGAAAAAACCTCGATCAGCCACTAGGCGATTCAAAGGAAACGTTAATTCGTTTTAATGAAAAGATCGCGTCGAAATACCGCGCCGGACTTAGTCTACAATACCTCGATAATTATCTACAAGACAATATTGTGCCCAACAACATCAAAACGTTTTACGCCAACAATAGCGCGAAGGTGAGTTCACGCGCAGAATTCGACAACCAGTTACGGCAAGGAACTGGTAAAAACATTGACTGGTTTTTCAAGACGATTATCGATTCTCGGGAAATCATCGATTACAAGTTTTCCAAAGTTACTAAAACCCAGGACAGCATTACTTTTACGATAGAAAACAGGACTGGCACAACGGTTCCGATTCCGGTGTACGGCATCACGGGAAAAAGCATAGTTTTTAAAAAATGGTTTGAAAATGTGAGCAATGAAAGCACTTTCACTATGGAAAGAAAAGCCGCGGAGAAGATTGTCATCAACTATAAAAATGAAGTTCCCGAGTACAATCAGCGCAATAACTGGAAATCGCTTAAAGGATATTTTAACGATCGTCCTTTCAAATTCGTATTCCTCAAGGATTTGGAAGATCCATATTACAATCAGATTTTGTATGTGCCGACCCTCACGTATAACTTGTATGACGGACTTTCACCAGGATTGCGGTTTCATAATAAGACGATTCTTGACAAGCCGTTCACGTTTGATGTCAATCCGATTTATTCGCCCAACACGCAGTCATTGACCGGAAGCTTTTCGTTTGGCGTCAATCAATATAACAGAGACCGCCGATTGTTCAATATTCGATACGGCTTTAGCGGTTCTTATTTTCATTACGCGCCCGATGCAGCCTATCTAAAATTGAATCCGTCAATCAGTTTTTTGATCCGGGATCGTGATTTTAGAGACAACCGGAAACAAGGATTCGGCGCCCGATATAGCATTGTGAAGAAGGAACATTCCCAAATCGTGAAGAACAGCACGAATGATAACTATTCGATTTTGGGTGTGAATTATTACAACAGCAAATCGGAAATTACCAATTTACTGAATTACAACGCCAATGTGCAGTTCTCGAGCGGATTTGGAAAGCTTGGCGGCGAAATTCAGTATCGAAAATTGTTCGATAATAACCGGCAAATCAACCTGCGCCTATTCGCTGGAACATTTTTATACAATGACAACCCCGAAGCGGATACTTATAATTTCGGCGTATACAAACCAAATGACTATCTGTTCGATTATAATTTCTTTGGAAGGTCAGAAAGTACGGGCTTGTTCAGCCAGCAATATTTTCTGTCAGAAGGCGGATTCAAATCGATACTTAAGCCGGTAACGGCGAACCAATGGCTGATTTCGACCAATATAAGTGTGAGTGTGTGGAATTGGATCGAAGTTTACGGCGATGCCGGATTTGCCAAAAATCAATACAAGGCTGCTAATTTTCTTTATGACAGTGGTGTGCGCCTCAATTTGGTACCCGATTATTTCGAGTTATATTTTCCGGTATATTCCAACAACGGATGGGAAATCGCCCAAACGCGATATCGCGATAAAATCAGGTTTGTGGTGACTTTCAGTCCGAAAACATTACTCAATCTTTTTACAAGAAAGTGGTTTTAATCGAAAAACGATACCATTCCCCGATTTTTGAATATCTGATAAAAAATCAAACATTATTTTAACTAAATTTGTCATCCAACGCAGAAAATCCATTTATGACACAAGCAGAAACTAATACCGCACTGACTTTTGAGGATTTCAAAAAAGAAGTTTTAAACGATTATAAAATAGCCATCACAAGCCGGGAATGCAGCTTACTCGGAAGGCGAGAAGTATTGACCGGGAAAGCAAAATTCGGAATTTTCGGTGACGGAAAAGAAGTGCCGCAACTCGCGATGGCCAAAGCTTTTCGCAATGGCGATTTCCGTTCAGGCTATTACCGCGACCAGACTTTTATGATGGCAATTGGCCAACTCAGCATTCAGCAATTTTTTGCAGGTTTGTATGGTCACACCGATATCGAACACGACCCGATGTCAGCCGGACGTCAGATGGGCGGTCATTTCGCCACGCACAGTTTAAATGAGGATGGTTCGTGGAAAGATCTGACTGCACAAAAAAATTCCAGCGCCGACATCTCTCCTACTGCAGGCCAAATGCCACGTTTGTTGGGATTGGCGCAAGCTTCTAAAATTTACCGCAACGTGAGCGGAATCGATACTACCAATTTTTCGAATAACGGAAATGAGATTGCCTGGGGAACCATTGGCAACGCGTCGACATCTGAAGGCTTGTTTTTCGAAACGATCAATGCCGCCGGTGTATTACAAGTGCCTATGGTGATGAGCGTTTGGGATGATGAATACGGAATTTCCGTACATGCCAGACACCAGACAACGAAAGAAAACATATCTGAAATTTTGAATGGTTTCCAACGAGATGAAGAAAATTCAGGTTATGAGATCCTGCGGGTCAAAGGTTGGGATTATGCCGATTTGATTTCGACCTATGAAAGGGCAGCGGAAATCGCCCGAAAAGAACATGTTCCTGTATTAATCCATGTAACCGAATTGACACAGCCGCAAGGTCACTCTACATCGGGTTCACACGAGCGATACAAAAACGCGGAACGTCTTGAATGGGAAGGCAATTTTGATTGTGTCAAGCAAATGAAATCGTGGATGGTGACCTACAATATCGCAACAGACGAAGAGCTCGACGCTATTGACGCCAATGCCAAAAAGGAAGTGATGGAAGGTAAGAAAGCAGCTTGGGAAGCATTCATGGGTCCGGTGAAATCTGAACAAAAAGAGCTCTGCAATCTACTTGAAAACGTTGCCAGTACAAGCGATAAAAAGATATTTATCGAAAGATATATTTCGGAACTAGCGGGTATAAAAGAGCCCATACGCAAGGACATTTTGATTGCCGCGAGAAAAGTCTTGCGAATGATTATTAATGAAGATGGCAAGTCGGAACTTTCAAAATGGATAACAGCATATACACAAAAAATACAGCCGAATTTCAGCTCACACCTTTTCTCACAATCTGAAAATACTGTTTCTTCAGTCAAAGAGGTCAAGCCTACTTACAGTGACAATACAGAAGATGCAGACGGTCGCGTGATTTTGAGAGATAATTTTGATGCTATTTTCTCGAAATACCCGGAAGCACTGATATTTGGCGAAGATGCCGGAAATATTGGTGATGTCAATCAAGGACTCGAAGGCATGCAGGAGAAATACGGCGAAGCGCGCGTTGGCGATATGGGAATACGCGAAGCTACAATTCTTGGACAAGGTATTGGAATGGCGATGCGAGGCTTGCGCCCAATTGCTGAAATACAGTATCTCGATTATCTACTGTATGCGATTCAAATCATGAGCGACGACCTTGCAACATTACAGTACAGAACGCGTGGCAAACAAAAAGCGCCGTTGATCATCAGAACACGCGGGCATCGTCTCGAAGGCATTTGGCATTCGGGTTCGCCGATGGGTATGATCATCAATGCGATTCGTGGAATTCATGTGCTTGTTCCGAGAAATATGACCAAAGCAGCTGGATTTTACAATGCTTTACTCGAAACGGACGAACCTGCATTGGTAGTGGAATGTCTAAATGGTTATCGACTTAAGGAAAAAGCGCCTACCAATCCCGGGGAGTATAAAACTCCGATTGGCGTAGTGGAAACAATCAAAAAAGGAACTGATATTACACTTGTATCCTACGGATCAACGTTAAGACTTGTGGAGCAGGCTGCTAAAGAACTAATGGAAATAGGTGTCGATTGTGAAATCATAGATATCCAGTCTTTATTGCCTTTCGATGTAAGCCATGACATTGTTAAAAGTATCATGAATACCAATAGATTGCTAGTTATTGATGAAGATGTGCCTGGCGGCGCTTCGGCGTTTATCCTGCAGCAAATTCTAGATGAGCAAAACGCTTATGATTACCTAGATAGCAAACCGCAGACTTTATCAGCAAAGTCGCATCGTCCTGCATATGGTACCGATGGGGATTATTTTTCCAAGCCTTCTTCGGAAGATATTTACGAAAAAGTATATGCAATGATGGGCGAAACGAACCCTGCCAAATTTCCGGCATTGTACTAACGCTCCGTGCTTTTAGAAGTAGAAAACAGTAATACCAATCCCATTGAATTATCCGTTCGGATAGTTGCAATAAAAACACCAATTTTGGAGTTATAATCAGATACTAACAAATACCATTAAAAAGATGAAAAAATTATTGACAGCTCTAGGCATATTTTCGATGACACTGTGCATATCTTGCAAGAGCGATGTGCCACCACCACCGATTCCAGCTGCTACGCCGCCTGTGTCATCGCCCGCAAGTCCAACTCCGGCGCCTGAAGCTCCTAGAGAAACTGAAGGCACGAGCACGTCGATATCAATTGGAAAAGGCGGTATTAATGTCGATTCTAAAAAAACAAAAGTTACTGTTGATGAAAACGGAACTGCTGTGGAATTGACAAAATAGGGCCATTTTCTAAAATTAAAGTTATAATGCCAATGTAAATTATTTATGTTGGCATTTTTTATTTTAAATTTATAGAGCAAAATATAAAAATGAATTCATTTAAAAGCTTTTTAAAAAGGACCGTCGAGGTAAAAGTTATCGACACTTCAATCGACTATAATGAGTATGTTGCTTTGGATTTGTCAACGAGCAATGATTCATTATTAGAAGTAAATCCAAAAGATGCCGCCGAATTTGAGCAATACGTGGATAGTTATCTCTTGCAACACAAAGCAGAAGTTGCGTATGGAGGTTATAACGAACAACGCAATTTGTACAAGCGGAGTTCCATTTTCAATGAAAATAACACAGAAGAAAGAAACATTCACATTGGGATGGATTTGTGGATTGCGGCCGAAACTTCGGTATTAGCAGCCTTAGATGGAACAATTCACAGTTTTGCATATAACTCCGGACTTGGGAATTATGGACCAACTATTATTGTAGAGCACCAGATGGAAAACCATAATTTCCATACTTTATATGGTCATTTATCGGTAGAGAGTATCGCGAATATAGCAGTTGGCGACATTGTAAAAAAAGGAGTTACGATTGGTGTTTTAGGCGATGCTGCTGTTAATGGCGATTATGCTCCGCATTTGCACTTTCAAATCATCAGGGAAATTGGCGATTATTTTGGCGATTATCCCGGAGTATGCAGCAAAAAAGATTTGGATTTTTATTTGGAAAATTGTCCCGATCCCAATCTACTATTGAAAATAAAAAAAACATGAAAAAGACCTTATTAATATTCTTCCTTGCAATGGCATTTGGATGTAAATCAAAAAAAGAAACCGTCCTAAAACCCGTTGAGCCTAAGATTACTAAACTAGCCGTAGTTGAAGTGAGTCCAGAAGTAAAAGAAAAAGCATACGACCTCGGCAGGCGCGTGTTGATGACGTGTAATATTTCCAAATTTAAGCCATTCAACAATACTGAGGCCACGCCATCAGTGATCCAGAATATGACAAAGGAACGACTTACGAAGACCTGCTTGAAATTCCGACTCAAATATGGTGATTTCAGGGATTTGGAGTTAGTTGAAATTTATAAGAATGCGGCAGATAAATCGACTGTATTTCGCTACAAAGCTTTATACGAAAAGAAGATAGCCAATAAGGAATTACGTCTCACCATGAATGAACAAAACCAGGTTTCATCTATTAAATCACTTGATTGGGTCGACTCCTATCAAAAGGAAAAAAAACCGGGTCCAGCCGCAAAATAACAGTATTCCTCTATGAATCTAAAAATATTATGCGTCCTACTGGCATTCGTCGCGATTAAGGTGACATCACAAACATTGTCATATAAGCATTCGAAACCCTATCCAGCGACCAACACGTGGAATTTTATCTGTGAGAACTATGCCCTTACCGGAATTGCGAACGTTCAAATCGCCAAAACTGAAAAAGGCGGTATGCTTAAATTAGCCGTAGAAACAACAAATCCAAGCTATGCGATTTCAGGAACGGTATATGTGTTTCTGGCCGATAACACGGTTATTACTTGTTCCGACAAGGCAATGCGAGAGATTTTGGGTAATACTATTATTGCCTATTATATCTTTTCATCTGTGGAAATGAAAAAGCTTAAAACGATCGAAATCCAGTCTATTCATTTTAACATCAAAGGCAAAAGCAAAGCATTTAATAGCCAGTTAGGCAACTTTACTGCCGTGAACAAAACACAATATTTTACGACCGCTTTTGAAAAGACCAAAAAAACGTATGATACAGTCGAGGAAATCAACTCGCTCTTTAAATAAATGTCTATGAATCCGAATGAACAATTAATCGAAGAATTTTATGCCGCGTTCGCCACCGGGAACGACAAGACTATGGCGAGTTGTTATCATGAAGATATTGTTTTTGAAGACCCCGTTTTTGGCATTTTGAGCGGGCAGGAAGTGACAGATATGTGGAAAATGCTCATTGAACGCAGCAAAGGCAATTTAAAAATTGAGTTTTCCGATGTAAAAGCGAGTGCAGATTCAGGTTCGGCTTTATGGATTGCAAGTTATAACTTCAGCAAAACAAACCGAAACATAATTAACACCGTTTTCGCGCGCTTTGAATTTAGGGACGGACTCATCGTCAGACATACTGATTATTTCAATGTTTGGAAATGGAGCAGACAGGCGTTCGGACTTACCGGCGTATTGTTAGGATGGACCGGTTTTATGCAACGAAAAATACAGGAACAAGCCAAAACAGCGCTTGTCAAATACCGAACTGGTAATTAATCCTTAAAATCGAAACTCCAGCTTTTAGCGCGATTATACCAAAGCCTACCCTGCGAGACTTCAAGCGGGCAATCAAAATTATTCGTATACAATCCTCCGGTTCCTAAACCTTGAGGCATTTCTGTATTAAGCATATATGTCCACTGCGCAATCGCATTGAGTCCGATATTACTTTCTAATGCAGAAGTGATCCACCATCCAATTTCATATTGCTTTGCCAATACAATCCATTCCAGCGTACCGCGAAAACCACCGATGAAACTAGGTTTGAGAACTATGAATTGGGGGCGTATTTTTTGGAGTAGTTCCTCCTTTTCAGCTGTCGTAAACAAGCCAATGAGCTCCTCGTCTAAAGCAATGGGAATTGGAGTGTTTTTACACAGCTCTGACAGACTGTCATGCTGATTTTTTCGTAAAGGTTGTTCAATACTATGAAGTTCAAATTCAGACATTTGTATTAGCTTATGTAAAACATCATTTGAATCAAAAGCACCATTCGCATCGACGCGAATTTCAATTTGTTTTGGACTAAAGTTTGCCCGTATAAACCGTAGTAATTCCATTTCTTTTACAAAATCTATGGCGCCAATCTTTAATTTTATACAGTTGAAACCCGCTGCGATTTTTTCTTCGATCTGCTGCTTCATATAATCCTGATCTCCCATCCAGACCAAACCATTTATTGCAATACTTGCTTCGGTATTCGTGAATGCCGATGGAAACAATTCAAATGGATTTTCGGCAGTGAGTGACGTGAAGGCCATTTCCACTCCGAATTGGATGGACGGGAATTCCAATAGGTTTTCCCACAGCCAATCTTTTCCCATTCCAATATTTTCACAAACCCATTGCAACTTATCTTCATAATCGGATCGGTCGTCAACGCTGAGTCCGCGCAATAGTCCGCACTCGCCTATTCCTTTTTTACCCTTTTCTTCGAAAATAAGAAACCAGGATTCCTTTTCGGTCATTACGCCGCGTGAAGTGCCCGACGGTCGTGCGAATTGCAGCAGATATCTCGAGTATGTTGCTTTCATAGTATACCGTTTCTATTCAACGATTTTTAAGATTTTTTGAAAGTCTTCCGACGATAAGCCTGCCTTCTTGAATGCCTCAAAATCAGTTTTAACTTTTTGCGACCAAGTGAGGTTTGCGGTAACATTCTGCGCGCGATACTTTTTATGAATTGCCTTGGCCTGACTGTAATTGCCTTTGAATAACGCGGCGTGCGCTAAGTTGAGTTGTACTTGTAAATCGGTGGTGTCCATTTTTTCAGCTTCCTTCAAGTATTTGACAGCCTTATCATATTGCCGCGTAAACAAATACGCTAAACCGAGCGCGTTGTAGTCGGAAACAGTGGCGTTTCCAATAGTGATCACCGATTCCCACTTTTCAAGCGCGGCAGCATATTGGCGCTCCAAAGTCAAATTAGCTGCCTCTGCACGAAGATTATCAGAAATAGTGCGTGATGCGTTGGTTTCTGTAAAGCACGCCGTTCCTGCGTCTCTAAACGCTTTGGTCTTTTCGGCGGCGAGTAAATCGCGATATTCGGGGTAACGGTATTTATCTTGTATTTTACCAAGTACACAAACGCAATAATCGGATCCCGGGATTTTTTTGGCTTGCTCGGTAGTTTTGCAAATATTGATCACTTCGGTTTTAGTATCCGAATTCCAGCCGTTGCTGCGTTTGTAGTCAACCCACGGCACGATTTCCAAGACGATGCGCTGGGTCATGATCCAGTTTTTACTTTCAAATCCTAACCAAATCTTATTTGATTTGAGACAAGTTGAATTTAATGAAAGTCGCTTTGCATCTTTGTTGACCGGGTTGTCCTGATACATACAGGCTTTATTGGTTTTGCCGTCTGATTGGTAGGCTAACGCCGATTCCTTATTGGTAAAAATGGCGTATTTGCATTTGTCATCTCCAGAGATTTTGGAAAGTAACAAAACTGCGCCGGCTGAACCTTGACTGATACCCGTTGGATCGGGAATCGCTTTAAGCACAGAAACCAAGCTATTTGCCAATTGCTGGTTTTCATCGAGCAGCGTAATTCTGTATACAATTTCTGTCGTACCAGTAGGCAATTCTTCGGAACTTACAACGATGCGGGCGCCTGCACTGGCAATAACTTCCTTAGTCGTTGCGCGTTCCTTATCCCAAAAGCCGGTGGGCTGGGCAACTGAGATAAAAGAAGCCAGAAGCAAGAGTAAAGCTGTTGGTTTGATCTTCATGATAGTGTTACATTTTCGTGTGAGACGCTAGCCCTGATGGCAGCGGCATCCTTTTGTCCCGCAGGGCAAAAGATAAAGCGGACAGCAGGAAATAGCTTCTAAAAATTATAACTCTATGCTTTCGCCAATTCCGAGTAGCATCAAGTCTTTTCCTTTGTTGAAAAATTTCCTGATGGATTCTTCGTGGTTGATTTCAATAAATCCGAATGTATCGTAATGATAGCCAAGCACTTTGTCACATTCGAGAAAATCGGAGGCGATAATTGCATCTTCGACATCCATCGTAAAATTGCTGCCGATGGGAAGAATCGCGAGGTCGAGTTTGGTGCGAAGTGGAATCAGCTTCATATCGGTTGTCAACGCAGTATCACCTGCGATATAGATATTTTTAT
>Ga0136636_10000666_pt1 | contig 18400 bp, 11 predicted proteins | sample AntDrymUQ8522106_2_FD_104653 | JGI IMG/M metagenome (GOLD analysis project Ga0136636, IMG submission 104653) | Polar desert sand microbial communities from Dry Valleys, Antarctica - metaG UQ852 (21.06) | ecosystem: Environmental > Terrestrial > Soil > Desert | place: Antarctica: Dry Valley... | reverse complement strand
TTGGTCGGAACTGAAAATTATAACGATAGTTACGAGCAACAGGATTGCCTAATGCATCTTTCATTTGACTAAATACAACTTCAGCACAAGTAGTAGTAATATTATCAATACATAATCCATGTGGCAAACCTCTTGCACCTACTTGCGAATCAGTCCATGGCACCCATCCAATAACAGCAACATCGCCTGCGCCCGGATAAGCACCTGCTGTCGCTTGTCGGCTATCATGTTTGTCGTAAGCAGCATTTGTTCCAAAAGTCCATGAATTATTATCATTCCATTTCACATCATAAGCATTATTGGCGATATATCGGGTGTAAAAAATGCGAACAGCTCCATCAAAACGACCTGTTGCACCAGCAGTATAATTAGCCTTTTCAAGCGCGAAAGGCGTATCGAATAAAATAGTATTTGTAGCATCATCAACCTTAGCGATATTATTAACATACGAACGGGTATAAGGCGAAACATCTAATACTTTACCAGGCACATAATTAGCTTCTGTTCCTACAACGTTCGATGTTTCATAAACAAATGCGTAAATAACATTAGGCAGCGCTGAAAAACCTGAATGATTAACTTTCCAATAACTCGAAAGCAAATCTGCACCAGCAAAAGCTGTCGCTAAAGTTGATTTTACCGAAGTTATTGTCACATATCCATCATCGCTATATCCTGAAACGGTCATAACCGCAGGAGTATATTTGGCATTACTGTACCCAATTGGATAAGTAATTGCACCATTACCACTCACATACATGGTTAAACCACCATCCGAAGCATTTCCTGCTCCATATATATAACGTGTAGCATCTGAATTACTAATAGCACCATTAACCGTTAAATTATAGATACCTAAATTTACTTTAGCTGTTCCGGCTGCATTAAAAGATAGGTTATTAACTTTGGCTGCACTTAAAAGCTGAATCCCATTATTTACATTATTAAGCGTTAATGAACCAAAACTTTGTCCAGCCCCATTTAACGTTTGAAGCGCTGCACCATTTAATACTGTTTTACCTGTAGAAGCAACTCCAAGTACTTTGCTATAAATAGCACCATTGGTGATCCCAATATTTCCCCCCACATTAGGTGATGAGGTACCTGTATTTAATGCACCTAGAGTTAATGTTAAATCACTTGTTGCACTTACTTGAGGCGTTCCAGCCAAATTCACTTCGTAATAACTCCCCGGCGTAGTATGTGCATTTTTAGCTATTACCACTTTATTGAATGTTAAAGCAGCTCCATTATTAATATTTGAGTTTTGAGATCCAATAAATGAAAGTGTATTCGATCGAACATTAAAAGTAGAAGCAGAAGCTCCTGTTGTTAATGAACCTCCTATCGACAAGTCATAATTTGATCCCGAAACGTCAAAGGTTGAATTATCAGCAGCAGTCAAATTATTTAACACACTTAATGAACTCATTAACACAACAGAAGAAGTCCCTGAGGCATTTCGTCTGCTAATATCCAAATTATATAAAGGAACAGTCGAGTACAAATTAACAGTTGTTCCACCATTAACTGAGACAGTCATTTTACCTCCACTTACATTATAATTCCCCACACTACAAGGAAAGTAAACATCATTTGCATTGCCACTTTCAGCTAGTATTTGAATTTCCCCCCCACTCATTGTAAAAGTACAATCGGAATTATCGAAGCCGAAAATTGGATAGCCGCCAGTAACCTCGCCAGCTTCCGTTACATTCCCCCTTACTACAAGCGTTCCACCACTTTGAATGTACGATGAACTACCACCCCCACTCGAGGCACTTCTAAATTGGCATACATTTGCTGTTCCCCCTTCAATAATTACTTGTGCATTGGCAGTATTCCAAAAAATAAAGCCCGCAGAATTACGTGTTCCAAATGTACCACTCGACAAACGAAATGTTCCAAAAACACTTAATCCTTGATAACCGCTACCAGTATCTACACCAGCTGCAGATGGAGGTACCTGACTAGCATCAGATGCTGTTGAATAAACTACGGCATTTGGACTGGCAATCCATAAATATCCATTGCTCCCTATTGAATAATCTCCATTTGTCCCACCACTAACATAACCTTCCGATAAAGTAGGAATTGAAACCGAACCAGTTAGTTTTAGTTTACCATTATAAATCCATAAAGCTTTCCTCACCTCAGGATTAGCGGCTGTAAAAGGCGCATTTTCGTTTCGACCAACATTATTAGGACCATACAACACAAAATTAGATGCCGATGAGGCATTTAATTCTAACATATAAGTTTGGTCTGTTCCTTTGTCGATAATCAAATTGTAAAAATCGGTTATCCCATTACAGGTTGCAATATTGTTTTGTAAACCTTTAAATCGCACTGTAACTGCACCCGTATTGCTAAATTGATTATAAACAGGAGCTGTTTGATTAGTAAATCGAACGATTCCTTCGTTGGTGAAATCACCCCATATTTCTAATTGATGAAAAATACTGTGATACAATCCACTTGCTGGCATAGTGCCTCCAATAGAATTACTACCAATTGTACTTCCTGTTCCAGTAGTAATTGATGCTCCAGTACTAACTGAAACATTGCCTTTAACTGTTAAATTTCGAATTGCGGCTGATGTATCATTAATTCTGAAAATTCCCGATTTAACTTCTAAATTTCCATTAAGTGTATAATTAGATAATAAAGTCAGCGTTTGACCAGTTGTCATCATCACTTCCATGTTATAGAAAGTGCGACCTGTAGACAATGAAAAGCTATTGCCATAAAACTCAACTGTTCCTTGCCCTAGTCCAAATGTTATAAAATTGGTGGCATCGCCAGTTGGCCAATTATTCGATGATAATCGAATTCGTCCATTACCATTGATTGTTGTAAATGACTGACCGGTAGTACTAACTAAATCTAATGTTCCTTCAACCGTTAAATTTTTGCAGGTTAACGAACTCACATTCATTGTTACGGTGCGACCATTTTTAATTATCACATTATCCGATGAAAAACGAGGATATTCGTTCGATGGATTATTTTCTAACGATCCAGCAGGGTCTAATGTCCAAATTGTTGGATCGTTCCAGTTACCTGATCTTAAAGTATACCATGTTTGTGATACTTCACGAGCAGTCCAAGTTCCATCTAAAATAGTTGTGCCGGTGGTTGTCATAGGATTAACCCCAGAACCACTTGGCGCGATTGGAGCATTCCAGGTAACTGCAGGCGTTGTTGATACTCGCAATACATAATCACTGGCATTTCCAGATACATCATTGGGATTAACAAATGTGAAACTGGCATTAGCCGATGTTAGTGTTAGGTTGGTTGTAGACACAATCCAATGTTTATTTAAATCGGTAAGCGATGTATTTGGCGCTTGACCTAATACAGCACGAACTGCTAATGATGCAGTCCCCGCAATACTTCCAGTTGTGGATGATAAAATCATTGGATTATATAAACTTCCTGTACCAACCGGATAAGTGATATTAAAACCAGCTGCCGTAGTGCTCTGCTTCACTAAACTACCTGTTCCATTGGTGTCAATCATTTTGCTGCCACTAGGAGTACCCAAAATGGCGGCCGATATACCCAACGTTAAATTATAGTTGCTTAACGATAGATTCCCTGAGGTAAGTGTAAGTTGATTATTTACCACCACATTGCCACATAAAGTAGCACCAGTGCCTCTATTGAGTGTTAAATTATTTAATGTAACTGATGGAATAAATGTATTAGCCGCAGTGCCACCTATTGTAAGATTTGATGATGCACCACCAACGAGTGAGCCACAAGTAGGTATGGTGCCATTTAAAGTTAAGGTGTTTGCACCAATTGAGAAACCACCCGTTGTAAGAGTTAATGCACCATTAATAGTTTCGTTAACAGTCATGCTTACACCCGCACTGTTATTAATGGTAATATTTTGAAAGTTGGTTGCGCTGCCACCAATGGTTTGCGCACCTGAACCATTAAAAGTTATGGTTTCATTTGCTCTGGTATAGCTGCCACTGTTAGTTAAGTCACCCGCAATATTTATCGATGGTGCGTTGGTGAAGACCGCACTGCTACCGGTGTTGATGGTTAAACTTCCACTTAGGTTGGTTGTGCCACCCGATTGCGTAAAAGTACCGATTCTGGTGCCATCGCCTACATTTAGGTTATCTGCGTTAAGTGTACCCGATGTGATATTAAGCGTGCTATTTAATGCTGCATAGCCAACATTGATTCCACCGATAACATTCAAGACACCACCATCGACGGTTACCTTGCCACCATTGCTGAGCAGTGATGTTTTTGCCCAAACTGTTTGACCGTTGGTGCGAAACGAACCACCCGAGCCAAACATGGCCCAGAAATTATCGTTCACCGTTACCGTTCCGTTGGCCGAGAAGTTACCATTAGATAAGGTTACTATGCTGAGCGCCGTAGTTCCTGTGTTGATGGTTGGGATGGCTCCGCTCATGTTAATATGGGCGCGAAGCGCAGCCGAATAGTCATAACTGCCTAAAATGGTAAGGTTTCCGCCAAGACTAATTTTTTTACCAGTTCCATCCCAATAAACACTATGCTTAAGCACTCCATTGGCTGACACCGATAAATTATTCGATATCGCATAATCGGCGTTGGTTGCCAAAAGCACCAGCGTACCACGACTAACCGTTAGGTCGTTGCCAACTGAAAAGGCTGGTGATGCATTGGTGACAAGGGTTGCATTGGCGTTTTTATTGATAACCAAATTATAGAAAGGTGTTGAAGCAGAGCCTCCTATGGCAGTCCCATTGACACCATTAAAAGTTACTGTGCCAGAGCCGGGGGTAAAAGTACCTCCATTGTTTGTCCAGTTGCCTGCTAATATGAGCGAAGGAGCACCAGTACCGGCAGACATATCTATTTTGCCTCCTGAACTCAAAGTGATATTTCCAGAAATTGTCAAACTTCTGCTCTGATTGTTTTCGAATTTCAAAGTACCCTGCACAACAAGGGCTCCAATAGTATTGGTACTGGGCCTATTTGCATTTAAAATAATCGCATGGCCAGCCAAAATCGTAACTGTTCCAACTACGGTTCCATCTTCACCTGGATCAACATTAGTGTTTTGCCAAGCAGTTCCGTTATGTCGTTGCCATTTATTATCATCATTCCAATCACCATTATGCCTTGTTCGATAATCACCAACAGCCTGTCCCCAAGCACTGCTTGAAAACATGATCATCAACACGATTAAATAGGTTAATCGCTTAATGGTAACAGGTTTATTTTTTTCACCACGCTCAGTTCCATTTTTAGTTTGGAGCAAATTGTTAAGTGTTTTCATATCTTTTTATTTTCAATTAATATCTTAATTCTACACTTTTGAAATCATATTTATTAAAAAAGTAAAATTTCAAAAGCCACTATATTTAATTATCTATCTTTTAAAACTTTAACCTAAATTTAATTGGGCAAAGGTACATTATTAAGTTTATACTATATTAGCACTAAAGAGTTGCATTCAATCAGTATCCCTCTTATGCTTTTTGACAAACAGTGGATATTGAGTGACTAAGGGAGTACGGCCAGAGAATTCATATATTTAATTGAATCACAATTAACTACGAATTTAGTTTAAGTAATTCTCTTTTTACATTTGCAATCTGCTGAACTATTTTAGTTTTCTCTTTTAGCAAAAAGCTTATTTCGTAGGCATCGCGTATGGCTTCTTTGTCGTAACTTTCAAGTACAATATAGATAGACGATTTGCCAACAAATTGGGCTTTTATTGGTTTATTATAATTTCTAGATATAAAATCAACAACCCCATTGTCTAAACCATCTTTATATCTAACAATCTCCCATTTCAAGCCTCCAGCTTCAAAATCTCGATTATTAAAACCATCTTCAAGAATAACTTCAGTAGAAATGCTCTGATCACCATAATAGACCTTTATCTGATTATGATGAATATACGAAGTGCCAGTATAATGGCTGGAAATGTAAAAATCACCTAAAAGATTTAGATTGGCTCTAATAAAACTGCGCGAATAAGAATTAGTAGTATTTTGCCTTTTGTGAATTAATATTGGATCGCTACCATATTCTTGAGACGTTACAAAATTTTTCATCAACTGCTCAAGCTCCAAAACCTTAACTTTTAATAAACTATCTAAAAACTGAAGATTATTCGTTTGTTCTTCAATACTAATCTTTTTTAATAAATCATGACCTTTCAAAGTCATACTTGCATTACCTTCTGATGCCACAAAAAAAGTGTCTAACGTCAACTTTGCCAACTGATACGACTTAGCCTCAAACAATTGCGAAGCCAACTCAAACTTTCTTTCTGCAATCTTCTCATTATTTTCGGAACAACGAACAGATAATATTATAACTAGTATAAATAATCCAATTGAAATACTTACTCTCATCAAAAACTTTAAATTAAAATAGCAACCACTCATATTACTAATATCTTAGCTGCCACAAAAATAGACATTTTTAACAAAACTTTTTACATAAACAAAAAAAAAGCCCGAAGGCTTTTTAATTTAAAAATTCAAGGTCTTTAACCACAACTTGCAAACTCGAATGAGCCGTTCCATCCTTTCCAATATATCCATCGCTCGACGGTACTCCTTCAATTAATACTCGCTGACCTTTTTTCAGATAGTCATTAACTTTGGAGTTGCTGCTTTCGTTTTTCCAAATAACAGCTTTCACCCATTCTGTCTTTTCCACTTTATTACCATCCGCATCTTTGTAGTCCATCGACACGGCAACACTAAAATTAATAGCCTTTTTTTGGCCAACTTCGCGAACCTCGGCATCACCACCAAGTATTCCGCTTAAAATAATTTTCAACATAACTTAAAATAATTTGGTTAATTAATATCGAAAGTAAATTATTTTCAAACACAATACAAGTTTTTATTTATGTTAATACGATGCATCACGAAAAAATTTACAGAATCGCTCAACCAAAAACAAAAAAGGATAGCCCACAATGGAACTATCCTTTTAAAGTATTTTGAAGTATGACCTAATTATTCATTTCGGATTTTTTCCGCGTCGAATAACTAATTTTTAAAGCTTGTGCTTTACGCAAAGCTTGCTTAATATCAGTAATCACACCCATTGGACAATCGTAATCTGCTTTAATTGAGGTCGTCATTTTTGGACGATCAGCCTCTTTCATCGATTCGCGCTCCTGAACAATATAACTCTGTATATCATCCACAGACGCAAATGCATCATTTAACTGAATACGTGGCTCTGTTCCAAAAGTACTTTGAAATTGTCTGTTGGGAATACCTACATAAACATAGGTCACCAACGATTTCTTTTCAAGCTTTTCAATTTCAGTCGCTTCAGGCGATCTTAACTGAATTTTCAGCGTTACCTCTTTCATAGTGGTACTAACCATAAAAAAGAAGAGTAACATGAATACAATATCGGGCAGAGAAGCCGTATTGATGGACTGTTGGCCACCTTTTTCCTTTTTCTTAAACTTTCCCATATTATTGTACCCCCACGTTTTTAGGTTCAGCTTCAGATATCCTTTGCGGATAAATTTCCTTTATCGCATCTTGCTCATCTGGTTTCAAATCTTTAAATGCTTTGCGAAATTTCTGTCGTGCTTTGTCATCACGCAATTCCGAATAGGCCGCTTGCAATTCATTTTGTACAGTTAAGTAGGCCTGATATTGAGTTCCTCTATCGTTTTGCAATGATATAACACCTTTGCTAATAGGTACTATACCAAAATAAGGAAGGTCATCTGATTCTTTTTTATCCGAGAAGTTCGCAAGCTCTAACGGATTATCAATGAATTCCTTTACTTTATCTTTCAACTGACTAATCTGCAATTGCTCACCTTCAACCAACAATTGATTTTTGCTGTTTAATAAAACAACAAACACATTCCTTTCATTTAATGGTGGTGGTGGCTCTTGATCTAAAGGCACTGGAGGAGGCAACAAACGTGCCAATCCAGTATCTGTATCCATCGTCGTAGTCATTAGAAAGAAAATCAACAAAAGGAAGGCTATATCAGCCATAGATCCTGCGTTAACTTCCGGTACTGCTCTTTTTGCCATAATTTTAATTCATTTTATGGGTACTAACCCAAAAATTATTTAAACAAACGAGATACTTCTGTGACTAAAATCGAGAACACAGCTACTCCAAAAAGGATGTAAAATGTGAATAACCCTGTATCAGTAACATTCAACATGCTTGGAACATTGTCTTTACCTTCATATCCAATAATAGTCATTGGAGTTCCATCGGCCATAACATATGAAATTCCTAAAATAAGAATAATAATGCCGGCTGATATCAGTGAACGTTTAGCAGCGCCCGGATTTACTATCATATTGACAATCTCAAATAAGAGAGTAATTACAAGTGTTGCAAAAACTAACACTATTGCATAGTTAAGAACAGTATCAGTAAAAACTGGTACTTCAAACACTCCTTCCATTGCGGTAGGCCCTAAAATCATTAGGGCAGATAAAATGACACTTACCGCTAGAAGAACGTAAAGTACAATACTTGCTACTTTAGTAATTTTCTTCATGTTGCGAATTAGTTTTTCATTTTATATTTTACAATAATATCTAACAAGGTAATAGAAGCATCTTCCATCGTATTTACAATACCATCGATTTTGCTAATTAAATAATTGTAAAACACTTGAAGGATAATAGCTACGATCAAACCAAATACAGTTGTAATCAAAGCTACTTTAATACCACCAGCAACTGCTGTTGGAGAAATATCACCTTGTGCTTGAATTTGGTCAAAGGCTTGAATCATACCAATTACAGTACCCAAGAAACCTAACATCGGAGCCAAAGCAATAAATAATGAAATCCATGACAACCCTTTTTCTAAAAGACCCATCTGAACAGATCCATAAGAAATAACAGATTTTTCTACTACATCAATACCTTCATCAAAACGATCAAGTCCTTGATAAAAAATAGATGCTACTGGACCACGAGTTTCGCGACAAACTTCTTTTGCTGCCTCAACTCCACCATTATTCAAGGCATCTTCAATACTTTGAAGTAATTTTTTTGTGTTTGATGAAGAAAGATTTAAATAAATAATTCTTTCAATACACAATGCCAAACCAATAATTAAACACAACAAAATAGGCATCATCCAAGGCACACCACCCTCAACAAATTTAATTTTAACTTGTTTGTGAAGACCAACTGGTTCAGCAGTAGTTGCTCCTGCAGTTGGTGCAGCCTCATTAACCTGAGTAGTGGTAGTTTGATCAGCGGCAGCCGGCTCTTGAGCAACAGCTGTTGATGCGCCTAAATAAAGCATCCCAATTACAGCAAAAAACGCAAATAGCTTTTTCATAATCATTAAAAAATTTTGATTTGTATTAGTTTGTTAATACTTTAAAATTGTTCTTGTTTTTTTAAATGAATCCTTTAAAACTTAATAAAACTCAACAATATTTGATATAAAAATCACAGTTAACCCCCTGTAATTTCAGGTGTCCAAATTACAAAAAAAAAGTCAAAAACAAATTTATTAAAATAATATTTCCCCTTTAAGTGATTTATTTAAACATGTTTTAACATCCTCAATCGATTGGTGTTCGCCAAACAAATGCATTAATTTCGTAATTGCCGATTCGGTAGTGATATCGTAACCACTCAAAACGCCCATTTCGTGCATGTGAATTCCTGTTTCGTAACGCCACATTTCAACACTTCCAGCTAAACATTGAGTAACATTTAAAATAACAACTCCCTTATTCAATGCTTTTTCTATCTCTTTTAAAAACCATTTAGAGGTTGGAGCATTTCCAGATCCAAATGTTTCGAGAACCATTGCTTTTAAGCCTGATGAATTCAGTACTGCCGATACAAATTGTTCATTTATTCCCGGGAAAATTTTTAAAAGTCCAACCCCTGTATCCATTACTTTTGATACTCTAAAAGGATCTTGGGTTACTCCATAACGGATGTAAGGGAAATTGTATTTAATATGAACCCCTACTTCGGCAAGAGCTGGGTAGTTATCGGATCGAAAAGCTCTAAAATGCTCAGCATTGTACTTTGTTGTACGATTCCCTCGATAAAGTTTATCCTGAAAAAAGATGCAAACCTCAGGAACAACAGCCTGTCCGTTAACTTCGGCTGCTGCAATTTCTAATGCTGTAATTAAATTCTCCTTCCCATCAGTACGAATAGTGCCTAAAGGCAACTGACTACCGGTTAAAACAACTGGCTTTTGAAGGTTATGGAGCATAAAACTAAGAGCACTAGCAGTATATGCCATTGTATCAGTTCCATGCAAAATCACAAATCCATCGTAATTATTGTAATTGGTTTCAATTATTGTAACCAATTGAACCCAGATCTCTGGATTCATATCCGATGAATCAACTAATGGATTAAACGAATAGCTCTTAACACTAAAATTAAAGCTTTTTAATTCAGGAACTTTTTCAATTATTCGTTCAAAGTCAAATGGAATAAGGCTTTTAGTTACAGGATCCTGAACCATGCCAATGGTTCCGCCTGTGTATATGATTAGGATTTTACGACTCATTAGCTTAATTTTTTAAGATTGCTTTAAATTAAATAATAATCGCGCATTATCACTGGTTGCTTGTGATATGGCCTCTGAGTCAAGCTTATATATATCAGCCAACTTATCAATAACATATGAAAGATAAGCTGGTTCATTTCGTTTTCCACGGTATGGCATTGGCGATAAATATGGTGCATCCGTCTCAATTAACACCCTCGATAAATTAACTTTATTTAACAGTTCGGGGAGTTGACTATTTTTAAAAGTCACTGTCCCATTTATTCCGATATAAAAATTTGGATACGCCAAAATGTGCTCCAACTCACTGATTCCGCCACTAAACGAATGGAAAACTCCTTTTAATTGACTTCCCGCATATTTATCAACAATGGCCAACGTATCATCAAATGCATTACGACAATGAATCACAATAGGTAAATCCAACTCAATTGCCCATTTAATTTGCTCTTCAAAAGCCTCTTTTTGTTCTTTAATAAATGTGGTATCCCAATAATAATCCAATCCAATTTCGCCAATGGCACAATTTTTTGCATGATGACAAAATGTTTTATGATGGGCTAGTTCTTCCAGATAATTTTCTTTTACCGAGGTTGGATGAAGACCAATCATTGGTAAACATTCGGCATACTCATCAACCAATTTATACATTGAGGCGATTGAATCTCTATCAACATTTGGCAATAAAATATTGGTTACACCTTGGAAAATAGCACGTTGTATAACTTCTGAGCGATCTGCATCAAAAGCATCTAAATAAATATGAGAATGGGTATCAATAATATCGGCCATTTTTTATTTACAAAAATAAAGAATTCAAATTTAGGATTATTGGGGTTTGATATGGTTTGTGGCAATAAATCAAAAAATCCGAAGTTACCTCCGGATTTTTAAGTAATTATCAATAAGCATCATACTACTCCTTGGGCAATCATTGCGTCTGCAACTTTCACAAATCCACCAATATTGGCTCCTTTTATGTAATTAATCTTACCTGTTAATTCCGTTCCATATTTAACGCAACTACTATGAATATTTATCATGATTTGATTTAAACGAGCATCAACCTCTTCGATAGTCCAACTCAATCGAATGCTGTTTTGAGACATTTCGAGTCCCGAAGTAGCAACACCACCAGCGTTAACTGCTTTACCGGGTGCAAACAATATTTTATCGCTTGCTAAATAGGCGGCTTCGGTTGTACATCCCATATTTGATGCCTCGGCGATTAATATACAGCCATTCGCAATTAATTTTTGAGCATCCGATTCATTCAATTCGTTCTGAATGGCGCACGGAATAGCAATATCTACTTTTTGTTCCCAAGGTCGTTTACCTGCAAAAAAATGTGCTCCAAATCGCTCAGCATAAGGAGCCACTACATCTTGATTGGTAGCACGAAGTTCCAACATGTACTCAATTTTTTCGCTATCTAGTCCTTTAGGATCGTAAATATATCCATCAGGACCCGAAATGGTTACTACTTTCGCCCCTAATTCAACCGCTTTTAGTGCTGCACCCCAAGCTACATTACCAAATCCAGACAGAGCAATGGTTTTACCATTAATCGAATCGTTACGAAGCGCTAACATTTCGCGAACAAAATAAATTGCTCCAAACCCAGTAGCTTCGGGGCGAATTAAACTTCCTCCATACTCTATTCCCTTACCAGTAAGCACTCCTGTAAACTCGTTACGTAGTTTTTTATACATTCCAAATAAATACCCAATTTCTCGTCCTCCAACTCCAATATCGCCGGCAGGTACATCGGTATTTGGGCCAATATGCCTGAACAATTCACTCATAAAAGCTTGGCAAAATCTCATTATTTCAATATCCGATTTTCCTTTGGGATTAAAATCAGATCCACCTTTACCACCTCCCATAGGAAGCGATGTTAAACTATTTTTAAACGTTTGTTCAAACCCGAGAAACTTCAATCCACTTAATGTAACACTAGGGTGAAAACGTAATCCCCCTTTATAAGGTCCAATGGCCGAGTTAAACTCAACTCGATAACCTCTGTTGACTTGCACCTCGCCTCGATCATCAATCCAAGGCACGCGAAACATTATAACCCGCTCAGGTTCAGTCATGCGTTCCAATATTTTGGCTTTGATATAATGAGGATTATCTTGATAAAAGTCCCAAACGGTCTCTACCACTTCTTGAACTGCTTGAAGAAATTCATCTTCGCCCGGGTTTTTAGATCGAACGACATCCATGAATTCTTTAATCTTACTATCCATGTTAATGATGTTTTAAATTGATTGTCTATCAAAAGTAAAAAAAATCATTTATGCTGATAATGATATTTAACAGTATTTTGCAATTACAACAAACACTAACCATCTCTATTTGTACAAATTACAACCTATTCAGTGTTTTTAATAATTGATGATTTATCTCACCTCAAAAACACAACAAGTATCATTAAATTTAAGCATTTTATCGCTACATTAATCCAAAACGAGTCTCTAAGATAGTTAAACATCAGTCATTGCTTGCAATAGAACACTTGCTGGATGACACGCAGACTTCCCTGTATTATTAAAAATATGATGTCGACAAGATACGCCTGGCGCAACAATAACAGTAGAATCAGGCGTTTCAAGAACTTCCGGAAATAAAACTAACTCACCTATTTGTTTAGCTAAGGCTGAATGACTTTTTTCATACCCAAAGGCTCCCGCCATTCCACAACAACCCGATGAAATTTCAATAACGTTATAATTTTCAGAAATCTGAAGCACCTCCTGCACCAGACCTTTTTTCACCAATGCTTTCTGATGACAATGAGAATGTAATTTTACACTGAGTCTGTTTTTCGAAAAACGATCGGCATTTATGCTTCCATTTTTTAAATGCAGATGAATAAACTCCTCGATTGTTAATATAAAAGGAAGCTTTTTTTGATAATTTAATTTTAAATCACCTGAAATCAAATCAGGGTATTCATCGCGAAATGTTAACAAAGCAGATGGCTCAACCCCTACTATATATGCGTTAGTGGCTGTACTTTTTAATAGATAACTGATATTTTTTATAGCTAGAGATTTCGCTTTCTTCAAATATCCTTTCGAAATAAAGGTTCGTCCACTAATTATAGGTTTCAAAATTTCAACATGAAACCCAAGTTTTTCAAGCAAATAAAGTGTATCTAGTCCGCTTTGTGGATCAATGTAATTGGTAAATTCATCTATATACAACCAAATTCGAACACTTTGATTACTTTGAATATTAGTGCTTTTATAGGATTTTTTTATTTGACGAAAAAACGACTCCTCAACAGGGTCTGCTAATGGAATTGAAGGATCGAACTTTAATAGATATCGAATAATTTTAGTCGATAATTTTGTTGAATACAGTTTTCTCAAACCTCTCCATTTGTCGGATAATAATTGATAAAAATAGGGTTGATGAGCAATGAGCCATGAAGAAAGATTAAATTTATGATGATGCTGATTTTGCAGAAACTCAGCTTTTAAACGAGCCACATCAACACCCGAAGGACATTCGCTTCGACAAGCTTTACACATTAAACACAAGTCGAGCACACTGTTTACATCAGCAGTATTTACAGGTGTTTGGTCGAAATCGCCCATTAGATAATGACGCAATATATTGGCTCGGCCTCGCGTAGAATCTTTTTCATTTTTTGAAGCCATAAACGATGGACACATTGTTCCTCCAATTAGGGAACTCTTACGACAATCGGCTGAACCAGTACACTTTTCGGCTCCTTGAGCAAACCCACCTTGTCGATCCCAATTAAAAACAGGCGTTATCTTTTCTTTTTTGTTCCTTTTATATCTAAGAGCGGTATCCATTGGAGGAGCATCAACAATTTTCCCCGGGTTAAGCAATTTATTTGGATCAAAAAGCTGTTTTACGTCCTTTAATAATCCATAAACATGATCCCCAAGCATAATTGGTATAAACTCGGCTCGCAATCGTCCATCGCCATGCTCTCCACTTAATGATCCATGGTATTTCTTTACTAAATGAGCTGTTTCTGTAGCAATTAATCGAAACAGTTTAACATCTTCCTCTAATTTCATATTTAAAATAGGGCGAAGATGCAGTTCTCCACTTCCAATATGACCATGAAACACACACGTTTTATTGTGTTTTTTAAGGAGTTTGTTCAAATCATCGTTAAAACTGGCTAAATCTTCAACGCACAAAGCAGTGTCCTCAATTAAAGAAACAGGGAGTTCATCTCCAGGCATATTAGCTAAAACACCTAATCCTGCTTTGCGTAGATCCCACACTTTTTTAATATCGCTCTGATTTATAATTACATGAGCGTACCCCAATTTTTTTTCTGTTAATCGACTAATCACCTTGTTTATAGAGACATCCAACAACTCCTGTGAATTGCTACTAAATTCAGATATCAACAAGCCTTGCGGTTTCCCTTCCAAAAAAAACAAATTATCAGTCTGATATCCACCTTTTTGCGCCAATATAATCACATTGTGATCCATCAGCTCCACAGCCGTTGGATGAAAATTTAATATTTCGAGATTGGCTTTATATACTTGGTTGAACTGGTCGAAATGAGAACAGATTAATTTGGTAAACTTTGGGGGAGTTGAAACCAATGCCAGCTTAATAGCTGTAATAAAAAACAATGTACCTTCCGATCCAGCAATTAGTTTTGAGAGATTAAATGGCTTACCTCCCACCGAAAAAGGGGAACATTTCAACAACTCATCAAGTGCATAACCAGTATTACGTCGGTGAATTTGACTATTAGGATAATTTTCAGATATAGATTTAGTATTTATTTCATCGTTTAGGAGCACCACCATTTTTCGATAAATATCACCTTCATGCGTTGAGAGTTCACATTTTTGCTTCAGTTCATCATTCGAAATGGCTTTAAATACAACCTTTTCTCCCGAAATTAAATAGCCATGAACTTCGAGTAAATGATCACGCGTACTGCCATAAGCTAACGAATGCGATCCACATGAATTGTTCCCAACCATTCCTCCAATGGTACACCGATTTGATGTTGAAGTTTCAGGTCCGAAAAACAAGCTGTGCTTTTTTAACATCAAATTAAGCTCATCCAAAACCACGCCAGGCTCAACTATTACCCATTTATCATCAACATTAACCTCTAAAATCCGATTGAAATATTTCGAAATATCAACTATTAATCCACTTCCCACAACCTGGCCAGCCAATGAAGTCCCAGCCCCACGAGGTATGATAGAGATCGTATTTTCTCTCGCATACTTTAAAACGAGCTCAATATCTCGAATGTTTTTGGGGATTGCTACGCCCAAAGGCAATTCCTGATAGGCAGATGCATCGGTACTATACATTGCACGATAGACTCTATCGTCGAATAAGTCACCACTTAATTGTTGTTGAAGATCAAAAAATCTGTTTCTATCCATCTTTAGAAAATCAAGCTAATAAAATTAAAATATCTATAAATTTATAAAGTTCCTAATATTTTAAAGCAATTGAAGATAGTATTGAGCCAAAAAAGCAAGAATAATATTTTATTCTTGCTCTCTTATTGATTTTTTCTATTTCTATTTTACTTCCCACACATCTCCAGAGAAAGCCAAATCACGAAACGACTTTAATTTAGACTTTTGCTGTACTTGCTTGATTTGATTTACTACTTCGCTATCAAAGGTTGGACTTTTAACTGCTCGAATAACACCTAATGCGACAGGATAATTGGGATATTCCATGTTAGCCAATTTCAAATGCATGGTGCTATCTTCGCAATGTGCATCGTGTACCAACAAATCATCTTTGGTAATTCCATTTTCACCTATCGTAACCACTCTTAAGTCTAAACACTTTAATAGCAACCCTTTATCTTGATTTTTACCAAAAATCATAGGTTCTCCATGTTTCAAAATTATGGTTCTATCATCTTTATGTGCTTTATCGGTAATTGCTTCGTGGGTTCGATCATTGTAAATAACACAATTTTGTAATACTTCAACTACCGATGTACCATGGTGCAAAGCAGCTTCTTTAAAAATATCAATACTCAATTTTATCTCTTTATCGATTGATCGGGCAAAAAAATGACCTCTCGCTCCAATAGATAGCTCTCCAGGTCGAAATGGGCTTTCGATTGTTCCAAAAGGAGATGTTTTAGATACAAACCCTTTCTTGCTTGTTGGTGAAAATTGTCCTTTGGTAAGACCGTATATTTGATTGTTAAAAAGGATAATATTAATATCCACATTGCGTCGAATAGCATGTATAAAATGATTCCCTCCAATAGCCAACGCATCGCCATCGCCCGTTATTTGCCACACATGCAAATCGGGATTAGCTAATTTTACACCTGAGGCAATCGCCGATGCTCGTCCATGAATGGTATGAAACCCATAGGTGTTCATGTAATATGGAAATCGCGAAGAACAACCAATTCCAGAGATAATCGCAACATCTTTAGGATCATACCCAAGGTCGGCCATTGTTTTTTGTACCGCATTTAAAATGGCATGATCGCCGCAACCAGGGCACCAACGCACATTTTGATTGCTTTTATAATCGAGATAAGTTAATGTATTTTCGGCCATCAGTTATTCCTCCAATAATGTTATAAAATGCTGCTTTAACTCAACACTTGTAAATGGTAACCCCTGTACTTTATTGTATTGCATGTACTTAAACTGAGGGTAATTCATTCGCAAATAACCTGCAAACTGTCCTAAATTTAATTCGCACACAACTATTTTTTTGTACTTGGCTAAAATGACTTCCGTATTTTTAGGTAATGGATTGATATAATTAAAATGAACTTGAGCCACTTTTAATCCATCATTCAGCATTGAATCAACAGCTATGTGCAAATGACCGTAAGTTCCACCCCATCCAATAACCAATAATTCAGCATCATCAGCCCCAAAAACATCCAATTCAGGAATATAATCAGCTATCTTTTTTATTTTGGCATCTCTAACATTTACCATGCGTTCATGATTAGGTCCATCGTAACCTACAGCTCCTGAATCATAATCTTTCTCAAGGCCGCCAATTCGATGCTGGAAACCTTTAGTTCCCGGAGCTACCCACGATCGCACAAAATCTATTGGATCGCGTAAATAGGGATGCCACTCATTCGCTTCAACAGTTGGCTGGCGAGATTTAATCAAAGGATATGTCTCAATATCAGGTATTTTCCAAGCTTGAGTTCCATTAGCCAAAAATCCATCGGTTAACAAAACAACCGGTGTCATGTGCTCTACAGCAATTTTAGCTGAATAAAATGCATAATCGAAACAATTAATAGGTGAACTGGCAGCAACAACGACCATTGGACTTTCGCCATTTCGACCGTAAAGTGCTTGCCATAAATCGGATTGCTCTGTTTTTGTTGGCAAACCGGTTGAAGGACCACCTCGTTGAACATTTACAATCACCAAAGGCAACTCAGCGATAACAGCTAATCCCATGGCTTCGCCTTTTAAAGCCAATCCAGGCCCCGAAGTTGTAGTAACTGCTAACCGGCCGCAAAAACTTGCTCCAATAGCAGAGCATATTCCTGCAATTTCGTCTTCTGCCTGAAAAACTTTAACTCCCAAATCCTTTCTAGCACTTAGTTCCTGCAAAATTTCAGTAGCAGGCGTTATGGGGTAAGAGCCTAGAAAAAGCTCTAAACCACTTCTCTCAGCCGCAGCCAAAAACCCCCAAGCTACGGCTACATTTCCATTAATATTTCTATAAAATCCTTTTGGAATATCTGCTGCCACAATATGATAAGATGGCGTAACAGCCTGCATGATAACGCCATAATTATATCCAGCCAATAATACTTTCAGATTGGCTTCAACAACAAGAGGATTTTTTGCAAATTTCTTCTTAATATAATCCTGTG